>Ga0307510_10000029_pt1 | contig 115686 bp, 100 predicted proteins | sample 12_EM_MG_FD_207224 | JGI IMG/M metagenome (GOLD analysis project Ga0307510, IMG submission 207224) | Populus trichocarpa ectomycorrhiza microbial communities from riparian zone in the Pacific Northwest, United States - 12_EM | ecosystem: Host-associated > Plants > Roots > Unclassified... | reverse complement strand
TGTCGTTTCGTGCCGAGAGTTTTCGTCACGTCATCACCCATCTTCGGACAAGATGGGGCTTTCAATATATCTGCTTTTCAGTTATCTTAAATTCAGATATTCTTTGAAACCGAGCGTTTTCGTAAGCGGGGCTAGATTTATCTGCATGTGGGCGACGAAACGATGCAGCCATTCTGATCGCAGCTAGGCATTAATGCGTCTAAGGTCGCAGGAGGTGTATGAAGGTGATACCTGACGAGACGGTCGATCTGCTGGAAGCCTTGCTTTTTACAATCAGGAAAATTGTCGAGAGCGGTGCTCAAGGCAAGCAGCGTATAGCGAACGCCTATCATGACGCCTGTTCCCTGGCGATGGCGATAGATCGTGATGGCGGTTCGGCTGGCCCGCGTATCGAGGCATGCCTGAAGCACTTTAACATCCACAAGGACGCCGGTGACGTCGCCTCAGCGGGTTGGATGTTGGCCGCGATTCAAGAGCGTGTGTCCGAACGCAATCTTTACGGCTGGCGTAAACTCGAGGAGATCGTGAATGCAGCGGTGCATGAACTGCTCCTGTCTGTACAGGCATTACGGCATTGAGTATGTCTCCACGCTATCCGCGCCCGGATACCGGGAGCTGTGGTTAAAAAACCGTCCCACACTCGAGATATGTCTGTCTGCAATTATTGCGTTAGGCGTTTCCGCTGACCTTGCCGTCCTCGTCCAATTCGCGCACCGGTAGATAGGCATTCGTTTCCAGCCATTCCTTGACGATATGACGGATCATATCGTTCCTCGTCATATCGAGCTCGCCGGCGATGGATAGCAAGGCATCTTCCGTTTCCGCTTCAAGGCCAATCGGCGCAGCATTGCGGATCAGGAGCGCCGCACGTCGCAGCAGCACCTGTAGATCGGCGCGGGATGCGTCGCCGATGCGATCGGCCATATACTCAAGCTGTCCCGCCATATCCCCTGGCATGCGCGCGTCCCCACATCGATAGATGGCATTACTCATCATCTCTCTCCCTCAGGTTTGGTCAAGGCTCGGCTGCCAACCGCGCGTCATGCCTTTGCTCATCACGGCGGAGGAAAGAGAAAGCTGATGTCGAAGGTGCTGAATCCTATGCACGAGATCAGTGACGGCTGCCCTGGCGTCCCCATTGTGGGCGGCAATGATCGCATCGATCGGATCGATTGCAGGTTCTTCTACTATTGCAGCGGCTTCGATACTCATTGGACGCACGTCTCCATTCCGCCGGATGGGGCGGTTCGCTTCACCAAATTGTTTGAAAACTCAGGCCGGGGCGCAGCTCGTGTTTGTTCTCAAAATGTTCTCATTTCGACGCGGAGTCAAGCTCGCATAAATTCATTGCGGAGCCTTGTGGGTGGCGGCACCAGCTGGGCACGAAATGAAACTCTAAGCGGTTGCTCGCTTGGACCAGAGATACTCGCCGGTTAGCAGTATGTGTGCCCAGCCCAGCGGAGAGGTATGCGCGAGAAGTTCGGGCGGTACATCAAGTCCTTCGTTTCGCCGCTCAGGCGACCGCGTGGCCGATATTCCAGTAGATGATGATGGCAGTGAGCAGGTTGAGGCCGGCGATCCGGTAATGCTGGCCTTCCTTGGCGCGGTTATGGATTTCACAGGATTTCGATGAGCAGCGAATCCGATTGTTGAATTCTATTTCAACTCTCTGGTAGCACCAGCCTTCTTCAGGAAAAGCGCCTTAATCCTCAATATGTTAGTGTTTTCTGTGGCTTCCGTCAATCGGAGAGCTACAAAACGTGTCACAGCACGAGGTAGGTGGGTAATGACTGGTCCTTGGCCGCATCCGAAGACGGGTATCCTATACTATCAAAAGGCAACCCCTCCCGAGATAGTTCGCCAAAGGTATACCCAAATAATCACACAATTAATGCGGCGATATCTCGTATGCTGAGATTTGAGATTTCCGTTATCAAAACACCGGCTAGCAATTGCAGGCAATCCGTGTACCAGCTAGCGTAGATATAGTTTGCGGCTGACAAAGGTTATTGCCTATCAGGCATTTGATTTGGTCGGCTTTCGAGGACGGATGCGGGGCCGATGTATAGCCGAGAGAATATCTTTAGCTGGTTATGTTGGGCCGTCGCGGCGTATTTTGCTTATGCCGCGCTTTGGCCGTTTTTTCCACCGCAGAGCGTGATCGACGGCGGACACTATACGTTTCTGATATTGGCCGTATTTTTCTTCGTTGTGCCTGTCGCCCAAAAGATAGAGATCTTCAAATTTCTTACTTTCGAAAGCCGTCTTTCAGAAATCGATGGCAAGCAAAAACGGCACGACGCCGAAATAAAACATCTTCAGTCGATCCAGGCCACTCTGACCCAATCACTCAGCAACGTGAATTCAAATACGGCATCCGTCCAGAATAATTTCTACGGTCGCGAAGAAGCATTGAAAGGGGTTTCTGCCGATTTGATCCCGTCCACAGCCGCCACGAAAACTTCAGTTCAATCAACTTCCGAAAATCCCACCATGGCATTTGATAGCGCGGTTCCATCCGAAAACAATAAGGTCAATCCATTTGAGCGGGCGTTCAGAAATGTGCTGCAAGTAACCCCGTTACAAGACGTCTTATTGTTGAGCGTCGATCTTCAATCGGCTTTGCGACTGGCAGTTGGGAAAAATCTCCTAGTATATCACTCCAGAAAAGACGCTAAATATCTGACATCGAGCCAGCTACATCGCATGTTCCTTCGCCAGTATCCGGAGAAGGGTACTCTCACTCCGAGCTTCCAATACTTTTTCAATGTTGCAAATGCTGCAGCTCACGGGCAGCTAATTCCGGATCAAGATCTGGTCACGGCCGTGATTGTGGGCCGCAAATTACTCGAAGAAGTGTCGAACGCTCCTACCAAGGCTGAAGGATCGATTGAACCTGAAGATGAAGATTAAGGATGAACCTACGGCACATGCGTGATCTTGGGGGGAGGATAGAAATGGTTGAAAATGTAGAGCAAAGCGAAATTTGGGCCGACGATCTTCTGGGAAGAGAACTTGACGCAGCCTTGCTTTACAACTTCATCATCAATCGAATGAAAGAGCGTAAAGGAGCCGGAAAGTATGGCTCTTATGTAATGAACATCGATGCTGAGTGGGGCCAAGGAAAATCGTTCTTTCTGGAGCGGTTTTATCAGCAAGTACTTGATTATAATCACCCCGCCGTCTTCATTAACGCGTGGCGGGACGACTTCTCGGACGATCCGTTTACTTCTGTTCTTTCTGAATTTACTGCCTATATCAGCGAATTCAAAAGCAAAGATGAAAAAACAAAAAGCCGGATTGCGAAGACGCTTGCTATCGTAAAGAGAAACGCCGGCAAGATTATGTGGGTCGGGGCTAGAGGAGTTGCCGGCAAGCTTGTCGAGAAAGCTGTCGGCGGCGCGAAGGGCGAGCTTGTCGAATTGCTAACGGAGGCATCTCCGGCAACGGCACAGTCGGCGACGGAGATCGTCGAGGCCGGATCGAAAGCGCTTACTGTAGCGGCCGGTCATGTCATCGACGATTTCGCAGACAGAAAGATCGTTGAATTTAATAGTGCGAAGGAGAGCATCGTTAATTTCGAAGCGAGCTTCAGCGACATTGTTCAAGCGCTCGAAAAGGACGGTAAGCGGATGCCGTTTTTTATTTTTGTCGACGAGTTGGATAGATGCAGACCTACTTACGCAATCTCGATGTTGGAGCGGATTAAACATCTATTCGATGTCGAAAACGTGGTTTTTTTGATTGCCACGGATACCGATCAACTCTGTGAAGCTATCAAAGCTGTTTATGGTCAGGGATTTGGTAGCCGCAAATATCTCAGCCGTTTTTTCAATCGGCCGTATGTGCTTCCAACTCCCGATCGATACAAACTCGTACAAGCAATACTCAGTCAGTATAACCTCGATCCCTTGAATTTATATTTGCCGTTCGGGTTGAGCGATCACGCCGAGGTTATCGTCACGTTGTCTGAACACTATGGGCTTGACATACGGCAGCTTGAACATGCCATTGATATTCTGGCTAGCATTGCAACGACTTGGAGAGAACCAATACCGGTAGATCTCCTCGTGATTTTCCCGCTCATAATTGGCGTTCTTGAAAAGCAATCTCTCAATACGCACGATAAAAAAATGGCAATGTTTACGAGAGCGAATAAAGCCGGCCAGCCTCTCATGTTGTCGATTCAGTCGGTACCACTTGGAAACAAACTACCAGTAGCGGCTTGGGCTAGTAATTATCTTGCCCATACCAACAACACTACCCTTCAAGGGGCGATGAGAGAACTGGGGGATAAATTCAACAACAATAGTGGTCATAATCCAATATTGATGGAAGTTTATAGAAGAGTGGAAGCTGAGCATAATTTGCGAGGCAAAAACAAGTTGAGCCTTATAGCTAATTACGTAGACATCATACAATCGATGAGAAGCTTTACCGGAACCGAAGACGCGGCGTTGTAACACTTGAAGGATACCTACTGCTAATCCGGTAGGAAGATTCGACAGGCCATCTCTTCCCGTCCCTCCATTTTAGACAGGCAGACCGCCGCTTCTAAAGGCTCCAACCGCGCAGCCGACCACCCCACGAGGGGAATTGCGTCCGTTGCCACGTAAATTGGATATGTTGCATGAGGCCCCATCAAGGAATCCGGGAGGCTGCATCATAGTGCAGCGGTGTCAGCAGACAATGAAGAAGACAGGGACAAGCGCTTGTTTCGTTTTCTAGCTCTAATCTTAAAGTTCTTTCGAGCCTGAAAGATGCAGACCGCCATAGCAACCGCTGTCAAGATCGACCTTGACCTCAGATTGTCATCGAGCAAACATAACAAAGTTGCGACAAAAAAGAGCATAGCGCCAACCGAGTGCACATAACCGCCCAACGCAATCCGGAATGACGCTCCCTTCTTGCCGCGAAAAACATAGATTGTGCACCCAATCGCGATGATCACACCCAAGAAGGCAAAGGAGCCATAGACGGCAAGCAAAGCCAAACTGGACCCGGGTTTTAGAGCGGCTCCGACAAGCCGCTCCGCGAACACCATGCCCGCGACTGCTGTTATGAAGTTTATAAATCGCAAAATTTTATATATAAGCCTCAAAGCGTCCCCCCAACTGATCCCTGGAAATATTCTTTCTAAGAAGGAAATCTTTAACATCCCCTGATTGTGATGGCGAAAATAGGTGAGCGTCCAATAGAATCTCGCGGACGACTTGAAAACTTTGGCGAGGCGTCAGGGGAAAAACGTTAGAGAGGCCAGATGAAAGTGGCATGGAGATGATCGGACGACGCGCCACGGATGGAAGGCTCCCGGAGACCTTGAAGAGGAGAGGATTTCATCCGTGTCGTCCTCCTGATACCGGAAGGCGGATATGGGTCTCCTTCGAAGCGCCTCCCCGTCATTTGCAAATTGGCAAGATTCGCAAAGCATGACGGATAGTCCAGGTCAGCAATCGGTTCGCCCCTGACCGTGACGAGGTGCCTCCGGCTAGATTTCAAATTCTGCTACCATCCGCCTGCCAGTCTACCATTGAGGTTGAAGGCATGAGCATCTACTTCAGACCTCAGGAGGAACACGCGGCATAGCAGGAACGGAACCTGACATTCTGCTTCAAAGCGGAAGTCTGCTTGATTGAGATAGCCGTCGATCCTCGCCATCTCTTTTCTCAAGGCTGTGGTATTTGGCGTGTCGGCATAATGGATGAGACGTTTAGGCATGGGCCTATCGCCGAAAGCTCTGTCGCCTGTCCTGGCAACAAGCCATATTGTTCCCCCTCTTGGCTCCCTGCCGATGTCTCCAACCCTGACCCCACCGCGGCGGATGGAGGACAAGAGGTCCCCGTTGGCTCTACCGTGGTGTTCCGCTCTTTGAAGACATAACGATGCCGGATGAGGAAACCTCGCTGTTCCGTGGCCGCAAGGACGACCGAAGGCATTCGCCTCGGGTAACAAAAAGCCCGTCTCCTCTAAGTCGAGTGACAAGGGGGAATGACGGGCGGGTGATATCGGGGAGGGGTCGGCGTTCTAAGGGTCTATGCTGGACACCCTGGCAGACCAAAAAATGTCACTGATAGGATGCCTCAAGCTATGCATATTTGCTCAGAAAGCTCGAAAGGAATGCGTAGTTTGTGCATCTCGACTAACTGGCTACTATCAAGTGGCCGAAGGTTTGGGTATCGCGGTGCTTAGGCCCAGGTAAGAACGGAGGGCGCGCTCAGTAATGTCGCTGGCCGTCGTCTTTTGTTTCAATGCTTCAAGCTTGGCGGCAATGATCACCGCACCGGACAAAGCGATCTGGAATCGTTCTGGCTTCTCGTCGATGGAGTCGGAATTCAGAGGGGCGGTCGGCTGTGGCTTTTCTTCCGTGACCGGTGGCTCGACGGCATTCCGGCTGCGTGCCGACGCCGCGTGCGTCCCATCATAGGAGCCCAGTCTTCCGATGGAGTTTGCGATCAAAGAATCTAGGTCTGACAAATCGCGACGTGATTTTGGCAGAGGCGGAATATCGGTCATGTCGTCCTCCGTTCGCTTCATGCAGCTTCGCTGACGATCCTGGTGATATCGGTGATTACGCTTATAATGTTGCCTCGAGCCTTGGCCACCTGCTCGGATTTGCCTGGATCTTTTCCGATCTGTGCAAGCGATCCCGCCTCTTTCGAAAATTGCTCGTAGACTTTCCGCGCTCGCACGAATGTTGGCAGAGCTGGTAGTCTGTTGTCGCGGATCATCTGCACGGCATCCTGGAAGGCCGTCGTGTTGGTGTCGATGCCATCAACGCGATTGAGGATGAGCCTGAGGGGTGCTCGTTTCAGATTGTTCTCAGCCCAATCGAAGAGTTTTACGGTCTCGACCATTTCCATCACATTGGCTTTCGCCGGCACCAACGTGATGTCGCTCGAGACGATCGCCGCGATCAAGAGATCATTCATGGACCCCTGGACGTCGATCAGGATGATTTCTGCATTCGACGTCGTGAGCGCGACTTTCAGATCCTGCGGGGTGTTTGCCGGCACCACCGTCAATGATGGCGGCAAGGTGCCAGCACGCTGGCATCGGTTCACCCACTGAAGACAGGATTGTTGCTTTTGGTCGGCATCGATGATCAGAACCTTGGCGCCGTTCTGGGCAAGCTCGGATGCGATGAGAAGGCATAAGGTGGATTTGCCGACACCGCCTTTTGAGTTCGCCACAGCGATGATGGTCATTGAGCAAGTCCCCATGGCGTGGTGAATGTATTTATATATACCAAATAAATACCGGTTCCACCTTTTGCAAGCGTTATTGCTACAGGCACTGATCGCAGGTTGGGTGCTGGTCCCAGCTGTGCATGTGCCGGCGCTTCTGCCAGCAGCATTAGTCCCAAAGCTGCGGTCGCTGATCTGACTTTGTGCAGGGCCGTTGCTTGCATCACTGATATCAGCTCCAGCCCGTCATGCGCTCTTGCCACTGTGCTCCGTTTTGGGAGTGCGCGTACTGTCATCACTGCTGATACTGCCAGAAATGATTGCAGTGTGGCCACTTCTAGAAGTGATATAAGTAATTGAAATATAATGATAAAAGTGAATTATTTGGTTGGCAGGATAGCAGTTTTCGGTGTACGAAAACTAACGTGTGCCCGATGGGCGGCCTAACGGCTGATTGGCTCGTCCGGCAGTCGCCATAGGGGCGACCGGAGCGAGAAGGCATGAGCGAGATCGGGATTGGACAAAGGCGAGCGAACCGAAACAAATCGGTGCGCGTCAGGCTCTCGGAGACCGAATTCCGCGCCCTTACCGCCTTTGCCACGGATGCCGCGCTGCCCACCAGTGAGGTGTTGAGACGATTGGCCCGCGAGGCTTCCGGCCTTGGTCCAACTTTTGAGGGAGATATGTCGAAAAAGATTCAATTGACAATCGTTCAGCTTCGCAAGATTGGCGTAAACCTGAACCAGATTGCGCGTGTCCTGAACAGCGGTCGCACTCCTGGTTATGAGCCTCTTCTGGGTGGTGTCGAACGGCTCGCGAGGCTCGTTGTGCAGCACGAACGTGATCTCGACGAGTTGAGGGCGAGGGGCCGCGCTCGGGCACTGCGTCTGGTGAGAACCGATGCTTGACGTCGACGCCTTCGTCGAACTGCTTGATGACATCGAGCGACGCAAAAGGCAGCGTGTAGCCGCCAGTTTCCGGCCGCAGCAGGGCGTCGATATACTACCCATGAGGAAGATGCGGCAGAAGCCCGGACCAAAGCCGAAGCGGCATGGCGCCGTCGGTAGGCCATATACCGGCAGCAAGCCGCGCACCGGCGCCGCACCGATGGACATGTGGTTGGAAGATGAATGGCGCAAACGCCGCAGGGGTGGGGCAGACGGGAGCAGCTCACCCGCTCGCAGCCTCAGTCAGCCTGATAACACCAAGCTGAAACCCGGGCCGAATACCGGCACTGGCACTGCGGGAGCGAAGGCGGAAACTCGCATCCGGGTCGCTGGTCCGCAGGAACGCCTTGCGATCGCCGGGGGATCACAGCCGGCTGTCGTTAAGCTCGTCAGCTATGCTGCCGGAAGCAGCCGTGTCGCAAAACTTCTCACCTATCAGAGCCGGGATGGTGAATTGGCCGTCGAGCGCGAGACCGGTGCTCAAATGGCGGGTGGGCAATGGATCCAGGCGCTCGCCGACGAATGGGCGGAGGAGGACGGCCGGCAGCCGTCAAAGGATGTACTGTGGCTCTCGCTGTCAGTTCGTTCGGATTCTGATGAAACCACCGGTGCGGCGCTGAAGGAAGCCTTGCCTGGCCATCGGATCGCTTGGGCGAGTCGGCCAAATGAGACAGGAGAGGGGCGGATCGTAGACGTCGTGATGAGTGCCGCGGCGCGCACTCATCCCAGGCAGCACAAAGTGCAGCGCATCTACGACAATCGGAAATCACTGGCAGGCCTTGCTGCGCGGCTGGAAGACGCGTTCGGCGCCGGAACGGAAATAGAGGTTCATGGCTTTGCGCATGGGGTTGAGGGTGTCGGCCGCTATCTTGCCCAGGTCCGCAAGGGGACGCGTTATGTCATGTGGTCGGTCCGCATGGACAAGGGTGGAACTTTCGTTGGAGATGTCTTGGTTGGCGCCGGCGCGAGCTCTCTGGCAGAAGCAAAAGACTGGAAGCGGGATCTTCGCTCGCAGGAACGACGCGACGTCGCCCATATCATCTTCAGCGCCAAGCCCGGCACGCCGAGGGAGCGCTTCGTTGACTCCGTGCGCGAAACGCTCGCTCGGGAGTTTGCCGGGCATCGTTACGCCTTTGTATTGCACGAGGATCGGCAACATCTGCATGTCCACGCGGCGGTGAAAATGTTGTCTGACACCGGCCAGCGTCTTCATCCGCGCATCCAGGATTTTAAGCGTTGGCGCCAGACGCTTGCCGAGGAAGCGCGCGAGCGGGATATCCCGATGGATGCGGTAAGCCGTTTCGAGCGGGCAAACCCGCCCGGCTACAGCCTGAAGGATATTCGTCGCGTTCAACGCGGGATCGCCACGGAAAATGCGCGCCGGCGTGTCGAAGCGGTGAAGAATGGAGCTGTTCATATCCCAGTTCGGGAAGAGGGCAAGCGCCGGGCGTCGGCCTCGGCGCATGGTTGGGATCACGTGGCAGCCATCGTCACCCAGACGCCTCCGGAGAGCACTCCGGAGGCCGGCGTGCTGCGTCTCTATCGCGCCGAGCGGCCGGGCTCCCGTTCGTCGGCGCCGATCTTTACCCGCGATCGCGCCCAGGCTGCGGAACTCGCGCAACGGTATGGCGGAGCGCTGAGCTTCATCGATGTCCGTTCGACCGAGATGCATCGGATCAAGCCGGCGCGCGGTCAGTCTCGCATGGGCGGCGGCGATGACCGCTTCGTGGTCGCCCGCGAACTGGCGGACACGACGCGCCTGGTTCCTCCGGCAGAAGCAACCACTGCAAGGATGATGCGGTTTCGCCAACGCAGCGAGATTGCTGTTCGAGCGATCGAGGAGATCGCCAGCGAAGACCAATCCCCCGGATATCAGACAGGCACTGCGACAAAGGAGACCGACGAAATGGCAAATCTCGATACTATGAAAACCTCCTTCGCGGAGATGGACGAGCAGATGGAGGTCATCAGGAAAAATCTTCCGACCGACCGCCAACCGCAAATCGACGAGCTGCACGGCAAGCTGAGGCAGACGCAGCAGGAGATGCTGAAAGTGCAAGAGACGATCGAGAAGAGACGCGGAACGGTCGAGGGCGAGAGCTTTGTCCAGCCCATAAAACATGAGTTCAGCCAATTTGCGGCCGAGGAGCGGGGTGAGGTGATCCGCTATGTCAATCGGACGGCGAACGGCAGCGCCGGCGCCGTTGCGTTTACCGATCATGGCGACAAAGTCGAAATTGCTCGTTGGAAGGACCGGGAGGCAGTGTTGGCGGCCATGCAGGTGGCTTCGCAGAAATGGGACGCTTTGACGATCAATGGAACCGACAGCTACAAAGCGATCGCTGTTGAGCTTGCCGCGGAACATGGGTTCAAGATCACCAACCCTGAACTGCAGGACAAGCTCGTCGTGGCGAGTGAGCGGATTGCCCGAAATCGGGCTGGTCGTGCCGGGATTGCCCCAGGGGTAGTCCCCGAGGGCGCGAAGCCTGAGACACAGATAGAGATCCCGACGTCTGCTACTGAGCTCGTCATTCCAGAAAGGTCGTCGGAACCGGTGATCGACGGCGACAAGATCAGGCCTGCCGACCGCGACCGGGGCGCGATGCTTGCGGCAATGCGCGAGGCCGCGAAAAAATGGGACGCAATCACCGTTAACGGATCCGAGCGTGACAAGGTGCTTGCCGTGGAGCTTGCCGCCGAACACGGCTTCAAGATCAGCAATCCGGAGCTGCAGGACAAGCTTATTGCCGCCAAGGAGAAAGTCGATCAGCGCCGGCAAAGGGAGAGGGTCCGGGAAGAAAAGCTGACTGGGTTCGTCGACGGTTCACAAGCACTGCGTGATGTTGAGCTCAAGCCGCCGGTTGAAGAGGACCGGGAGGCCGGCTCCATCACCGCAACCATGAGAGAGGGTCGGCTCGTTGCTCATGGTGCTGCGCCTTATGAGCATAATCCCGAAAATGACGGGAGCTATTATGTTACGCTTGCGCGGGCCAATGGCGACCAGCAAACAATCTGGGGTGTCGGCCTCGAAAGGGAAATGCGGACGCATAGGCCTGAGATCGGCGAGCACCTCACCATAAGCTATACCGGGTCCGAGCCGGTCGTTGTCGATGGCGAAGTCAAGAATCGCCATAACTGGCAGATCGGGCGGGCGGGTCCTTCGGACGAGCTTACCGACAATACGATCGGTCGAAGCAACGCCGAAATTGCGATCGCGCTTGAAACCGTTCGTGAACGGACTGACGCCGAGGCGCAGCGCGAGGTTCGCCAAGCCGAGCGCAGTGCCGCCACGAATGAGCGGCCGGTCGACGGCGGTGGCGAGGATCATGCATATCGCACCCAGGCCGAGGCAAGTGCGGCCGTTCGCGCCGAACGCTCTGCGGATCAGAACCCGTCAAAGCCCATCCCGGCCGATGTGAATCAGTCGCCTGAAATAGAGCGGCAACATCTGATTCAACAGGAGCTGCTGGCTGAGAAACAAGAGAACCGTCAGGTCGAAGCGCAAAAGCAGTCACAGAAGTCGCGTCAGAGGCGGTAGGTTCTCGCGGGCTGCACATGGGAGAAGCTTTGAAGGGCAGACCACAAAGTATGTATGGCGCGCTGACCCGCAGGGGAGAGCACCAGGCCAACGGCCACGACAGCCGTCAACCAGTTGGCCAGACTTTGACGGCGAGGCGCTTGAATTTGAAAACACCAAGCGCGCCCCGCTCACGAGCTCTGGACCCAGACCACCCGAGCCACTGGCCCGACTTGGCATCCGCGCCGGAAAGCTCGTCCCTTGATCTGGATGCGTTCCTCGCTTCCGTCAGCCGAGCGGGGAATGACGTCGTAACCCGCTGTGCACGCACCGTGACCCTCTTTAAAGGCAAAGCGACACGGTTCATTTGGCTGCTCGCCGTTCAAGCGATTGTTCCCCGTCGCGGCGAAGTTCGCTTTTCTGACAGATTCACCACGTCGTGTCGCGATGCCTCTTGGCCCCGAGAGGCCCGACTGTACCAAATCCGTCAACGACCCAACGATGAGCGCTCACGTTGGACGCGCTCTCTACTGTCCGTATTGCCGGTCGGCAAGGACGGTCTGGCAATCTTGGAATCTGTGCTTACCCTGCTACCGTTGGCATGCTCGTCGCTTGCTACAACGGGTGTCTTTACCCTTGCGCTCATCCCGTCTTTGAAGCTTTCTTCGAGCTCTTTCGAGCCAGAATGCATAGTTTCAGTCGAAGGGAGAGACCACTTGATACTGGGGGGGCATCTTTGCAAGTCACAACAAAATGCAGCGTATGTGTCTGCGTTTATAAGGGCCTCGTGAAACGTTAGACCATTTTCGCGGTAGCGCATCGGCTGCCCAGCTATAGGATCATCCAGATATCCTCTCTCCCCGTGGTCATCAAGACCTGCAACGTTATGTGCTGCTTCATGGATCATGACACGGGGACCCAATTCGGCATCGAGAGCTGCCGATGTTTGTATTCGAAACGAAACTTGAGGCGGCTCTTCACCGGAAAAACGCCGCCAAGCCTGTCCAACTGCACCAGCGGGGGACTCAGGGAATCGTTTGTTCAGATCGTCGAGCACCTTTATTTCGACGTTTGGACCGTTCAGTCCCGCCGATATTTTCCTCAATTCGCGTAGTATGTCACCCGTGCCCCCCATCGCATCTGGATCTGCGTCGATAAGGAAATGTTGTTTTAGTAACGCGGAAGTTTTACTATCGTATTGGGAGCTGTCCTTCGCCAGAGCGTCAATCCCAGAGTCTACATTCGCCCTTGCGCGACCGACATTATGACGAATTTTATCTAATTGCCGCTCGTTGAACCCGTATTCATGCAACAAGAGGACGCTGTGTCCGCCTGGGATAGCGAGTTCCGTGTATACAGGAAGTTTTGTTTTCCGGAGATGGCGGGATAACAGCCTCCACCCCTCTTTATCAGCAGGCAGGGGATCTTGAAGGGTCTGCTTCAACGGGTCGGTCTTCTGCCCATCAGCTTCTAGGCCGACTCTGCGTCCTAAGCGAGGTATGCTGCTTCTCAAACCCGGTTCTTTGTCATTTGCCATTGCCGCTCGCCCGCTTCCATAAACGTTATTTCGTATACTTTCTTTCAGGATGTATTCGATAGCTATTGGGATTCGAGTTTCAAGTGAAACCAATGTTTGACGGGTTATTCATGAGTAGGCCTCTGAGCATCTGTGGCCCGGCGAATGCTAGACATTGCGGCCGTTCGATTGCCGCTGTCTGGTGGTGACTGGTGCACCAGATATTTCCACTGAAAGCTCACCCGGCACTGGAGTGAACCCTTAAAGTGGACACTGGTGTGCGTGTAAAACATATTTGCAAGAGGCCCTGAACATCAAAGGGGCACAGATACACGGTAGGCTGCGGCAAATTGGAGCTAGCCTGATGCGGCTTGGCTCTCGCCATAATCGTAGGCTATCGCTGCTTTGAACTGATCGACCCTTTCCACGATCATCGTGCAATAGAGTTTCAGTGGAACATCCCGATCTTCGACGCGTGTCAATCCTCGCGTGTAGGCAACAGCAAATCGCCAGGACGAGTACCACTCAGAGAATGTATGCCTTGGGCATCACCTCCCTGGACACCCAAGCCAGGCGCAAGAATAATCGAACGAGGCAACAGGTGCCGCAGGCGACTCCTTCGTGGGTACTGTTGCACCGATCACAGCCCCGAATGGACTTAAAAAAACTGGCAAGAACTGGCGCCGATGACCGCGAGCGTCCCGATCCGATCAACTTTTTCCCCGCCATCTTGTCCTGAAGCCAGCTCGCGCCCGGATTGGAAGTTCGACACAACACAGAGGGGCCTTTCCCGAACCGGCATGTGCATTCGACGAAAGGATTCAAGGTTGTCTGGCCCCATTAAGGGGTTGAGACTAAGCAATCTGCTTCGAAATCTCCGCTACCGCCATCAGAGACGGGTATCAGATAGGCGCGGGCATACGCTGCGGCAGTTGTACTGATGTCTCCGTGTTTGGCGTCCCGTATGATGCTCATTACCACTGCTTTCGCTCTCTTCATTCCAGAGGAGAGCGCTGCCAATCCGACGAGGCCGTGTGCTTCGAAGTAAGCAGACTGGAACTTCACGAACCCGACATTTCCCTCGACGGTATCGAGGATGGCTACCGCTTCGTCCAAGGACAAATATGTTGTTGCGGCCCTTGTCGATGAGATGCGCCGTCGTCGCGTCGTTGTTTCCGAGATCACAGTGCTCGACCGGTTAGCCGGGCAGGCATGGACCGAGGCAGAGGAAACGCTATTCGCCGATGTCGGCGGAAGGCTGACGCCGGATCTCGTCATCATAATGGAAGCGCTGCTGGGCATGGGGCCTTGTATTCGCCAGAGCGGTATCTGGTGGTTGCGCGAGCCGCCCGGAAAAGCCGGCGAAGCGGCCATGCGGGGATTGATCTACCGGCTTAGGGCCGTACGCCATATCGGCATCTTCAATCATGTGCTTCAGGCTATCCCGGCCCATCGTGCGCGCCCCATGGCGCAGGAAGGGCGCCGCCTGGACGCCATCGACCTCCAGGCGCTGCCGTTCTTTTATCAATGCGGCAGGAACAAATGGCTTCATTTGAAACAGTGCGGGCTGCAACGATAGAAAGCAGAACCAACATCTTTTATAATTGCGATGCGCGTGCGTTGTCGTCGACAGTTCTTCTGTCAGGGGGTGTGATGGTGTCTGATAAGTTAACCGCTAAACGTGATGGGTCTTCGGCAATGTCGCGTCGCGAACTTGATTCGTTACTGCCAAGGCAAAGGGACGAGTTTCCCGTTGATTCAGCAGCGCTGATCGCCAGCAAAAAAAGTAAACAAGTCTACCTTTCCGCACTAAGCAATGCGCAGTATAGCGCGGCAAATACCGACATCCTCGCATGTACCTCTTCCTCCAGAAAGCCGCGGATCGCGTATATCGCAATTCATTCAAAAGGGAGTGCAAAGCCTTAAGAATTTGCTAGGGCGCGGGGAGCGAGTTCCTAAACGACTGGTTAACGCAGCCGACACCAGCGCTTGGCAACGCAATGAAGCTTTGGCGTTTAATGGCCACTTGCGATCTGACAGCGATCATAACACTGTCGTGAGCCAAAGCAGGTTAATTAACAGTGTCACTCAAAACGTCGTCGGGCCGGAGTTTCGCTATCCGAGAACATCGCGTGACCGTCGCAATGCTATGGGCGATAACGAGGTGACTAATGTTAATGACATCCCTCGATTTGGCGTTCGTCGACTTCAAGATCGCCATGTCGAAAAGTTGCCTGAGATGACAGCCGCGACGCGTAACGACGAAAGCCGTGAGATGGCACGGTCGAAAAAAGGGGCGGCATACCGAACTGGGTCCGAAGATACTATGCATCCTGCTTCACGGCGAAATGGTTCATTTCAGGTGCTCCCACCGTCCTATGAAGAGAGCCAGCTTGCGGCGCAGCGAGGTGAAAGGGCGCGATCGAGGATCGTACCTACGGGCGTTGCGCCTAGGATGCCTTCAGGGGAGTTGCAGGGCGGCACGCATAGCGCAGCCCGCGAAGCCCTGATTTCGAACCACGCGGCGCGTTCTTCATCACTCTCGCGTTAGCGGTTACTCCCAATACTTATCAAACTGTTGCGAGTGGATGATGAAGGTTGCGCCGTCTAGATTGTCAACAAGACTTCAAAAAAGAATCCAATATCGGCGCGCAAAATTGGGTCAGAGGCACTTTCGATGACGTTTTGCGATCGTCAAGGAGATCAATTTTCACTCGTCCGTACATTTGCCTTTTCACAAGCTTCAACTTGTTGATCTGACCCCGACGTGGCCGCTTGACCATGACAATTCGATGGCGTTGCGAACGGCATCGGTGTCTTTGGCAGGTAGCGCCGTCTTAACTTGGGTCGGGCACCGGATGCTTACGGCTCCACCAGACCCTCGTTGACAATGAGGGCCTCGACCGCGCCATACATGCAGCCGTCGAGGCCCTGAACAACAAGCGATGCCGCCATCCGCTGGGCAATCGGAGAATCTCTGCTTAGTGAACTTCGGTGAAACGGCGCAAGCTGGCGACGAAACTGGCATAAATCTCGTCGTTACCCGGTTCTTTCGCGGCATCACGCAGCATTCGGCGTCGAACCACTCTCGGGTCGGCAAGCCGCCGGTGATGTTCTCTCATCGCGGCGTTCACGGCCAGACGGAAGAGATTCGGGCTTAGCGGTTGAATTGCAAAACGGTAGATCCGGCCGCTGTTGATCAGTTTGATGATGGTATCGCTCTGCGGAGATGATGTCATGACGACTACCGTGATGGCGGGATCAATTCTTGCCACCTCGGTCAAGAGATTCGTTACATCAACACCATCGACCTCAGCATTGGTAACGATGACACCGATTTGTTCCCGAACAAGGATATCGATCGCTTCCTTGAGCGTAGAAGCTGCATGCACCCGGTAATCGTAGGTGAACATCTCCACCACTTCCTGGCGATCGCTGTCACACCCCTCGATCGTGAGAAGCTGCGATGTGATGCTGAACTGAACGTCGCCGTTCCCTTCCCATACCGGCCCGACGCTTTGCCGAACAGCTCGCGAAGTGCGGGCGGTTTCCACGGCGTCGGCAATGACTGCGCGCAGTTCGGATTGATTCCACGGCTTGTTCAAGAAACGATGGACCTCGCCTTCGTTAACAGCCCCTATCATTGCGACAAGGTCGCTGTATCCGGTGAGCAGGATACGAACGGTCTCCGGCCAGCGCTCCTTCACCTGCGCCAGGAGCTGAATACCGGTGATTTCCGGCATTCGCTGATCGCTGGCGATCACATCCACCGGTATCGTTTCCAGAATTGCCAACGCTTCCTTGGCATTGGTTGCTGTATGGACGTCATATTCTGTGCGGAACATCATCTTAAGCAGTCTGACGATCCGTTCCTCGTCATCAACAAAGAGAAGCACGGGCTTATTGTTCATCTTAGTCGAACCTCAGATTCTTTCGTTGGTGTTCATCGGCGAATTTGGTGTGCTGTTGATGCCACGAGAGTTTTTCATGCAGCATACGACGGCTTGGATTTATCGTAGGCCACATTCGGACTGCGAAGGGGTTCCGGGAATTTTTCGCCCTGCCTTGGAAGGGTAATCGTAAATACCGTGCCCTTTCCAGGCTTCGAACTGACGGTAATTGTTCCGCCATGATTCTCCACGATCCGGTAGCAGATCGATAGCCCCATCCCCGTGCCTTGGCCAACCGGTTTTGTGGTGAAGAAGGGATCGAAAATCTTGCCAATCACATCTTCGGGGATGCCTGGCCCGTTGTCGCAGACGTCAATCTGTACCGTATCCGAGGATGTGATCCGGGTGCGCAGGGTCAATATGCCACGTCGATCCATCGCCGTCATTGCGTCCACGGCGTTCACAACCAGATTGAGCAATACCTGTCGGATCTGCGATGGCGAGCCCATAATCTGTGGTACGGAATCGAACTCGCGTTTCACTTCAGCGACATATTTGAGCTCCGACCGAGCGATCAGCAGCGCGCTTTCCAAGCCTTCCTCTACCGAGAAGCTCTCGATGTGACCTTTGTCGAGGCGGCTGAAATTCTTCATCGTCCGCACAAGGGTCGTGATCTCCTCGATTCCGTGCAGCCCATCGTCCAGCAGAGTTTCGAGCTCTTCGCGAGCTTCTCGCGCCGCCTCTTCATCGTCTTCGTTTACAACGTCTTTGACGATCTTCTCGGGGGCTACCAGTACACGCTCTTTGATAAGCTCAAACACCGCCTTGACATAAGCGAGCGGCGTATTGATTTCGTGCGTTATGCCGGCGACCATTTGCCCAAGTGCAGAAAGCTTTGCCGATTGCATCAGCTGTTCTTCGACGTTTTCGTTCACTTCCTGCAACATGCGATTATCCCTACCCAATTGGACGAAGCGTCGCGACAAGACAAATACAAAAGCCACAAAGGTTAGTACAAGCAGTGCGGCGAGAGTCACTGTCAGGTCCCATAGCATCCGTTCCGTTCCGACTTTTGTTTCCTCAAGGGACTGGAGCTCGGTTTGAACGCGATTGGCGGCCACCTCTATCGGTACCGCGGTGATAGCGAGCATGAGCTCGTTACCTCGCTGACGTTCTTTGATCACCACTTCAATCTGCACAAGGAAGCGATTGATCGCGTCTGAAAGTTCGGGCGACACCGATTGCGCCGCCGCACGAGTGTCATTGATCCGCTCCTCGACCGAGTCCCGCAACAAAACTGTAGGCGAGATGGTAAAACTGACCATGCCCGTTATAGTTTCAGTCAAGAGATCGGAAATTCGCTTGTTTCCACCGGCGATCGTCTTAAGAGCTTCCGGATGTTCATAGGCATCCGAGATTGCGTTGGGCAGGACCGCAACGGAGTTACGCAGCATGGCATAGCTGGCTTTCACCTGTTCGGACAACCACGCTTTCTGCTCCACGCTTTCGCGGTAAGACTTAACCAAGGGCTGTGTCGATGTCAGGCTCTCGTCTGACGAGGATTGAGCTTCCAACCTAGCTAAACCAAGCTTCAGGTCACGCGCTGTGTTCGTGACTGCATCGTAGTTCGGTGATATGCCTAGCTGCAGAGACAGAATCTCCCTGTCCCATTGTGACTCCAAATCCCGCAAGCTTGCAAACTGCCTGCGGAAATCGGGAAGCGAGTTATCCGGTGCCTGAGTGAGCCAAATAAGGCCGCCTAAGCTGAGGGACAAGATGGCAATCACGGCGATGAAAACAACCCATGCGTGCTGAGAGGCCCCGAAACTCTTGGCTGAAAATTTATTCAAGACCTTGCCCTTTTATCTGGCTGGCTGACCTTGCCAATCATGACACGCATCTCCGACTAATTATAAATTTCCGACCGGTACACCTTGATATTCTCCCGAAAGGGACTTTAGGAACACCTCAATCTTTGCGACATCTTCATCGGAAATACTTCTCCCGAGCTGGTATTTCGCCATTACGCCGATGGCCTCTGTAAGAGTAGCGACCGATCCATCATGAAAATAGGGGGCTGTCTGTGCGACATTGCGCAGCGAGGGAACACGAAAGACAGGCCGATCGTCATCAATTCCCGACCCCTGTGCGGCGCCTGGGGTCTTGGGTCCTTGCGAAGCTGCTTCTGGCGTCCCAAAAATACCGAATACCTGGAGCATGTTACCACCGACGTTGACGCCTTGGTGGCACGACACGCAACCGTAATTCTTGAAGAGTTGATATCCGCTCTTTGCCTCTTCGCTAATAGCGTTGTCGTCACCGCGAAGATAGCGATCGAATGGTGCATTGGGAGTGTCGAGCGACTTTTCGAATTCGGCCAGGGCATCGATGACATTGTCACGCTGAATCCCGTCCTTGTAGATTTGGTTAAAGGTCGCGGTTAGCGCGATGTCATTCCGAAGCAGGGGAACGACATCGTCCCATTTCGCTCCCATACGGTGCTTGTCCTGGACGACGGCTTTAGCCTGGTCCTGCAGAGAGAGAAAATGCCCATCCCATCCCAGTTTGGCGTTGAGCCCGACGTTGAAAAGCGTGAGCGTGTTGGTGCCGCCAGGAGATCCCGGTAAGCCCCTTGAAATCGGAAGCCCATCCGTCAGGCCCCGCTCGAACAAATGGCAACTTGCGCAGGATACGCCATTGCCCGCCGATAGTCGGCTGTCTGCAAATAGGCTGCGGCCCAACTTTACCTTCGCTTGATCCAAGGGGACTTCCAAGGGGATCGGGCTTATTGGTTCGTCACTGCGGTTTTCGCCTGAGATCATAACGCCCGCCGACGCGAGAAGCGTAAAAAGACAGAGGCAAAGGATGCCGCCGACGCTCGATAGAAGCGCCGCGCGGCTCCGGGAAGAAGCACTTGTGCGCTTAATCTGTGAGATGTCGTCGTCCTGCCTCAATTGGCCGATGCTGCAAGGCGGACAAGAGCTTAACTCACCCGTATTCATCGGCATCTCTCCTGCTATGCGCTGTGGTCGCCCGCAAAATCATACGTTAACGATATGCTGTTCACTTGAAAGCTTCGCTCTGCGAGCCTTATGCCCGAAGTGTTGGCCAATGCCATCATGCAAAGTGGATATACTGAAATACTTCTGGTGAAGATATGCGGGGCGGTTTCCTTTTGTATGCTGAACCCTAGCAGGCAATGTGGCGCAAAAGCACGGATCGCATAATCCGTCGTCGGAAGCTGTAGCACGCCTGCCATATGCGGGCGACTCTTAATCTAAGCCGTCGCCGATTGTCCCGGTTAGCTAGGATTTCTTAATGCTTTCAAGAGTATCGGAACGCAAGATGCTGAGTGTCCGCGGGCTCCTGCTGCTTGCCTGGCTCGTCCTAATCGCGTCGCTATTCTGGGATCCTTATTCGATCACGCTAACCCAGTTTGCCAATACAGCCAGCCCGTTCCGGATCGCTGATACAGTCATTCATGTCCAGGACCAACAGCTCGTCGCGTCACCCTATCCGCTGGGTGCGCGTATTTTCTGGACGATACTTGTTCCCATTTTGCCGCTTTTCCTGATGGTTTTTGGCCACGAGGCGTGGCGAAGAATATGCCCACTTTCCTTTGCCTCGCAGATTCCGGGCTATATGGGGCTGCGTCGTTATCGCAGCAGGCTGGAGCGGCGAACCGGGCTCGTAAGCCGCAGCATTGCCTTGTTCGATCGGCAGAGCTGGATCGCGCGCAATAGCTGGTATGTGCAGTTCGGCCTACTGTTTGCAGGCATCGTGTCGCGGCTGTTGATCATCAACTCCGACAGACAAGCGATGGGGATCGCATTGCTGGCGGTTATAGGTGCGGCCATGTTGAGCGGTTTCTTTTGGGGTGGCAAGACATGGTGCAACTATTTCTGCCCTGCCAATGTCGTGCAGAAGATCTACACCGAACCTGGCGGCATCTTTGAAAGCGCCCCGCATTTCTCTCGTCCCGCGCTGCCGCAATCCATGTGCCGCAAGCCAACCGCAAAGAGCGAGGTCAGCGCTTGCGTTGGTTGTACCTCGAATTGCGGAGACATTGATTTGCAACGATCGTACTGGAGCGGCGTACTCGAACCGCAACGTCGAAACGTCTACTATATGTTCTTCGGCTTGATTCTGGGGTTCTACGGCTATTATTATCTCTATTCCGGCGGTTGGGACTATTATTTTTCAGGGATCTGGACACATGAAGATGGTGTGCGTCAGAAACTTTTTGATCCCGGGTTCTTTATTCTGGGTCACGTTATCGGGATTCCCAAAATTGTTGCCGCGCCGCTGACCCTTGCCGTCGCCTGTGCAATCTCTCTCGCCCTTGGTCGTGCGTTGGAAGCGCTCTATCGCCGGCTACGCTCTCGCGAAGAGGAAATGTCGGAGAAGGTCGTCGTTCACCACTGCCTTAGCGTTGCGGCGTGGTTGTCGATCAATGCCTTCTACCTCTTCGGCGGCCGTCCGAACATCCTTCTCCTGCCGGCTCTTGAGGGGCGGCTGGTCGACGTGGCGATCGTCGCCCTGACGACAGTATGGCTGCGTCGGACGCTGCAACAGTCGCCAACACTTTATCAGCAAGAGAGCATGGCCTCCGGTCTGCTCGAAGAGTTGAAGAAACTCAAGGTCAATGTCAGCAAATTTCTCGACGGCCGGAAGCTTGAGAAATTGAAGGCCAACGAGATCTACCTTCTCACGAAGGTATTGCCGGGCTTTTCCCAGCAACAGAAGCTTAATGCTTACCGCAAGATTCTCGATGAGGCCGTGACCAACGGCACCACCGCCAGTTCTTCCTCGCTGAAGCTGTTGGAGGATTTCCGCCACCAGATGAACATCACTGAGGAAGAGCACACCCAGTTGCTCGAGGAGTTGGGGCTATCCGAAGCCGCGGATTTCGATGCCTCCGCCGTCAGTGCAGAAGAAAAGGCCGCATCACTAGATCATTACCGCAGCATTCTAAGTGGCATGGTCGCCAGTCGTCTGGATACCGGCATGGCGATCAGGGATATCCTAAAGGATTCTGTTTTCCACTCCACTGTGAGCATGTTGCGGCAAAGTTTGCAGATCAACGATAATGAGCATCATGCGGCTGTCGAGGAGCTTTCGGCGCAATCGGGATTGATGGGCAACAAGATGGAAGAGGTACTTGGAGCGCTTGTCCGCCAAAAATCGATCCGGCTTTGCATTCAGACTGCGGATATTTCAGATCCACTGGGTACTACCCTACTGGATCTCCTGCTCGACGCGATAGAACCACACGAACGGGCGATCCGTCTCAAGGCGCTATCAATTTTAAGCAATTTAGCCCCCGACCCCGAATTCCAACAACATGCCGAAGACCTTGCCTCCCTGTCCGACTATGATCTCGAGTCTATCCTGCGCGGGGCCGTGCCGTCTGATCCGACAAAACGCTGGCGTGAGGTACTAAATCCCAAGCTGCTCGCAATTCTATTGGGTGAGGCCTCCGTCGAGGTGCGGGGTGTAGGTGAGGTACTGGCGGAGCGGTGGACGGATCGCAAGGCCATTCTTGGTAGCCTGGATGTCGAAAACAATCTCTCGGCACTGCTTAAGCTTGAGGACCCCTTGGTGCGGGCGATTGGCTTGACGGCCTTCGGCTATATCGAACCACGTGTTGCGCGGGAAGCGGCCGAACGAATGCTGACCGACGATACCACCTACGACCATCCACTCCTGCTCGCTGCCGTGGAACATATGGCCGGCGTGTCCGAAAATCCGCTAGCACGCCCAACGAGCCTGCGCGCCATCATTCATGTCGCCGGCCAGACCGAGCAAGTGGTTACATCGGAAAAAAGTCATATCACGATCGGGCGTGCCTCTGACAACGACATCGCCATCACAGATCCCGCAGCCTGGGCCTATCATGTGGCCATCAGGGTACAGCAGGGTGTGGTGCGGCTGATGCGGCTCGATGACGGCGGCGTCTTTGTGAACGGTTGCCAGCTTCTGGAGGAATCCGTCGCCCTCAAGAAAGGCAGTGTTATTAATCTCGGCGATCTCGGTCAGAATTCGCCGCGAATTACGATTGACTGGGACCGCGAGACCGATACCGGAAGTGCCTTCAGCATTCATCCGATATTGCGGTTGGCGATGCTCACGCGAAACCGCGGTCTTTCCCGCTTGCCCCTTGGCACGCTGGCCGATATCGCCCTGCAGGCACAAGTGGAACGCCACATTGGTGGCGTCAACCTGGCGAATGTTTTTGCCCAAGATCGATATTTCTTGATCTATCAAGGTCAGATCCGCCTTTTTGATCCGCTCAAGATGGATTTTCTCCCGGAGGCCGCATTTGGTCCCGGCGACCTCATCGCCCCTGACCTGATCGATCTGGGTTCCCCAGTCTTTCCGGAAGTGGTCAGTGGCTTTGCGACCTTGATGCTTCTCACGCCGACGCCGGAAATAATGGTCGCCGCGCCGACGCAGTTCGAGACAATCGCATTGCGGTCGGACTCCGCATTAAGCAGCCGAAGGGCGTTCGAGCACCCCGTATCGGGATGAGGACCGCCGAAATTTGGCACGGGTCGTAAGATCCAATGCCGCCAAAACCTTAGTTTGAGAGATTGCGCAGATGACGAAAATTGTTTCGACAGAGACACCACATTTTTTTACCGATATTGCCCGCGTCGCCTTCTCGATGTTTGTCTACGTGGCCGATATCGAGAAAAGTATCACCGCGCAGGATGTTCTGCGTTTCCAGACGCTGCTTAAGGAAACCGCCTGGATCGAGAACGATGATGTGCGCCTTGCCCTGTTCGAACTGAGGCAGAACTATTCGTCCTTCTGGGTCGACTACGAGGGCAAGGTGTTTGCGGCGGATGGTGATGCTATTGCAGCGGGACTCGATCGTTTGCGCCAGGATCTGGGTGAGGAGCGAAGCAAGATGTTGCGGCTGGAGCTGAACAAGTTCCTCGAACGGCTGGACTACAGCGTCAGGCTGACCCAAGGCGGTCAGCGGGCCCGTTCTCAGGCACGCAAGGAACTATCGACCATACTCAAGAAGGACGGCGAAACACTCGTCGACGCAAGCCGCAAAGGCGCCCAAACCGATTCCGAACCGCTCGAGAGGGCAGTTGTGGCGACCGTCCCTCCGGCCAGCGGCATCTGGAGAGGTGGCAGGACAACGGTACGATGCGTCTCGGTGGTGTCGGAGACACATGATACCAAAACCTACAGCTTCGCGGCGGAGCCGAAACGGCTCTTCCATTACCAGCCAGGCCAATTCGTGACCATCGAGCTGCTGGTGGAGGGCCAGATTCTGCGGCGCTGCTATACTATTTCCTCGTCCCCCTCGCGGCCCTATACGCTGTCGATTACGGTAAAGAAGGTGGCAAACGGCGCGGTGTCGAACTGGCTCTTTGACAATATGACTGACGGACTCGAATGCGTTATCGACGGGCTTGCCGGAAAATTCACCTGTTTTGACTACCCCGCCGAGAAGCTGCTCTTTGTGACGGCCGGCAGCGGGGTTACTCCCTCAATGTCGATGTTGCGTTGGCTGGTGGATACCGGGTCGAAAGCAGACATCGTATTCATCAACAATGTGCGTACCCCCGACGACATAATCTTTCATCAGGAGTTGTTGCATCTTAGTGCCCGGTTGGGGGACAAGATGCGATTGGCCATCGTTCCCGTTGCGATGTCTGCCGGACGACCTTGGAATGGGGCGGTTGGCAAGATCAACGAGATGCTGCTGCGCTTCTATGCGCCCGATTTCGTTGAGCGCGAAGTCTTCGTCTGTGGACCGCCGGGATATACGGGGGCGGTCAAATCACTGCTTGCGTCGCTCGCTTTTCCGATGAACCGTTACCACGAAGAAAGTTTTGGAGGGCAGGGTGTTGTGGCTCTGGCAACGCCAGTGGCGGAACCACCTATCAGGGCAGTGCCGACTGCGGTACCGAGGTCGATCGCCTTCAAGGCGGCGTCGCCCTTGACGGTTCCGACGATGTCGCCTCCCAGGCTTGTGCCGGTTGTGGCCTCTGCGGCACCACCGGCCGCTCTGGTATCTACGGCGCCCCCGCGACTTCCGACTACCGCATCGCCGCCCAAGGCTGCGAAGATCCATATAGAGGGTAGCAGCACGAGTTTCCCTGTGCTTGCTGAACAAACGATACTGGAAGCGGCCGAGGCGTCTGGCGTGAGGTTGGAGCATTCCTGCCGCTCTGGCGTGTGTGGAGGCTGCAAGATGAAAACGGTCTCCGGCCAGGTGCAAATGGGCGATCAGACCATACTCTCGGTATCAGACGTCCGGAGCGGATTTGTGTTGACTTGTATAGGCAAGGCCATCGGAGAGGTGACGCTTTCCCGCTGCTGACGTCATGAGAGGAGAGTGGCTGACAACCGCTCCACCCACCGGTGCCTGTCGGTACCTTTGTGGATGTTCATTCGGAGCGATTCTGGACGACGAAGTCGTTTTGATCCTGGCCCGATAGACCCGCAGCGAAAGGGTGGGATTTTGAAAGTTAGCACCTGATGAAATTGGCATGTTGTTGTGCTTGTTTTTGAAATTAGAGGTTGATTTTTCTTGCTCTTCTGAGCATCTACTCAAGTAGATAAGTTTTGCTCAAACGCGAAGAGTCACTGGGAGTAAAATGTACCGGTAACGCGGTAGGGGCTAAGCATCATTGATGCCGATCGCGGCGAATCCGGTTATTCCCATGATAACACAGGAATAATCATCGTTTTAGGACGAGGTTCCTCGCACATTAGAAGGTTTTCGGATTTATCTCACTCGATTTATCATAGCAGGTAAGCGGCAAGGGCAGTTATGGATCGGCAACGTGGTTTGGAAATGGGGGACGGCTCGGGTGCTCTGGAAAAGGACAAGCAAGATGTCCCCTTGGACATCAATCTCTCGGGTGTCGATCTCAATCTTTTGGTGGTGCTCGAAGCTCTATTGGTTTGTCGAAACGTAACCCATGCCGCGCGCCGAATTGGACAGACACAACCGGCCGTGAGCCGCGCCTTGGCTCGATTGCGCGATCTGTTGGGCGATGACCTTTTGGTGCGGAGCTCCATAGGAATGAAGTTGACGGCACGCGGCGAGTATCTTGCCCAGACGGTGCCGGCAACGATGTCGCATGTGCGCGACGTCATCTCCTCGCGGCAGATTGGTTCAGGACCTCGGGTCAGCATAAACGCCAACCTCATGCCGGCATTGTTGCCTCATTTTCTGCAATCGACGGCACGAGAGAATGAGCCGCTCAAGGTCAGTACCCATAAATCTTCGGCGGAGGGAGTAGCGCAGCTGCGTTCGCGCACGTCGGAATACATGCTAGGCCCGATCGACGAGACCAGCAGCGATATGGAGAGCGAGCTGATTTTTTCTGAGGAGTTCGTTACGCTCGTCGCTTTTGAGCATCATCAATTAGGCGGCATGCGTCCGGCGCAGGAAACGTTTCTTGAGCTTACCCATATCAATCTGGTGGAGAACGGCAAGGAAGTTTTTCCGCAATTCGCCGGGGCGCTCACGAGTTATGGCATGCGTCGATCGCGCCTGTTCGAAGTGCCGGATGTTACCTCGGCGGCGCTCATGGTTTCGGAGAGTAAGTTAGCGCTGACCGTACCGCGTTCGATCGCCGGCTGGCTGACGAAGACGCTGCGGCTGACGACACTTCTGCCGCCGATCCCCATTCCTGAACTCAAAGTGGCGATGTGTTGGCTAGCCGGTGAACCGGATATGACGCGCCGCCGCTTGATCGATAATATTGGCGCAGCCACCAGAGAGGCTATCGCCAAAGAGCAATCCGCAGTCCGCAGTCTCCGTTCAATCTCGTCGGAGGCGTAAGACCGATGTCCGCAACTCTCGCATTGCGGATCGAGGACAGCAGTCAAGAGTTCGACCTCGGTGGGTTCGATCTCAATCTCCTGTTGGTGCTCAGCGCGCTGTTGCGCTGCCGAAACATCAGCCACGCGGGCAACGAGGTGCGGCTGAGCCAGCCTGCTACGAGCAGGGCGCTGACGCGGCTGCGCCAGATGTTTGATGATGAACTATTGGTGCGGCAAAATCGCTCCTTCGACTTGACACCCCTGGCCGAGATGTTGGCGCCAAAGGTCGATGCGGCACTGAAGAATATCAATACCATCTTCAGCAACCGGGTTTTGGCGCCGGAGCGCTTTACCGTCGCCATGCCGGATCACCTTGCCTTGTTGCTCGTGACCAATCTGACAGGATATTTCCGCGAGGTCTCGCCGACCACCGTGTTCCTACCGATGATCGGGCTCTCCAATGCCCTTGCCCAGTTGGAGGGCGGACAGCTCGATCTGGCGCTCGGCATCACCGACGACGCCCCACCAGGTTTCTTTTGCCGTACGCTCCCAGTCGTACCGTCACTGTGTCTCAGCCGCAGGGGACATGTCGCACTCAGGGAAAAGATCCCCTATGCCGATCTCGGACGCTTCCTTTCGATCCGCATTGGCGCCACCTACAATACCGGGTTTGGCGAGGTTTATGATGGGCTCGAGGCGTTGCGTCCGCGCGGACGCGAGACCTTGACGGTTCCGGATATCCATACCGCGGCGAGGCTCGTCCAGGACACGGACGCCGTTCTCGTTCTGCCGGCTCCGTCTGCCCGATATCTGTCGTCCCGTTATCAGCTCGAAACCTTTGTGCCCAGCAAGGGCGCTGCCGCGCCAGCGTATCAAGTTTCCCTCATCTGGCACGAACGTTGGCACCGCAATAGTATTCACGCTGGAGTGCGCAGCATGATCGCCTCGTATGTTCTGGAAGGTGGGCCGGCACTTTCGCTCTGATGTAGTCGCCCGGCCATCCTGCTTTTGTTTCCGTTACTTGCCCCGATTTCCGCAGGGGATCAATGCCAAAATCTCCGATTGTGGCCGGTTGCTTCTTGCCATCTTCGGCAGAACAGGCACGGCCACGATGGAGGCACCATGTCTGCATTCCGGCCCGCAACTACAATTGAAACCATTCCGTCGCGGAGTACACCCTTATCCGCTTGAGGCGTAACCGGCTGTCGGTAAATATGCTGAGACTCGTAAAAGTTCCATAGTGCAGGAAAGGCACCAAGATGGCGAAACTTCACCACTCCGCGCCCGACATCAAAGCTGTGTGTGCGGTGGAGGCGGCAGTAGGCCTCCTCGAAGGCAAGTGGAAATGTATCATCCTTTTTCATCTGCTCGATGGCACGGCCCGTTTCGGGGAACTGCGTCGCCGCATGCCGAACGTGACGCAGAGAACGCTAACCAACCAGCTTCGGGAGCTGGAGTCTTATGGATTGCTCGAAAGAAAGGTTTATGCCGAGGTCCCCGCCAAGGTGGAGTACACGATATCGCCGTTGGGGCGAACGTTCGAGCCGGTTCTGTTTGCGATGAAATGTTGGGGCGAACGCCTCTTGGAGACAGATGCATTTGCGAATGAGCTAGCAGCCGTCCCGCCCAGTGCCCTGCTAAATTGAGTTCAGCCCACGCGGCAGCTATGACTGCCCGTACCCCAATCCTGTCGAGTCGGATGTTTTAACAATCGGCTACGCGCGAGAACGCAACCAAAGGAAACTAGCACCGCAAAAGAAAAAAGGCCCCCCAACGACCAAGTCGTGGAAGACCTTCTTGCATTTTCTAGCAAGAATGAAGATGGCATCTCCACTGGATACAGTCAAGACGCTTGGGCGCCCTTGGGCGATCGATTTCTTTTGCCTTTTATTGAGAGGCACCGGAGATGGAAACGAGACTTGTAACGACGCCCTTTGGGCGGCGGCCGATGACGCTTGCGGGTGTGAGAGACCAGCTTGACGCTGCGAAAAAACCGGCCGGGACATCCGTCGAAAAATGGAAGGTCTTCCGTGACATTTGCGATGCGAGAACACGTCTGGGACTTCGCGATCGCGCGCTTGCGGTACTAAGCGCGCTCTTGTCGTTCTATCCCGAAACGCACCTTTCCAGTGGTGGCAATCTCATCGTCTTTCCGTCGAATTTCCGGCTCGCAGCCCGCACAAACGGCATTGCCAACACGACGCTACGTGAGAACCTGGCGCTTTTGGTAGAGGTCGGCATCATCCATCGTAGAGACAGCCCCAATGGCAAACGCTATGCCCGCAAGGGCGGAGACGGGCAGATTGAAGAGGCGTATGGCTTCAGCCTGGCTCCTGTTTTGACCCGCGCGGAGGAGTTTGCCTTGCTTGCCCAGGACGTCGAGGTCGAGCGCCGGCGCGTCCGGATCCTGCGTGAGCGGATCACCTTGTTGCGCCGCGATATCCGCAAATTGATCTCTGCGGCGATTGAGGAACATGCTGCCGGCGACTGGATGGAGATCGAGGCCGAGTTCGTCGAGATGGTCTCTGGCGCCGCCCGCACAAAATCTTTGCACGATCTGTCCTTGCTCGAAGGAAATCTCGCGCTATTGCTGCAGAAGATCATCAATCTTTTGGAATCACAATGGAAAGAGGAGAAAAGCGACGGCAATGACAGCGAATTCCGTCATCACATACAGTATCAAAATACCGAATCCCCACTTGAATTTGAACCGCGCTTCGAACAGAAGCCCGCAGCGACGTCGAAGCCAGAGTTAGGGGTGCAACTAAAGGGAGAGCCGAGAAAAATACTTCCTCTTGGCATGATCCTGCGGTTCTGCTCCGAGATCGTCATGTATGGCCGTGAGGGGCGGATCGCCAACTGGCGGGAGCTGATGACGGCCGCGGTGCGGGTACGCTCGATGCTGGGCATCAGCCCATCCGCCTATCAGGAAGCCTGCGAGGTGATGGGGCAGGAGAATGCGGCCGCTGTCGTTGCCTGCATTCTGGAAAGGGCGGCTCACATTACCTCACCAGGTGGATATCTGAGGGATCTAACGCGCAAGGCGGCTCGGGGGCAATTTTCACTAAGCTCGATGATTATGGCGCTTGCAAAGACCAACGGCGGGAACGGCGTAGCGCTTTCTGGCGGGTGAGGGGGAGAACGTCGCTTATTAGCTCTGAAGAGCGGTGCTGGCTCTCCCGTGTCGTCCAAAGAGGCGTCACGACACGAAAGTAATGAATCTGTCCGACTTTTGAGAACATACAGTGATCACGCTGTGAGGATGGATGTTTCGCGCCGATGCGCATTAGCGATGGCATCCAGCGTTCCTGCGAAGGCAGCTAGGGTTGATCAACAACTAGGATTCCTCAAGCCAGGTTATGTCGCCGATTTCGTCGTCCTAAGCGATCGTCTCGCTCACATCGAGACGTGGACAGATGGCAAAAGGATCGCATGCTTTTAAAATGGAGGAGACAAAGTGTCGTCGACGATCTCGTCGGCATCCGTCAGAACAGGGCAACCATGGGGCAAGCAAAATCGCAAAGCACTTGGCAACGCTTGTCCGAAGATCTCACTCGACATTTGCCCTCAGTCTGCATAAAAAATACCGTCAATGTGCTTGGCATTTTTGGCGATAACTTTCAGAAGGGCGATTGATGGCCACGTGCGAGGCAGATAGCGGAGATAGCGATTTCATCGTGGCCGCATATGCGTCTGCGTTTGCTTTCAGCCGGGGCCGAACCGTCAAGTATCTTCAGAATACCGGCCTGGATGATTTTCATGTCGTCGAACACGCGGCGCGGCCAGCGGCCGTTTTCGCACTGGTCGAGACGGGTCATCGGTTTGCCGGCAGGGTTGTGCCCACATGCAACATCGCCCATATAGCCATCAGCCCGGACTACCGACGCACTGGCCTTGCTACGGCGATCCTTGACGTTGCCGCTGCGGAAGCTGTGAAGCGCGGAGCCGCCATTGCCAGCCTCTTTGCTTCGACGAGGCCACTCTACCGCAGGTCTGGCTTTGAACTCGCAGGGTCGAAGATCATCTACGAGGCGGATACATCCAAACTCTATAAGTTAAAAGATCAATTCCAATGCCGTCGTGTCGTGGGCGAGGACATCCTGTCCACAATAGCGCCGATCTACGGCAAGCATTGCCGGACAGAGACGGGCGTTCTGGAGCGTGGGCCTGCCCATTGGAACGTGCTGCTTGAGGCGGCGGGCGACGAACTCACGACCTTCGTCTTCGAGAAGGACGGAGAGGGAATCGGCTATGTCGTGCTCGATTCGAGCAATCCCGATTGCCTGATGCTTCGTGACTGGGTCGCCCTATCAGGCTCTGCGGCAAGGCACATCCTCAAATTTCTCGGCACGTATTCGACTGTCTATCCGCGCGTCCGCTGGCATGGCTCACCGCAAGACGCATTGATCTTCGCGATGCCTGATAAGGGTTGGCGACTCGTCCATCAGGAAGAATTTCTGATGCGGATCCTCTCGCCAAAGCAGGCGCTCGTCGCGCGCGGCTATGAATGCGGCTCGGTAAACCTCAGACTCGACATTGTCGGGGATACAGAGCGACGCTCACTTCTGCTTTCTGTGGAGAACGGATTTGCGACCTGCGAGGAAGCCGTTTCGGGGCGTGCCGATGTCACCGTTGGTCTGGCGCAGTTTGCGGCCCTTTTTTCCGGGTTTAGTTCGGCGTATTTTCCTGAAAAGGCGGGCTGGATTGCGGGCGATTCCGCAGCGATAAAGCAGTGTCACGATGTTTTCTCCGGCCCCGCTCCCTGGGTCGGCGAGTATTTTTAAGGAAAAGGCCTTTGGATCCGGCACTACATATGGCGCTTATTGCTAGTATCCGCTCGCGCGCACCGAATATGACGCGGGCTTTGCAACTGGTCGCACACTATACGCTGGAAGACCCTCAGGCCGTTCTCTACAAGAGTATCACCGAACTTGCCGAGGACGCGCGCTCTTCGGAAGCCAGCGTCATGCGCTTCTGCCGAGAGCTTGGCTTTGCCGGTTTCCAGAATTTCAAGCTGGCTCTGGCGCAGGAGTTGGCAACCCAGCAGCAGCCGAACGCGAACAGTACGCAAGGCGATCCAGTGCTCGATCTCATCGAAACTGCGCGAATGGCGCTCGATGAGACAGAAAGGCTGCTAGATCGGCAGAACATCGAGGCAGTCGCGAACGAATTGCTTAATGCTCGTCACATCGAGATTTTCGGTGTCGCTGCATCAGCAATCACGGCGCAATATCTCGAATACAAACTGGCGCGGCTGGGGCTCCAGTCGCATATTGCCCGCGACGCGCATCTGGCCACTATGTCGGCGGCGACGTCAGGCCCATCGGACGTCTATTTCCTCGTCTCCAGTTCAGGATCAACGATCGACACGGTCAAGATCGCGGAACTGGCGCATGCACGAGGCGCGCGGGTCGTCGGCATCACCAGCCGCGTCAAAAGCCCGCTTGCGGCGGTCTGCGATTTCGTCCTGCTTGCCTCCTGGCCGGAAACGCCGCTGACGGGCGGTGCCTTTCCTTCCAAAATCAGTCAACTGCTGATCGTCGATGCCCTTGGTTCCTATATTACCAAGGCAGCCCCCGAGCGTCTCGATACCATTCGTGAAACTGCACAAAGCGTGACCGACCGCAGCATCTGATCCCGTCTTTTGTAGTAACCGCTTTGTCGTCGTTCAAACCAGAAATCATTTTGACGGAAATTTTCATCTAAAAAAATATATTGACGGATAATATCACTACTCCTAGTTTCCTCTTAACAAAAAGGCGGGAACTGACAGTGCTGAAAATCCTTGAAGACCTGCGCGGCGACTCTGACATCTCTTGCCAGGCAGCGGATGGAAGTCCGTTGCACTCGACAGAACACATTGTCGCGCTTGCCCGCGCAGCGGTTCTGGGCGGGGCGAAGACGGTTCGTATCGAGGCGTGCACAACGTCGCCGCAATTAGCGGCGCAGTCGACGTTCCGGTCATCGATGACGTAGCCGGTTTGCGGCTCGAAACTGAATGCCAAGGAGAAATGAGATGAGCAGGAAATTCCGCGTCGCAGTGATCGGAGCCGGTTTTATGGGCTCAATGCATGCGTCGATTTATGCAAATGAACCCCGCGCCGAGCTTGTTGCCGTCGTCGACCGGGACATCGACCGCGCCACCGCACTTGCCGGTGAGCTCGGCAAAGACGTCAAGGCTTATACTTCGCATCTTGACCTTCTGGCAGATGAGGAACTGGATCTGGTCAGCATCTGCACGCCGGACCACCTGCACCTGGAACCCGCCCTTGCGATCGCTGCCAAAGGCATCAATCTTTTCGTGGAGAAGCCGATCGCTTCGACCATGGAAGATGCGGCGAAAATTGTCGAATCCTGCAAGGCGGCCGGCGTCAAGCTCGGTGTCGGGTACCTCCTGCGTTTCGATCCGCGCTATTATAAGGCGCGCGAGTTGATCACATCAGGCAAGATCGGCACCCCGATCCATATCTACGCGCGCCGCAACAGCGCCCGCACGGAGGGTCCGAAGCGTTACGGCGGCACGCTGCCTCTGGCGCTGCATGTCACGGTGCACGATGTCGATATGGTGCTGTGGATGCTCGAAGGGCAGACGCCGAAATCAGTCTATGCGCAGCAGACTGATATTCTGCTTGGCGATCTCGGCACCCAGGATACGATTGCCGCCATCGTCCGCTTCTCTGGCGGCACGGTCGTCACTTTCGAAAGCGCGTGGTCGCTGCCCGCCGGCGCCCGACACATGATCGATGCGCGCATGGAACTGATCGGCACGGAAGGCTCCTTCGAAGTCCAGTGCGGCGACAGCGGCCTTTATTTTGCCGACAACCAGACATCCCGCGAGATCGATACCCAGCACTGGCCAATCATCGAAAACCGCGTCGGCGGCGATCTCAGGCTGCAGCTTGCCAGCGTTCTGGAATGGCTTGACGGCGGCCCATCGCAGGTCGCAAGCGGCGAGGAAGCGATCCGCTCGCTGGAATTGACCCGCGCCCTCATCCGTTCGGCCGAAACCGGGGAGGTGGAGAGATTTTAGTCCACGACCGATCACGCAATCAAACGCCACTCATGGACAATCAAAAAAGGGGAATGACATGAAAAGACGACACCTGCTTGCGCTTACACTTGCTTTGGCTGCTCCTTCGGCCCTGCCGGCCCTGGCACAAAATGCCGACCAGCCCTATGCCGGAACGCACATCGCCGTGCTGATGGAAGGTCATCCAACGACCGACGGCATCCAGGCGTTGCTGCCTGAATTCACCAAGGAAACCGGGATCGAGGTCGAACTCGAAGTCATTCCGGAGTCCGATATCACTGCCAAGATGCTGCTCGAGTTCTCGTCTGGCTCCGGCCGCTATGATGTTGTCCAGAACAACATCATCTACATTCCCGGTTTCGTTCAGGCCGGCTATATCGATCCGATCGACGATCTGGCGACAAAGCTACCGAAATATCTCGACCGCGCCGATTTCGTTCCAGGCTATCTCAACACCAATATCGTCAACAACAAGCTGTATGGTTTACCGGTCTACGGCGAGAGCACCTTCTTGATGTACCGCAAGGATCTTTTTGCGGAATACGGCATCACAGCGCCGAAGACCTTCGACGAGGTGGCCTCCGCCGCCAAAACGATCAAGGAAAAGTCGGACGGCAAGATTGTAGGCATCACCATGCGTGGCGCGCAGGGCATCCAGAACGTCTATGTCTGGGCCGGCTGGCTTTGGGGCTACGGCGGCGAATTTCTGACCGCTGATGGCAAGTCAGCACTCGGCACGCCGGAGGCCGCAGCCTCGTTGGACGCCTTCTCCAAGGTGCTGCGCAACTACGGCCCGGTCGGTGTCGCCAATTTCGGTTGGGAGGAAAACCGCGTTCTCTTTCAACAGGGCAAGGCTGGTATGACGATGGATGCCACCGTCAACGGCGCGTTTAACGAAGACCCATCCGTTTCGTCAGTGGTGGGCAAAGTGGGCTATATCCCCGTTCCCAAACAGTCGGGCGACCTCAAGGGCGGCTCCTCCTCGCTCGCCGTCCACAGCCTCTACATCACCTCTGCTTCGAAACAGAAGGAAGCCGCTTGGCTGTTCGCATCGTGGGCAACTGCAAAGGAACAGCAGATCAAGTCGTTCGGCATTGCTCCGAACTCTGGCGTGACCTCCCGGGCCGCTCTGAACTCTGACGAGTTCAACAAGCGCTACGGCGCATTCAAGGAAGCGATGCTTGGATCGATCAACCAAGGCAACCCGCGATATCTCCCGACGGTCACCGCCGCCAACGAGATCATCAACAATGCCGGTATTGCCGTTTCCAAAGCGCTGGCGGGCACCGCCTCTGCCAAGGATGCGCTCGCTGAAGCCAGTGCTGCCAACGACGCAGCCCTCGCCCGCTAATGAAACGGTGCCACGTCCGGTCCATCCGGGCGTGGCCACACTGCGGGAGCGATCATGTTCAAAGACGCAACTAAACTCTTCTACCAGCCTGTGATTACGTTCTTCGGTGCGGTCTCGGTGGTCATCACGATTTATGTCCTGTGGCTGACGCTGCACAATATCAGCCTGCTGCGCCCTGGACAGGAGCAGTTCATCGGGCTGAACAACTATGTGCGGCTGCTGCTCGACACCCGGGGTCTCAATGCCCTCTGGCGCACGGTTCTGTTCACCGTCATCGCGACTGTGATTGAGCTCTTCATCGGTCTTGCCATCGCGCTGCTGCTCGATCGTGAGTTTCACGGCAAGAAAATTGCCCGCGCGATCATGCTCGTGCCGATCGTCATGACGCCGATCGTCGTCGGCCTGACCTGGCGCTTCATGTTTGATCCGTCCAGCGGCATGGCAAACTATCTGCTGTCGCTGCTTCACCTCGGCCCTGTCGACTGGCTCGGCAATCCCCAGGTCGCCCTGTTCTCGGTGATGATTGCCGACATCTGGCAATGGACGCCCTTCGTCGTTCTCTTGACCATGGCGTCGCTAGAATCGCTACCCGGTGAGCCGCAGAACGCTGCGCGCGTCGATGGCGCCCGCGAATGGCAGGTTCTCTGGCATGTCACGCTGCCGGCGCTTCACCGCGCGCTTCTGGTTGTCGCGCTCATTCGCGCAATAGACAGCGTCAAGACCTTCGACATTTTCTACATCATGACCCGTGGCGGTCCGGCGCTTTCGACCGAAACGCTCAATCTCTACGGCTATATCTCGGCCTTCACGAATTTTGACATTTCCTACGCGCTGACCATCGCGATGGTGCTGACGATCTTCACCAATGTCGCACTGCTCTTGCTTTACAATCTGGCCTTCAAGGCTCAAGCACGGGGAGCCGTATGATGCGTAAACTGGCCCTCTACATTGCCATTGTCGTGCTCTTGGTCGCCGTGCTCTTCCCACTCTACTGGGTGGTCGTCACATCGGTCAAGACGACAAAGGATGCGTTCGCGATCCCCCCGGTCTGGTTCTTCGAGCCGACCTGGGAAAACTACCAGCGCGTTCTTAACAACGGCGTCTTCATCCGTGCCTTCCTCAACAGCGTGGTGATCTCGTTTACTGCAAGCTTCATCTCGGTTGCCATCGGCGCGCTTGCTGCCTACGGCCTGGTGGCACAGGATGAACCGGTCCGCCGCAACAACGAGAAATTCGTACTGAGCCTGCGGATTGCACCGCCGCTGATCTTCATCATTCCTACCTATTTCCTGGCGGCCCAGTTCAAGCTCCTCAACAACCACTGGGTCATTATCGCGGTCTACGCCTTCATCAACGTGCCCTTTGCCATATCGCTTCTCATCACGTTCTTCGAGGACATCCCGAGGGAGTTGCGGGATGCCGCGAAAGTGGATGGCGCCCGCGAGCTGACGATCTTCTGGAACGTGTTCCTGCCCGTTGCCAAAGGCGGCATCGTCGCAACGCTGATCCTGTGCGTGCTTTTTACCTGGAATGAATTCTTCGTCGCGCTCGTTCTGACCGGCCGCGACACCCAGACCTTGCCCGTGAGCATCACGTCATTCCTAACTTTCCAGGGCGTGCAATGGGGGCCGCTGACAGCGGTTGCCACGCTCGTCATGCTGCCGATGCTCGTGCTGGGCATGCTGGTTCAGGGACAGGTTGTCCGCGGCATGTCTCTTGGAAGTATCAAAGGATAACCCGCATGACCATAGCCATCAAACATTCGCTTTCTTTGCGGAAAATCACCAAATCCTATGGGGTGATCCCCGTGCTGAAAGGCATCGACGTCGAGGTCGATGAGGGAGAATTCGTGGTCCTGCTCGGTCCGTCCGGCTGTGGCAAATCCACCCTTCTGCACGCGATCGCCGGCTTGCATCCGATCGACAGCGGCGAGATCGTCATCGAAGGTCGCGATGTGACGGATGTGCCCACCCGTGAACGGGACGTCGCCATGGTGTTTCAATCCTATGCGCTCTACCCGAACATGACCGTTGCGCAGAATATTGGCTTTCCGCTGCGGATGCGCAAACTCTCTCGTGAGATCATTGCTCAACAGGTCGCCGACGTGGCGCGCCTGCTGCAGATCGAGCCGCTTCTGGAGCGCAAGCCACGCGAACTCTCCGGCGGCCAGCGCCAGCGCGTGGCGATCGGCCGGGCACTGGTGCGTGACCCGAAGATATTTCTCTTCGACGAACCTCTGTCGAACCTCGACGCGACGCTGCGCGTCGAGACACGTGCCGAGATCAAGAGACTGCACGAGCGCATCGGCAAAACCATGGTCTACGTCACCCATGATCAGATCGAGGCGATGACGCTCGCAACCCGGATCGTCGTCATGAACAAGGGTGACATCCAGCAGATCGGTACGCCCTATGAAATCTATCACAAGCCGGCAAATACCTTCGTCGCCCGCTTCGTCGGCTCACCCGCCATGCAGTTCATCCATGGTCGGCTGCTGAAGGAAAACGGTGTCGTTCGTTTCGCGGATGGAAAGGACTGGACGCTTACATTGCCATTTCCGGATCTGGTCGCAGACCCCACCGCGGATGTCATTCTGGGCGTGCGGCCGGAGCATATCAAACTTGTCTCGTCCGATCAGGACGGCCACGAGGCTTTGGTGGATCTGGTCGAGTCCACTGGGCCGGAAGACAATGTAACGCTATCCGTCAACGGCCAGAAGGCAACGGCGCGCCTGGAAACGGGCAGCACGAAAACTGGGCAGACGGTAAAAGTGCAAATCGCCACGGATAAGGTTTCGCTCTTCGATGCAGCGACCGGAAAACGCCTGAGCTGAACGGAACAGTCATGAAGATCATCATCAAGAATACGGCCGGGGATGCCTCCGCTGCGGTCACGGAAATCCTCCTGCAGCAGATCGGGAAGAAACCGGACAGCGTCCTCGGCCTGCCGACGGGTGGGACGCCACTCGGTGTCTATGCCCGTCTCAGGGACGAATTCCGAAACGGCCGAGGTTGCTATAAGGACATTACGACGTTCAATCTCGATGAATATCTCGGCCTTTCCGCTGACGATCCAGCGTCCTACTCGTTCTACATGCGTGAAAGCCTCTTTCGGCATGTCGATTTCGACCTCGGGCGCGCACATATCCCGCATGGCATGACCGCCGACGCAAATACGGAGGCGCGTCGCTACGAAGCCCTGATCGCCGCGCATGGCGGCATCGACCTGATGCTACTTGGCCTTGGCCGCAACGCGCATATCGGTTTCAATGAACCGGGATCGTTGCACAATTCACGTACACGGCCCGTTGCCTTGGCCGCGTCGACGCTTGAAGCCAATGCCGCGTATTTCCCGCCGGGCGCTAAACAGCCTTCCCATGCGATCACCATGGGTATCGGGACCATTCTGGAAAGCCGGACGATCGTCGTGTTGGCAACCGGAGCGGAGAAAGCGGCGGCTGTAGCCGCAAGTGTGAACGGCCCGGGAACGGAGGCCGTGCCCGGTTCCGCGCTTGGCTGGCACCCCAACACCACGATCGTACTTGACACGGCAGCGGCGCAGCATCTGGAACGCGCCCAGACACTGGAGTTTGACGCTTGAAACACAAGGATATCGATAACAGCGTGACCGTGCTGAAAAATACACTGAAGAACGCTTTGATCGTGTCATGTCAGCCCGTGCCGGGCGGTGCGATGGACGATAGTCCCTATGTGGTCGGCTTTGCATTGGCCGCGTTGTCGGCAGGTGCGGTAGGGCTCCGTATCGAATCTGCGCGCTATGTCGCGGCTGTAAGGGCGGCGACCGACGCTCCGATCATTGGCCTTATCAAACGCGATTTGGATGATAGCCCGGTCCGCATCACCCCTTATCTCGACGATGTCAAAGCGTTGGCGGAAGCCGGAGCCGATATCATTGCATTTGATGCGACCGACCGGGAACGCCCTGCGAGTATGGAGGCACTGGCGCAGGCCGTGCGTGACGCCGGTAAGCTGTCGATGGCAGATTGCAGTTGCGTCGATGATGCCCGCCACGCATTGGCGGCGGGTGTTGACTATGTCGGCACGACCATGTCCGGCTATACCGGTGGTCCAGAGCCTGTCGATCCCGATATCGATCTCGTCGCTGCGCTTCGCCAACTGACACCCTATGTAATCGCAGAGGGCCGCATCCGCACGATCGAGCAGGCGCAGGCCGCGGCTCGCGCCGGTGCCACCTGCGTCGTCGTCGGCTCTGCCATCACCCGCACCGAGCATGTAACGGCCTGGTTCCGCGATGCGCTGAATGAAGTCCACTTGCCGGCTCCAGTCGTGCTGGCCGTAGATCTCGGCGGCACCAAGACTATGGCGTCGCTCGTACAGGCGGGTGAAGTGCTTGATACCGTCGTCTTTGCCACTGACCGCAGTGGTTCAGCAGAAGGGTGGCTTGCGGCCATCGCGGACGCGGCAGTGGCCTGGAAGGGGCGCTACACGGCAGCTGGCATTGCTGTCACAGGAGCAGTTCTGAACGGCAATTGGCGAGCGATGAATCAGGCAACGCTTGGCATCGAAGGCGAGTTTCCGTTGGAGACGCGTGCCACCGAATTGTTCGGCGTGCCTGTCGTAGTCGCTAACGACGCTCAGGCTGCCGCCTGGGGCGAGTTCAAATCGACGTCCGACAATTCCGATCTGGTTTTCATAACGGTATCGACCGGCCTTGGCGGCGGCATCGTTTCCGGGAGGCATCTGCTGCGGGGCGTCGCCGGCCATTTTGGTCAGATGCATGGTCCATCTCCCGACAATGTGCCGCTGGAAAGCCGGCTCTGCGGGCCATGGATTGCAGCCGAAGCGAAGCGTCTGGGGCATGACTGCGAACCCAAGCAGGTATTTTCCGCAGCAGATGCGGGCCAAGCATGGGCGGTCGACATTGTTGACGGCGTTGCCCGGCGTTTCGCGCGTCTGTGCTGCGACATCCAATTGGCGATCGATCCTGCACGGATCGTCATTGGCGGGGGCGTTGGCCTCGCCACGGGCTTCTTGGACAGGGTCAGGGCTGAAGTTTCAGCGATCGGTCCGTCCATCGTGCCCAAGTTGCAGGCGGCGACCTTGGGGCCAAGGGCAGGGATCGTCGGCATAGCCGATTTGGCAATCACACATAACAAAAAATGATGAACTTCTAGAAGGGAAAAATTGGATGACGAAATTGCGTAGTCTTCTGGCCGCCGGCGTGGCGGCGGTCTTCTCATTTGCGGCGATCCCTGGGATCGCCTCAGCCGAGGTTACTGTGCTCGGCTGGCCGGGCGGTTCCGAGGAGACGGCTCTCCGCGCCGCGGTCGAATCCTATAATGCGCTTCCCGGCACTGCCGCTGAAGACAAGGTCGAACTGCTGTTCTTCAATCGCGACGGTTTCTACGACAAGCTGCAGGCCGACCTTGCTGCCGGTTCGGACGCCTTCGATATCAATCTGATCGCCACCTATTCGATTGGCCGCTATGCGCCGTTCATGGAGCCGGTCGACCTCGGTGCCGATGCGGAGAAGGTATTCGGAAAACCGATTCTCGAGACCATGCAGTTCGAGGGCAAGCAGTATGGCGTGCCGACCGACCTGTCGCTGCACTTCATGTACTACCGCAAGGATCTGATCGATGCGCTAATGGCCGATCAGGGCGCCAAGGCGAAGTATGCGGAGATTTCGCAAAAGTATCTCGGTAAGAGCCTGGAGCCGAAGGCCCCTGACGAATGGACCTGGGACGACTGGGCCGCAACCGCGCTCTATTTCACCAAGTCTGTGAACCCTGACAGCCCTGTGCGCTACGGCACTGTGCTGCAGATGAAGAACCTGCTGTTCAACATGATGGTGTTCCAATCGCTACCGCGCTCCTTCGGAGCTGACTGGACCGATGAGTCCGGCAAGGTCACGGTAGATTCATCAGCATACAGAGCAGGGCTAGAGCTCTACAAGAAGCTCTACGACGCTGGTGCAACTCCGAAGGACTCGTTGAGCTACGAGTATCCCGAGACCAATGCCGCCTGGACGTCTGGTCAGGTTGCAACCGCGTTGCAGTGGAACGCGGCTGCCAGCGAGCTAATGGACCCGGAGAAGGCCCCGGCTGTGGCCAAGGATACCGCTGTCGTTGCTCCGCCAGCCGGCCCGGAAGGCCGCAAGGATCACATCCATGGCCTCGGTCTCGGTCTCAACAAGAGCTCCAAGCACAAGGAGGGCGCGGTCCGCTTTCTGAAGTGGCTGGCAACCGAAGATGCGGCACTAACCTACGCCAAGGCGGGCGGTTCGCCGGCGCTGGCACCTTCCGTTGTCGAGAAGATCGCGGCCGACCGGCCGGATCTCGTCAAGCTCGGCCAGTTCGCAGGGAGCTACGGCTACGTCATGCGCGGCGCTACCTCTGCCAAAGCACTTTCTGTCTATGAAGCGCAGGCCAAGGAATTTACCGCCTACTGGGCAGGCCAGAAGAGCCTTGATGATGCGCTTTCCGCTGTCGGCCAAAGCATGGCCGACCTGTTGAAGTGAACCAATACGCTCGGGCGCAACAGCGCCCGGGCACCCCCCTTGGCGGAAGAACGTACGATGAGAACAACATCACAGCAACGGGAAGGTCGGCTTCTTCTGACGCCGCTCGTCGCCTTCTTAATCATTTTTCTCAGCTTTCCCGCACTCGTCGATATCGTTTACGCGCTTTCGAACGTGACCTTTCAGACGATGCGCGCGCCCGAGATGGTGGGCTCGCGCAATTTCGGCGCGGTGCTCACCGATCCGGAATTCTGGTCAGCGTGCTGGTTCTCGCTGCGCTTTGGCGTGCTGACGGCTGTCATCGAATGCGCGCTCGGTCTGGGGCTGGCAATCTTCCTGTCTCCCATTGTCAGCCGTCACGGCTGGACCACGGCCATCCTGATGCTGCCGATGATGGTGGCTCCCTCGATGGTCGGCCTCATGTATCGCCTCGTACTGCACGAGTTCGCGGGCCCTCTACCTTACTACCTAACACTCTGGTTCGGAACGAGCCCTGCTTTTCTTGATGCCAGCCACGCCTTCTGGACACTCGTTGTCGTTGAGATGCTGCAGTGGACGCCCTTCGCCTTCCTTCTGTTCCATGTTGCCTACATCTCCATCCCCTCGGAAATTCGAGAAGCAGCGGCCATGGACAAGGCAAGAGCCTGGCAAATCCTTTGGCGTATCGAACTGCCGATGATGAAAACGACGATCGCAATCGCGCTCGGCATCCGCTTCATCGACGGTTTCCGCGTGTTCGACAACGTCTTCGCCCTGACCGGCGCAGGGGCGGGCGGTTCGACCATGTCGCTGTCGATCTACATCTATCAGTCTTTCTTCAAGGGTGGCCAGATCGGTCAGGCCGTCGCCGCTTCCGCATTACTGTTCTTCGCCTCGCTGATTGTCCTCTACGGAGGTGCGATGCTGAAATATTATTTGGAACGGCGGAGGACTACCGCATGAACATCCTGCGCTGGATCGTCTTCGCCATTGCGGCGATCGCCATGAACTTCCCCGTCATCGTCACGCTGATCACTTCGTTCAAGAGTGCCAAGGAAATCGCCATGAACCCGGGCCTGATCCTCCAGGCGCCGACGCTTGCCAATTATGCCAAGGTGCTCACCGACACCAGCCGCTTCAACATCTACGCCTATCTATTCAACAGCACAGTGGCCGCCTTCATCGGCTCGTGTCTGGCGCTGCTGCTAACACTGCCTGCAGCCTACGCCATCGTGCGCACGGGGGCAGGCCGCAAGCACCTGTTGCCTTTAGTCGCTAATCTGCGCGCCGTACCGCTCGTCGTTTTCGCCATTCCTCTCTACATGATGTTTCAGTTTGTAGGCCTGCTCGACACGCGCCTCGGTCTCGGTCTGATCCTTACCATCGTCAATCTGCCGCTCAGCCTGATGATGATGGTGAATGCGATCTCCGACATGCCCGGGGAAATCGATGAGGCTGCACGCATGGACCGCGCTGGCGCTTTCGTGATTCTCAGACGCATCGTGCGGCCGGTGATCCGCCCGGCCTTAGTCACAGCCTTCATCTTCGGCTTCATCACGGCCTGGAACGAATATCTGTTCGGCTTGATGCTGACCACACGCCAAGCGGTGCCTATCACCGTCGGCGCGTCATTCTTCTTTTCCGCAAGTGGTGGCGGCGTTCAATGGGGTGTCGCTTCGGCGGTGATGATCCTCGGCGCCTTGCCGCCCGCCATTCTGGGATGCCTTATCTATCGACAGTTGACCGGATCAATGACCGCAGGCGCGGTCAAGGGATGAGCCGGCTACAAAGACCATATTGGAGTGACCATGGCTCAGATTAAACTCGCCGGAATCAGCAAGGTTTTCGGCAAGACCACCGTAATTCCGCCGCTCGACCTTGAGATTGCCAAGGGCGAATTCGTCGTCTTCGTTGGCCCCTCCGGTAGCGGAAAGTCTACACTCCTACGGATGATCGCCGGGTTGGAGGAAAGTAGCGGCGGTTGCATCAGCATCGAGGGCAAGGACGTCACGACGACGCCTTGTGGCGATCGCGGCCTTGCGATGGTGTTCCAGTCATATGCTCTTTATCCCCATATGACGGTCAAGCAGAACATGGCCTTTCCGCTTGAGATGGCAGGCGAGGCTAAGGCGTCGATCGACCGCAGGATCGAGGAGACGGCACATATTCTCGACCTCACGCGCTTTCTGGAGCGGCGACCGTCGCAACTCTCGGGTGGCCAGCGCCAGCGCGTCGCGATCGGTCGAGCGATCGTGCGCAACCCGACCGCATTTCTGTTCGATGAACCGCTCTCCAATCTCGACGCTGCTCTGCGGGGAAGCATGCGCCTCGAGATCATGAAGCTGCATCAGCAGCTCGAGGCCACGATGATTTACGTCACGCATGACCAAGTGGAAGCGATGACGATGGCGGCCCGGATCGTCGTGCTCAATCACGGCAAGATCGAACAGGCCGGCACGCCGCAAGATCTCTATGAACGGCCGGCGAACCTGTTCGTCGCCGAATTCATCGGCGCGCCGCGGATGAACCGTATTGAAGGAGAGGTTGCTGCTGCTTTGGGTGCTGCCACGATCGGCGTGCGGCCGGAGCATATTCGGATTGTCGAAGAAAGCGGGATCTGGCCGGCCACGGTCGAACTTATCGAAAATCTCGGTGCGGAATCGCACGTTCATGCGCGCTCTGACGTTGCCGGAGCGCTCGTCGTGCGCATGCCAGGTCTACCTCGCGTGAACGTCGGCGACAAAATCGGTCTCTCGCCAACTGAAGGCTTCATTCACAGGTTTGATCTGGAGGGCAGAGCCTTGCGCTGACGGAGTGGCGTTGAAGCTCTCGCTGGTCTGACGGAACAGATCGGTTTTAGATCGCTGACCAAATCAGGCCGAAAGGACCGAAACTTGCTGGTCTCATGGATACTGCCGAGGAAGATGTACTCGCCTACATGACCTTCCCTAGAAGCCGATTGTCTAATCGCGTGATTTCGGCCAAGCCCTTTTGATAAAATTTAATTGACCGCTGATCGTCGTTCGACCGGACGACGCGTTGAGATGCAGAACATGATGCGAAGCGCTATTTCATAATGCGTGGCTGATTCACGTTTGCCGAGAGCACGGTTGTCTGCGCGGTCGATATCTGATCGCCGCATGATGGGTTTTCGCTGGAGGGATCTTCCAGTGTAATGGACGCAATGTGTACGTGATTCACGTTCACCTGCAACGGCATCAGCGGAATGACCCGACTTACGTCCCGGCAGGGACGTTTCAACGCATCCGATAAGGCGGACGCAATTCAGAATGTCTGACGATCTACGTTATCGCTACTCTCCTAACTATGTTCCGGTGGTCTCAGGCAATCATGCCGGCGGACCGGTCAAGGTCAACGTCTGGCAGGATACATCCTGATGTAAACAAGCAATGAGTGTTCTTAATTCTAAACGTTGGGAAAACTCGCAAGCTTGGAAAGTATGCCCCGGCTGGTGATTTGAATGCCAAGGATTTTAGGCTGCTTATGGGGGTAGCCGTGATGCAGGGTAGATGTGCCGAGGCTGTATTTTATGGGGATGGGAAGGTGCATGGTGGTGTTTGCCAAGCCTGGGGTGCAGCGGAAGTGCCGCCGGATATGCACGTCACGCTTACGCAAGAGACAGGGGTCTGCCGGTCAACCGGGGTTTTATTGATAAACTATCTGTGGGGGCGTGTACGTAGGGGGATGGGCAAATTGGGCAGTGCGTGCAAACTAAATACAAACTTTGTCAATCTGGGTGAAAAGCAAACATTCGAAGCGAGCCTGTAGAACTGAAATCCTCCTATCCAAACACCGCTTGTGCGTGTCCGGTTCTTCTTCCTAGCTGTCGAAGAAGAGGGTTTTTTGCACGGAGCGCTCGAAATGGCCGGGCATCTTGAAGATTGCTGTAAGTTTCTCCTCACAGTGTCCGTCGCCGAAGGTCATGTCACGTTCAGACCGCTTCCCCCAAAGCTTTATGAGAGTACGAAGCATTCCATCGATATCATTCGGGGCCACGTTGACGATAGACTGAATGTCTGGTGCCCGACGCCCCTGGCGAGAGCCCACGTTGATACTTCCAACACCATGGAAGGGCATCTCCCGAACGCCTGCACTGCTGTTTCCGATGAAGAGCGCAGCGTTCCTTTGGAGTACCGAGAATTGCTCGGATGGAATGTTGGCTGTCCGGAAAAAGAGATCGCTGCTGTGGCTATCTAGGATTTTCTCGATGATGTTGCGAATAGCATCCGTGCCGGGGTCGTTGTTCGGCATGATGATGAGGAAGGGCTTGACGGACTTACCGTTGCCCCTGGCGAAATTTTCAAGTGTCGCAAAGAGATTTGCGGCGTCATAACCCATGAGCTCCTGCTCAGTCGTGACAGAGTGAAACGAGACGATGCCGAACGGGCCGGTAAACGGGATCCCTTGCAGTTCTTTCACGGCATCGAGCGTGAGAGTGCCGACACGAGCGTGAGCGTCCATCTCGGGAGAACCGACATTGAAGACGGTGTCGGAAGGCTGTCCGGTCGCGATAACGAGCTGTTCGGCGCGTTTGGTGCACACATAGTGGTAAGCCGATAGAGATGTGACGGCATAGCGAATATCATTGTCGACGGAGCCTGTGATCTCTCCACCCTCGATATGATGGACGCGCACGTTCAGGAGCCTGGCCGTCATCGCGCAGGCGGCAGCCTCAACTCGATCGCCGTGGATAAGCATGTCGGTGATGCGTCGGTCTCTGATCACCCCTTTCAAGTGCTTGATGGTTTCCTCCGCGACGTCAACCTGATCGGGACCTTGTGCGTGGTTGTCGTACTCGTGAAACTCCTGCACTCCTTCGAGGCGTAGGACCTCGTTCTTCGTCAAGCCGTACTCCGGAAGCATATGCATGCCGGTGATGAAGACGTCGAGGAAGCTGCCGGGCGGAAGGACGGGAAGGGTGTTCAGGAAAGCGCGAGCTGGGACTTTCATCTTGCTCCAATCGGCGCGAGTGCCTGTCATGAGAAGGGTTCGTACAGATTCCATTGTGTTTGTGGGAGGTGTCACGAGGTTGGTGAGCTGTGAAGAATGTTGTTTAGGTGAAGTGGTGATGAGTGAGTGTCGATGGTGATGGTTGAGGGAAATTCGGAGGGGAAAGCTTGGGGTCTTTATAGTTTTAGAGGGGGATGAAGAAGGGGGAGAGCAAAGGTTCAAAAACGAGAGAGGGATTGGTTTGACCCCGAAAATCCAGAGAGCTTGCCGAGCAATTTTTTGTTGAGCTGACGTGGGCGATTAATTGCGGTGGCGCAGGGCCGCGTCATGCATGTCAGATAAATGTGCTCATGTGGGGCGTGTGATGTCGGGCCCTTACGAGAGAGGGTCAACTGCGTTACTGGGGTAGAGCTAGATCTAATGCGGGCTACCAAGAGGTTAAACCGACATGGATAACGAGGGCTGGAAATGGAAACCGGCTTGACCATCGCGATCTTACTTTGATGCCCCTGCGACCCACTCATGTTCTAAAGTGACCGTACGCCTCCATATCAGCGCCCACCTTTTTGGGGGGGCGGCATAATATAGAGGTGTAAACATCCCTTAACCCTGGAAGGGTTTAAAACGCGGACAAAAGCTATGCTTCAACGGTTTGCGAATGTATTTTGTTATATCCTGGGTCGATGAGGTTATTTAAACATGGTTAAGTGCAACCTGTGGAGCGAGATGGTTCACATGATAAGCACCGAAGTAGTTTAGCGATGTGAATATCAGATGATTTTCGATATTCTACCTGTAGACTTAAATTCTCCCACTGAAGACACTCTATCTACCGCCAGCGACGTTACACAGAAGCTGGTAGTAATCGCCAGCACCATCCAATCTTTCCTCGAATGTATCCAAGACAGCGCCCTGACAAAAAGTCACGTTCAACGTCTTGTTTACGGCCTCCCTCTTCCCGGAAAGGCCGTCGCGAATTTTTGTTTCGACCGACGCAAGGAGCGCTTTGCGGGCGGCAACGTTGGTATCGTTGCGGGTCTGAGGAGCGTCGCCCATCATCGATAGTCCTTCGAGCTGATCGACGAGATTTTCGTTCTCATTTTTCAGATCCCGGATTTTGGTGATCTCATCGACTTCCGAAAGGCTGCGAAGGCCGGTCTCTGCGGCATTGATGAGGCCGGGCAGCTTGTTGTCGATTTCCGCGGCGGCTTCTGTCGCAAGACGCGCGACAAGTGCTTCGCGGCGTTCCTTGTTACCCATGTTTATGGTTCTGGAGGCAGGATGCAAGAATAGAAGGGAAATATGTATGAATTCGGTTCGAGAGCAAGGCGATAGGGGTAGGTATTGAGACTGAGATCGATGAACCTGGCAAGATCACTCGAACATCGCTCGAATTAAGTAGTCGCAATACTCACGACGGCAACCATAGGGACGGAAGAGGTCAAGCGCGATGATAGCAATCTGACGTAGCATGCCGCGTCAGCAGAACACGTTGCGTATCCCTATTGGTCGCCAGCTTCCGGGTCCCCATTTTGCCAATACGGATTTGGACATCCCGAGAACTTCGCTGCTGCCTCATCAGCCTGCGCTGCGTGACATGTCAGCCCAGGGCCTGCCGTCTCGGCGACCACGGGGATCGCCGCTGGCATCTGCAAGCATGACGTGGCGATCTGATGTTAAGCGCAACGTGTCTCTGCTGGGGAGTCTTGCCTTTGAAAGAGCAGCCTATCTGTCCGAATGACGTGGCAAGCTGACGTGGCCTCGATTGCGCTATTGTCTTGGCAAAACCGCTGCTAGCCACATTGCCCATGGTGATTGGTCTCCGAGCACTGCAATCGGTGGCTCGCGCCCATTGTCGAAATGGCGGTGAGGCAGATGACGCGGCCCGTTTCAACTGGGCAAATTTGAGCAGGTTTCTGCGGTGTCGATCTCTTCAGGCCCGCTCATGTGGGGACAATGTAGTCATTCGGTGTCATAAGGGGCGGAGCAGGAATGCAGGAGGAGGCGCGGATGCCCGTTGCTCGTGTGATCGTCAATTCGTCCTGCTTGGTGAGCATTGTCTTTCTGAGGAATGCCTGATTTTCCCAAGGGAGTTTAGCGTCGCGCTTCTCCCTACAACACTCACCCGAATTTGCATAAAGTCGCGCTGTCCGCCCGGTTCTTTTTCTAAACCACAACTTTTGCAACTGCCTTACTCCTCCTCAATATGGAAAACTCAAGCAACAACACTTCCCAGTTCTACGGGCAGCCGTTGAGGAACGGAGCATTCGGCAATAGGGAGCCAGCGGGCTATGGCCCCAGAGCAGCTTCCTATGAAACGCATTCCTCCAGTACCGCCGTGCCCGATACGCCCTATAGGATTGGCTCAGTCCGACAGTCTTGGTGCCGGGAGTGCGGGTTTTTTCACGTCTCAGGACTTTGCTCCAACAGCCCGTTGTATACCGCAGGGAACACAGGTGCCTTCTCGGAGACTATCGACGATTTAAGCGAGCGCCGATCCGACAGCGTGAGCAGCCGCGATAGCCAGTCGCCTTCGCTGAACAGCGGGTGTCGCACGAACTCGGTCACCATTATGTCGATCACCGGAAACGTCACATTCAACTATGCTGCTCCTCCCAAGCGGCCTGTCGGAGAAGCCGCAACACAAACCGACGAAATTCGTCCGGATCATCGACATGTTGGAACGCATGTCGACCCTCCCATTGGGTTCGATGCGGCGACTGCCCGGATCGAGACTGGAGGATGTCGAGGTGGAAAAGTAGACGGGAGGATAATCGAAAGTCGGACGTTCAAGATCAAGGATGAGGCTGGTATGATCTAGCGCGGTGAGGGGAAACAAGCCGGACGTGTTTTGGAAGTGATAGTTGAATGGAAATTCTGCCTTCGTTTTTTCCGCGGGCGGGCAGGATATGTGGAGGTGTCACGTATATTGGTTTGTGTAGATGTATGTTTGTTGGTTCGTCGAACAGTTTGATTGTTCGTAAGATCGTGGACGGTGACCGGTGAGGCTTTGTTGTATCGATTGTGGATTTTCTGATATCGGGCGACCGTTTTTGTCCCCAGGGAGCCTCTGATGCCGCATAAGTTCAATTCCGACCGGTGGCACAAGATGGCCAGATAGAAGTATCGGGTTACGAACTGGGCTGCCTATAATGAAAGCGCTGAGTCAGCGCGGAGATTTGACCGTGTGGGTGAGCGATGAAGCGCTTTGCTTGGTTGCGTCGCGCCGAATATCTCGAGGCGGCCAGCCGAAATACGCGGATCTGGGGATCACGTCGTGCACGGGCTGGCGCTACGCCGGACCCAAGGTCTGATGCGCAGTGTCGCGACGTTGATGAACATGGAGATTTCGGTACCGGACTTCTCTACACTGTCGCTTAGGAGCAAAGGGCGGACATTGCCGTCAGCAAAGCCCGGGACCAGAGTATCAGGTCCGGTTTCAGCAAGTTTAAACGGCCGAGCGGAGCGAGGTCAGCTCGAAGTCGGGTAGTTGGAATTTCACGTCATTGAGTATGGCAGGATACATAGAGGTGTAGTCATTTCGGTTTTGACGGTCGCTGTTGAACCAGGGCTGGTCATCTCTTGATGGTTTCGGTAGTCTCGAGAAGAGGCGATGCCAGCAACAGTGTTTCACTATGCAAAATAAATAAATCAACATGCTTTAAATTAGATACAGAAAGCATCTCCTAACACGACCTCATTCGTTGTTGTCCTCGTCATCATCCTCGCTATCACTAGTGCTATCGTCATCATCCCCGGACGGGTCTTGCTGGCTTCTGACTGCTTCCGCGCCGCCTTCAGGGTCCCAAACAGCTTCTTTGTCGATTGCCATGTAAATTTCCGGGATTGAGTAGCCGCTCTCAAGAACGAGAATTCGCGGATGCGGGCCCCGCCCGGGTGTCTCCCCTTCCCTCGGCGATATAACAAGTAGTCCGGATGGGTGCTGATCGAAGAGTTCCGTGATCAGAAAATCACCCCAAGATGTCGCCATGATGATCGTGGGTTGAGGCCGGATGCGATCCCGCTGCATGAATGCAGCCCAAATGCTGGTCACAGAAGGATCCCTGTAAGGACGGACCATATGCCATGCACGATGAATTTTCATGTCCATACACTCCCCATTCGCGTACACGATGGTGTTGAACAGAGCTGTGGCATCCGGAGGAAGGCAAACCGGGGAAATTTTGAGTTCGAAAACGTCGGCCTTCATAATGTAGGGACGTTTGTAAACCCGTTCATCGAATATTTCCGACCGCACTGCGTGGGGGCTCTTAGATGAATATCCAGTGAGGGAAGCGTCGTGTCTCTGCCTAATGATCTCTCTTGCGAAATCAGACAGTGGGCCTTCTAGATCTGTCAGATACCAATCCCAGTTGAAATGGCAACGTCGCTGGTCACGTCAGCACCAGAACCTGATTTAGAATGTCACGCTTACTCGTATGTGGGTGGGGAAATTCCTCATGAAATATCTGAGACGCTCTGCATCGGCGGCGTTGAGATCGCGGGGAGGATACTCTTCGCAGGCGGTCGTTTCCGAGGTCACCGAAGGTGGCGAACTAAGGTTGTTTGTGGTTCCGCTATCATATGTTGTTTCAGGACGTAGGAGCCCCGACCTCTGCTGAGGTGGAGGAGGATCTGAGCACGATGCAAGAGACATGATTGTGGTCGGAGGGATAAGTTGAGCCAGAGTTCAGATCTGGTCAGGCAGAATTCGACAGCAGCGGCAGGAAAATCTCAATAAATATTTGATGCGTGCACCATAGATACAGGCTCTGCGGAAATTGTGACGTGGCCCAAAGTGCGCGTGACGTGGAAATTCTCACATGGCGAGGGTGGGGAGGCTGCCCACCGACGGAAAAGCGGGACTGGTCGGGCAGCAGCGTGCTGACAAATGCGACGCCGCGTCATCAGGGCTACGAATAGCGAATAGGGAAGGCGTGCTGTTCGGGGCAGTGCATGCAGGCTGACGTGTCGTTGAGGTTGTGTATGCCAGGTGACGTGTTGGACGGGGCTACGCTTGCATGGTGACGCGTCACCAGGCCACCTTCTAACGGGACCGGATCGCCGATATTTCAGGCAGCAGTGGCTATGCGATTAAACTGAGGCTCCCTGCCTTCGTGGCGGCTCAGCAGAGCCTTGGGTGCAGCTTTATTGAAATTATGCATAGGCGCCGTGATGAGGGACTGCATCCGACTTTTCCAGGCCTCACTCCAGTGAGGCAAGCAAGTATAAAATGCCTTACGACGCGCGTCCCTCAGCCGACAGACCAACTTTCTTTTAGAAATTGCAAGGCAACATTCATTTGCAACGGCTGACCCCACACCGTGCACGAAAGACTTCAATCCAGGACCAATGCCAGGAAACGTCCCCACCACGAACGACGCAGGTTCTGCTTGCTTGAGCCGCTACCGCAGCTTTGTCAGCGAGAGTGGCAGACACTTCCAGAAAACCATTAACGAAGCAGTAAACGCGGCAGAGAATGGGCAGGTAAGATGTTCATCGGTTTTTGAGGTGCCTGAGCTGAAACGGTTAGGTATCGTACCAATTTTGCGCCTGCCTTATCGAGTATCCAAGCCACCATGGCCCATTACAGTTGATGCACGCAGCCGGAGTTTTTCCGCGCTTTAGCGGTCTCTGCTTGCGCCATAGGAACATCCTTCGGAGCCTCGGCATTAGTGACTTTTCGGCGGTGCCGACCTATGAGGCAGACCATGTAGCTGTGGATATCGACTTCGGAGGCGTTTCGTGTTTGTCGGGGCCACGATTTGGGTTCGTCTTCCGCTTTGAGGAGGGTCAATTGGAAGCCATGCGCGAACTACTCGGTCGTCTAGCGACTGCTAGCTACTCCGCAAGAAGCAATGTATTCGCCAATCGCGGGGGTATCGGCTTGAGTGCGGGGCCGAACCTACGGGGGGCAGGGCGTATCTCGTCGTATCAGAGCGGGCTGCCGACAGAGGAAAGTGAGACTACTTTGGTTGAGGATTATAGTTCCGAGTGTGATCACTTTTTGAATTAGTTTCAACAATCTAACGGTCGGCAACTATCCTAGTAATTGGAGGCTCCATATAGTTCCCCTGTCAGGTTTTGAGGTCACATTCATCATATGGCACTGTCATAGGTTTTATTGGACTGCGTTTGCGATAACACATTTATTTGTTGCTGTAGGTGCTATCTAATGAGGTCTGCCTTGAGTGAGGGACTAAGTGAGTAATTTCGTTCAAAATTCAATGCGGTGAGTTGCAATATTTTTTGGTGAACGTTGAGGCTCTTGTTCGAGCGTAAGCCCGTTTTTTTAATCAATGATCATTGCCGAACTGAAAACAGGGATGTTGAAATCCCGGGCGCGCAGGAGTTTCCATCAGAGGTAGAAATTATTACTCATCAGCCTTCATGTTAACGAGAGCAAGGACTGCCTCCTTGATGTTGCCAGTCATACCGCGCGTGAGGTTGCGGCCGGTCGCCATGAAGTCGGCATCGTGGATGGTATTGCCTTGAACGACATAGCTGCCGAAGAGAGGGGCGGACTTGCCCACGGGACTCGCAAGGTGAACTGCCGGCACAATGCCGAACGGGATGTCCTGCGTCATGTAACGATGGTCCGCCGACTTGGGAGCTCCGAGGGTCAGATTGTGGGGGACAGTGTTCTTGGCGAAATCACTGATATCGACGAAGTTGGTGTTGAAGTTTTTGTTGAAGGTCTTCTCGATGTCTTCGACCGGGCAGTTGTATTCCCTGAAGATGTCGTTCCACTCCTTCCGACCAGCGACCAAGAGTTTACCCATGCTTGGCGTAGCCATGGCGTCTCCATAGAAGTAGTAATCTCCGTTGGTGGCTTCGGCCCAAGCTAGGCTGTGCATGAAGGTGAAGACATGCGCGATAGCCGGAACACCAAGCGCAAAGACATCGAGGACGTTGGGCAGCCAGGTCGGCTTTTGCGGGAGGATGCTCTCGAAGATTTGTTTGACATCATCGGGGGCATCGATCGGCCATGTGGCGATGACCAGTCGGTGCTTGAGCCCTTTGATGAACACCTTCCCGTCAGGCATGCGAACGTTCATAGGAGAAGTGGAGAGTTCGGCCTGATAAGCGGGGCGCTTTCCCGACTTCCAGACGTCGCGGTTTGCGGGGGCGACGAGATTGCCGATGATATGGAGAAGATAGTGCTTGCTCATATCATTCTCAGCAAGGCGCTGCATGAGTTTGTCCTGTCCATGCGATGGGATCGTACTGATGACGATGTTGGAGAAGGACAGGGCAGTCGGGAGGAACACGGTGGTGTGCGGCTTGAAGGAGCCAGAGACAACATCTCCCATGGCTTCCAGTACACCACTCTCGCGCAAAGCGTTGGTCGAACTGCTGTGGTCGACGTCGGACCAGATGATGACTTTGAAGCCATGATACTGGAGGAAAACGGCCATGGCGAAGCCAACCGGTCCCCCGCCAAGGATTGTCACCTTTTTGGCTGAGCGGGGGGTATCATCGGAACTGTCCGATTTCTGAGCGTCTCCGGAAAGAGCGTCCTTGATGATCGCTATGATGGGAGCAGTGATCATATCCCAAACGGGCTTGGAAAGGACGGGCATCTTGTTGGTCCGATGAGCGTTGCTGTGAAGCAAGGGGTTTGAGCGAGAAAGTTTGATTGGTGAAGAGTTGTGAACAGTTGAGGTGGTTTTGTGTGTTGTCGAGAAAATCTTTTGGGGGGAGGTGAGGACGCATTTTATAAGCGACGAAAGGTTTGTCCCTATCAACAGATGGCGTGGCCTCCATCATTCGGGCGCAGACACGTAAACTGTGACGTGGCAGCTGACGTGTGTCGAGACATCTAACGACGCGGCCATTACGCGTACGGTTGCCTAACACAGACACATGACGGAGCCGCTAGACAGCTCCAGGACGAAGCAAATTTTCATGCGAGGGGGCAAGTCGAAGGCCGATGGCCAACTAGTTTGGAACCAGAGGAGGCGTATATATGGGCCGCTTGACCTCATTTTCCTCAAGGTCTTTCATCACAAACGTCAACCTCAAACTGACACCAAAACCTGCATCAATAACCCAGGAGCATCAAACCTGCCCAACATGGTCGCTATTTGGCGCAGGGCAACCGTCGTCAAAGCCATCGACCCCCGAGATGACAAGCAATTTCCGGAAGGGTTCCGCCAGCAGGGTTGGCTGGAGCGCCTGAAAGTCGACATAACCCTACTCGCCGGACTTCCCGACAACACGAGAAAGTATGTTGAAGGCTCCGAATTCACCACTGACGCGATCTTCAAACGCATCGTCGGAGAGGGTGAAATCACCATCGGATCTGAAAACTTCGGCTTCGTTCGAGTATTCAAACAGCTCGAGAGCAAGGCTTGGTTTTGGGCGCTACTTGCCTTTCTCCAAGTGTGGTACTTCTGGCCATCCGCTGCCGCCCTCTTAACGCTCCCGGATCTCAGTCTCGGGCTAATTGGCGAACGGATCTACAACTTGAAGTCTATCCCAGCGAAAGTGTTCACCCTGGTCCAACTTGTTCCGATGGTCTTTTTCAAATTCCTCGACTTTGGTATGTGCCTTCAACTTGTGCGAGAGCGCATGGTGGGGCCTGCAAGCACTAGTTTTGGATTTGCACCGTTGGCTTTCAACAAAAACCTTCGTTACCTCTACGATAGCCAGCCTTACATCTCTGGCGTTGGAGCGGCTGGTATCGGTCTTCAGATCCTCATTCAGTTTTCTGAGCGGCTGGTGCATCGTTTCTGGAAAACCCACTGGATTGGTCGCGAACAACAATCTGACCTAGATGCCATCAGGGCAACGGTAGCCGAAATAACGCGTTTGAGGGGTGAGCTCGCGTCCTTCACGACATGGCTCTCGGCGCAGTCCATTAGTGACACCATGCAACATCGGATGTCAGTCACCAAAGACGATATTGCCCGAAAAATCGACTTCCTGGTCCAATCACTACCGAAACAAAACCGGCCCCACGTTCCTGTGTACACGCCTGGACCCAAGCGTTCGTATATGTTTTCCAACGCACTTGTGTTGTTTGGCAACTCCCTGTTTTACCTTGGGGCATGGGGAACCTTCCTGCAGGCTCTCGGTTACGCTGTGGTTATCGAAATCACGACTGTCCTTAAGGTCGGTGAACCTCAGCAAAGCCTGGACGACATCAAGCAGTTCAGCGACAAGACGGTTTCCAACATCGTAGGCCAAATCGTACTGGTATCCATTCCCTACCGCATCGGCCTCTCCATCGGCTTCAACGTCGCGGAGCATTGGCTGAGCTTCAGCATCCTCATGGGGCTGCAACTGTTTTACGTCCTGGTCCTCACCTCCTTGGTCATTCCGCTTCTCATCCGCTTCGGCGAGTGGTGCGGCAATACCATTGTCAATTGGTTCCACTAGTGGCGCCTAGCCCACTCGACTGATCGCAAGCTGCTCGTTCAACACGGCGGAACGGCGTAAGCCAACACAAGCTTCAACACGCTCAAGCGGACACTCAACATCCGCGGTATGGAGGAACGGGAGAGATATTTTGCTTTTCTGAAAAAATACAAAGTCCAAAAAATGCGGTGTTTCAATCTTCGCTTCACGCGATACAGCAAACTTTAGATAGCCTAACCAAAATCCAACTATTGTCTCTCCTTAGCAACCATACCCTGATGCAGTGACAATTGCCTTTCGTAAAGCCCGCCAGGCTGCTCCCGTGATAGATCATGTTGAGATGAGGTAGAGAGAGAAGCCATGCGAGGGTAGAGACGCTTGCAGCCTCTATCGTACCAAGCCTCTGCCAGTTTCACGGCCAGCTCCGTTGCGCGCACCTCGTGTTGGGAGAACACGTCAGCCACCAATTCCACCTGCAGGACCACGTCAGCTGGATTAGGCAACAGCGCCACCAAATCTCCACCTGCAGGGACGCGTCAGCTGGGCTAGGCAGCAGCGCCACTAATTTCAGCCTGCAGGACCACGTCAGCTGGATGACGCAATGAAATCTCCTACGCGTCAGGCGTCTCACTGGTGGACTATATGACAGGCCTGAGCGGTGCAAAAAAGTATAAAGCGAGATGTTTCGCATTCAAGCTGGAATATCAACCACAACTAAAAAGAACTTTCAAAGCCATACCACAATCAACAGACCTGCCTTCACATCGAAGCACCGACCTTCCAAGATGTCTTCCAAAGGCACTTCTCTTGCCAACTCCACTGCCGGAAAATCGGCGATCCCCGCTGGGAAGCGTGCCCCTTCTTCCAAGCCAAAGGACCTGCCGGCACCCTCTACCAAGCCCGACCCGAATGAGACAGACGATGAGGATGCTGAGGAGGAGGAAGACGAAGAGGAGCAGCGCGCAAACCGCCGGGAGGAGCTGCTCACCAACTCTATGAACGACCCGATCTTTCAAATTCGCAGCAAGGCCGACCATCAATACGTCATGAGTGATCTAAAGGGACGATGCCTTGTCGAGGGAGGATGGTTCTTCACCTTTTCGGGAAAGCAGACGGACGGGACCATGCTGATCCTGTATGCCATTGGGAAACGCGTCTCGATGGCTTCTGTCGAAAAGTACCAACGGCAGCAGGAGGCGAAGGACTTTGCGCAGAAGATGGAGGCCTACATCCGTCGCACCCGAGGCAGTGTTCCAAAGGCTGGCACGGCTCCCACCAAAGGCGGCAAGGGCAACAAGGGAAGAGCCTCAGGAGGAGCACCACGCAAGAACTGAGAGGCAAATCACCAGATTGCCCGGTCCCGAAGTTGGATTGGTCCAGTAGCTAGATTTTTGTAATTAATGACACACTCGTTTGACTACCGCGATCTTACTTTGATGCTCCCGTGACCCACACATGTTCTAAAGTGACCGTACGCCTCCATATCAGCACCCACCTTATTTTGGGGCAGGATATATGAAGATGTAATTTAGAAATATTAGTAGATTGGTGTGTGTGAATTAACAATAATAAGTTCAAATATATATTAATTTCATGGTTATAGTGTAGCAATATTGATTTATTAATACGTATATATGAACGGTAAATCATTTATGTGAGCGTGCATAAAAAAGTATGTTTGTTTGTGGGGACTTTAGTCAAAGTGATTCATTTGCCATTGCTGGACGCTATTGGATTGATCGAAACAAAGGAGTCCGTTTTGGGATTCCTTTGTTTCGATCAATCCAATAGGTGAGGCTGCGAGCCAGGTGAGGGCCGCCACCTGCGTACGCTTTACCGGATGACTGCGCCGGAACGCTTCGGAACCGAAAGGGCGCCGCTGACAATACGCTCCCACAGGAACGGCAGCAGACTCATGAACTCATGCATAGCCGTTCACACCGAGTTTTATGAGTTCTGCGGTACATGTGAGGCCGAGCTCGGATAGGAGGTCGTTATCAGCAGAAAAGTCGCGGCCATAGCATGCACCCAGGATTTCTATACCGCTCTTGTACAGTGGCGTCACAACGCCGCACATTTGTGCCAGACGAACCGTCGGTACTAGGCCGAACGGCACATCCTCGAGTATATAGCGGGTGCTAATGTCCCTGGGACCCAATGGGTCCTTACCCTGCTCTGCCAGAGTTTGGGCGATCCCGGCTACGGAATCTCCGGACACGCCAAATGAAAGGGCATAGTGCTCGAGTACCGTGCGAACTGATTTGCCGAAGGCGGCTGCAATTGACTGTCTTTCTTGATCCAAGGCTTCGAGGAGCCTTCCAACAGCCGGTGTGACGTTCGACCTTTGGCCCCAGATTTCGCCATGCTCCATACGCGTGAGATTGCAAAGCGCTATTCCCATATGGTTCTGCGGATTTAGATTGCTGAGCGTGATCGTCAGAATGTCATCCTTAACAATGAACTTGTCACCGAACAGTTGCTCACAAATTGCTTGAGCGTGCTTGCCAAATCGAACGGGGACCACAGCCATATCGACCTTGGCCCGTATCACGCCGACCTTGATCTCGGTCGAAGACTGTGCCTTTGACGTCAAGATCGTCGTGTTCCATACGACGATCGGTATTTGAATATTCCGCTCAGCGAGCTTTTTGGATAGATAGAGCGCGGCAAAGGAAAGGTGACTGCTGATGATGACGCAGTGGCGAGCCTCGATATGGCGCAACAGGGCATCGAGAACGTAGCGATGGCCATTGGCAGGCAAGGCCAGGACGATCACGTCGCATTTTGCGAGCTCTTCAGCGTCGTTACAGACCTCAGGAGAAAAACTGCCTTCTATCGCACCTGTCACTTTCAATGGTTCGCCGTCCGCAAACGCTGCCGTTCGATTTCCCGAAGGCGACCAGACGCTCGCAGAGTGCCCATTTCGCAAAAGAAATGCTGCATATCCCAGTGCGATCGCGCCAGCTCCAGCAATACCCACCTGCATGCTATTGCCCACTTTCTGACTGATGTTCGGGATATCAATTGCCGAATGAAGAATATCAACAGACCTGGACAAGATGGCCGGGCGAAACCTCGCGATATTCGCGCTCTGGCGGAACATAATCGACCGGACGGATGGGGTTTTTGAGCTCGTCGGTGGGCATGTCCCGCTTGATCGAACGGCGTGCTGGATCTGGCACCGGCACCGCTGACATCAGCTTCCTCGTGTAGGAATGTTGCGGGTTGTCGAACACCGCCGAGCGTGGACCGATTTCGACGATCTCGCCGAGATACATGACGGCCACGCGATGACTGACGCGCTCCACGACGGCCATGTCGTGAGAAATGAACAGGAAGGCGAGGTTGAGGCTCTGCTGCAGATCAAGAAGCAGGTTGCAGACCTGCGCCTTGATCGAAACATCGAGTGCAGAAACCGCTTCGTCGGCGACAATCACCTTCGGATCAAGCATGAGGGCACGGGCGATCGCGATGCGCTGTCGCTGACCACCGGAGAACTCGTGCGGAAAACGACTCATCATATCGGTGGGCAAACCCACCTTCTCCATCAACCCCGCCGCTTTATCGAGGGCCTGCCGTCCGGTACCCATCCCGTGCTGAATAAACGGTTCTATCAAAGCCGAACCGATGTTCAGACGCGGGTTGAGGGAAGCGTAAGGGTCCTGGAAGATCATCTGGATAGATCGGCGCATCTTACGCAACGCCGACTGGCCGAGCCCCATTACATCCTGACCGTCGACTGTGACATTTCCGCTGGTGGGGTTGATAAGCCGGGTGATTGAACGCCCAGTGGTCGACTTGCCACAGCCGGATTCGCCAACGAGGGACAGCGTCTCGCCCTCGAAGAGATCGAAAGAGACCTTCTCGACCGCATGAACGGCGCCGGTTTTTCGTCCAAACGGACCGGTACGAATGCCGAAGCGAGTCGTCAAATCCTTCACTTCCAGGATTGGAGATTTGGTGCTAGCGACGGTATTGACGACTTCAACGGAGGGTTTTTCCTCGCCCGTCTTGATATCGATCACCGGAAAGCGAAGCGGCAGTTTGCGGCCTCCCATTGAGCCAAGCTGCGGCACCGCGGAAAGCAGCGCGCGGGTGTAAGGATGCTTTCCGCGATGGAAGATATCGTCGGTCTCGCCCATTTCCACGGCATCACCCCGATACATGACGATGGTGCGGTCAGCGACTTCCGCGACGACCCCCATATCGTGCGTGATGAAGAGGACGGACATGCCTTCTTCCTCCTGCAGCGTCTTGATGAGGTCGAGGATCTGACCCTGGATCGTGACGTCAAGTGCTGTCGTGGGCTCGTCAGCGATCAAGAGCTTCGGTCGCGAGGCGAGCGCCATGGCAATCATCACTCGCTGACGCATACCTCCGGAAAACTGATGCGGATATTCGTCGAACCTTCGCCTGGCGTTCGGAATGCGAACCTTCTCAAGAAGTCTCATGACTTCGGCTTTCGCATCAGCCTGCGAAATATCTTGATGTACAGTCAACGCCTCGGCGATCTGGCGGCCAATTGTCAAGATTGGGTTGAGCGATGTCATCGGCTCCTGGAAGATCATCGAGATCTCATTGCCACGGACCTGCCGCATCTGTTCTTCTGAAAGCGAAAGTAAATCCTTTTCACCAAGCCTCACGTGGCCCTCAATGCGGCTTGACCTCTCTGAAAGGAGCCGCATGATGGAAAGCGACGTAACGCTCTTTCCGGAGCCTGACTCCCCTACAATGGCCACGGTTTCCTTCGCCGCAACATCGAACGAGATATTACGGATCACTGTCTTCCAATCGTTATTAGCTTTGAAAGAAGTCGTCAGATTCCGAACCGATAGAACAGCCGTTTTCGGGTCATCTGCATGTTCTAGGTCGTTGCCGGAATGTTGCATTTTTTCTTCCTTAACATTCGGGCGCAGGTCACTATTTAGGGTTGTGTTCATCGTTCGCTCCTCGTCTTGGGATCGATGGCGTCGCGCAACGCGTCGCCAAGAATGTTCAGGGCAAGGACGGTGAGAAGGATTGCAAGAGATGGAAAGACGACCAGCCACCACGCCGTCAGAATGTTATCGAAACCTTCTCGGATCATACCCCCCCACGTTGGAGTTGGCGGTCGAACGCCAAGCCCGACGAAAGCAAGCGATGCTTCCGTGCGAATCGCGGAGGCCATCCACAGCGAGGCAACAACAACGATGTCCGAGAGGATGTTGGGTAGAATATGGACCCTCATAATCCTCAAAGGGGTAAAGCCCAACGATTTTCCAGCTTCGACGAATTCTCGCCGCTTCACCGCTATTGTTGGTGCTCTCGCTACGCGGGCGAATGGTGCTGTCTCGGTTATTGCTATTGCAATGATCAAGTTTTCGAAGCTCGCACCCAACATCGCTGCTACCATCAACCCCAAGAGCAGCGTGGGGAACGAAAGCATCACGTCCACGAGGCCCATCACGACCTGATCGAAGATCCCACCGATGTATCCGGCCAGGATTCCAAGCGCCGAGCCCACGACCATCGCAATGAGGACAGAGAGAAAGCTGATGGAGAGTGATATCCGAGCTCCATACAATAGGCGCGAGAGAACATCGCGACCGTAGCTGTCGGTTCCTAGCCAGAATTCGGCAGAAGGCGGGCTAAGGCGATACAGGATGTTCTGCTTCAATGGATCATACGGAGCGACAAGTGGAGCAAAAATGGCCGCCGCTACTATGAGTATGAGCAATCCGGCTCCGACCCAGGACAGACGATTGCGCCGAAGTGCAGCTAGAACGTGGTTTTGGTTCTTTTCGACAGAGTTTAGAATAATAGCTGAATCAGTCATTGGGCGTAGCTCACTCTGGGATCTACAAGTGCGTAGATTAGGTCCGTTACGGTATTCACAAGGATCACTAAGGTGGCAAACACAACCATCAGCCCCTGGAGAAGGGTGTAGTCGCGTGATTGCAGTGCTCCGAGAATTAGCTTGCCGAGGCCAGGACGAGTGAAAACGATTTCGGTCAGAACGGAGTTGCCGATGAGCGTTCCGAAATAGAGACCTACGACAGTAACAATAGGGATTAGCGCGTTACCAAGTGCATGTCGCAACACCAACGTCGATGGTTTGACGCCTTTAGCTTTGGCAGTGCGGATATAGTCTTCCCCCAAAACATCCAGCATCGACGATCGCGTTACTCGTGCGATATAGGCTGTCATGATCAGCCCAAGGTTCAAGGCAGGAAGAACAAGGTTTCGCAAATGGTTGATGGGATCGCTAGAAGCTCGGCTCATCACCGGCAACCATTGTAGCCATACGGCAAAGGCCAAAAGCATCAATATTGCAGAGACAAATCCGGGAAACGATAGGCCAATCAACGACAACAGCCTGCTGATGTAATCAGGCCACTGGTTGCGCCGACACGCAGCGACAACCCCCAATGGAATGCCGAAGAGAGTGCCAATAAAGACAGCTGCTAGAGCCAGTTCGAGCGTGTAAGGAAGGACTTGCGCCACTTCCGCCAAAACTGTGCGTCCGCTGACAGAAGAATGCCCGAAATTGCCGGTGAGCATGTCTCTGATGAACCGCATATATTGGATGGCGATTGGTTGATCGAGCCCAAGTTGCGCTCTCAATGCCTGCAACGTCACCGCATCTGCTCGATCTCCGAGCATCGCCACCGCGGCGTCACCTGGCACTAGCCGGACAAGGACGAAAACCATCGTTAGCATCGCAAGCAGGGTTGGAATGGCCAAAAGAAGTCTGCGAATTGCGTAGCCGATCATTAGAGTGCAGTCCTTTCCGTTTCAACGCGGTGCGATGCGGCCAGAGAATTGGCTCGCTCAACTGCAGGTGATTGCAGGCAAAACACTGAAAGCAGGTAGCTCACAATCATGCGATCTCCTCCGCATTTTCTATGGAAGCGAGTTCGCCAATTGTCACTGGCTTAAGAGGGGGGCGGATGTTGAAGAAACTCACATCACATGCAGGGATACCGTGTTGCTCGGCCAGGATTGCTTGAACGGAGTAGCCGCACTGTCGTCCTTGGCAGGGTCCCATGCCGCAGCGCGTCGCCGCCTTTACAGCATTCGGATCCGGGGCCATGCCTCGTGTGGCGTCTCGTATTTTGCCGGCCGTCACCTCTTCACAACGACAGACTATCACGTCGTCGGGAATTGTCGTCCCCGGCGGCGAGTACAGGGCATTGAGGAATGGCCGCAATGCGAGAGCTCGCTTTCTTCGATTATCCAGGCGTGCTTCTTGGCGTAAGGAGTCAATGTTGGCGGCCACACCGAGCCTGCCGGCAATGCCCAAAGCAGCAATCTCACCTGCTATGGTCGCTGCGGCCCAACCACCAATTCCGCCGGCGTCGCCAGCGACAAACAGTCCAACTCGGCTTGTCTCGCCCCAACGGTCGAGCTCTGGCGCGAGATAATTTTGGTCGCTGTTCCAAGCATGGGCACATCCCAAAGCGAGCGTCTCATGGATACGAGGTACAACACCTTCGTGAACCAAGAGCACATCCGCCTTCGCCTTGTGGCGCACCCCCCCCGACTGCCATTCGATATCCTGGAGTTTGCCGTCTCCCTGTGCCATCAAGCCACTGGCGCGGCGGATCAACCGGCCATCTTTTTCGAGCTCCCGTAGCCATCGAAAGCCCTTTGCAAGCCCCGCGATGTCGCGCCAAGCTCCCGGTAGTTTCGATAATGCCTTTAGCCGGAGAGGCGGTGAGGTATCGAGATAACCGGTAATAGTAGCGCCTAGATTTAGGGCTTGCGTTGCGTAAAGCAACGGCAGTGGCCCGGCGCCGGCGATCCACACCTGACCTTGTGGCAACATTCCCCCAGACTTGAGCAAGATTTGCGCCGCCCCCACTGTCATGACCCCCGGAAGAGTCCAGCCCTGAAAGGGCACTGGCCGTTCTTGCGCGCCATTGGCAAGAAGAACTGCACGAGCGATGATCCGGCGGGACTTTCCATTTGAGCTGAGGTATAGGCTCCACCCCTCCTCTATTTGCCAAACCTGCGTGTTTGGAGCGTATTCAGCTCCACATGAACGGAATGATGCCGCCAGTGCCCGACCTCTTTCGTAGTCGCGTCCAAGCGCTCTAAGAACCGGTCCGGTAGTATTCCTTTCGATACCTCGCCATATCTGCCCTCCCGGTGTGGGTTGCTCATCGACAACAAGAACCGCAAGGCCACGTTGGCTAAGCTTAACCGCAGCCGACATACCTGCAGGTCCGGCGCCGACTATCACGACATCATAGATCATGGTCAGAGCTCCCTCCGGCCGTGCTGGCGATCGATGTGCATGCCGGGTACGACAGGCGTCAGGCAGCCCTGCGTTGAAGCAACGCCATCGACAACGGCAAGGCAGTCAAAGCACACCCCCATTTGACAGTATGGAAGCCTGGAGGCACCGCTTACCGGCGTGAGCCTGCCGGCGTCAGGAACCCGCAAAAGTAGGCTTGCAACGGTCTCTCCGTTCCAAGCAGGTGTGTCCACCCCATTGACCACGACTGTCATATCCGGCGCATTGGCGGGGACATCAAGCACACTTTTGAACATCGAACCTCCTGTTGGAGAATGCCGCGAACTCTTCTGAGAGACGGCCCGTGGCCATGGTGGAGGCAAGTGACGTGGCGTGTGCCGCAGCGAGCGTGACGCCTGAATGGCAAACGGCAGCAAACAAACCTGGGTAGTCCGCGGATTCAGCGTAGATCGGCGCCCTATCGGGAGGAATGACCCGCAATCCGCCCCATTGCCTGACCAAGCGTGCGGACGCGAGGGCCGGAACAATCCGGACGGCTCGTTTCGCAAGCTTAGCAGCTGAGCTTACACTTACTGCGGTGTCCTGCACTGTTTCGTGTGTCACGCCGATCATGACGGTGCCTTCGAAGCTTTGTCTCAGGCCACTCGCTGGGATCGGCAGGATTGGAGCCAATCGCTCTGTCACAAGAAGCTGCCCACGCTCGGATCTAAGAGGAATAATCAACCCGAGTGGATTCGTCAGTGTTGGAGTAAGAAACCCTGCCGCGACGACCACGCGTGGAGCATGAAATTCTCCTTGAGAGGTGCTGATGCGAAATCCGCCCGAGATAGGTGATATTTTATTCACAGGGTTTCGAAACATAATTTTGCCGCCAAGGAGCGCGACAGCTCGGTGCAACGCGGCCAGAAGCTGCAACGGATTTACAACGCCGTCCCTCTCGCAAAAACTTGCACCGACAACCTCCTCTCCGAGCTTCACCGCAGGCAGCAAGTGTTCTAGCGCGGCCCGGTCGATCATCTCGGTGTCTGTGTCGCCCCCATAATTGTGGGTCCTCGCGATTAGCGCCGCACGCTTGGTATATTCAGCTTCGCCTAAACAAAACGTGAGACCGCCGCGCCGCGAATAATCCACTTTCGCTTCCACGAGGTCGGTGAGATCTGTTAGGAAAGAGGGCCAGCGATCGGAACTTTCCCGTGTCAAGACAGTGTACGCGGGCGTATCGGCACCTTTACCTTGTACCCATACAAGTCCGAAATTGGCGCGGGCAGCACGTAGGTCTCTGTCTGCTCCATCAAGGACTAAAACTCGATGGTGCTGCTTGGCCATGCCATAGGCCAGAGCGGCGCCAACCACGCCGGCGCCGATTACAATGATATCTGCATCCATTTGCGTCTCCATCTGTCTTGCTTGGTCTAATGCTCCCATGTAGAAAGTCAAAGTCGGAATCTTTGGGTGTGTATTCTGGAAGGTTATACCAATGAGAAATCCTACGCTGCGTCAACTGGAAGCGCTTATGGCGGTCGTAGAGGCAGGAACCGTCAGCCGGGCTTCTGAAATTTTGCGTATCTCGCAGCCGGCTGCCAGCAAGCTCATTCAAGATCTGGAAGCGGACACGGGTCTCCGGCTTTTTGATCGGGAAAGCGGCCGGCTAGTGGCGACGGCTCGTGGGATGCGCCTATACGAGGAAGTAGAGCGGATTTTCGGTGGGGTTCACCAGGTGGCGCGCGTAGTCGATGCTATACGAAGGGAGGAGCACGGTCGCCTGGTGATCGGCACCTTGCCTGCACTCTCAGGTCCTTTCATAAGCCAGGTACTGAAAGTTTTCTTGGAGCGCTATCCAAATGTCTTCATATCTGTGGAGGTGCGAAGTTCCCAATATCTCGCAGAAGCGGTGCTTTCCCGCCGTCTGGATGTAGCGCTTGTAACGCGAAGCCTCGAACACAGCTCGGTGTCGATCGAGCCGCTTGAAGGCTCACCAGTCGTTGCAGTATTCCCTATTGGACATAGCTTAGGCTCCAAGCAGGAGATCAGCGCACACGATCTTGCTGATGAGCCCTTTATAGCCTTTGCGCCAACTGGCTTGACGCGATTGAAAGTCGAAGCTGTTTTCGAAGCGCAGGGAGTCCGACCCAATATCGTGATGGAAGCCACGACAGCTCAAAATGTGTTGGAATTTGTTGCGGTTGGCTTGGGCGTGACCGTTGCGGACCCACTCTCGCTCGGATTCGTAGGCGAGCGGGTAATAATGCGCCCTTTTCGACCTAGTTTGACAATTGATTATCAGATAGTTCGGCCGGTGCGGGCGCGCAGTAGTAACTTAGTTGCCGATTTCGTCGAAGAAGTACACGTTCAAGCAGCGAAACTAGGAAAAATACCCTGATCTTGCATCCTCGCGAGTAGGCAAGGCCAAAGATCAGGGTGAGGTGGGGAATGCTAGCGTGCGATGGTTGTCTGTTCAGTGATTGGAGGCGACAGGTTCATCGAGCCCCTCAGGTCATAACCGAGGTTAAGTGCCTTGTTGTGCACCCAGACTTGCATCAGGCTGAAAAGCGGTACTCCGCACACTTGGTTATTGATCTTCTTTTGGGCTGAGGACCACAATTTCAACCGCTCGTCATCGGTCGCAGCGCTTCTTGCCGCAGTAATATCTGCATCAGCCGCGTCACAGTGAGAGAAGTTTGTCACCGCAGCCGGTTTACCGACAGTCGCATCCGAATGATAAAATTGAGTTAGATAGCTGTCAGCAATCGGATAACGAGCTGCACCGTAAAACACGACGTCGCTTACGTCCTTGCGGATCTGGTCCTGATAGGTAGGATGATCAACAACGTTCATTTGCAGATTGATACCGACTTCCGCCAACTGCGCTTGGATTACCTCCATAACCGGCTGCTGTGTCGAATTCGATGAAACGACAGCAGAGAGTGTCAAACCGTTCGCGAAGCCAGCCTCAGACAGAAGCTTTTTGGAAAGAGAGGGGTCGTATTCATACGTCCAGGTGCAGTCCTCGCCCCAGTAGTCAGAAGGAACTACAGAACATCCCTTTTTTCCGACACTGGCCCCTATGAACTGTACGACCTGATCAACATTGATGGCATGAGCTATGGCCTCTCGTACCTCCACATTGTCGAGGGGCTTGTGCGTCATATTCAGGAATACGGTACGGTATTCTCCGGGAGCGAAGATATCTACAACAGCATTTTCCCACGTCTTCGCCTGATCGACCCAACGCTGCTCCCGCTTGCCGTAGATAAGGTCGAGTTCTCCTGATCGAAAGGCTAGTTCCCGGCTCGAATCAGACGGAATAAGGTCGAAACGGATGCCATCTAATTTGGGCGGTCCGCGGAAGTATTCACGGAAAGCTTTCAGATTCACCGCTTGTTGCGTAATAGCGCTATCAAAGGCGAATGGACCCGTTCCGATTGGCTGGGTTTTGAAATCCGGGCCAAGCTTTTCGACGGCTTTGCGGCTTACAATGTAGCCACCATGATAATTTGCGACCAACCCAAGAAAGCCGGGAACAGGCTCGCTCAACGTGATCCGCACAGTCATTGGATCGACAGCTTCGATCGATTTGATTGCTGCAAAATCACTCGCAAATGAAGATGATTTCGGATTTCGTGCCCGCTCGAGCGAGAAAACGACATCGTCCGCGGTGAGGGTGCCGTAATCTCCCTGAAACTTAACATTCTCTCTCAGCTGAAACGTCCAAATTCGGCCGTCTGGCGAGCTAGTCCAGCTCTTTGCCAGATCTGGTTCGATTTTCGAGGGATCCACACTTCCTGGAGGGAAGCGCACGAGGCCGCTGAATATCCATGAGACAAGCGCAACGTCTGCCGTGGCGGTTGCACGTGCCGGATCAAGTGTTGTGATATCTGCTGCGTTGATCCCGACCTTCAATGTCTCTGCTTGCGCGGCGAATGGAAGAGCGCTCGCAGCGATCAACGTTAAAGCGACAAGTGCTCCCATTTTACGTTTTCTGTACATGCTCACCCCTTTGTTGGTTTGACGCGAGCTAATATCCTTTTCCGTAAAAGGTCAAAGTCGGTATCTTGGGAGGCCTATTCGAATAGGTTATATCTAGTTTGCGTAATCCTTCTCCAGATTGGACGCGTAGAGAAAGGGACCGCATACACCGACTTCGCTACTTGCCTACAAACTGGGAAGCAAGCTCATTGCCGGCGCTGCTCAAGCAAATACATGGCTTCTGTAGAATGCGCCTGAACCAGCAAATCGATTAAGATAACCGTGTAGGACCATAAGTTCAGCGCATTTGACGAGGCCCAGGCCCGATTGTAGCTCTAACAGAGCTGGCTTCAGACGGAGCGACATCCGACTTCTGCGAGCCACGAGATGATTCACAAGTCCAGCCCATTCCTTGAATGGCCACGCGATCAGGCAATGGCAACACCTGCCCGAGCATCGTGCCTGGCACTGACCTCCTTTTCCCTTCGTCAACTATCAGTGCGATCAATCGGCGAGTGTCTGAACGCGACCCTGCGAAAGTGCCTTGATTGCAGGACCGAAGTGTTCAGAGAGTGGGTTGTTCAATTAGCGTGGGAAATAGTGAGGTCCGAGTTTAAGTTCCTCTCGGACTGAGAGAGCGGGTCTTGAGCGACAAGCGAAGGCCCCGGATCGCCATTGACAGGTCGCATCTCCCTTCCAATGCCCCGCCGGGATCACGACTCAGATTGCAAGCTTCCGAAGCCCCAGACCGCGAAGGCTTGCAATCGTAATGCCGACTTCGAGCCAGAAAACCGACTCCCAGGCCTTGCCGCCTCTTTACGACCGACTGCTTAGTCACGCGCGAGGCGCTTACACGAATTTGCATCCAAGCGAGCATGTCAACCGGTCGGCAGTCGGTGTGTATCTTTGGCCTCTCCGTGGAAGTGGATACGGTCATCGAGATCGGACGATCCCACCGACTGCGTTGACGGTTCCTCATTTAGGTGTCTCGAAGGTGAGTGCCACATACAAGTTATCCACATCGGCCAATGGCGGATGCATTGGGTCCACATTGAGTTCGGCGGTCAAGAGCATCCGCCCCTCGCGGAAGGGCACCATCGCCACTCCATCTGGACCTGTTTTGACCTTGGGCTGGTCTTTGTCCGATAATGGCTCAAGGCCGTCCGTGTAGGCGATCTCTGCTCCGGAATAGGGTTTACCGTTGTACAGCAACTTGACCGGCAAAGTGTCGCCCGGGTTAGTGAACGGATCCTTCAACGCCACCAGTTCGACCCGTGCGCCCAGAACTTTTTTGTAGGAATCGGGGCCTAACAACAGCTTGGCATACTTGGCTATCCACTTCTTGCCAGTGCCATTCGGGACCATCAACGGACTGGTATTCGTGGTGGATTTATCACCGGGAATTACAATATAGAAGCCATTGTCATTAGAGACTTCGACAACGGAGCCAGGCTCTGCCTCGATCGGCTTTGTCAGCAGTACCGGATAGCCATTCGCCACGCCTGGCTGCGGCTTGGTCGCTCGCAAATCGGTCTTGCCGCTGTCGCTGACAAGCGTGAGGCTAACCAGCCTGGCGGCTACCGGCGGCAGCCGCTCAGTAAGATCCCCATAGTCCACTTCGATAGCGCCGCCCGCCCCTTTAACAAGCCAGATGTCATGGGCCGATGCAGCTGACAACAACAAAACGGTAGAACTAAGCCCACTGATGGCGATGGCGACGACTTTAGCGACTGTTCGCATGTAAGATCCCCTAATTTGCAGAAGATTGTCATCTACCTTACGTGTTCGAACGTGCTCACGATGAGATAACGACTTCGGCCTTGATAGGATGAGAGTCGCCAAACTATTGACCCCATTCTTTTCATACATGTTTCCACCTTCTTATTTCTTGCGGTCCCTCCCGATTTGGTCTCGGATTCTGCCTGTCGAGTCAAAGTCATTCTTTTGGGTGCCGTATCCATATAGGTTATACCGCTGGAATTGGGTCGCTGAATTCCGGCCATTGATTAGGGGACTTTTACGAGAGGTTTAAGTGACATATAGGCTACGGAAGAATCCACTTTTGGGGAAGTTTGCAGCGGCATTGACAACGCGTTCCTCGTTGCCTGACCGGAGATGCCGCAGCAGGGCCTTCGACTATGGAGGGCTGCACAACCAAGCTCAGATCGACCGCTTGAGTTCGCGGGCGAAGAAGGCTGCTAAGGCGGCGGTTGCCAGTTTGCGCCCGAAAGCGCGAGAGCTTTCCAGTCCGAGTGGGTCGAAATGAGCGCGAGCGATTGCAAGCAGCGATAGGGGCATCATGCGGGACGTCTGGACGAAGAATTCCACCGGTACCGTATCGTCTGGTGCATAGGTCACCGCTGCTTTCTGAAACGCACCACTGTCCAACATTTCATCATAGTCGTGGAGCGCCCTGCGTAAGATCATCTGCAATGCCTTTTGCGGCGGATGTTGCCGGCAGAGCAATTCGAAGACCGGCGAGACCCCTGGCGCCGGCAAAAGCGCTGACACGAAAACCTGGACCTTGTCTGACCGCGCCGGGAAGATGTGAGGCGAGGGCTGAGCCGTCGGCCGGGTGATTTCCTTTGCTCGTGCCGGACGATGCGAGGACGTCTTGGTGGCCGAGGGAAGGGTGCTGGAGATAGGCAGACGGAGATCTGCGGCGGTTGGTTTGGCATTAGCGGTGGGTGCGACAGGTTCAGCGGTCGGCGTCGGAGTGGCTGGCGCCGTAGCTGCAGCAGGAGAAGGTGGCATTGAAACCGCGCTGCTGTCGGTCGCCGCGGACCGGACGTTGGCAAGACGCCTTGCCTCAGTCACGGAGAGGTTGGGTTTGTGGATCGCCATCTCAGCGCTCTAGCGCCTCTTGAATGAAACGGCCAAGTAGTCGTAGCTCTTCCATGGCCGTCTGCAGATTGCGTTGAACCAGGCGCATGACGGGGTCAGCACTCATGTTACGGATGCTTAGGTGCAGCATGCCCCTTTGCTTCATCGCCGCAAACGCATCCCTTTCGTACATGGGTGAATCCGTAAGTGGCAAGGCGTTTAGCATTTCCCAGACGGTGCGCTGCGAGGCCGAGAGTTTGCCCACCGGTACGCGCTGGCGCAGCATCGCCGTCGGAATGGTGAGGTTTTCGCCCATCAGCAGTTCGATGATGTAGCGATAGGTCGCCAGCGCCTCATCGACATCGAGTGGCGTTAACATGGTCGGCACCAGCAGGAAGTTGGAGCTGGCGATGATGGTGTTGTTGAGTTCGCTCGAGCCGCCATGGGTGTCGACCAGCGCATAGTCAAAGTTGCGGCCATCCGCCTGTTCGTAAGCCGCTTCAAGCAACGGCAGTTCGTCGGCAATGAAGATCTCGCAGCGTGTGTCCCAGGTGTTCTGACTTGTGGCATTGGCTTTCCACCGCGTCAGCGGACGGTTCTCATCGGCCTCAAATAGCGCCACCGTCTTGCCGTCGGCTGTAAGCGCAGAGCAAAGACCCATGAGAGCCGTGGTCTTGCCGGCTCCTCCCTTGAATGAGCAGCAGGTTACCAGTTTCATCGAAATACCCTTCTGTCGCCTCGTGGCGAATAATATGAAAATGAATAAGTAAAATCGTAATATTGTATAAGCATAGCGGCGCAATACCGCACTATCAATGGACATGTAGTTGCGATCGGCTCCAAAGCTATTTCACATGTAACGCAAATTTCGGGCGAAGCCTGTAACGAATGTTGACAGATGACAAGGTGACTATAGGGTTTGCCGATATTGATATGTTTGTTTCCGGTTTCTTCATTTTGCACGGCGGAAATTTCCGAGCATTTTTAATTTAGGATTATTGCCATGTCTTATAACGGACAGCCATTCCTGCCCGACCTATCCAGCCCTTCCATGAATCCGCGCAAGCACCAGGTCGATCCGAAAGGATACAAAATTGTCAGCGTGCGGTTGCGCGAGGCCGAGTTCGAGGTTTTTTCTCAACAGGTCAGCGCCATCGGGCTTACCAACAATATGGCTCTGCGCATCGCTGCCAGACGGATCGGCGGCTTCCTGGAAATCGACTCGGAGCTGCGCGAGCGGCTAGAGGAGATTAGCCGCAAGATCGGTTTCATTTCGCATCATCTGGGGGCGTTGAAAGCCGGCTATGCCCAGAGCGGCAAGGTGGACATGGAGGAATTTACCAGGCAACGGGCAGGATTCGATTATGAGTTTCAACAGCTCGACGGACTGTTGCGTTCGATTCTCAATGTTTCTCGTCGCCGGCTCGACGGTCGTCTGATGCTGAAGGGTGCAGTAGCCGAGATACTGCAGTCAGGCGCCCAAAAGGGAGCTTGACCGATGCAGGAGACGTTGTCGCAGGCGGTCGCCCACCGGGTGATAAGCGGTGGGTGTAAAACACCGAAGCGCATTGCCAAACAAATTAAATATCTAGCCCGCATCAGTCTCAACTTCGGCTCCAAGGACGGCGCGGAGGAGGATAGCAAGCCGGCGGTGAAGTTGCGGCTTTCGGCACGGTATGGCGAGGCGGAGCTGAAACCTGAGGATATTGATAGATTCTCGCACAGCTGGGCCCTGCAAAGTGGCATATATCAGCCCGGTCAGAGTGAGGCCGACAGCAAAAAGGAGCTGACCACTCACTTTGCCGTCAGCTTCCCGCCGGGCACCCCACTTGATGCGGCGGAAGAGGTTGGACTGGAGTGGGCTCGTATATTATTTTATTCTGGACGCTTTGGTGCCGAGTGGGATTATTTCACCGCCTTCCATACGGACCGAGAACATCCTCATACGCATATTGTGGTCAATCGGCGGGCCTTTCCTCCTGAAAATTCCCACGTATCGGCTATGGGCAAATGGTTGAAAATTGCCCACCGTTATGAACCCGACAAAACGCTTGCTGCCGAAAAGGGCAAGGAATTTGGTATCAATTATAAGATATTGCGCGATGTGCAGGTCGAGGCCGCCGCAAAATTTGGCATCCTTCTTGAAGCCACCTCGCGCAAGGAACGCGGCCTTGACAGTCCGAGCCTGACCCATGGGCAATATCGTCAGCAGCAGAAAATTGGGCTTGGGGAGGTCAATGAGCATTGGGGATACATTCCCGAAGAAACATTTGGTGACCTGCTCGATGAGAATGCGTCCGGATCGTCGTCTCATGGGTCAGGCGCCGCTGGGCAGGCAGGTACGCAACAGAGCGGCGGATCGAGCAGCGGTCCTGTGTTGCCGCGAGACACGGCGGTCGATCAGCGCCGTAGTGCTGCAATGCGGGAACTGGGGATCCAGGCTGACGAACCGATGAGCGAAGACGTCGAGATGAGCCCGGAAATGGCAGTCGATCAGCCGCGGTGGGACGAAATCGAGCAGAAAAGCGACGCTAACGAAACAGCCGAGCAGGCGGGTACGCAGCAGAATGCTGGGGTGAGCAGCGATCCGATGCTGCTGCAGAACACGGTAGTCGATCCGCATCGTAGTCATGATGCGATGCTGCAACGAAGCGCGCAGATTGGTGAGGAACGCGACCGCAGCGCGAACGAGGAGCCTAGCCTCCGAAAAACCCCTGGCGGGGTAGAGTTGCGGAATCCGGCAGTGGACCTCGATCGTGGCCTTGCTGCAACGCAGGAACGCAGGGTGCAGGCTGATAAGGAGCATGATCGCCGTGTGAATGAGGGTCCCGGCCGCCGGAAAACCCCTCATCATGGTGTCTTGGACGGTCTCGCCGAGTCCGGTAGGAGCAAAGCCAAGGATGATAATATCCAGGAAGATGGGGCGGCCGGTCGTACGGCCCAGCAAGTGAAACGGCGTGGTAACGATCCGGAGCGGATTATAGAAAACCGCGCTCAGAAAGCTCGTCAGGAGCAAATGGAGGCGGAGCAGCCGACTGCGTCGCCCGATGGTATGAGATTGCGCAATACCCCAGCCCGGCAGGCACAAGCCCAGCGCGATCGGCAAGGCCCGGTGGAGCGCAATCAAGATGGCAATACGCGTCAGGGTAAGCAAAGAGGTGCGCGTGGACGCCGTTCCAACCGCCGCAGCTCGCGCTGATTTTTCTGGAAATGAGCTGGCACAATATGTAAAGCTAGGTGATGATATATTTATATGGTGAAATTATAGTGTGTTTTGAAATATTTCATTTGTAACTTCTAAGTTTTAATTTGTTTAGATTTGCAGTTGCCTGCGATCATCGTAGGAAATACATTTCTGGAAATTGGAATTGTATTAAATAATACTGAGTTTATCGATCTCTAGACCTGTTCCCGTTTTAGCTGCCGTGGCAGCACGCAGCTCATAGCCGCTGTGGCGGGATAAAATCAAAGTCTGGTCCGGTGGCCGCGAGCAAAGACCGGTCTCAACGGCGCGGAGATAGCAAACAGGGAAATCAGCGAATCAGGACCGCAACGCCAAAGCATGGCGATGCGGCCAGCTGTCACAACCGAAGACCGGCAAGCGGACGAGAGCAGGATATAGGCGATGAATTCAACTGCAAATCAGAAATTGGGTTCCTTGCTCTTCGGTTTCGTGCTTTCGCTCACCGTGGGCCTATTGTTTGCAAGCTTCTATACCACGGTGAGGCACGGCATCAGCGCTGACACCTTGCGCAATTTCGATCTCTTTGCCTTTTGGTACGAGACACCTCTCTACCTCGGATACGTGACGCCCGTTTTCTATCATGAGCTTATGATTGTCAGCGGAACTGCGGCTGCCTGCACTCTCGTGCTAGCGATTTTTCTCTTCCGCAAAAGCGACCACCACGGCTCGGCTCGCTGGGGGCGCTCCGGCGATATGCGGCGCGCGGGCTATTTCAGGCGCTATAATGCGATCACCGGGCCGATCTTCGGCAAGACCACAGGACCGGGCTGGTTCGGCCACTATCTTACAAATGGCGATCAGCCACACAGTCTTGTGGTGGCGCCGACGCGTGCCGGCAAGGGCGTTGGCGTCGTCATTCCGACTCTTCTTACCTTCAACGGCTCGATCCTTGCTCTCGACGTCAAGGGGGAGCTGTTTGAATTGACATCGCGAGCACGCAAGAACCGTGGTGATCTGGTCTTCAAGTTCGCGCCGCTCGACCGCGCTGGACGGACGCATAGCTACAACCCGGTGCTCGATATCGTGAACCTGCCGCCGGAGCGTCAGTTCAGCGAGACGCGCCGCCTTGCCGTCAACCTGATCGCCTCGAAGGGCAAGGGAGCAGAGGGCTTTATCGATGGTGCGCGTGACCTCTTTGTCGCCGGCATTCTCGCCTGCATCGAGCGTGGTACACCCACGATCGGTGCCGTTTACGACCTGTTCTCCCAACCAGGCGAGAAATACAAGCTGTTCGCTCAGCTGGCGGAGGAGTGCCAGAACAAAGAGGCCCAGCGCATTTTCGACAATATGGCGGGCAACGACACCAAGATCCTCACTTCCTATACCTCGGTGTTGGGCGACGGTGGGTTGAATCTCTGGGCCGATCCGCTGATCAAGGCGGCGACAACCACCTCAGACTTCTCGATTTACGATCTGCGTCGCGACCCGACCTCTATTTTCCTATGTGTGAGCCCGAACGATCTGGAGGTAATCGCGCCGCTGATCCGTCTGTTTTTCCAGCAAATCGTCTCGATCCTGCAGCGCAGCATGCCAGGCAAGGATGAAATCTTTGAAGTGTTGTTCCTGCTCGACGAATTCAAACATCTCGGGAAGCTGGAATCCATTGAGACGGCCGTGACCACCATGGCCGGATATAAGGGCCGGTTCATGTTCATCATCCAGAGCCTTGCAGCGCTGACGGGAGCATACGAGGAATCGGGCAAGGAGAACTTTCTCAGCAATACCGGTGTGCAGATCTTCATGGCTACGGCCGACGACGAGACGCCAAACTACATTTCCAAATCTATCGGCGATTACACGTACCGAGAACGAAATACATCGTTCAGTCAGAGCAACATATTCGATACCAATATCCAGCTTGCCTATCAGGGCGCGCCGCTGCTGCGCCCCGAGCAGGTGCGCCTGATCGACGACTCCAGTCAGATTGTCCTGATCAAAGGGCAGCCGCCGCTGCTCACAAAAAAGGTCAAGTACTATTCCGACCGCGTGCTGAAACGCATCTTCGAGAGCCAATCGGGTCCGCTGCCGGAGCCAGAACCGATCGATACCGGTGCTGCCTATGCGGCACCAGACTTATCTGCGGCTGCAGCGAAGCGCGCCGACGTCTATGACGCAGGCATAGGCACAGACACCGATCCATCTGGCCAGATTGCAGCGCCTGTCGAGGACGCCAATCCTGAAGCGGAGTACCCACAAGAAGACGGGGACAGTGATGGGGGAGGGGATGCACTGGATATCGACTTAAACGAGTGGGGCGGTGCTTCCGATGCGCAAGCCCCACAAGTCGAGCCGTCTCCTGAAGAGACACGCTTGAGCGAGGAGGAGGCGCGGGCGCTTGCGGCGCAGCAGGCACTGCTGGATCGCATCATCGCACTTCAGCTGCACGGTGCACATCACCAAGACATGGGGCGTTCTGTGAGCGGAGGTCGTGATGGCCTGCAATGACCGTTCTAGAACCAATACGATCGATACCCTCGCTCTGGTGATCCGGCACGCAAAATTGTGCCGCCGTGCCACTGATGTCCGTTCCTTCCAAGATATCAAGCTGGAGGACCGGGCGGACAGAGCGAAGGAGTGGGCGATTGCCTATGTCACCGAATGTCTCGCCCGCGAGGCTCACAGGCCGGCCGGCGAGTTTACGTCAGTTTTCGCCTTGCATGTCCAGGCTCGCTTCGAGGCGGTGGGAGAAATTCTGGACCGCCATGTTGAGCCGGGACCGGACGAGATTGACAGGCGCCGTGCGCTCTTGGAGCGAGCGGAGGTGTTTTGTCGGTTTTCCCCGTACTTCGACGAGCACATCGACCGGCACGACACCGAAGCCATGGCCGACGCGGTGAATGAAAGGGAAGCGCGGCGGGCCTTGTACAAATTCCTCTTTTGCCGGGACATTAGTCGCCTGTCGAGGTTGCCTGCCTATACCGGCGGACCGGACGAGGACTTTACGCCTTCCGCGGCAAAGGAGCTGATCGATCGGTTAGACAGCCTGCACCGAGTTCTGGACAATTGCGTAACAAGGATAAAACCGATTTTCGCTGATCCGCAGCGAGATAGCGTGCCGCTGAATAACAAGGCCGTGGTCGACCAAATCCGGGAGACCGGCGATGATATCGCATCCAGATCGCGGGAACAGACACTTCAGCGTATCATGGAACGGCAACAGCTCAGACGTCAATATCAAGTGGCTTGGAAAGGCTTATCCAAGTCGTCGCTCTACCTGACACGGCCGCTGGCATCGGGCCACTGAACAGCTGTGACGGGTAACGTCAAAGGCATCAACAACCGACAGGAGCTGCGGCTATGGCCGGAAAAGAGGACAAGAACCAACGCGCCGCCAGAGAAGACGGTACGATCGGCAGAATGAAGAAAGCGCTCTTGGGTCTTTACAATAGAACGTGGAGCAACACTCCAGAGCGCAGGCCTCAGATAAGTTACCCTATTTTGCCGCCGTCGCCGTCTTCACGTCCGGACAATCGGGGATTTTCATTTGATCCGCAGACGCACGAGACCGGCAAAGGGGGTGTGGCAACGACCCGGCCTGAGTTGAATAAACCTTTGCCGCCGACACCGGACGAGCGGGATTGGATTGGGCGGCAACGATATTTGACTGAGCTGAAGCTGGTCGGGGGCTCTCAGTCGCCAGGAATCCGACGTCTTGGCGATGGTTCCCCAACCAAGGCAAGCAAAAATGAAGGAACGCTGCATAATCCGCAGTACGGCGCGAAGTCTCACTTCAGCATCTCCACGGTTGGCGAAGACACTGCTTCCACTCGGTCCAGCGTGGTCAACATGCTTTCAGCGTCGCCATCGAGTTGGCGAGATTCGGATCTTAATGTCTCCCAAGATATGGCGGCAGGCGTGGCCCCGAGCATTGGTGACCGGCGCTCCGATGTAACACAAAGCCACCAAGTTGCTATGGCGGCTGTGTACGGCGCGAAGTCTCACTTCAGCATCTCCACGGTTGGCGAAGACACTGCCTCCACTCGGTCCAGCGTGGTCAACACGCTTTCAACGTCGCCATCGAGTTGGCGAGATTCGGATCTTAATGTCTCCCAAGATATGGCGGCAAGCGTGGCCTCGAGCATTGGTGACCGGCGCTCCGATGTAACGCAAAGCCACCAAGTTGCTATGGCGGCTGTGTCCGACGCGATGCCAGTCAGAATCGTAAAGGGGGCCAAGCTGATCGGAATTACCAAAGCGAAGGCGATTAGCTCATCTTCCGAAAAGGATGCGCACAGTCTGCGGGAATCTGCCGGCCGCGGCGGCCGACGCGATGGAGGTGAGCCGGAATTGTTGCAGCCCCTGACATATGGGGGAGAAGGGATCAGGGACGCGAGCTCGGCTCTCCGCAGGGAGACCATAACGATAGCTATGAGAGTGCCTGTCGGGTCGACCACTGTACACTCAAAGGCAAGCTCGGCTGAGACGTTGAGCCGGGAGCAAAGCGATCGCAGTCGGAACCGCGATGATCGCGGTGCTGGTCTTTGAGACGAAAGGCTAGGCATAGGATATGAGATTTTAATCGGTGCCAGGCTCCCGTGGGTAACCGAAAGCATCGCGCTGTACTTGAACGGCTTCAGCGCTAGGCCGCCTGCTGGGCGAGTTGGGTTTCAAAACTCCTCTGATGTCCAATAGCCAAGGCTGAAATCGAGAACGCTCCGAAGAGGATCGTCGCAACAGGTTCTTCCATTGGCAAGCCTCGCCTCCCAGGGGTGTTGATTTCCGTTAGGAGCTGACCTGGCGTTGGCGTGGTGATGCGGACTTCTCCGCCCAAGCAGCAGCTGCTCGTCCCTCATCATGCTGCATGATCCCAAAGCTTCATTTCTGCCCTAGTATAGCGAATTCGATCCTGACGAGCCGGTACGCCAGTATCAAAAAGGCGTGGCCGTTGCAATTGCAACAGTAATTTTCTTGATGATAGTATAAATACAGGTAAACATGTCTTGTAGTTTGATTTATGAATATTTTTGGAGATTAAATTGAAAAATATTTTTTGCGCAATTGCCGCAATGATCGCCATTACTACGACCGCACAGGCTTCCGATCTTGTTGAACACAATGTGCCGGACGTACCTGTCCCTCCGCCGACCATTGAGCAAACGCCGGCACCGAGCTGGACTGGTTCTTACATCGGTTTTCATGGCGGGGCAGGTCGAGCCGAAGGAGAGTTTGACGGCTGCGGATGTGGTGCCCTCAGTGGAATCTTCAGCGGCAGGCGCATCGGCGCCTTTGCCGGCTACAATTGGGAACTTTCAGATCATTACGTTGCAGGCATCGAAGGTGACGTCGACTACGATTGGAACGGGAAATCATTCGCCGGCGCCGAGCGGGTCGGAACCGACTTATCCGGTTCGGCTCGTGTACGTCTCGGGAGAGCGGTGGGGAATGTCCTCTTATATGTCGCCGGAGGATGGACGGCAACGAACGCTTACGTTGTGAGCCCCGATGCTAAAGAGACTGCCAGTGGCTGGACCCTCGGCGCCGGCGTTGACTGGGCAGCGACGGAAAAGATGTTCGTGCGGGCTGAGTACCGTTACAATAACTTTTCCTCCGTCAACTTGGCGAGCGTTACCTCCAAGTTTGATCAGGACGTCATCAATGTCGGTGTGGGCATCAAGTTCTGAGCATACCGTCGTCTGAGGAAGCGAAACACTGATTGTTGCCTTCTTTCGCAGACCGTCGATCCAGAATCCGCTGCAGTTTGAACGTGGCAAACGAATTATTTTAGCGGCTGGCTCGAAACATCGCGAGGGGCGAGGAATCTGAAGCATTTGAACCCAAGGGACCTGCTGGTGCAGGCCGCCTAGCACCGTGCGGTCTTAGCACCGGCAAATATGGAGCCAACCGTGGCAGAGGTAAACGTTGAAGGCACTGGTATTGATCCGGAGCGATCCCCGTCGCGAGGGTTCCTTTCGCGCTTGACGCGGCTTGTCAGAACCGTTGCCGGGCCGCTCCTCACTCCCAGTTTGCCAATCCCGAGGCGCGCACCAATATCAGGTCCGGAGCACTCAGCCCAGACGCTGCAATCCGGAGATGGAGAGGCAGGTAAGAAAGAGGTTGGGCAGCCGCCAAAGCAAGCGACGATGCACAGTCTCGATCCTCCAGCACCGCAGAAGCGGAGTTTTGAAGAGACAGAAGCCTATCAAGCGGACTTGAGGGCAAAGTTGAGCAAAAGCTTGAAAAACTTCGGCAACCAGCTATCCAAAAAGATTTCGGTTGAGAGCCTGAGAGATGCCCAGGCCGATGGTCAGGTGGTTTTCGGGAGCACCGCATCTCGAAGGTCTCAGTCCGAAAACACGAAGCTTTCAAAGGGAGCCGCACTGCATCCCCGAGCGCCCAACTCGAAAACCGCGGACGTAAGAAAAGGCCCTTTTAGCAGACACCCGAACCGCGAATCTCAAATACCGAGCGTACCGCAATTGCCTGACGGTTCGCTGTCTCCAATTCCGAAGGACGCCTCCTCTTCGGACCTCGCATCGAAAAATTCAGAGGCGAGAGGAATTAGCCCCGCTGGAACGACATCCGGGCAGGAGAACGCGCAAGATCGGCACATCAGGCCTGCATATCGTGACGGCCTAGGAGAGGAGACCAACACCCGACCACAACTCAACCCAAGAAGCCGTTCATATAGCCGTTAATAGGTGGACGAAGCATGGGGCCATGCCGCTGATCATCACGCCGCTCTTCGCGTGAGCCCACAGGATTTTCAGGCGATATCGCGTTGTTTCGATGAAGGTTGAACGATGTGTGTCTGCGGAAATCACGCGTGGCCCTGGTCATGACTTTCCACTGCGCCATGGCGCAGATCCGCTGAATGTCGATGTCGAGAGCTGGGCGTTTATGGTGGGGCGTGACAAGGAGATTTCGGACTGCGGAAAAGATTGATACGAGGCGCTGCAGACCACCGACTGATCGAAATCCCGGGATTATTCGCTCTCGTTTTCGCAGGCGGTGGATCAGAATTGCCCGCTCGATTGTTCAGGCTCTTGTGCGATCAATGTTCAGTGCCAGGCATGATTTCCCGCTTTGCCGCACCATTGCTACAGATGTAGCCCGATCGAAATTGACATCAGCGAGGACGGTCATAAATTTACTTATCGTTTACAGTCGTCATTTCTCAAAGCCGGGTAAGCTCGGCTGTCTGGCGGCATTAAGAGTGTTGTCATGGCTTCTAGTGAAAACGAATTTTCGCGAAATAGTTTGTTGATCCAAGCGGCCGGTTGCGCCGAGGCATTTGTCACGGTCCGGTTAACAGCCAATACCGTATCGCTGAGGATTGTTATGGTGCGCATGGAAGTCTGCCTTCGCAAAGAACCTAAACACTCTTCTTAATGCCAATAAAGACTGTCAATACAATTGCCAAGAAAAGGAAATACCGATGAAAAATGGTGACAAAAATCCAGTAGATTCTAAAAAACCAAATAAAGGAATAGTTCATATTAAGAGTAATTATAATAAAGACGAGTCATATTATCCTCAAGAGTGCTATATCGAGGACTTTGAAATAGAAAAAATAAAGGTACTGCAGATTCTGGAAAATTTTAAACCAGTAGATGCCGATAATTGATATAATATTATTCAAGGAATTTCGGAATGACTAATAATAATGCTGATAACGACCACGATATGAATCGTCCGGAAACCAGTGAAGATTCTTTACGAGGCTTCTCTCCGGTTAAAGTCGGTGGCAATGTACGTCGCGATGCCTGGGTTCTCTATAAGGACGGGCCCATCCCGAAAGGCGTAACGCGCGGGCAATGGATGGATCAAAATAACGGGGTCGGCCCGACGTACGATCAGTTCGACAGAAATAGTTATGCCATCCATGCGTCATTGACAGGTAATGAGAAATTGCAAGTCAACGGGCAATTTGGCGAGCACGACTATATGCCTCCCCAAGTTTTCGTTCAGAGCATTAAGCTTTCCGCAAGCCAGCAGCAGATTGTGGACAGCTTCGACGACAAAACCGCGCAAAACAGAAAAGCATACGGCTTCAGGGCGGCAAAGTTTCGTCAGATCGCCGGCGAGATTGGCGTGCCGTCCGACATCCCCAAGTTTGAAAAAAAGCTTGTAGGGAAGGCACAAGTTTACGAAACGAAGGGCGGCGGCGCCCAGCCTTGCACTATTCAGTACGACAACCAGACTCGAGCCGGCAACAACATTCCAAATCTTCAGATCTGGCAAGGCAAGGAGTTGTTGGAGGCGGTATGGCGCACCCCAGACGGCAAGGGCAATTACGATGGCAAATCACTCGCCGACGCCAAGGCCGCGGCGATCGCTGAGCATGGCAAGGGCGTGGAAATTGCGCTCAAGTCGAACACCAACAGAACGATGGGCACCGCGCAGCTTGACCAATATGATAATGGAGCGGGAGCGAGCAATCGCTGGGCTGCGCAGATTGGAGAGCAGCGTCAGCGCAACACGCACTTCAGCCATTTCACGGCGGTTGTCACAAACGAAGACACTAGCGTCCCGAGCCCAAGTTTTGACGTCGGGTGGCTCTTAAAGAACCTGCCTGATAATAAGCTCGCCACAGGGCTTTTAAACGGCGCATTCGGTGAAAACCTCCGCGTTATGCCCGGCGGTAATGGGCGAATCAGCGTCCAGTTTGCGATGAAGAACTTTCCAGAGGTAACGGGAAAGCTTCTAGACGAGGCTGGCATTCCGAGGTCTATCGCCAAACTTCGACCTGAAGATTACTGGAAAATCAAAGCGGTCGGTGACACTCTCCCCGCCGTCTCGGTTCCACATAATGATCATCGCGACGGGCCGCCAGAGGAGGGTGAAGACGTCATGAATAGTTATAGTCCGGACCAGATCATGATAGCGGGCCGCGACAAGAATGGCGACCGCACCGGAATGCAAAGGACTTTGAGCGAATATGCTGCAAAGAAGCTGCGCCTGCCGGATGACGCCGCAAAGGTACTCGATGTCGAGCCGAACGTGTATTCGCAGGCAAAAGAAAAGACCGCGGACCTGTATGAAAATCGCTCGCGCGATCAAACTACCTCCAGGGCGGGCTGGTAACACAAGATGGCGCGGCAAAACGATGTTGCGGAGGAGCTTGTAAGAACTTTCGGAAATCTCGACGAGGCCGTAGGTTTTAGGAGCCCTCAACCGGCGAGAGGTTAGGAAGAGAAGCCAAGCGACAGGCTGCGCATCGCTGGGGCCGAAAGAAGTTGAGACAGCATCTCCAAGAATTGACTGGCGCCGACGCAGCATAACTGGCGGACCCGGTTTGTTAAACAATTAGTTCTTCCATGGAAGGATTGTATCGTGGCCGATATTGATAAGAAGCCCGCAAAAATACGCGACTCAAAATACAAAAGGCGAGCGATCCGAAGACGCGGGAGCGACCTTGCTCTGGCGGCACGTCTCGCGGAGCTCAATGCCCAGGGAAGGATTAACAAATATAGCCGATCCAGCAAGCTGGATCGGCGTGAGAAGGATTTGGATCTCTTTGAGCGGATCGATCCGTCCAAAAGGAACGCGGTTATTCGTTCCAGGCCTTGGGGATGGGGTAACAAGAAGCTAAAGATCGACAAAGACGGCGCATTCGTCCGGGAGCGGGGACGATTCAGAAAAACCAGGGAGAGTTTGTCACGCGATGCAGAGTCTCGCGCTGTTGTTAGTGGATTCGAGAAGGAAAGCTTCAGAAAGAAGACAACAGAACGCTATCGTGACGGTGGACTCCTGTCGAAAAACGTCACGCGCAAGGACGGATCGTATGAGGAGAACTGGGAACGGAGTAAGGGCGGAACGCTTATCCGGACCAAATATTCCACAAGCCGCGTAAGAGACGGCGGGCTATTCCGTTCCATTTCGGAAGATTTAAGTGCTACCGATGCGAACGGTTACCGTACCTTGACCAGAGAGAAGGGCGGTCTTTTCAAGAATAAGAAGGTCTTCGAAACGGATGAAAATGGAGAAAATCTGAAGCTCGTTGGCCGGAGAAGCCGCACTTTCTCGAAGTATTCCACAATATCCAAGAACAGGGATTTCGCCAATGTCGATATCAGGCACTTCGGCGGCCTGTTCAGCAAGTCCTACTCATCCCGGCTGGATGCAAACGGCGATCCCATCAGTAAGGATATCGGTGCGCGCCGGAAATTTTTGAGCAAAAGGTCGCTTGCCTATGAAGAAGGTCAGCTCAAAAGTAGAGATCACACCTTCGGTGGTAGCAAGCTTTATAAACATAGCGTTGATTATACGGCAGGCGACGGTCTCAAGACCGTCAAGAAGAAACTTTTCGGTGTAACAATCTCCAATGATACCGTAGATCTCAGTCCAAGTGAGATCGCGGCAAACGACCTGCGGAAGGGAGAAGCGCAGGAGCATAACGCTTTATGGAAAGCTGAAATTGTTCGGAGAGAGGCTGCTCAGAAAGCATCTACCCAAGAAGAGACTGCCCGCGAATCTGGCATAACCGTGCATCCTGTACCTACACCTGGAACGACGATGCGCTTGGGGACAACACCTGTCCTGTCCAAGCCCTCGGTGAACAGAGGTCGATTTCCGTTTGCAAGTGGCGTTGAGTTCCCGACAACCCCGACGCCTTCCATCAAACAACTTGGAAGCAGTGGGAGTGGGCTTGATCCGGCTCAAAGCAAACCGCAAGCACACGGCCTTCAGGACGCAGCTAAAATCAATAGTGCCGCTCCCCTCGCACCAGAGGACGAAGAAGAAGCATTCCTGCGGAGCTTAGGGCCATCGAGCCCGAGCAAGACTGCTTCCTCTATCAAAAGCACTGATCCCAAAACAAACGCTCTTCTCGCCGATTGGAAACCCGTTGGGGACAATGAAGTCGAGAAAATGAAGCCACCGAGCCGTCAGAGTTCAGTCACATCCAGGAGCGGCTCGCCGGAGCGCCAGTCGACACGTGTTGCCAGCGGTCCAGATGCCGAAGAAATGGCCATGCTCAATAGCTGGGCCCCGGTCGTTCGGGATGCCGGTCGAGGTAACCAAGGCGAAACCGGTACGGACGCTGCCGCAAGGAGAGGTTTCGACCAGAGAGGTCAGAGAGATCAGAAAAGCACATCTCTTGCTGATTGGTAAACTTGAAAGTATTATTTGCTACAATGATATGGCTCAGAGATATTAAACATTAAACCATCATTATGGTTTGCAATATTAAAGTATATCATTTTATTATCTCACTAAGTAATACAGAAACTATTCTATAGTAGGATTTTGCTGGTCAAATCCCTTTGAACGATCATCATGCCACCGGGGTCATACTTCCGTCGGCGGTCGGCACCAAGGCTGCCCAAACGCGATACAAATCACAGTGGCAGATGTCGCGATATCCACCAGAATGAAAATGTATATACTTGTCCCAGAGGATCTGCGGCGTGACATGCTTGCGTTTTAGCGCGCGATGAACATGAGACCAATCTGGCTCAACGCTACGACGGTGCACAAGTCGTCGGCTATCGTAAAGCCGGACTTCCAAAAGACGAGGTGTTGTCAGACCGGAGGGCTAAACTGCTCCCTTGTTGCTGTACGACCGAAAGGAGCCAGATGGAAAACGGTTCAGCCGACGGCCCAGGAAAACGCAAGGCTGATGTATCAAATCTCGACGGCCCGGCCCGGCCCTCAGGGCGCATCAAGAGATTGAAGTCGAGCGCATCGGGCCGAGACGAAGGCCCTACCGGGCAGCGGGAAAACAGCATCCTTGAGAGCATCGAACGCGACCCTGACGCGGCCTGGCCCGAGGACCTTGTTTTTGACAACGATGGCGATGACGAAAGAGAACTGAGCTGGAGTCCTAGCCCGGACCGGGGAACTCCGGCTGCTCGTCAGACCGACCGCAGCGGCCCAGCCGCAAAACGTAAAGGTGAACGAGTTGAAAGCCAGCATGCCGCATCCCCCTTCGTCCCGCTTCCAGCTCGCGAAGCCACGCCAATCAATACATTGCATAACTATTTCGGCGGTTCCGCATCTGGCCCGAGTGTCGGAAAATCCAAGGGGAAAAGCGCAAAGCGTAAAGGCAAACAAAAGCAAACCGGGCCACGGCGCACGATGCACAACTACTACAGCGGCTCCCATGACGGTGTGGTACTTATCTCCGACCTGGAACAGTTGCGAAAGCTCGCACGGCTAGGAACTGGCGCGAAAGAGGTCACTTTTCGAACGAAAGGGCAATTCGAACGGCATTTCGGCAAACTGCCTACGAGCGCTGACATGGACGACACCTGCACGATCACAAGCTTCGAGCCAGGCATCTTTCGTTCTAAACCAAGAACTTGGAAAACGATTGAGGTCGAAAAACAGGAAGACTGGAGGGACGAATATCAAGAGCGCGATTGGAAATTCGCCGGCCTGATGAGCAAGGTTGGCCAAAGCAACAACCCCTTCAGGGAACGACGCGTTACCGGGCTCCTAAGCGAGGATATCGGCAAATTCCAGACACCCGTCGGGGAAAGAAGGCGCAACCACGCATACATGGAGGCTTTGAAAGCGGGGCAATACAATCCAGATGCGTTGATCCGATTGGAAGATGGAACCTACAAAGCGATTTACCTCAAACTGTACGAGGGGACCCGCGATATGGCCTCATTCAAGGCTGTAACGGACAAGTACGGAAAAGACAACGTCTGGTTAAGAACAGCCGATTTCGACTATATGACCCATGATCAGTTTGACAAGAACGGGACGACATTCGACGCGGCGGAAAAAATGTTCTGTGAATACACTGGCCGCACATATGAGCCAAATGTTTTTGTTCGAAGCTCTGAAGGAAAGTGGATAAGCAAGAAACAATATGACGAGAAAAACAGAAATAATTTCGACGAAGATATGACAGAACTAGAAATACTTATCTTGGGCAATCATAACCAAGGTTTCATGCAGCCAAAGACAATGAAGTGGTTGAATCCTGAGCTCTACGAGCAGAGAATGCGGGCGGCTCATTTGACTGGATACGTTCCAACGACCACACAACGCTCCTCTTCAAGGGGACCCGTTAAAATGGAAGCCGTATCCGATATTCTGGCAAACAAAGAAAATCGTTCAAGTGCGCCCATTCTGATGCAGATTTCAAAGGACGAATTGGAGCCGGTCGATAACATTCCTCCCGGAGTTGAACACTACCGGATATACCCACAAAATGTCAGCGAGAAATCAGGCTACACTGGCAACTATACACGTAACTGGAGATCGATCAGACGGGAAGAAAAATTCAGAGAGGCCGCAAACGATCAGAACGAATCGTACTTTGAGCCGCCCAGCGCGTCGCAGAAACCAAAACGGCTCATGACAGATGAGCAACGTAGGATAGTCAAAACGCCGTCTCTCTCGCCGGTGCAGTCGGAGGGTTCGGAAGAAGAATTGTTTGTGCGGCAAAGTTCGGTCTCGCTTCCGCCTGACACGTCCGACGACGAAACGCAGTCGACTCCTGTGTTAAGAAGGCGCCGGCTTAGTTCTTTGCCGCCTGACAGTTCTGATGACGAACCGACAGCTTTCAGCCACGGCCGCCTGGAGAGACATTCTAGTGCCAGGTCGGACGACCGAACCCCTCGGCCACCCATCTCGATGCAGCAGCCTTCATTACCGCCGGACAATTCTGCGGGCGAACGGCGGCAAACCAGTGGCAATTCAGTGATGGTGAGGCGACTTGCGCAGGTTCCCGAATTTCCTTGGCTCTCCGATAATTCGGACGATGAATTTCCTGTTACGGTCCAGCGGACAACCTTGCATTCACCAGGCGAGAGTCAGGCTGAAGGGAATGTCGGCCGCGGAACGTCGGCCGACACAATCACTCGACGAGTATCTCTGTCCTCGCCGCAGGACAATCGGCGTAGCCGTTCCCAAGACACGGGTCGAGATTGAACTCAGAACGCGTCCTTTCTGGGAAATCTTGCAGTTGGCCAAATTGCATCGCGATTTCAACTTTGTCAGTACTGCTGTCGGCGGATCGAAAGCAGCGATTGAGATTTTTCGAAGAAGCCAGTTGGATTCAAAGATCGCCATCCCCTCAATTCCAGCTCCGTGCACCAAAGCCAATCTGCTAGGCCCTGTTGACAAAGTGGATTCCCAAATCAGCGGAAGCGTGATTCAAGACTGCCTTTTAGGAGGCAGTTTTGGCTCGAGGCGACCTCACGGATATCGAATGGCGGATCATCGAGGGGCTGTTGCCCACCGAACGCGGAAGGAAGTCCCGGCCCTCGCACGATAATCGACGATACCTGAACGGCATGCTGCATGTTCTTCGGGTCGGATGCCCCTGGCGCGACATGCATGAGCGTTACGGAAAGTGGAATTCGGTCTATGTGCGCTTCCGCCGTTGGGCCGAGCAAGGAGTTTGGGACGCGTTGCTTGAGACCCTCGTTGAATTGGGGCTGACGGATGACTGGCAGCACATGATCGACAGCACCACAGTTCGCGGCCATTCTCAGGCTGCGGGCGCTAAAGGGGGACTTATCAGGAGGCTTTTGGTCGATCACGCGGCGGCTTTACGACGAAAATCCACGCCCGCGCAGACGGTCAGGGACGCCCTCTCGGCTTCGTCCTGACAGGCGGCGAAGCATCGGACTACAACGCCGTGTCTGGTCTGCTGGCGATACCGGTCGGCAAACCGAGGCTGTTCCTTGCCGACAAAGGCTACGATGGCGATTTCCTGCGCGAAGAACTTTTGACCCACGGGATCAGACCGGTAATCCCGCCGAAGGCCAACCGGAAGAACCCGCCTGCATGCGACTTTAGAGCCTACAAGAATCGAAACCGCATCGAGCGGATGTTCAACCGCCTCAAGCAGTTTCGCCGCGTAGCCACGCGCTATGATAAAACGGCGAGGTCTTTCATGGCATTCCTTGCTCTGGCTGCAGTTCGCGTCTGGCTGCCATCATTCGTCGCCATGGTCCAGGAGCCATGACGTAATCGGAGCCTCCCCCGTTCGGACGTCTTTATAGGTCGAGCGGATCTTGTTCAGCACCGCCTCGTCATCCGAATCGATCTCGTAGAACGTGCTGTCGACCGCCCGGATTATCACCCACGGCTTGTCTGATTGCGTGGGTGCCGAGCCGACGAACTCTCCCCAGATAACCTGCCGAGTATTCTCAGCTAAGGCGGCTAAATCAGAGCCCGAAAGCTGGCCATCGTCTTGTGCCAACCCCTCAAGCCGTTCGCCCCCTTCACCGGTAGCCTCAAACCATTCGTGTCCCGGTTTGGACGACTTGACTGTCGAGACCACCCAGCGTGCTTCTAAAGAACGAGGAGCCAAAAGTCGCAGCAAGTCTCTGAGATCAAGCGCAAGAACGTGACCTTTGAGATCATAGACCCTAAGTGCCGTCATGGTGTCCCCCGTGACCCCACGGTCGCATTGGCAGAAACACTTTGTCAACGGGGCCTAGGCTATTGTTAGAAGTGCCCCCCTGAAAGGCATTTCATTTGTAACTGTCCGTGTCGCCAATACCGTCCCTGCGAAGCGCGCGCCTTGCCCGTGCTTCTGAGATTGGCATGCAAGCTCATAGCTGCATCTATCATTATGATATTAAACGGTTTTTATAAACTTAGAGGCCGCAATGCAGGTCTTCTCGCCTCTGAGTATTTCATCATTTTTCTCAAGTGAGGCGCGCCAAAATGTGCGCGCCGCCAGGATTACATTTGAAACGCCTACAAAGTTGACTTCCGAGCTTATCGGCTCAGTATACACCTGTAATCAAAATAAATTTACGAATATAAAATTTTATAAATAAATACCCGAAGTATTTTTGAGAAAGTCATGATGATGTCTTTGGTGAATAAAAGACATAAAAGCAATTATTCAAATTATACTTTGGTGGCGACTTTTTTCGCGTCGACCGCTTTGTTGCTCGGGCAGCCGAATTTAGCCCGATCAGCAGTCTTTGAACAACTTGATAATGGAACTGTTGTGAAGATGGATGACGGCGTGTCTGCGGACACGCCGTCAGCGAGCCAGGCAGGCGATCAGGCCCGTGAGGCCTCCCAGGGAGACTCCAGAACTCTTCCCGAGGCTTCCACTAAACATGAGGAAGAATTGACCAGCAAGCCGGCCGGGGGCGTACTTCTTGATATGCCCTCTGCCGCTTCCCGCCGGAGCGCATCGAGCCGCGTCGCCCCTGGGACAGGGGCGGGGCAATTGCAGTTCCCTCAACCCCGTCAGTTATCGAGGGCGTTTTCAGCAGAGCAAGCGAAAATGCGCCGGCTGGCGGCGGATGTTGCCCGTAGTTATGCCCGAACACGCGGAGTTACCCGCGCCAACCTTGACAGAGACACTTTCGTAAATCTGTTCACGAGCATGATTCACCGGGAAAGCAACTTCAACCCGTCGGCGATATCGCCGGCTGGCGCGAAAGGCCTCGGACAGTTGATGCCAGCCACGGCGAGGGAGCTGGGCGTCTGTGATGCCTTCTCTGCCCGGCAAAACCTTGATGGCGCCGCCCGTTACCTAACATCGATGCTCGATAGGTTCGGTTCTCCGGAACTGGCACTCGCCGCCTACAATGCGGGGCCGAACGCGGTGGAGAAATATGGGGGCGTACCGCCTTACCGGGAAACTAACCAATACGTCGCTGACATTTTAAATGCGATGGACCGTACGCCGCATGTCGCCTCTAGCCGGCTCCAGGAGGAGATGGTGGCTGAGAATGTAAGTTTTACGCCGGCGAAATTCTCGCTCGCAGCCTTTTTCGGGATGAGCGACCCGGACCCGGGAAATATTGTGCGATGCGACGTTGGGTATGAACCCAACAAGCTGAGCCAATCGGTCATCGAATAAAAACTAAAGACCGATGTCGTTCAATTTCTCAGCTGATTTTGTGTGAGGACCCCATGAGAATGCCCAGGAAATACTTCTCCTACAGAAACATCTTCATATTCTTATTCGCCTTCGTTGCAATCGCGCTTCTGCGCAATGCCCTCCACGAATTCTCAGGCATCAAGAACCTCCTAGAAGCCATTGCTAGCGAAATCACCCGCCCGATCGGCGTTGGTGTCTCCGTCCTTGCGACAACAGCAGCCTTGTTGGGCAGTAGCTACGCCCGGACACGCAGCGTTCCTGCCTCAGAAGTGATGTGCCATGCAGCTTCGAACGCGCACCCGGCAAGCTTGTGCAATCGGTACTTTTATAAGAATCGCCGGTGACGGATTTCATTCGACTTTTTATCCAACCTTATGAGGACCCCCATGAAAACGCTCAGGAAATGCCTCTCCGAAACGAACATCTTCAAATTCTTGTTGGCGTTCGTCCTGATCACGCTTTTGACCACAAACCCCAGTGCGGCCCAGGAATTCTCGGGCGTGACGACCTTCCTGCAAGCTATCGTTAGCGCGATCACCGGCCCGATTGGCGTCGCTGTCTCCGCCATTGCCGTGATCGCGATCGGGTTCACCTTCATGACGGGTCGCATGGACTGGACGTTCGCTGTGTCCGTCATCATCGGCATCGCGATTGTCTTCGGCGGCGCCACTTTCGTTCAAAATCTGACCGCGCATTGAGGCCAGTCCACCTCGAGCTATTCAGCCGGCTGAGATGTTGGCCAATCGAAACCAGAGAAGGAATAACCATCGTGGAGCGTACCCCACTTTTTATTGGCCTCACCCGTGAGGTGACCTTCGCCGGGCTGCCAATCATGTATCTCGTCGTGCTGATTACGATCGTCATGCTTGGCTTTCTTTTGACGCGATCGTTTCTGTATCTGATCCTCATGGGAGGTTTCGGTTATGTCGCCCTGCGTGGCCTAGCCGCTTATGACCCCAAGATCATCAACGTCTTCATCGCCACCGTACAGCAAACCCGGATGAGCCCGGCGTTCCTGCGCGGCGAGGGGCTGGTGTACCGTGCTTGAAGCGCCAGCGACACATGCGATTCGCGGTATGCGGGACAGGCATCGCGATCACGGAGAGATGCTTGTCAGCGGATTGCCTTACTTAAGCGTTGTCGACGACGTCACGCTGATGCTGCGCAATGGTGACCTGATGGCGTCTTTCACCGTCGAAGGCATTAATGCCGACACGATCGACAGCCGCCACACCACCGAGCTTTGCAATGCGCTATCGCGCTTCATTGCGCAGCAGCGCGCCGATGTCGGTTACTATGTCCACCGTATTTCCGTGGAGACCCAGCCGAGTATGCCGCCGGTCATAGGCTACCCCTTCAATGAGGAAATCGATCGCCGCTGGCAGGATTATCTGCAGACGGTCGGTCTTCGAGACCGTGTCACCGTCGTCACGCTTGTTATCCGCCCACCGCGCAAGATCATGAAGTTCTTGTCCATGTTCGGTGGCAAGGATGTCCATAGCCGGGAAGAGGTGGCAGCTCGCGCCTTGCGGCTCGATCAGATGATTAACACCTGCATGGTCGGCATCAATGAGGCCAAACCGAACCGGCTTAGCCTATCGGGTGGTAGGTGGCTTGGTCTTTTGCGCACGATCATCGATGGGTCGGACGGCCGCCTGGTTCCAGGTACTAAATTCGTCCCCGTGGCGGATCTCCTTGCCACATCGCAGATCACGTTTCGTGGTCGCGTTTTTGAATGCGAAGGCGCTGCGCCCGGCCATCGTCGGTTTGGCACGATTATCTCAATCAAGGACTATCCGTCAGATACCTATCCCGGCATTCTCGACCGGCTGAACCTTCCATACGATACGATCGTAACACAGAGCTTCACACCGATCGACGCCATCACCGCGCAGGGAAAGATTTCGCGCGTGAGGAAACAGATGCAGGCGGCGGAAGACGCGGCCGTCTCGCTGCTGGCGCAACTCGATGACGCCGAGGATGATGTCGCATCCGGCCGTGTGGTGTTCGGCGACCACCATTGCAGCATTGCGCTCTTCTGCGAAAGCCTGAAGGAGCTGGAAGGGGCGATGGCCCATGTGACCCGCGCCATGCAGGATGCGGGTGCCGCCATCGTGCGCGAAAGTTTTTCGGCGCGCGCCGTCTATTTCGCACAGCATCCGGGTAACTTTGCCTATCGCACCCGCCCAGCGATGATCTCATCTCAGAACTTCGCGCAGCTTTGCGCTCTGCATGGCCTTTCCAAGGGCAACCCGCCGGAAAAATGCCCATGGGGTGATGCGATTACGATCTTCCCAACCGCGCGAGGCGAAACTTTTCGCTTCAACTTCCATCTGCCCGGCAAGCACGACCAGCGGACCGTCGGCCATTCGCTCGTGCTCGGCCAGACAGGGTCGGGCAAGACGCTTGGTACCGCCTTTCTGATAAGCCAGGCACAGCGCCTTAACGTGCGCACCATCCTCTTCGATAAGGATAACGGCTTCGAGATGGCGGTACGCGCGATGGGCGGCCGCTATTCGGCGGTGCGCATGGGCGAGGACACCGGCTTCAACCCCATGCGCGCGGAATCCGATGCACGTGGTGCCGCGTGGCTTACCGACTGGCTGTCGGCACTGGCTGATCACGACGGCGGCAAGCTCAATCCCATTCAGATACATGCGCTTAACGATGCGGTTCTGGCCAACGGCACAGCAGATAGCCGGCTCCAGAATTTTGAACAGTTCCGCAGCCAGCTGCGCGCTACGGACGACGATGGCGACCTTTATAATCGCCTCGGTCGTTGGGACGAGACCGGCCAATTCGGCTGGCTGTTTGGCGGCAAGGGGTCGGACTCCCTGGGATTCGACAACAGGCTGACGGCCTTTGACCTTACCGAGATCTTCGACAACGACATCGTGCGAACGGCGTGGCTCAGCTATGCCTTCCGTCGCGTTGAACGTCTTGTAGAAGACGAACATCCGACACTGCTCGTTCTCGACGAGGCATGGAAGCTTCTTGACGATCCTTACTTCGAGGCGCGGCTGAAAGACTGGATGCTGACGATGCGAAAGAAGAACGTCGCGGTCGTTCTGCTGACCCAGCGCGTTTCGCACATCAAGAACAGCCGCGCCGGAGACGCCATTCTGGAGAGTGCTGTCACCAGGCTGATCTATCCTAGTGCGTTCAACACGGAAGCGGAGTTGGCCCCGCTTCATCTCACGCCAACCGAAAGCGAATTTCTACAGATCAGCAATGTGGACAACCACTTTGTCCTGCTCAAATCGGGCGCCGACAGCGTCGTGCTGGATTTTGACCTCAGGGGAATCGGCAAGGGTCTTGATATTCTTGGCGGCGGGCGTGGTGAGAAGGCGCCTCCTGGTTGGCGCGACAGACCGGACTTTCAGATGGAGATGCTGCAATGAAACGGACACTTATCGCGCTCGCTGTGATGCTGAGTACGCTCGCCTCGTGCCAATCCGTGCCGGCGGAACGCAAAAACAACTGCGCCTGTCTTTGGCAAAAACCCGATGGCATCCTCGTCGTTGTCGAAGGAGTAAAAGCATGAATCGTTTGCTTCGAACGGTGCTCTTGTGCAGCGGAGTTCTGTTGACACCGGTCGCGTATTCCGCAGTTGGTGCACAGGCTCAGTCAGCGATTACGCCGTTACCCGATCCTGTCGTCGGGGCAGTACCCACGGCGCCTTCCGACGCACAGGAAACGTATGACAAAGTGACCATCCAACAGTTGATGAAGATTGTGGAGCTGTCGAAATCGATCGGTGGCGGCATCTCCCAGCTCTTCAGCGCAACACAGACTCAAACGCAGGCATTGGTCGGCACCAAGACTTTTCCGGTCAACAACAACGTAGACGACGAGACGGGGCGTCAGGCCGGTACCGGGCTTCTGGAGATGGCCAATGCGGCTCTCAGCGGTGCAGCGACCGGACCGCAGGTGCTGATCGACTCCCTCACGGCGTTTCGTACGGATTACGGCCTGGACCAGGCATTTGCACTTCTGAACGATACATCCTTCAGTAAGGTGATGGCCGCCCGCGCTTCCGCCCAGGGTGCTATCGCCGCATCGACGGCGGAGGACAGCTACAAACGTGCCAACGCCAGCATGGCCAGGCTCGATGGCTACATTGCCGCGCTTCAAAACAGCGCTGATCTGAAGACCAGCATGGACATCAACACCCGCGTGACGATCGAACTCGTGCAACAGCTCAACGAGACTCTGCGCACTCAGGCGGCGATCGCCTCCATGGCCGGCACCTATTTCATGATCATGGGTGGTGAGGCTGGTGAAGGCGACAGCTTATCCGGTTTGGTAAATTTCAATAGGTGAATGTCATGGGCCTCGTCGAACAAATTGGAACAACGATTGACACCAGTCTTGTCGATTATGCGCAAACGGTTTTCACCGGGGTGTCTGGTCCTATTACGCTTCTTCTTAATTCTATGGCTTTGATTGGGCTGATGTTTATTGCCCTAAACCATATTCTTCAATTTAGCAGTGTAAATTACTCTATGTATTTCCATTGGCTGCTTCGATACTTGCTTGTTTACGCATTTGCTACCATGTGGGCCAACTTCCAAGGAATCTATACCATCTTTATGGAGGTTCCGAACGACTACTCCGCGCTTATGCTGAAAGCGGTTGCACTGCACATCAGTATGGCCGGTACGGCGATCGGCACGAACATGATCGATCCCTCCCTCATCCATGACACTTACTCAGCAATGGATGAGTTTGGTCACTGCATTGTCTGGATTGCCTATGATTTCCTAAGAGACACGTCGTTGAGCAACATCGGCAAATCAATCGAAAACGTCTTCCTCGGCGCACTCATTCTGTGTATCGGCGGCTTCTTTCTTGCAGCTTGTTCGATCATCATCATTGTCGCCAAAGTTGGATTTGCCGTGGCGATCAGTTTGGCGCCGCTGGCTATCATCATGTTGATGATGGAGCAAACCAAGCACCATTTCGAAAGCTGGTTACGTTTCACGATAGGATTTGTTGTCGTACCGCTGCTCACCGCGGCACTAATGGCGGTCGTACTTTATGTCGCTGGCGAGGTACTCGCAGGCTCCGGTTACACCGCTCACGACAAAGACAAAATCTTTGGCTTCTTGTTTATCATGATTGCCGCGCTGGTGTTGTTGTTCCAGCTCCCCACCATGGCGAGCACGCTCGCCTCCGCATCGGTGGCGGCAGTTGGCGGCGGCGCCGCCGTAAGAGCCTATTCCATGACGAAGAACACGATGTCTTCGGCATACAGTAAAGGTCAGCGGGGGCGTGATGCCGTGGGAGTAATGCGTCAGGCACGCAAGTCTGGCGCCTCGATCGGCCAAAGTGTCAATTCCGGCTTTTCTGCATTTAGGCAAAGCGCCGCGATGCGCAACGACCGGCGAGACCGGAGGCTTGCTGGGCGCATATCGGGCCCCGAGAACAAAAGCACTTCGGCACCTCGGCGTTACCAGGGCTCCGGCGGAGGGGTGTCTGGCGGCTCCTCTGGCGGTGGTCAAGATACGCCTGAACAGCAGAATTTGAATCGCGATTCGTAATAGGGCTGCAACGATGCTCCACACAGCAGATGGACGGGATTAACGGATGACCGACACAAGCGCGCAACATGCTTTTGAAGACGAACTGTTCTTTACGCTGCGCCAGCAGCGCAACAATTGGGCCAAGGTCGCCGTCGGCTCGGTCGTAGCGGCAGTGCTTGCTTTGGGTTGCCTTCTTGCGATCTTGCCATTGAGCGAGGTCAAGCCTTTCGTCATCATGGTCGACAAGACCACCGGCGAGGCTGAGAAGCTTGTGCAGGTGCGCCCGGCCTCTCTCGATCAGCAGGATGCCGTGCGGCAGGCGGAGCTGGTCTCCTATGTCGTTGACCGGGAAACCTACGATCCCGCTGACAATAAAGTGCGTATCCCGGATGTGATGACACGGTCAGCGGACAATGCGGCCGATACCTTGGCGCAGCTTTGGACCTCCGCCTCGCCGCAGTATCCGCCGACCGTTTATGGCGACGACCTACGCGTTACCGTCGTCGTGAAATCGATCTCCATCAGCCCCGCGACCACCCGCGATGCACCCGACCTAGCCCGTGTCCGCATCACGAAATACAGGGAGGAAAAGGGTCGCCAAACAGCCGAACGCAGCTTCGTCGCCACTGTCGGCTACGCGTTCCGTCCGAAGGAAAACGCCAAGCTCGAAGCGGTCTGGAAAAACCCTCTCGGCTTCATGGTCGTTTCCTATCGGATTGACGCGGAAACCACCGAATAATTTTTAAGCATAAAGGATTTCATTTGATGTTGAAACGAACCGCTATTTTGATCCTGACATGCAGTTGCTCCGCCGGGGCGGTTCTGGCCGATCCAGCGCCGGCGGCTCCGACGATGGTGGCAGCAACGACCGCAACTCCAACGGTGGCCTCTGCGGCTGCACCTTCGGCGGCGAAGTCAACGACGCAAACGACACTGCCGGCACCAACGGCCGATCCCCGCATAAAACGCTACGTCTACAGTGAAAACAATGTTTATAGGCTGGATCTCTATCTGAAGTCAGTGATGGCGTTGCAATTCTCGGACAGCGAAGAGGTGCAATCCATTCTCATTGGCGATAGCGCCTCTTGGGAAGTGGTGAAGCTCAAAAGCGGCAATGTTGTCAGCGTCAAGCCGACCGTCCAGTCGGCAACCACCAACATGACGATCTACACCGACAAGCGCGTTTATTCTTTCGAGCTGCATTCCCTCGGAGACCTGGCGGCGGGAATGGAAACGGCAGGCCCATTTCGGACGATCTTCACTTATCCCGACGACAAGAAGCCGAAGCCGCAGAACTCGACCACCCTGGTCAGCAGCCCAGTCGATTCCAATTATTTGGTATCCGGCAAAGCAGGCTTCCGGCCCTTATGGGTCGAGGACAATGGTCGGCAGACGACGTTCTTCCTTCCCAACGGCTCCCGGCGCCCGGCGATTTTCAAGGTTGGACCGAACCATACGGAACAGCTGATCAATTCACGCACCGAAGGAAACCGCGTGGTGGTCGACGGCACGAATAATTACTGGGTGCTGCGCATCGGCAACGAGTCCGTATGTGTCGGCCGTTCGCGGGCGGTGCGTGCAAATAGCGGTGACTTTGGTTTCATCAAACGCATGGAGATGGCCCGTGTCGGAAAATGATCATACTTTGAACGCCCAGTCGGGAGTTGAACGCGAAGAACTGATTGACGCACGCCGTGCCCGCCAGCAAGGCGTTTCAAGCCGAAACAAAAACAGCCGGTTTGTCGTATCTGGGGTCATCATCCTCGGCGGCACGATCCTTTTCGTTGTTTTTGCCGGTCCGGCCACTGCGCTCAAATTCCTGGGTGGCATGGGTGATGGTTCGCAGAAGACGTCCCAGGTCAACATGAAAGTCGGCAAGGATCATGACGATTCGGTGCACCTGGACTTTGTCGTCCCTGCCGCGCCAGAGCCCGTGAAGAAGGAAGTCGACCCCAACATCGCTTTGAACGCTAAGTTCAAGGCTCTGCAGGATCAGTTGGAAGAGTTGCAGCGCAGTAAACAACCTGGCGCCTCCACCGCCGACATCCAGAATATGTTATCAAAGTACAATGAGGCCATGACCCAAAAGCTGGAGGAAGAACGCAAGGCCATGGCAGAGGAAAGTGCCCGTTTGCGGGCGCAGGCCGATCAAGCCGATCAAGCCAAACGGGAGGCTGACGAAGCGGCAAAATTGGAAGCATTGAGTCTCCAGGACCGTCAGAAGCTTGACAAGAAGCAACGGGAATCGAATGCAGTCATTGTCGATGGTGCGAGCGGTCCAGTCGGCCAGCCCGCAGCCGGGGATTTCGCCGCCGACATTGCCGGAGATGCCAACAGGCAGGACCTCAACAAGAACGAAAGTTTTCTGAAGTCGGAGGCCTCCAGCGTTGTGCAGACATCGATGTCGCAAAAGCTGCGGGATCCCTCGCGAACCGTCGTGCAGGGTACGATTATCTCCGCCGTTCTGGAAACCGCCATCGATACTCAATTGCCAGGCAATCTGCGCGCTCAGGTGATTGAGCCGGTCTATTCCTTCGATGGCAGCCGTGTGATGATGCCTGCCGGGACGATCCTGATCGGTCAGTTCAGGAACGATGTGGACCTCGCCCAGAAGCGTGTCCTGATCGCCTGGAACCGGGCGATCACACCGGACGGGCAGTCCGTTGCGCTCGGCTCGACCGGGACGGACACGCTTGGTCGGGCCGGTACGGAAGGTAATGTGGACAACCGGTACGGAACAAAATTCGGCGCGGCTATTCTGGTCAGTGCAATCACCGCACTTCCCCAGGCGATTGCCGCGAGCAGCCGATCAAGCTCTTCCGGCACGACAGTCAATGTTGGAGGAGGCAGCCAGCTTGCCAGCCAGGTAGGCACTCAAGTCGGCGGTCAGGCGAGCGGCGTTCTCGATCAGTATCTTTCTCTGCCGCCCGTTATTCGCGTTCCTCAGGGTGAGGAGATCCGCATATTCGTAAATCGAGATCTGGTGTTTCGATGAACCATCATCCCAATCGCGAAATCTCATATGTCGAGCAGTATCTGAGCCCCTTGCGCGACTATCTTGTCGACGATCGCGTCAACGAGTTGGTGATCAATCCCAATGGTTCGATCTTCATCGAGACGTCCGGAGCCGCCAATATGCACGAGATCGACGTCACGCTTTCGCCGAGCGCCATCAAGCGGCTCGGCGCGCAGCTCGCCGGCGAGACCCGCAACACGCTCGGCGCGCTGCATCCGATTGTGTCCGGTCGGGTCACGGTCTGGGGCAATCCGCAACGTGTGCAGATCGTGGTCGAGCCGGCCATCGAACATGGCGTATCACTGTCGATACGGAAATATCTGACGCGTGCGCTCGCCAGCAAGGATATCGGCTTTGTCGAGGGCGGCCAGATCCGCGTCGATGAGGAGCGGCGCCACCGACATAGAGCGATAGCGGAAATGGCGAGAAACGGCGACCTGCCGGGTCTCTTCCGGCGGGCGGTCGACGAGAGATTCAACGTACTGATCTCCGGAGGTACCTCGTCGGGCAAGACCACGGTAGCTCGATCGCTGATCGAAATGATGGACCCCGACGAGCGCCTGATTACCATCGAAGATGCTCAGGAACTCTTTCCGCCGCACCGCAATCAGGTTGGGCTGATCTCCGATCGTCATGAAAAATCGGCACGTTTGCCTTCCAAGCTTTTGGAAAGCTGCCTGCGCATGCGGCCGGACCGGATCATCGTCGGTGAGATACGCGGTATCGAGGCCTATGACTTTCTCGAGGCGATCAATACCGGCCATCCTGGCGCAATCACGACCATCCATGCCGACAGTCCGGCGCTCGCCTTTGACCGTCTGGCATTGATGGTGATGCGCTCGGGGGTAAGGTTATCACACAGCGAGGTGATAACCTATGCCAAACGCACCATCGATCTCGTCATCCAGGTCGGCCGCCGTAACGGCTCGCGCGGTGTACTGGAAATCTATCTTCCGTCTCAGGAAGAGGACTGAGCCTAACCTCGATATTGAACGGAAGGGGACACATGGTGGGCGTCACGGCAAACTCGACAATTGAGAGAAAGGATTTGTGGACAAGGACCGGCATGGTGATCGCTGGCATTGCGCTCCTCTGCCTGACCGGTTGCGTTTCCGGTAGCATGGACGTTCTGAGCGCCGTCAAGGTTGACCGGACCGGCACGACCGACACAGTCCCGCAATCGCCGGTGACCACCGACAGCATCTCCGACGAAACGACGGTGCGCGATGCCGTCAGCTCCGTCGACCTCACCATAGCCCAGGGGCGGCCTCTGCCTTGGGCCAATGCCGCGACTGGTAGCGCTGGCGTCATCGATACGATCGTGGAAAACACCAACTCGGGCGGTGTCTGCCGCCAGTTCCATACGACCCGCCATGCCTATGATGGCGTCTCCAACTATTATGGAAAAACCTGCCTTCTCAGCAATGGCAACTGGCAGTTGCTGAGCTTTCATCAATTTGGCTGAGGCCTGCCTTGCGATCCTGCGGAGACAGGAACCAGGCCAACGCACCGGCGACCAACGAAAGAGTTGGCCGGTTTTGCTTTACTCAAAATATGTCAAGATCACCGGGGGGTATTGATCTGGGTCGCCGAGCGCACGGAGGATCTGTGAGGCGTTTCTATCAAATGCCGGGACTAAACTTCTTGTGTGTCTCGGCTCAGCTGTAAGTTCCTCGTCGCCGATCCCGGTCAGGACCGACGATGGGGTGGGATAAGGCGCTAACATTTGGTGGTTTGATCACATTCGCTAGCAGGCTGATCGCGCTTCTCTTCAACAGCTCGAACAGTTGACGGCGGCCTGTTTTCCGGGACCGCGAAGGATAAGAATGAGAGTGACATGATAGCTGCGGCGACGCACATCGGGATAGGTGTATCCCGCGACTGGCTTGATGGGTTCTACCTGCCCTGTGGCCACCGGTTTCGGTTCCCGAACTCAATGGAGGGGCATATCAGCTTGCTCGGGCTGAACCAGCATACGCTCGATGCGATTAAGATCGGCTTCGAGGCGACGACGATGAATTTCCAGGCTTCGGCGCAAGGTTATGTGTCTGAACCCCCACTGTGGACCATGGCGGTGCAATCTCTGCTACCTCTTGGACCTCTGCCTTCTCGGCGGGTGAGCCCATGAAGCTGATGATCGTTGAGAGCCCCAACAAGACAAGGAAAATCGAAGCCGAGCTGGGCGGTGAATGGAAGGTTCTGGCGAGCGCTGGTCATATCAGGGACATGCCACGTGAAACGCACCATAGCGACGGGCCGCCGTCCCTGGACGAAATCGGCATTCACAGCGAGGATTTCTCGTTGCGCTATGAATTCCTGCCGCCGGTGTCGGTCAATGGCCACATCTTTGCCGGTGGGCAGGAGCGCGTGGCGCGCCTCAGAAGCGCCGCCGACAGGGCCAGCGCGGTCTATCTGGCGACGGATCCGGATCGCGAGGGTGAAGCGATTTCCTGGCACTTGAAGGAGGCGCTCGGTCTGGGCGAAGATGCGTACCAGCGGGTTACCTTCAATGAAATCAACGGCAAGGCGATCCGAGCGGCGCTGACCAAGATACGCAAAATCGATCTCAGCCTGGTGCATGCGCAGGAAGCGCGCCGCGCGCTTGATCGGATGGTCGGCTATCTGGTGTCGCCGATCCTATCGGACTTGCTGGGAGTGAGCGTGTCGGCTGGCCGCGTGCAGAGTGTCGCGGCAAGGCTGGTGGTGGATCGGGAGAGACGGATCGAGGCGTTCAAGAGAACGAGCCATTTCGGCGCCGTGGTCAGTTTCGACGGCGCGAGGTGGCGGGCTGAATGGATCACGAAGCCGTTCGTGTCGGAGGAAATCCCCTACGTGCTCGATGAACCCTTGGCGCGCCGCGCCGCGGCCTGCAGGACTTTCCGTGTGCTGGCATCGCAAACCGAGGTGGTGCGTGAAACGCCGCCAAAACCCTTCTCGACATCGCTGATGTTGCGCGCCGCGAGCGTCGCTCTGCATCTTGACCCGGAAGCTACCGCGAAGCTTGCCCAACGCTTGTTCGAGCAGGGCGCGATTACCTATATTCGCACCGACAGCGTGAACTTTGGCGTGGAAGCGATCGCGGAAATTCGAGGCTGCGCCCAGGCCAGAGGCTTCCCTTTGCCCGGAGAATCTCGGCGCTTTCAGGCGAAAGGCGGTGCGCAGCAAGCACACGAAGCCATCAGGCCCTCGCACATAGAAACCGAGACCGCTGGTGAGACGGATGACGAACGTGCGCTCTATCGATTGATCTGGCAGCGGGCGGTCGCCTCGCAACTTACCGACACACAGTATCGCGTCAATACGCTGATATTGGCTTCGACGGATGGCGACCAACCGTTTCAGTTCAAAGCCAGAGCGCGTGTCGCGATCGAGAAAGGTTGGCGTGCGCTGACGGCGTCCGATGCCGCACGCGAAGGTGAGGGCGAGGACGAAATTCCCAGCGGCACAGTACCGATGCTCGAAGTCGGCTCGATAATGTTGGCTGATAGCGGCACAGTCGTGCCTAGGCAGACCGTTGCGCCAAAACGTTATACAAAGGCTTCGCTTATCGAGAAATTGGAAAACGAGGGTATTGGCCGGCCGGCGACTTATCCGTCGATCATGGCAACGATCATGTCGCGGGGCTATGTGTCCGAGGAGAAGCACGTCCTCGCGCCCACGGAGCTGGGTAAGCTGGTCGTGGAGACGCTGGTGAGAGCCGGTTTTGGCTTCATGGACGTCGCCTTCACTCGTCATCTGGAAGAGCAGCTAGACGCGATCGCCGAGGGCAAGGCGGGTTATGAGGAGGTACTTGCCCCGGCCTATAGGCTGCTACACGATGAGCTTGAGCAGATCGGCAGGAGCGGCATCACCAAACCCCGCTTTCCCTGTCCGAAGTGCGGTAGCGGCCTTTATCGGTCCGTGCATGCGACCCGCAGCGCCTATTGGCATTGTCACAATGAGGACTGCGGTCATTATATGGATGATCTGGACGGCAAGCCCGTCGAGCGTGCCGTTCATCCATGTCCAAAATGCCAATCCTTGTTGCGGCGATTCCAGCGCAAGGACAAGGAGACAGGCAAACCAAACGGCTTTGCATGGTTTTGCACCAACTCCGCCTGCAAGACCTTCCTGGATGACGATAAGGGGAGCCCGGTCATTCAGAAGACAGCACCGTGTCCGAAGTGCGGGAGACTGATGCTTCGTCGCAAGAGCACGAGGGGCACGGGTTACTGGTGGGGGTGCAGCGGCTATAAGGACGGCTGCACGCTGACAATGGATGACCGGGATGGGAAGCCTGTGCCGCATGGCTCGACGCGATCTCCTCGAGCAGATGATACCAAGGATCCCGGCGAAAGGCCGAAGCTCGAACAAAGACGACGAAAACGCTGACGGGCGCAGCCGGCCGACGGCTCATACCGAATAGCATTGCTCAGAGATTTTTCGTCTTAGAACAGTCTTGTTTGTGACTGCTGAGTATGGGTGCATGCTGTTTGGCGCGCTCCTCCATCTCACGAAATGGCTTTGAAAAGCCTCTCTCGCCAAAATCTGCAGATCGACTGGTCTCAGTTAACTCTATTCTGTATACCGAAACCGCCGTTTCGCACATGAGACAGAACCAATTTTCCGGGCAGGGTTTCCTCTTTGGAGAGGCCGAAAAGCCCGATGCTCATCATTCGTGATCGGCGCCATCTTACTACTATGGTTCTTTCTAAGTTTCGGATTCCCAATATTACATCTGAAGCCGATGCATAATTGACCTGATGTGCTGCGTGGTGACACGGTGTTGCCATGGATAGAATACTTTCATAGAAGTAAAATTTATTACCTAATTATTGTGACGAATGTCCTTTTGAATTGAGAATATATTTAAAAACTTGACGCTAAGTGGGATTTTCCATGTTTATCAAAAAAGTCATTCTCGGTCTTGTCGGTACTTTTGCGGCGATATCCGGTGCTCAAGCGGCGGATGATATCATCGCCGCCGAGCCTGATACGGTGGAATCCGTGCGCCTCTGCAATGCTTACGGCGACGGCTATTTCTACATTCCTGGCACAGAAACGTGCCTAAGCATCGGTGGTATGGTTCGCACGGAAGGTGGTTGGTACAATGCTTATAACCCGGGCGCCGGCGGCAACCGTGGTACTTACTGGCACACCCGCGCTCAACTCAGCTTCAACACTGCAACCGAAACCGAATACGGTCCGCTGAAGACCGATACGGTTCTGCGTTTCGATTGGAACGACGGTGGAACAACAACAACCAAGTTGCTCTGGGCTAACATCAGCCTCGGCGGTTTCCTGGTCGGTAAGCAGGATTCGCAGTACAACCTATTCATGGGCTATGCCGGCAATGTCATCAATGACGATCTCGTCTATGATGGTCCGTACGAACTCAACCAGATCACCTACAATTACGACGCCGGTAATGGCTTCACGGCGGTGGCCTCGCTCGAAGATTCGAACTCCGGTGGCTCGGGCGCATCTTATGGCGCCAGTTGGTGGACGGACCGAAAGGCTGACCACTATGCTCCTGACGTTGTTGCCGGTGCGGGTTACAAGGCAGAAGCATGGCAGTTCCGCGTTGTCGGCGGTTACGACTCCAACGTCGAAGAAGGCGCCGTTAAGGTTCGTGTCGATGCCGACTTCGGCGTCTTCAAGGCTTTCCTGATGGGCGGCTACAACACGGATGGCTCGAAGTTGAACAAGTACGCCGGCACCAACCTGGATAGCTCCGCCTGCCCGGCAAGCCGTCCGGACCTCTGCGGCTGGGGTGACTGGGCGGTGTGGGGCGGCGTTACGATTCCTGTCAATGACAACCTGGCTACCAATGTGCAGTTGGCCTACACGGATTCTAGGATTTTCGAGGCAACCGCGAACGTCCAACTCAGGCTAGTGAAGGGTTTTCAGGTCACGCCCGAAGTTACTTATACAAACTTCGCTTCCGTCAATCAGGATCAGTGGGCTGGAATTTTCCGCTTCCAGCGCAACTTTTGATTTTGATCGTCGCGGACACCGGAATTTGAAAGAGAAAGGCCTGGCGCCTCCCAGCCAGGTCTTTTTTGTCTTCGCAGGGCGCTATGATGCCTGGATGCATATGGCGGCGGATTAACAGTTACAAATGAAACATAACGTCTTCCGGGAAGAGCCATAGAGTGCGTGTCTGTATAAAATAAGCGCGTTAGCAAGGGTTATCTTTGCGATCAGGTTTTCGAAAGCTCTGGCGGTTTTTTTGATGGGCTTGTGAGTGTTCGTGTTGCTGAGCGACCTCATTCTGAGGCGTTGGGTATTTGCCGCTAGTGCTGTATTCAGACAATTCTCAAGCAATTTCCACCGATGCGCCAATACAGGCATCGATATCGAAACGCGAGTGTAAACACGCAATAATGTGAGCGGCTCTCCGTCTCACCGAATTATCTCTGGGTCCATAGCTCTATGATAAAAAGATTGCAGGAGAACTACGACGCCGAAGTACTTTCGGGGCGATCTGAGCCAGATTCCAAGACGGAAGAGCATGCCCCCCCGAGCAAGCGGAGACGCATCCTAGACGATTTGCGACGCAGCCCGGAGCTTGGCAAGGAGGCGAACGCGAGTTGGCGGGGGTTGCCGGCAGAACTCCAAAACAAGATCTTTCGGGATCTCATCGATCCTTCTGATATCAAAAGCACGCTCAAGAATCTAACGGCCTTCAAGCGAACAACTAAGTCCTTGAAGAATATCGTTGATCACGAATTGTTTGATAAAGATTTCATATTATTATTAAGCGGTATTATGAATGAATACAATGAAATATTAGATACGTTTGATCTGGAGGATAAATCCCATAACAGGGGGTCTTTCAGGTTAAATAATATGACAGTAGAGGCAGACTTTCTGCCGATTCGAACGACGACCGAGCGAAGTGTAATCGTAAATTATATTTTAAATTATAAAGATGCCGATGCCAGTAAAGATGCAATGCGGAATTTGATACGCAACATCGATTATACGAAGTCCGGAGAAAAAGTCAGGATTGTGAACTACGTTTGCGGTGACGAAATAGAAGAAGGAATAGCGAAGGATCTGGTTTTCGAACTCATCAAGAAGGCGGAATATTTGGGGCCTAAGGAATGTGCCTCGCTAGCGAAGAAGAGTTGCCATATTCAGGATTATGAGAGATATGATTGGCGTGGGTTGGAAGCCTGGGCTCCCAAGATGGATCTGCTCGATGAGTATGATCAGGCGAATATTTTATCGCATGATAATATCCACGCTGATAAATCTTTCTTTCCGCATTTCGCAAAATATATAGATAAGGCAGCGAAGGAAAATCGACCGCAGATAGTCAAGCATATCGTCGAGTTACCTTCCGGTCATCCGGGGAAATTCGAGGCGCTCAGTCATCTGGCTAAGAATCTGAATTGTCTGGATATACATGATCGCCCTAAAATCATCTCTTCTATTCTCGACAATTTTGGAAAGAGCACAGAACAGAGCGTCGATGAGCAGCGATGGTATTCAAAGCCTGAGTTTTGCGAGATTGAAGCGGTGCACTATCTTTCAACCCATAAAGAATTTTTGCGTCCCCCGGAGCGTGGTAGAGTTAAAAGTCTTATTGACACAATAATCAGCCAGTCTGATCCAGCAGCCTTCGGCGCGAAGTCGCAACTCATTACGCATATGTCCGAGGAAGAGCGGTCGAACGTCATCAAAACTGCACTCGAACAAAATGACACGGATACTAAAGATCGAGTGATCTGCGGCTTGACTGCAAGAATAAAAAACCTGACAGAAGACGATCTCTCAAGATATATGTCTCATGTATCGCGTCGATCCGATGACAATAAACTTTACGGGGAAATTGTTACATACAATATTCGGAATAATTTTGAGTTATTCGATGAAGATCAGCGGTCCATATTGGTTAAACGTCAGGCGAGAAATATATATGAGAGTGGACCAAGTTTCGCTAATGAATTCGAATATATTGCGGAAAATGCCAAGTATTTGAGCAACATAGACGTTAATTATACCATCAAGATGGCTAGGCGAGTGGCAAATAAATACATCGATAACGGTAACCCAACGAGAGATGGCGCTAATGCCTCCTCGATAAGGTCTTGTGCCGGCTATGCGGCACGATGTGCGGCAAACTGGGCGAGGGAGGCTGCTGCCAGCGCCACGGTATATGAGGAAGATGCTTTGGTCCATGACGATCAACTCAATAGAACGGCAAACGCCCACCAACGTGCGGAGACTGCTTCCGCGAGAGGCTATAATGAACGTTCGCGTGAGCCGTCGTTTGAACGCTGAGCGGCTTCAAAGCGCGAATGTATGTTTAACGCCTTCGTGATTGCAGACTGCCGCGAATGTTCAGATGCGAAACTGATTTCGCTCTCCGACCCGACCTTTGCCTCCTCCAGATTTTGATAGAGTTCATCTTTCATTGAGACCTGTGGCCGATGGGCCTCTGGCGCCGCGTCGGCGACCCGTTTTTCGGTGTCGTTCTCGCGGGGGCGTAGGAGATTGTCGCCGTCTCTAAAACTTTAGACGTACTTTATGGTATTACGCTATGCGCTCAATGACGATTGTCGCCTATCTTTGCGAGCTCTAACTTTGTGGTCACCTCCCCGGCAGCTTTACGGTTGTGGTTTTTAAATTAGGAGTGACCATGAAGAATATTCTTGTTGTCGATGACGACCTTTCCATGAGAAACCTGCTTGTCGATTATCTGTCCCAGAATGCCTTCCACACCAGCGCCGTTGAGAACAGCCAGCAGCTGAACCGCCATCTGATGGTGCAGGCGACAGATTTGGTCATTTGCGATTTGAACCTCGGCGATGAGGACGGACTTCAGATCGTCCGCAGCCTGAATGCGAAACTGGATGTTCCGATTATTATCATCTCCGGCGACCGTCTCGACGAGGATGATAAAGTCATTGGATTGGAGCTGGGCGCGGCGGACTACATCACCAAGCCGTTTGGGCTGAGAGAGTTCCTGGCGCGGGTCAGGGCGGCCTTAAGGGAGCGCCCGGAGCGCAAGGGAAACAGCCAGAGCAAAATCTATACCTTCGACGACTGGCGGATCAGCACGAAGAATCGGCAGCTACGCGACGCCTCGGGAGACGAGATTAAGCTGACGGCCGCTGAATTCAATTTGCTGATGGCGTTCGTGAAGTCTCCACGGCAAATTCTGTCACGCGAGCAGCTTCTGCTGGCCACCCGTGTCTACGATCAGGAGATCTACGACCGCAGTATCGATGTTCTGATCCTGCGACTCCGACGGAAGCTGGAAGTGGATGCCTCGAGCCCTAAATATATCAAGACGGAGCGAGGAGTGGGTTACATCTTCGACGCGGAGGTGAATGTTCAGGAGCTACGGGCGAGGCTGCAATGAAAGCTCGCGACACGGACGTTCTGGCAGTCATGCGCGCTCTGGCCGGGGTGCCCTCGAACGCTACTCCGGACATGTTCCGGGTGGCCATGAATCGGGCGCTGGCGCGTCTGGGAGAAAAGTTTCACTTCAAATCCTTAGCGCTGGTTAGCCTTAACCCCGAGGACTGGTCCATTCAGCAAGTTTTCACCGCGCAAGGGCAGGGAGCCGCAGTGCGGTTGGTGCGGGATTTCGTTTCAGACCTTCAGGGGATGCAGTGCTCTTCTTTGGAGCCGGCTCTTTTACGCAGTGTCTATAGCGTCGCCAGCTTGTGCCAGGTGCGATATATCCAGTTGAAGCAGAACCCCAAAGCCGTCGCCTCAATCGTCAAGCCACACGACCGGCTGATGGTAATGTTGGTTGCCGAGTGCCGCTCGGCATACCGGAAGACATTGGCGGATTCGCAAGTTCTGCAGGCGGCAACGGAACTTCTGGCTCTCGCAATGGAAAAGCACGCGCGCTTCGTCGAACTGGAAGAACTGGCGCGGTGTCTGGAAGAGGCTCAAAGAGCCCAGCTTGCAGGCGGGATCGCGCATGAGTTGAACAATAATCTGACGGCCATCATGGGTTATGCGGAAATGGTGACGGAAGCAGTCCTGCCGGACTCCCAAACGCATGCCTATGTCGAGGAAATTCTGGACGCGGGTAAGAGGGCTAAGCTTGTCATCGATCGCATTCTAACGCCCGATCGCATGCGGAAAAATACGATGACGCCGTTCAATGCCGTGGACGCGACCGCCGCAATCCTTCCGGCGCTCCGTATTGGCCTAATTGCCTCCGTTCGACTCCATATCGATTTACCCGACGCGGACCTGACGGTGGTCGGAAGCCCGGGGGAATTCCAGCAGGTCCTCATCGATCTCTGCAAGGACGCCGGCGAAGCCGTGGGAGGGGGAGGGCAACTGAGACTGGCCGTCGAAGCAGTTGAAGCGCGCGCTGACCTCTCCCTCTCCCATGGCCAAGTGTATCCAAGAAAATATGTGCGGATCAGCATCATCGATGTGGGAGGGGAATTCGGCGGGTCGTGCTTCCCGATGGGGGTGGGTCAGGGCGGGAGGGCCGATAGAGTATCAACCGTTCATAAAGTCGCCCAGTCGCTCAAGGGGGTAATGCATATGCACAGCATCCTTGGGGAGGGCGCACATTTGGAATTACTCTTCCCTTGCGTGAACGAACCGGCCATTCCGATCAAGAGTGGTTTTGCAGCCGGCGGCAATCGTCCTGGAAAGGGCGAGCGCGTGGCGATGATCGATCCTGACAGGGTATCCCGTTCGATGTGGGAGGAGAGAGCGGCCGCGTTGGGATACGAGCCGCTAGGATTCCCGGAGATCTCGGCCCTTGTCGACTGGTGCTTCCGTCACGGATTGGAGCCGGACGCTGTTCTGGTTCATATGGATGGTCGTAGTTGGCCAGCTGACGCCAGCGAAATGGAAGCGGACCTGTCCGCCGGAGTGGCCTGGACTTACGTAAATGATGGGATCACTTTGTCCCTCAAAGAACCAAGGCTGGTCGATCAACCAAGTGTAGTTGAAAAGCCCGTGAACCTAGATAGTCTCGCCAGTGCAATCCCAGTGCATCTAGCTCCGGTTTCGGGATCACGGCCTGGTTGATGCGATCAGTTCGACAGGAAGACATAACGGGCAGTATAGGGTTCGAGATGCATCGTGCCGGGTTGATCACATGTGCCGGAATATACGCCGCCCTTTGTGTCAAGACGCTGCACCGCCGTCACCTTTGACAACACTCCATCACCGTGATGTTCGACGACATCGAGCCTCAGGAGAGGGATGTCGTTCTGTGTCGCACTCGGAGCCTGGCTCGCGACCTTGCCCTTGATTGCGCTGCCGTCGGTAAACTCCCAGCCGGGACCCGCGAAATGGCGCCCAATGGTCGTGCCGTCCTGTAGCAACGTTGCCAACGGCTCGCGGAATTGCCAGCTCATCTTATTGTTCGAGCCGGTCTTGCACTCGTAGATCTGAACGCCTTCGGCATGCACGGTCGCAATCGTCGTTGCGCCTTTGATTTCTATATTCTCAGGGAGGTCGGTAGCCTTCGCTCGTTGAGGGTTAACCGAAACAATGGCTGCTATTGTCAGACAACATGCGAACGGGCCGATCGGAAGCCTCATGCCTCGAGGTTGTTTGCCGCGCGGAATCGGAGTCTCTAAAAGAGGGGACTGCTTATCTTCAAACGTGCCGACGCGGGATCTGCTGAAATATTGAATTTGCATGATGTGTTCATACTCCTCGTTCATCCTGGGCAAGTGAGGTTTCCATATGGGCGCCCGACCGGCATATGGTGCTTGTACCCGCTATTTTTATCGTCTTCATCTTCCTGATGGGAAACCTCTTTCTAGTGTCCGAGCGAGTATCGGGATCATCGATCCTTACCTTGATGACTATCACCCGGTATGGAGAAGGATAGAGGGACTGCTCTATATAGATAATATTCTATCTCCAGCGTGATTTTGGATGCACTTTTGCTCGGGCCTGGCAGTTCCTGCGGCAACTTGCCCGAGATAGACGGGACCTCTTCGTACACTGGCAAGCGTTCGGAACGAACACGCTTACCTCATGGGAGCGGCGTGAATCGAGAGGTTCACGCACCGTTCTGGGAGGATCGCGCCTTGCAAGCGCGACAAATCTAGCCGTCTGGGATGGCGGCACGGCAAAGCCTAGCAAGCAGCCGTGTACTGAGTCTTGTGTGGTGTCCGGTATCTTTGAGCCGGTCGGCCATGATGTTCAGCGGCCGATGCAGATCATCTGTCCGGGCAGGGGTTCTTGCGAACCGCGCATTGTAGCGCTCGATGAAGCCAGGCAAGAAGGCGTTGCCGTCCTCCATGCCGGAGATCCCCGCCAGGCGCAGTTCCTTCACCAGGCGATCCTGGAGCGTCCGGTTGGCGCGCTCGACGCGGCCCTTTGCCTGGCTCGAATTTGCACAAAGAATCTCGATATTTAGCTCGCAGAGCGCTCGGCCGAACTGCGTCATGCCCTGGCCGCCCTTGGCATCTTTCTTCGCCACTCGGAACACCGAATGCTTGTCAGGATAAAAGGCAACCGGCGAGCCATGCGCCCGCAGATAAAGCTCCAAAGCCTCGAAATAGGTGAAGGCGCTTTCCGATCGTACGAACCGCAACTGCATCAGCTTGCCCGTCGCATCGTCGATGAACACCAAGAGCGAGCAGGCCGGCCCACGATCCTCGAACCAACGATGCTCGGAGCCGTCAATCTGAACCAGCTCGCCATAGGCTTCTCGACGAAGATGCGGCTGATGGAAGCTGCGCCGCTGCTGGCGCGACAGCCAAAGGCCAGCGTCCGACATCCACTGACGCAGCGTCTCGCGCGACACCGCCAGCCCATCATGCTCGGCCAGCTTCTCGGCCGCCAGCGTTGGACCGAAATCGGCATAGCGCTCGCGAATGATCGCCACGGCATAGTCCCGAACGCCGTCGTTGATCCGATTGTTCGACGGCCGGCCGATCGCCTTGTGCCGGATCGACGCCGCGCAAGCCGTCCTGATGCGCTCAAGCAGCCGGCGAACCTGCCGCTCGCTCAGCGCCAGGACACGGGCTGCCGAAACGATCGTCGTCCGACCGTCAATGACCTTCGACAAAACCTCGAGCCGCTGCAGATCGCGCTCGCTCATCGCAATCAGTCCCATCCGCAATCTCCCACGTCATCAAACGCGGGGAGTGACATTCCAACTTTGCAGAAACAGGACACTTTAACTTTGCTGCTACAAATGACAGGAATTATGGAACAAGTGACCGCGTAGATTGACCGCCAATCAACCACGACGGCCTGTTGCAAACCTGCCAAAAAAAGACAAGAGTTACTCCCGCGGGCTTCATAGCAGGGTTAAGCGCATGGCCGCAATCAGAGCAGGTTAGCCACACGGCTCCAGGCTACCGGCGTTTGAAAGATTACGAAATCTCCCGAACGTGTGAGCGGAACACCGCTTTCGGTTGTGGTGACCTCCCTCAATCGGCTGCGGCTCCAAGAGCCGAGCTCCGCGCGCCGACGCATCCGACCCGAATATCATCATGAGGCTATGACCTCGAAAAGGACCATTACCCCGGCACGTCAAAACAGGCTTGACTAAATCCCGCAATTAAAGGGCCGATTGATACCGTTATCGACTGTCACGGCTTCGAGGCCGTTCGGCTAGTTCTGTGCGTGCAGCAGAATCATCCGATCGAGAAGACGAGGGCCTTTCTTGCCTGTCGTCCGTGTTACGACGCGTAGGGCTTTGCGGAGCGCTCGAATATTGTGGCAAATCCCTATGGCTTGACGGCTCGATCGAATATAGCGACAAATGCGCAGGACTGGGTGGAGCGCTTGAATATGGCGGCGGCGTGGGGGTTTGCGGAAGATCAGCATCGTTCGCTTTGGCAGTAGAGCTTTCTTGCTTGCCGTCAAAGTCAACGCCTGAGCGACTATGCGGACGCTCGGGACCTCCCGGTCGCATCAAATTCTCGCCCTGGTAACCATACGCCGTCCCGTACACAACGGCGTCGCTGCCCGTCGGGCTTGACGGCTCGATCGAATATAGCGACAAACGCGCAGGACTGGGTGGAGCGCTTGAATATGGCGGCGGCGCGGGGGGGTGCGGAAGATCAGCATCGTTCGCTTTGGCAGTAGAGCTTTCTTGCTTGCCGTCAAAGTCAAAGTCTGAGCGACTATGCGGACGCTCGAGATTTCCCGGCAAGCCCCTAGTATCCGTAATATACTGAAAATAATTTTCCAAGTGTAAGCTATCGTTATGGCCGATGGAACTTTGAATCTCTATGGGCGTTTGATTTGTCACCTGGACAATATTGCTGCCAGAGTTTGACTGTCGCAGGCTTTCTATTTCTCGGTGATTCGGAGAGCTATGGTTAGTTGGGGGAGTAGACTCTTCGGTATCGTTCGATCGTCGAAGTCGTACCAGCCGGCCCAGCCTCGTCCTCAAATTGCTTCGGCCCTCGGCTAGGGTCGGCGAGGTTTCTTGCCCACGGGCGCCGCCGTCACGCGCCGTAATTCGTCGAGGATTACCTTGAGCGTCTCCGAAAAATCGAGATGCCTCTCCAGCATCATTTGATCCTCGGAAGCCCAATAGCTGACCCAATCTAGTCCTCAAGTTGATGCGGTCGATGTCGGGTTGGGTCCGCGAGGTTCTTTGCCTGTCGGCGTCGTCGCCATGTACCGAGGGCCATTGGATATTTCTTAGATCATCTCGTGAAAATCGTGACGCCTCTCCAGCGTCGTTCGATCCTCGAAAGCCTATCAGCCAGCCCAGAGTAGTTCTCAAATTGCGGCGCCTCTCGGCTTGGGCCGGCGAGGTTTCCTGCCCACGGGCGCCGGGGTCAGGTGCTGTAGCTTGATCATCCGAGCTCATTTACCATCCCGCATTGTCGCTTCTTTGACATTATGGCCCGGGCTGGCTCATTCAGGATGTTGGATGCCACCGGCGTTGCGCGGCTTGCCGCGGGCCTTAATGTCCGCCTTTCATTTTCGAGCGGCCTGCCCAGTCGCAAACTGCCGTCGCTGCTTCGTTGATCACTCTTCGCTGCTCCAGTGTGAGATGGCCGTGAGTCTCGAATTGCGCAAGCGCTTCGGCTCGAGTTGGGTAATTTTGTCAGTTTGGAAGACAAGTATTCTTCAAGACCTCTCTTCCGATGCAGTTCGTTCTTTGGCACCGCGTCGTGGGTCAAACTTCCCTCCATACATGGACTTTCACACGAGCTATATTGTTTCCATTGGCACCTGCGACAAGTTCATAACTGTTGCATTGGTAATATCGGCATTGTCGCCAACATTTCTGCAGGCCGCGATTATCCCCTGAACGAGGCGTTGGTGCGGGGATCTGCAAATGTGCGGAATTTGGTCTTTGACGGGCCTGCTTATTTGGTTGCTTCCGCCGAGGCTTGGCAACGAACGGATTTCGGGCGTCCGCTGGCGAGCATTCGGTTAAGGAGGGCCACGCCGATCGCAGCCTCTGTCTGTTGAGCAAGGAATGAACGAGCACGCAAACGCGGTCCAATGACGCCTTTGTATCGATCGATCGCGGTTTCAACCAAAGCTCGTTTGCCATAGCCGGTGGACGTCTGCCATTTCAGCCGGCCATTTATCTGCATGGAGGCGATGTGGTCGTCTCTCTGGCATGCGGCTTGGGCATTGGGCCGTTCAACCGCGTTCGAGCGCGGTGGAATGACGACCCTTGCGCCTGCGCTGTGACGGAGAACTGCGTCGTAGGTTGGAGTGCCATCATAGGCTCCATCGGCAGTGAACTGGTCGATCTGATCAAGCAACGGCTCCAGCTGCGAGGCATCGCCGGCCTCCTGATCTGTCAGGCTATGGGCAATAATCTCGCCACTGTCGGCATCAACAGCCAGGTGCAGTTTTCGCCAGCTACGCTGGGACTTTGTCCCATGCTTTTCTTCCAGCCATTGGCTAGCGCCATAGATCTTGAGCCCGGTGCTGTCGACCAGAACGTGAATGGGGGCCAACCGCCACATGCTGCCGGTCGTTGCTTCTGGCCGGTGGCTTCCAGGTTCTGGCCCTGCGCCTGAGTGTCGTGTGATCTGGCACAGGCCGATCCAATCCCATCATGGCAAGCACCGAACTCAAAAGCCCTTCGCTTTAGCGCAAACGCAGCCCAAAGACCATGCCCAGCATCAGTGTGGTTTCGATCGCCAGAT
>Ga0307510_10000028_pt1 | contig 116660 bp, 68 predicted proteins | sample 12_EM_MG_FD_207224 | JGI IMG/M metagenome (GOLD analysis project Ga0307510, IMG submission 207224) | Populus trichocarpa ectomycorrhiza microbial communities from riparian zone in the Pacific Northwest, United States - 12_EM | ecosystem: Host-associated > Plants > Roots > Unclassified | place... | reverse complement strand
ACAGAAGGGTGTGTTACATGCATAAACATAGCATGGTCATTATATATATATCGTAGGTGATTGTCACAACACCCAACTTTAGATTACAGAAAGATATATATAGGTACAACATATGCACTAAGTTAGGTGAATATCAATATCAATATAAAATGATCATGTTATGTTTATGCATGTAACACACCTTTCTGTAATCTAAAGTTAGATGTGGTGCCAATCACCTACGATATATATATATATAATGGATAATTGTAATTTAGATCAAATAGTACAAACTTGACTATAGGATAGTATATGACCAAGTAGAGAGACATGGATGTGATCTTATATGGTCTGAACAACTCTATTTTTTTATTGATCTCTCAATATCAATTTTGTTTCCCTAAAGGGATCGAAGTATAGTTGTAATTAAGCTTGTTATAAAGTAATATAAGACTATTAATTAGATTTTACTTGATAGTTTAAAATTTTAAATTGGGGTGATTCTTAATACAACATTAGAGTTTCAATGATTGAGCAATTACAAGCTCGAATCTCATTATTTTCATTCCTTTTTATTTAATTAAATTAATAAAAGTAAGCATAAGATAGTGCTTAATCCTCTATTATACTATGTTGTAAGATTAAACACATCAAAATATAGCCATTCATAGTTATGTTGTTTGAATTAAAATTATATTAAAGATTTACTTAAATTGAATATTTTCTTTGAAAAAAATTAATAAATTGCTTAAGAAATAAATTACTTCTTTGAAAAACACACAAATATCATAAATAACATAACTAAAAATGAAGCAACAATAAAAATATTATATTTTTTTAATAAATAGAACTGCTAAATCATTTAATTGAGACTCATACAAATTGAGAATTAATATACTTAAAATAAAATAATTGAGATAAGTTAATTTTAATTTTTCTTTTTAAATAAGTAGAACTACTAAATCGTTTAATTAATTAAGATCCATACGAGTTGAGAACTAATATACCTTAAATAAATTGGAGGCGGTTGTGCTCCCGAGGGGGCGATTTCTTCAAGTGCGTGGTTTCCTTCCGGTTTGGTTTCATGTCATCTTGCAAATTTTGCGAGAGGGAATAGAAATCTCTTTGCATTCATGTGAATAGCCTTGTCCAGATTAATCTTCAATCATGTTATCGATCGCACAGCTTAAAGTTGATAATAATGCACCATATTATATATATAAAAAAAAAATGGTGAAAACCTGGCGATTTTCTGCCTTTTGCACTCTCTTTCATTGAAAGGTCTGTTGGCATATTAGAAATAAATCGAATTTCAAAATTCAAACCAATCAATCCATGCATTATCCAAAGAAGATACATAGAATCATCACGATGGGCCAACCCAACTACCATGTATATCCATGCTAGCTATCATGGCAATGTTTCCAATCGAACATTATTGGACCTGGAGGAGGATCACTAGGTGACCTCTAAACAGGCAAGCTTGAATCTTTTGTTAGATATTTCTGCAGAGAAAGCCATCGAAGTGCGGAATCAGTGAGCCATCACTCTCATATACATGATTCTTAGGCTCATGGGGGTGGCTCAGCCTAGAACCTAAAATGGATGAAACACCGGTGCTTTTCCACACATGACTATGCGTGGCCTACCATTGGCTATAATCCTTCCAAATAGTTGCCAAATCATGCAAGAAAAAAGGCCCCTATCTAATCTACTCAAGTCAGGCTACAATGATCCACTGAACGTATCTAACTTATGACAAGACGTCTTCGAGTGAACATCCATCGAAGGAGAAACACAATCTAGCTTATTGCTTCCCGATCCGAAATAATATACAGAGCCGCATGGTGTCTCCACAGCGTTTTATAGATGAGAAGTGGCAGATTGTCTAGTCCTGATCAATAAAAAATGACACGTACAATGGGCAGTACGTAGACTTTTCTACTCAAGTTGTATTCTAGCTACTCCATAATGGTAATTAAAATATAATTTATTGAACATTCTATATATCTCAAGTTGACTTGCATTAAAGGGGTACGTAACATCAAGTTTACTAGCTAAATCTCTTACCCCCACAAGCTTTAAAGATTGCGATTACTTGAGAAGAAGTGGATATATAAGTTAGCATCTGTGTAGAGCGAGCGTGATCTATGTTTTCCACTCATTCTAGCTCAAACATTTTCTCTGCGGCAGAGATTTCTGTACCCAAAGATTCCCAACTCATTATCAACATGAGGTCAGCCATGAAATTTTGTTCGGCATGATTTGACACTCCAGCAGTTTACTTTTAATTTTCTAAAATTAATTATCCACTAAATACATATATTGTATAGCAATAGCATAAATTCTTATGCATCTTTAACAGCATTTATATTAAGTTAGTGGCAATTGTGATACGCAAGATGGAAGAAAGCTAATTACTATCTCCATTCCCAAAAGAATGCTGTGCCCTAATTGTTTTGTGGCATAGCATGGACGGAAGAAAGCTTCAAACTTCTCGGTGATCTCTAAGAGATTCTCGACAATCAAGTCAACTGTACGTGTATGCATCCAGTACACAATTATGAAATTCTATACATTGCATTTACCCAGTTCAATTTTGTATGGGGGGGCCTCTCTCTCTTCGTTTTTTTTTTTTTACAAAAGGATTGTAAAAAAAAGAAAAGGAAACTGGAATTTATTGGGACAGCACAATATTAAAATGAAAGGAAAAAGGATGGTTGGAGTGGAAATCAAAATCAAATCAAATATTTTGGAATTTTCCCACAAAACAAACAATACTAGATTTGTTCCCAGATGCCCAGGATGATGCTCAAATCCACCTAAATATTGCCCAAGGAGGAGGCCTATAAGCCATAAAGCTGACCATTTGATTCCGTTTTTGGAACATACGGCGGAGTGTGGTTGTATTCTTAGAACACTGAAAATAGTGATATTGATCCTCAGCCAATCAGCACAAGCATACTGTTGCTCTTGTGGATATACTCATGTTTCACTTCCATCCTCCTTGTCTAAATTTCTTCCACTCCAAACCTTGTTGTAAAATTCATAAAAACACTCTAGTTCGAATACACATTTCAGTAAAATCATCATTTTTTTCATTATTAAATTGATATTTTTCATTATTAAATTGACTTGTTGATTCATCTAAGATTTTTTAAATATTAGCAATCATAGAATGCAATGAGTTGATTCCAGATATCACAATTTTTTTTGCATAATTAAAAAAAATTAATAAAGTAACACAGTGGAAAAAATATTTGAGGATATATATAGCACAGTTTCACACGCAGATGGAAATTACGACACACGAGTCACAGATGTCATCTGTGACTCTTATTTCATATTTGTCATCGACGGCTTCATTTAAAATTTATACCCAAAGAGCCTTTCTCCCCCCCTGCCGCAAAACACACCCACAACATCACAAGATCACCTCATCCGTTTTTCAACCAAATCAGCCACCACCGATCACCATCCATATTCTACATTTAGAGGTATATTGAACGTTTTTCCTCTATCAATTTGATGCAATTTATGCTAATTTGATTTTATAGAATGTTAGGGTTTTGAATTAGGGATTAGGTTAATTAGATATAATTCGAGTTAATAATTATGTTGTTTTGTAAAATTATAAATGATTTTGGGTTGTTGATTGTGCATTAACAAAATTATTTTGTAAGAGTTAACGTTAATTTAGGTTAAATTATGGATTATACAAAATTACTTATAGAATAATAATATTAGCTATGAAATACATGAATTTGATTGATAATTTTGTTATGGTAATGAAATTTGATTAATGTAGGTGTTCGCCGGTTAATTTGATGAATTTAGGTTTTAGCTGATTATATTACCGTTATGGTTTTGTTGATCAATTATACACTTTGATTACCCCAATATATTAATAAATTAAAATTATATTTTGTTGTGTTGTTTAACATAATTTCTGGTAATTTTAAAATATTATGCTTCCATTATGGTACCATTGTCAATACCGACAATGCTATCATTTATAATAGAGGAAACTATGAATTCTTAACTGCTATATTAGACATAGTTATCTAGAATGTTATGTAATCGACTTAGTTAGAATATCTAAATACCTTAAGATGACATTTGCATAGGGAATATCACCAAAGGTCTAATTCATGGGAAATTTCAAAATTAAAAGAACCACACATATATTAGAACCCTCTTGTTTACAATGTCATCGTCAAATTGATTTAGATCTAGTTATCGAGGTGATGTTGACAATTATAAAGAGGGATTGAAGTGCTGGCATTGCAACAATTCAAGGTACTATAGAGAGGGGTTATGAGCATGAAGTTTCCTATTGGAAGCTATGGATGACTAAACAAAAAATATTGGAGCGGTTATTTGGTTCACATGAAGAATCGTTTCAAAACCTACCTATAATGCTACAGGCCATCAGAATCCAAGAATAAGTGTCACTTGGTATAATAAAATGGTTGATGGTAATAAAAAAAAATTGGGAGAACATTTTGGGCATTTTATGCTCCAATTGATGGGTTTCAATATTGTTGTCCTCTAATTCATATTGACAATACTCACTTTTATGGTAAGTACAAGGCAAAGTTATTGGTTATAATTGCTTATTATGCGAATAATAGAGTTTATCCATTGTATTTTGATATTGTCAAAGAAAAGACGAACAATAATTGAAGCTGGTTTTTAGATTTGCTTCGTCGATATGTGATTCGTAGTCATACTAGGTTATGCATTGTATCAGATAGACATGCAGATTAAGAATTCCATGGCATGGATTTTTCCTGAGCCTATCAGATATCATCAATATTGTTCACGACACTTTGTGAGTGACTTCAATACCATGTTAAAAAATATTGCTTTGAAAAATATATTGCATGGGATGTGTACAAATACTTCTAAATAGGAGTTTGACATTTTATATGAGCATTTGGTGGAGACTGATGATGCAATCAAAGCATTTCTAGAAGTAGAACCTAAATAAAAATAAGCACTGACATATGATTTAGGTGGTCGTCGTTATGGAAATATGGCCACGAGTTTATCAAAGGTTTTTAATAATGTTTTCAAAAATATATGTGGCTTGCTTGTATCGGATATAGTGAAGATAATCTTTTTTAGGTGTAATAAATATTTTGTGAAGTGTAAAGAAAATGTTGAAGATTTTTGGAGTCATGATATAATGTGGTCTTCAAAGGTCCTAGCTGAAATACTTGTTAATGCGACAACTTCTAAATCATATTTGATATCTTTATTTGATATTAGAGGTGAGATATTTCAGTCTAAGACACCTCTAACAACTAGTGTTACAAGAGAAGTGTGAGAAATGATTAACATCAATGAAGTAACTTATACTTGTGGGAAATGACAATTGTATCATCAATCATGCTCACACCCAATTGCATGTTGCACTTTATAAAATATAGATTATGTGCAATTTATTGATGATTTCTATTCCAACTTGAAATACAAAAATGCATATAGTCCTTGTTTTCAACCCTTATCCAATACACCATTGTGGCCTGCATATAGTAGTCCAAATGTATATGGATGTTGAACCAGATGATGAATGGATAAAGGTTGAAGGAAATCCACTCATTTACATAATGAGATGGAATCTAGAGAAGAGAACTCGTTGAATATATATGGCATATACAGTTAAGGGGGTCATAATAGAAAAACTTGTGAAACTAAATAACGTATGTTACCTTTTATATTTGTTTTAAATTATGTAAACTTTAATTATTGTTTTTAATTCAACTATATGGATGATCAATTGTATTTCAAAGGCTAATAATTTGTTATATAGGACCTCGAGGAAGATATGGTTCAGGCGTGAGAGGAATTGGTTGGTGATTCATGCATTTTACTTAGATATTTGGGATGCTACGAGAGATCATGTTCTTGAGGATCAGCATCTGATGATTGATATAGATATATACATGAGATGGTATATGTACATTACATGTTGTTTCATTACACCTATCTGGTCATGTTTTCGAGGTGTCCACCAATCTAATGCATTGTATGCCCCGATATCCAAGATAGAATCGATCGGTATATAATATTTTTTTTACATACAACATTTATTAAATATCATATTAATGTTATTATGGATGATGACTACAAACATGTTTTTAATATATGTATATAAATTTATTACTTGGTACGAGAGGCTCGGAAAGCAGCAATAACTATATGTGAAAGTGTCGATGGGATGAAACGTATTATGGCTACCACTACACTCGATTTATATCATGGTGGGCTCGATTTATATTTGAATTGTGAAAATTGTAGTTTTCTTGGGTAGGGAGTTGATGACAGAATAAATTATCTTAGGATGAGTCTCTTAGTTGTGTCGCAGATAATATTTGCGACTCGAGTGTGGCAATTGGCATCTGCGACTCTCGAGTGTGTTATGTGCTGATGAAAAACTGGTTGTTTGAATTATGCAAATTATGGTTTTTTTTTTCATGGAGTTGATGGCAGAAGAAATTGCCTTAGTATGAGTCATTTAGTTGAGTTGCAGATAATATTTGTGACTCAAGTGTGGCAATTGGTATCTGCAACTCTCGAGTCGCAGATTAACAATGTGACTATCGAGTCGCAAATGATAATTGAGACTCTCGTGTTATAGATGTTACATGTGACTCAATATTGTACTACTTTTTTTAAAATGTGCTAAGTTTCACTTTTAAAAAGTATTATGCACCACAATATCAAACACACGTTAATAAGTTATGTTGTACTTATTTTGTTGTTTATATATGGTTCTTACCAAACTTTGTCAGTTGAAACAATTAGTTATATGGAAGGAATATCTTTAAAATATCAAAAACAAATAGTTCATCCTTACCTTTTTCTTAAGGAACCAGAAAGTTCTATTTGAATTGATAACATGTTTGGGAAACTATAGTTTTTTACTCTATTTTAGCTTCCAAGACCTTTTTTTAATCAATTAGATGAAATTTATAAAGCTATTTTAAAACCTACTTGATTACAAAAATAACATGTCATATAAATGAAAATTTTTGGATTTTTGAGTGTTATTTAACATGTTAACATCATGTATTACCAAAGTAAAATTATAACCTTAGCCACAACAAGAGATACTACCATATCAAACGGACCTTGAAAACTTTTTTTTTTTTTGAAGGGGGAGTTTGACAATGAAATAATTTGGAGTCAACTACATTTGCAATGTTTGTGAGGTAGGACCCTTGCATAGGTACTCTTATCCCTTTTCACAATCATGGTGTATCTCAGCCATTTCACATATGTTTTTTTTTTAATTATTATACAGAATATTAAATTTGGGCGGCATATGGATGCCATGTGAATGGTCATAAAGATTTGTCCTTTTTTTATACATGGAAAATCTTCTGAGTCCTGACAACTAACTTATTTGATTGGTCAAGGAATGTTGCAATTAAAAATTACATTGGATTTTTCAAAATTGTTATTGCTTTTTATAATTAGTTTGCTAATCTTGTTTGCTAAATGGTGCTAAGAGTCAATGAAGATAATCATACATATGTGATTGTTTTTAGGTTAAGATTATGACATTGTTTAGGGGATTTTTTTAAAATTAGCACAGTAAGTTAAAATTTTTGGCAGAATAACACAATTTGAAAAAGACTTGGTGAAATAACACACTTTCACCTTGTCGCGCTTCTGAAACGTGAAATTTACTAAATGTCATTATTTCTAAGCGCAACAAGATAATTTTCACACTTCAGAATAGCAAAATTTAAACATGTCACGCTTCTAAAGCGCGATAACTTAACATGTAGCCCCTTTGCCAATCCTCTGGCTCAATTGGTCGACCGGTTGATCCAATTGTATAAAATGGTTGATCGTTTCACATAAAAACCATAATATACATATGTTTTATGAGTCAAAATATACATTTTTGTCTAATTTGTGGACTAAAAAACAAACTCTAATTAAAATCTTAAAAAGTTATTGTTCATAGTTGTCCTCTGTTTTTCAGTGTCTATGGTGTAGTCGGGCTTGCGATAATGAGTGATTGTGAGCAGTTAGGTGTGGATCTGCCATAACCAGATGAGGATCTTCCTCATACAGATTATGTGGATGACCTAGCAGATGCATTTATGGATCAGTAGGATAAGTCTAGGTCTAAGAGGATTTCTAGTCGCGTCAAACCAGAATTATAGATAAAAAAGGCCATAACTTTTGATCCGATCGTTGAGTTGTGCTCAAATTTTTACAGGGGTTTTCGGAGGTTGTTTTCCTTATAATGGCTATGAAATCACTACTACGACCGTTGGGTCTTTAGATTTAAAAAATATCACCCTAGGCCCCGATTTTAGTAGTTTTGTGATTTTCTTGTTATTTTCAAACAGGTCGACCGATGTAATTGACCATTAGGAACCGGTCAACTAGATAGTCCTGAATTTAATTGATGTCGCGGTTGTGAACCGTAATCTCAATTACAATTTTGTTGTGGTTCCTAACCGTGTCATTTAATTGATGTTATAGTTCAAAATCGCGACATTAAAAACATATTATTTCACCAAAACTTTTTGTTGTTATGTTAATTCACCATTTATTTTTATTTTGTATTCTAATTGCCCAATTTATCCATGTTTAGGAGTGTAGTTAAACTGTAATTTTTGAAGTTTTTGATTTTTTTTAAGTTTTAAATTAATATTTTTTAGTGTTTTTTTATTATTTTGATTTACTGGTATTAAAAATATTAAAAAAATATATTATTTTTAATGTATTTTTAACCAAAAAACACTTTAAAACAAAATTTGATCCACAATGAAAAACACTACAATTTCAAACATAATATAAAATGAGAAAATGATGCATAGACTTACAATTTACATATTTCATCCGCAATGCTATATAATTTAGACACAACATATATAGAAACAAACAAAAAATTATATATATAGTGGAAGTTGATATCTTTGAAAAGTTTGCATACAACATTGTGGAATATTTTTGTTTCGAGGTGTTCTATCCCCCAATTCATCTTTTGTTTTAGATAGAGAAAGACACCGATAATAGTTTCCCTTTGGAAAAAAATGTATGCGCAATCACTACCATCATGTTTAAGGTCAATGCATCGTGGCATAAATCCATGTTGTCGTGGCACAATAATCATTGGATGGCAACAAATAGCAACCATATAATGGCCATATTTTTAAGCATCATCAACCGGAAGTCTCAAGGCACCGGTCGGTATTTAAGAATATCTCAACAGGTTCGCTGCAACTTGTAATGTATGTTGTTGTCCGATAACATACAATCTCAAGGAGGCAGATCTGGACTATCAATTCTGAACAGGTTGTATTAATTACAGAAGTTTCAATATCAAAATATATCTGATTTTTTTCTTGTAAACTTTATGATTCCTATAGGTAAGAGGGTCGTACACTCATATTGCATGGACCCGATTGAATGAGCAATTTCAATGGTAAGATTGCTAAACTTGTCTACACTCTCTGTTTTTTTTCTTTGTTCATGCACATGTAGAAACTGGAGGAAAAAAAGAGGCAATATCCTTAAGCCAATCTAAGGGTCTATCCAAAAAAAATTAAGACCAAAATCTAATTTGAATAAACATTAATATGATAAAAAAAATACAATCTGAATCTAAAAACTTGAGTTATTATGTAAATTTTCAAGATATAATTTACACAAGGTAAATTCTAATAGAAAATGAAATATGTTACTGGCTAAATTGTTTTAAAATCTTGGTTTTTTCTTGCCTACCCTTCGAGCCCTCTTTATTCTCAAAGGGCATGAAGGATGGATCCAAATATAAAGGAAATCATTAAGGCGGTCTCCTAGCAATTTAGATTGACTTAATGGCGTGTGTTTTTATGCATACATGTATGTGTATAAAGGCATTCACATCTTATATTCGTTGAAAAACTGGCAAACATAGAGGAATTCACAAATACCAAGTGAAAAAATCATCTAATCAGCTCATCTTTTTGGTCTTGATGAAATGCTCAGAGCACTTCACATTGCAATCCATCTATTCACGTATAGAATATCAATGCATCTAGTTCTTGGAACATGTTCAGCAATAAAATCATTTACACTATCAATTTGTATGGTTTAATTTTCAGGTGAGAGCTTTGAAGCGTCTACTGCAAGAGAAGCGAAGGAGGAAACATGTTTAGATATCGACAACATAGATGTCCTTAAAGATACCAACAACATCCTCCATGAAAAACCAAAGTCGTCACAGTACATTACAATCCTTCTGCGAGCAGTCTTGGCCAATCCTGAGCAGTTGCCTTAAAATATTGAGCCTAGCAAGTGTGACGGTTGGGATTAGTACGAATGGGATGTTAGAGAATAATATAAATCATAGCTTGGACCTCACCTAACGGTTTAAGCTATTAAGTTGAGATGGTTCTTTGACATGGTATCAGAACCTTAATGACCAAACGGTCACGAGTTTGAATCTCATCATCTCCATTTATTTGATAAAAAAAAAAATTAAGCACAAGGTAATGTGTCATCCTCATTTATTTGATAAAAAAAAAATAAGCACAAGGTAATGAGAGTATTTGCAAGTTTCACGCCCAAATGCCTTTCACTTGAGGGGGTGTGTTAGAGAGTAATATAAATCATATCTTGAGACCTCACCTAACAGTTTAAGCTATTATGTTGAGATGGTTCTTTGACATGGGACAACCTCCCTCCTTAACCATTGTTTTGGCCATTAGAAGAGTTGTTGCAAGATGGCTTTAATCCATTCCCGATGAGGTAGTTTTTGTTAGAGACACACACCGGCTTGCTATTGGCTTTAAGCATTTGGATTTGAATCCTCTTGCATTGGTCATAACACAATTGATCATGTTTACTAAATTTCTGAAAGATCGTGTGAAACAAATAAAAAAACTGCTCATTGAAATACGTTGTAATTGCAAAGCGAACAACAATGAATAAAAATGATGTTAGCAAGATCGATTTTGTGTGAGCTATAGCAATTGTTACATGGTTTTATATCTTCTGGTTTATTTTGATTTTGAACTAATTAACTATTAAATTATTTATTTATTTATTTACATAATTATGCATTCCAAATTTCAACGGAAGATATCATATTTAACTGTATCAAGTAAAATTATCAAAAGTGCTCTCGTTTTGAAAAGTATTTTTCAATAATTTTAATATACTGATGTTAAGTAAAAAAAATTATTTTAATTTATTTCTAAATAAAAAAAAACACTTTTAAAAAACACCATACATCACAATATAAAAAAAAAGTTTTAAAAAATCAATATCATTGTTGGGAAGTGAAAACTTGTATGAATCAAAGCTACTAAGAAAGCCATTTGGAGTTTCATCCATCATAAATCTACTAGTATAGCTGAACTCAGATTTCAGATCGAACTCAAAACGTGGGACTACCATGTATGTTTCTTAAGGTCGGTTACTGCTGAATATGCAAATATCCTATGCATTGTGAAAGTACCTGACATGTTTTAGGGCGTGCAGATTAAGCTACATGCGATGTTTCTCCTGTCTCGAGTGCTTCCTGTTGCTTGCTTCAGCACTCATCACCATTTTCAACGTTTAATCAGACTTAGAAGGTGGGGTTTAAAAACAAAAAATAAAAGACGGGGACCAAATTGACCTTCTTGTGTTAAGATATGTACTAAAACAAAACTGCCGGAGACCGGGACAGGACATGTATTAATTTAGACAGCCAGATCCAGCACACAGAATTTAATGGATGCAGTGTATCATTCCAGAAAATTCCGACCATCGACAAATCAATTAACGAGTCAACTCAATCGATCATGAGCAGTTTTTTTTTTACCTCAGGCCCACATGGGTGATCTGTGGAGGGAGATAAAGAAAACATGGAAATGTTGGGATGCCACTAGCCAGATTACTGCACAAGTGCTCGCCCCGCCATGATTGATTGCTCGCACGGATTCGATCACCTCGCAGGTGTCAAGTGATTGAAACTATAACTTAGTTCAATTATAATTTTAAAAGTGTGAGATTAATTAATATAAATTACAGTTTTAAATGAATTTTATTGGAAATTCTCTTTTAAAATCTTGATTTAAAATGAAATTTGGAATCATAAATGTAAAAGTTATTACAATGCCACGTAATATTCCAATACCAGGCAGCATGAGTTTTGAAAGGTCACTTTCTGATAACTTGAGTGGTTCTTCAATGCACAAAGAGTTTTTCATTTTCATAGCTACCATATAGCTTTTAGACTGCTTTCAGTCTCGTACAAGTAGTTGTTCAGTTCTTATCGCCTCCCTCTGTGTCTGGCATTGAGTTCATATATTATCTATGAAAACATCAAGAAATACCCAATCAAGATGAATTGTGAGTGTCTGTCTCTTAATGTTTTGATTCTTGAGATAGATATATATATATATATTTTGTTTATATTAGTACTATTTCAGGTCCGTTGTTTCGTTGGCTGGATCAATTTTATTTTTAAATATAAAAAAAAAATACTAAGAGTGTGGAGTTTTTTTTTTCATTGCTATTAAATCCAGGTAAGTAAGGTAAATCTTGAAATTTCTTGACCTGACGCTTTGCATGGCATGAGTTTTCAATCAACTAAACTATATAAGAGCTAACAGTATATGAATCGGTTGATGTAATTGGTTCAAAGAAAATTTAGATGATCAATAAAAGTATAAATCTATTTATTTAAAAAAAGTGAGAAGATTTTCTTAAAAAAATATTAAAACGATAGCATATTGGATGAACCTGGTCACACATGACTTGGTTTATGAATTTAATTAGGTTTAATAATTGAAATAGTTCAGTTATGAAAAAAAAAAAACTAAATTAAATTTTTTAAAAAATCAACTATTACAATCCAGGTTGATTTGTAAAGAATGCACAGTTAAAATGGGAACAATGAAAACGTCACTTCTTTTAGCTTTATACTTAATTATTTTTTATAATGCTAAATTAGAGTAGATTTAAGATTAAAATAAAGGGAATTAAGTGTTATTAACAAATTAGAGGTAAAATTATTTAAGACAAAATACTATAAATCCTTTTCAATTCTGAAACGACCCCATAAAAAACACAAAAAATAAAATCTAAAATTACAGAAAAAGAATACACATTTCTTGAAGGTATTTGATGATCATAGAGATAGGATGGCTGCAAACTTTTACTAAAACCCACTGAATGATTGCTTATTTATTTAATGGGCTTGTTTTAAAACTCAGAAACGGGTTGGTCTCTGGATGAGCATTGAGCTGGGTGTTCAGAGTTCATCAACAGGCTTGATGGGCTTAAGCCACCATCTCAGGGGTCCAGATTGGGCTGGGCTTTAGGCCCTATGCAAAGTCAACCCCTCTAAAATAGGTGACTGCTCCCGCTAAAATAAGTTGGCTAAATTACCCAATATAACCTTGGACTTTCTTTAAAGCAAGCTCTTTTTGTCTAATTTTATGTTCTCTCTTAGTTTTTGATTGCAGGTGATAGTTTATCAACACGAAAAACACTTATTTCGGGGGAAAAATGAAATATATACGTAAGAGTATAATATGGGCTTGTTAACATCGTTGGCCACCGTCAATAATTAACAGCAGCGCTTCTCCCTCACGCGCCTCCACCATTGACCAGCATCAGCCATGAATAGCAGTCTCCAACGCTGAAGGACGGTTCGGTTGTTAACCCTTTTAATCAAATCATTCCAATGAAATATGTGAAAACAGGAATTGCCAACCTGAAAATTTCATTTTAGCTGGGTGGGTTCCCATCGTTTCTCTTACACCTAGGCCCTAGCCGTACGCCAATAAAGTGGCATCGATGCCATATGTTTTCTTCCTTCTCTGCATGTCTACGCATCCTAGTTTTTTCGCCTTCCCTTCATTAAATACCTCAAGCTTTGTTCTGATCTTAGTAATCTAATCTCTAACAGGATGAGACATGAGGGCATACAGTAGAATCACTGATAAACATTGGTGTGATGTAAGTGTTTTTGTGTTTGTCTTAGCTAGGATATACTAATAATTACTAACAGCAATGTTCAGAAAGAAAGAAATGATAATAACAGACGCCACCCAACTTTTATCTTTAATACTCTTGCTCTTGCATTAGCAAGTTAATTGCAGGAGCTGGCATTCTTTTTTCTGGTTTTCTCAGATAAAGAGCCCCCAAATTACGATGTCTCACTTTGCGACAACCAGGCCTATGTTTGAATCAGTTGGAGAAATTGCCAATGGAGCTTCTCAAAGGACGGGATAGTTTTAGGGTTACTCAAATTTCTAGTGAAATATGCAAATAATTTGGAACCTCACCTTTCCCACAAGATGTTGCTGCAGCGATACAGGGCCATAAGAAGCCCCAACTGTAGTTAGTATTTTTAGTCGGTAACATTTTCTTTTCGTTTCTTTCTCTTTTTTTAGCCAAGAGAAGCAGATTAATTACAGTTTTAGAAGATTACTTGTGTGTGGATGGTTTGTGCCTTGCCAGCACAGTGGGCTTCCCATGGTTCGACTCTAAAACCTTGACTTGTCGGTTATTTAGAAGATCTGGAAGCCAATTTTCCTGATTAATTCAAATGCTAGCTGCCGATTTAAGTTAGTTCAACAATATCAGAAGCTCGCATTTGTGCTGCCAAATTATGAGAACGAGGGAGAAGCAAACATGGCTGGCAGTGAAAGTGCAAGGAGAGGGGCTCGTTGCGTTTGGGTTTCCAAAATCCCACATGGAAAGCAAAGGAAATAACCTGTCAGCAAATGCTCTATATAATGCTATGCAGATAGCTGTGGAAAGGCACGCAGCCGCGTGGTGAGCACAGAGCGAACTATTCTTTCGCCTTTTACTAAAGAATACCGTGTGCTCGCCGCAGATAGCGGCATACGCCTATTTTTGGAGGGCTCTCTTCCTTTGGAAAGGCCCTACACAATCCTAGTGTAATAACGGCATGCGCCTATTTTCTCCTGAGAACTGATGGCACAATCAAGCAGATCGGGGAGTTACAGCGATAAAAGCTCCTAGCGATCATAGCAGTCAGCCACTTTGCTGGCAGTACTTGCAGCAGGGAGACAAGACAATATCATAAAACGGGAGCTATTCCACAGTCCGCCTGAGATGATGAATTAACTGCTTTAAACACAATCGAGGAGTCTTTTCATACACTCTGCTATCCTGACTGTTAGCATTCTTCGAGTAGATTAATTAGCCTTCACATTAGGACACATTCTTAGATAAAAATCAACAAAAGAACAAGCGTTATATGGGAGTCACACAAAAATCTTCCAAATTTTATTGTTTTTTAGTCTCCGAGTGTTTTTAGTTTTGCATCATAAGCTATACTAAGTTTTATTTTCATACATAAAAGCTCCCACCGGGCTTCTAACCATCATACAAAACCCAAACAATGAAACCAGAGTTGTTGGAAATCATGCTCGTGGGAGCTCAAGAACACAACTCCCTTCCCTTTCCCTTCTCAGACCTCTATCACCCGTCGTAGTCCTGTGAGATCATTTCAGTGCTTCATTTCCGATTTCAAAAGCATGCATTAGATCCCCTCCGAATTTGCAATGAAACAAGAATGAACATTTTGATTAAATGAACTAATCATCCACCTCTTCCCTCTCCCTAGGTACAGCTCCGAATTGTTTAACTAAAATGTCCACAACCAAAGGCACCAAGTCCTTGCATGGAACACTTTTCTTATAAAGCTCTCCCAAATGTGAGTCACTCCCAACTCTTCCTCCTACGTACACATCTGCTCCTTCACAGATTTTCCCATTTTCATCTCTTGCCATGCAACCCATGAACCCAATATCGGCAACTTGTACCTGCCCACAGGTATTAGGACAGCCTGTCCAGTGCATTCTCACTGGTTTAGACACCGACACTAACCTCTGCACCTCCTCAGTTACCTTCATGGCCCTAGCCTTTGTTTCAATTATTGCTTGCCCGCAAAACTCTTTGCCAGTGCATGCTACCAACCCTTGCATGAGAAGAGGTGGCTCAGGTGAGAACCTGTCTTTTAATAGAGGTTCTTTAAGTAGGGCTTCAATCTTTGAGTCCTCAATGTTGGGAATTATGATGTTCTGCTCCACAGTGAGTCTGAGTTCGCCAGTGCCATAAATATCAGCTAAACGAGCTAGCTCATCCATGTCATCTGCTTGGACGCGACCGACAGGAATGTGAAGACCTGCATAGCTAAGGCCTTCTTGCTTCTGTGGATGGACACCGAAATAGTCCCTCCTTTCCCATTGCTTTTGAACCAAATCTTCAGAAGATTCTCTCTCTAGCTCTTGACGTGGCATTCTTTTTACTACTTCTGACCTGAATCCTTCAATGCCCTGGATTTATACAGAATCCCCGATTTGATCAGAGAGGTCTATGATTAAAGATAATGAACTTCGAAAGGGGAGTGAATGATGCAATAAAAGATGAATGATTACTCACAAGCTCGTCGATCAGCCACATCATTCTAGTCTTTTGCCTGTTCCCTCTGGTGCCAAGATCTCTGTAGGCCTCTAACACTGCTTTGCAAGATGGGAGCACATCATCAGCTGAAACCCAAGCATCAAGAGGAATTGCCTCAGCACATCGCTTGGGACTAAAGAACCCACCAACCAGCAAATTGAATCCAAACCGCCCGTCCTTCATGGCAGGCATGTAAGCAAGATCATTGATATGAGGATGCTCATAAAGATCATGAGAACCCACGACACATACATTCCACTTCCTTGGCCTGCAAAGATAGAGAAAAGGCTAAGGTCACTGAAAACAACTCGGCATTTATTGCATTTATGCTACCTAGATTTATATATCGTATTTTATCTCCTCTGGTTCAGAAAATGTCTCCCCGTGTAAATGACCTATATGGTGCCATAGCATTGTCGATTTAGGATTTTAATACTTCATCTCAAATGATTGGACAAATACCCACCAGTAAAGCACAAAACATAATTACCATTTATAGAGCACAAGTGCTACAACTCCCATTTCTTTACTTGTTGTATTATGATATGATCCAATAACTAATGAACTTCTTTGCAACTTTCATATGCAAAGCTCTTTACTTGAAACTTTGGCATCAAAATTGAAAATTGATTTGGTTATTAGAAAGCTAGAGAACAATCTGATAATTTCCTCCAAATCATTGGAGATTCTCAATCAATACCCCCCCTCGTTTATTCTTGATTTCGAGCTTCTCACTAAAGCCACTACAAGGCATTTAAATTAATATGACCAAGTTCAATTCCTTGTGCAATTCGCTCATCATGTCAAGCTCGGATACTTAAAAAAAAATTGAGGAAACTGAAAACTTACAAGTTAGTGAACTCAGGATTTCCACGAGAATTGGCAGTGATAAATTGGGACAACAAGTTGGTATAAGGTCTGGTATCAACAATCTCATCCGGATCAATTCCTGCAAGCGGATTTCCGACGGGGTTTCTCACGTTGTCCATGCCACTCTGCAGGCTTGTCAGACCAACTTCAGCTAGACCCCTTAGTATTTCTGGCACATCAGGCAACACCACTCCACGAATTTGCCAGTTTTGTCTTGTTGTTACATCTGCACAGCCATCTTTCCCATATTTCCTGATCACGCTTGCCAAGTATCTTGTTTGTGCACTTGTTGTTACCCCATTTGGTAGCTTTAGTCTCATCATAAATCTACCATCTGATCATCAAACATCAAAAAACAATTTACAACAAAGGATCTTAATTCGATAACATAAATATATTATAACTTTGCAACCTCAAACTTACATTGGTGCTTCCTTCTGTGAAAGAGACCGAGCCACTTGAGTCTAACATCAATATCATCTTTAGTGCTCTTCTCTTTGTCAATCTCTTCCATCGACAATTTAGCAAGCTCCTCGATCCCATTTTCCATGAAAAGCTTCATTGGCTCTTTCTCTATCTTCACTTTCTCTTGAGGATTAATACCTTGCCTAAACTTCTCTTTCAACACATAGTATCCGTCTTTCTTCTCCACTCTAGGTTCCAACCTCCCTGCATCCACCCCCGTCTCCGCTGGCTGAGCCACTGTGGGAGGTCCAGCAAAGAGTCTTGTTCTTGGTCTTGCAGAGGAGCTTGGAACTGTGGGTGACAATTGTGGCGTGAGAAAACGAACTGAAAGTGATGACATAATGATGGTAGATAGTTTCTAGAGAAGTGTGGATTTTTGTTAGTGTTGTAGAGAGAAGTAATGGTGGTGAGAAGGAGGAGAGAGGGCATTTTGTAGATGATGTATGGGACCTTAGGAGGAGAGGAGAGGGCTGTTTTTCTTCCTGAAGGAGGGGACTCTTGGGAGGTGCCAAGGGTCATCTAATTTGTTTGTTTAGTCGAGGTCGGAACTAGGGAGGATGATAGTTGATTTATTTTTTTCAAACAAATATATATATATATATATATATATATATATATGTGGAGATCATGTTAAGATGCTTAGCATGAACATCTGATTGGGCATATTTGGCGGTGGATAATTTTGGAGTCCAAACTACTGAAACTTGTATGCCTTGTGCAAAAGAAAACAAAACTCTATTAAACCCTTCTTCTTTCGTGTTAAATGGGATACCTAAGCCTTGAATTGATGAAATTTGAGCTTTGAACATCAATTACGATGGAGGATGAACTTTTAGAGAAAAAAAGTTGTTTTTTTTTTATGAATTACGTTCATGTGTGACATCCATATTCATATTCAATTCTATCTTATTAACTTTTTGTCTTTTTATTTATGATTTTTTTTGTATTAATATCAAAAACTAATAGCGTTTCTAGTCCTTAAGGGTTTTCGCTTCTCCAAGCTGTCAAATTATCAATTATTTAATAGTAATGCCTTAACTCTTAAGTCATTCCTATCCAAATTAAGTCATTATTCCTATCCAAATAATGTTTGTTTTGCAGACACCTTTGCCTTTAATTACTCAAAAGAATATTAGAATGATGAGAGGTTTGTGGTGTTTGATTTTTCCAGAGGCGAAGACCATGAAAACTGAGACAGTCGTCGAGCAGAAAGTCGCCCCTTTGTTTTTGGCTCAACGTTTCCACAAGCACCACAACAAAGAGCCCTTCATCTTAGAGCGACGAAGAATTGGGCCGGCGCTTAACTTTCGAAAAGAGCCAAGAGACAAGCTCGATTCGCCGCCACAGAAAAGTAGTTGAGCAAAACATGTGGCTTTCCAAGACCCTCCTCCGCTCGATTCGCCACAAGCTTGATCCTAGAGCATGAATTTTTTTTTAAAAAAAATCATATGAACGTCCATGGGTAGGCATGCCCATATTCATCATCCATTTTTATATGAATTTCCGTACAGATCTCAATTCAGCTCAGCCCTGGCATTTAGGCGTGGCCGTGTCTAGCTGTGCTTCTGATTATGCTCATAAAAAACTGTAAAAAAGTGTTCACTCGGCATTGAAGCTCAAAATAGCTATATGTTTGAGCCCATCTTAACCGTACATACTACATACAGCCTATATTAAACAACTTGATGGGATTCTCTCGTAAGAACTTCTTGATGGATTCCTTACTCAATGTTAGTGCATATGCTGGAAAACAACTAATGAACAAAATCCATACCAGAGTAGTCAACTTGAATGATATAAATCAGTGTTAATACATACAAAGTCAAACTATAGAATTCACTTGTGTGGTGATAAAATTACATATAAATAGAAGAATTATCTTGTAGATTGACATAGATAAATATAAAAAATCAGAGGATCATATTTATAAATTTATAACCAATTCTAAGAGAGTAGTCTCAACTTCTTGATTGAGATAAGTGTTATGAAGATTTTGATGATTTTGTTTATGATGAAATAGATGTAGAATGTTATTCTTCATTAATTTATTATGTTTATTTCGATGATAATTATATTGATAATAATAGCATAATCAATACTACTAATAACAACGATAAAGTCATCAATGATGTCCTCATTGATGAGTTAATGGTTAAGTACAAAAGTAACATGGAATGTACTCAACAAAAAAACAAATTGTCCATTTAAGCTATTTGAACCATTTTTTTATTACAAGTTTACTATTATCACAAAAATAGATTTGCTCAAGGGTTAAGTGGATAAAACACATGTTGAAAAAGCAAGTTTGAGGTTTACAATAATTGATCCAGAAACTGGTGGAAACTGGTGGAAGAGAAATCATTTGCCGAATGATGTTTCTCATGTTGAATTTAATCGGAAGAAATTAAAGTTGATATCTAAAATTATTATACACCCAAAGTCAGGAAAGAAAACGGGTTAAAGAACCTTGATTAGACTTCCACAAGATAGAGACAAGAGTAATTTAAACTTGAATGCCAGTTTTTTTTAATATGAAGAGACTGATGAAAGAGATTTTTAGAAAAAATTATTTCTCTTTAATAATTTTTATTTTTTATTTAGTTTAGAAGGTTAAATAATATATTTAATAATTTTATTTTTTCTAATTTGATTAAGACCTTTTCTGCCTTTTATTTTCTAGTTTATCTAGACTAGTTTTTTCAGTTTATTTAAGTAGCTCTAAACCTTTTAAAGATACGGGCTATATAAAAAAAATATTTTATTTTTAAATTTTAAATTAAGATATTTTTAGTTATGACTTTTTTCAACAGAATTTTATGCAATTTGTACTTATGTTGTTTCCATCTACCCCTGTCATTGTTCAAAGCCGCCGGAGAAAGTCGAAATCTTTAAGTTTTTTATTCAGAATTTTAGTGGTCTGGACTAGCCTAGATTGAGCGGGTGGGATATTAAAGAGATATTTAACCTCAAAATATTAGTTAAATTGAATACTCTTAGCGAAACACTATACTGGGTAGTGGCACGATCATGGATGTCAAGGACCAATGGGAGGTGGACGGGTCTGTTTGCGGGTACTAGCCCACGTAACCCCACTCCCAGCCAATTTCCTGGGATAATTATAAATACCCATTCTGACAGATAATCCATTATTGGGCTCAAAGGACATTTTCCATTGGTGATGGATGGTGGTTTATCCAGTAGCTAGGGGTTTTGTTCATGTATACTCTATGATCTTGGGTTGATCATTATTACGCTTATATTTACAATTCCTGATCGCATTTGTTCCTATAATTTTAGCTTTTGATTGTATTTGTCCCTCTGGTTTCATATCTTAGCACCCAGCAAAAAAGAATCTTCACAGTATAAGCATGAGATCATTTTCAGCCCATCAAAATCTTGCCCACTGCAGTTTTCTCAACATGACAGACTCGTCAATGGGGTGAGACCTTGCCTATGTTTTCAAGTGTTGGAATCAAAAGTTACCTTTTCTCGAACTTAGCTGACTGACAGTTGAAGCATTTCTTGTACTAGACTTTGTCAATGGCACAGCCTGAAAGGGGAAGATAGAGTTGACAAAAATGAGACTCCATGCTCACAAAATTCCAGGACCTCTGCTTTAGACTTTAACATGTTTGTAAATCACGACTTAACAAGCAGAACAGCAATGATCAAATTTTCTCATCATTCCTTGAAGCCTCCGCTCCAGATCTCCCCAACCTTTTCAACATGTGGATACAGGTCAGCTCCTCTCCTTGGTGTTCTTCAACAAAGTTCTGATCCGAGACTTCTGCATGAAACCAAACAACTCAGCAAGAACAATAATTCGCTGCAATCAGAAACACTACTTTGTTCAACAACATAGCCTATAAGGTTTTGCAACTCGTGAGAGTGACATTGTTCCATAACTGTCAGTAGCACTTCGCATCTAAAATTATAGAGTGTATAGAAATCAAAGCACACGCCATTTAAGCTTTACACATAGACAGAACTATTGCATCTGCCGAAATTCTTGCTTTCGACTCCACATGATCTGAAATAAGAGGGGGGAAACTGATAACCTTCCTTGAACATTGACATAAAACAGTAAAACAGAAAACAAGTTTATCCATATCAGAGTTGTAGCCAAAGATCAGTGTAAAATATGAGAAACCGGAAAAGTCAATTACACTGTCCATAAGGTGAGCAGTGAATGTCATGGAGCCGTGACTAATGAACACAAAAACATTAGTTTGATATAACAGAGGACGAGACACGATAATGATGCAGGTCCTTGAACAACTATTATGCAACAAGGCAACTAGTCAATTTGTAGTACGACTAGGCAATCTTTAACGGATGAGAATACATACATAGAGAAATTTCAGATAAAACTGTAGACTAATTGATACCTATGGTGCTGCCAATAGAATTCTGATAGCATAAGCAGCACATGGAGTGTTGTTCTGAACTTCTTGCCAATCCAAAGGAGACAGTTACATTCTCTCTTACACGAATCCCCCCACCACAAGATGCAACATGTCCTTGAAGATCATGATGTGCCGCCTCCCACTGGTTTGTCAACCGAGTTGTCTCCTCGATAAAATGAGAGTCAGCTGTACTTTCCAACAATGGCTCATTCCTCTTCTTCTCCCATCTACAATGTCGCAGAACCATGAACTGAAACATAACCAAGGAAGCTCAGAACAAAAAAAAAAAAAAAACCTCCGAAAACAAGGGAATTCGAGAGTTGAAATACCAAGATTTAAATCCGCTAACCTGGGGTTGCGATGAACACGGCCTCCCTCCCATCTCTCGCAACCAACCACGCAAACTAAAGGAATGGCGCAATTGCTTATTAACAAATGAAGATTCTAATGAATCAAGATACAACCTATGTTTCTCATCTGTCCACGCGGCAGATGGACCCTGACCCTGCTTTAAAAATAAAATTAAAAAAGAAAAAGAATACTAAAAATTTACCACCAGGTGATAGAACACAAGAACTAATCAGCTAATTACGAATGATTAAGACTAATTTTCACGTTAAACACAAGCTACAACAACAACAACGAGTTAAGGAAATTAATTAACTCCCTAACAAATTTCCAAAATCTGACATCATGGGAAAAAAATTTCCTTTTTCTCTTCCTGGCGTAAAATTTGACTGTTTTTGACAATGAAACTCAACAATTAGATAATAAATTATATACGAAAAATTAAAAATAGCGAAAACTCACATATCCTGCAAAAACAAATAAGCGCTGCAAATCAAGGATTATCGCACAAGCTTTTCTACGTGATCCTTAAGTTCGTTTCCAAAGAAAGCAATAAATTAAGAGCGAGTAAAGTTACCGGTATTGCATTGGCATTGTCAACGGTTAAACCAGAGGATTCCGAGCTCGTCCGAATCAACTCACTATTACTCTTCTTCTTCTGATCCGGTAATGGAATGTCCCCTCTGAGATTCCCCTCCTCCATTTATCCGTTAACCGTTTTTTTTCTTTTTTACGCCTTTTTTTTTTTTTTAATCTCAGACAGTAAATGTGAAAATCGTTTTCCTTTAATTTCGCTGGATTTTAATTAGAGAAAAAGAGAGAAAGAGGCCGAATTAATTTTTCTTGTTTAGGAAAACACAGAAAGAGAGAGAAGGGAGGCATGGCAACGCTTTTACACGTGTCAGAGTCAACAGAACGTTGCCACGTCAGCACATGCTGATAATATCTTCGGGGTAATGTCAGCCAGATATTTCTTTAGAGCTTCCGGCCAATAGCTAGATAGTGGATTATTATTATTATTATTATTATTATCAAGATCATATTTAAATTATTAAAAAGACTAAATCATATGTTAATTACAAAAAGCCATCCCAAAAAAATATAAATATACTTGGTTGAAAGGTTTGTCTTTTAGCTTTTAAGGGTATTGATGTATTTGTCCATAAGGAGCATAACATGATGGCAAAGAACTTGAGATTTGCACAACAAGTCTTGAATTCGAGTCAGGACGTGTACCCTTTATAAGAGCCTGAGACAGTCGGGATTTTACTCGCTCACCTGGATCCATAAAGTACTCTTTTCAGGGGAATGAGGTTTCCTTGAATAATAATAATAAAAAAAAAAGGGTATGGATGTATTTATATTGTACACAAATATATTTAAAGATTTGTTTTTTATTTATTTCATTCACTTGGGACTTACCTTGCTTCTCTTGGATGAAGAATATGGAACACAACGGGTTGAAATTGATTACAAATACATGTTATTTTTATATTATTAATAGCCGAGAAAACATTAGTTTGAGAAATATTAAATTTCGCAACCATAAGTATACGTGTTAGAAATATCAATATACAGTATCTAGCAGCACTAAGTTCCGAAAAAGGAAGCTAGGCCTTAAACAAACCTTTGGACCTGAATAGCTGCCTTGAATTTCGATTTGTTTTTTATTAAATTTTAATTATTTTGTTATTTTAAATTAATTATTTTAATATTTTTAAATCATTTAATATATTAATATTAAAAATAATTTTAATAAAAAATAAAAAACAACTGCTTTTATTCGCTTAGCCGCATCAAATCCAATCAATTCACCATATTTATTATAACACATGTCTCCACGCTTTTTTTTTAAATTAATTATTTTAATATTTTTAAATTATTTTAATATATTAATATTAAAAATAATTTTAATAAAAAAATAAAAAAAACAACTGCTTTTATTCGCTTAGCCGCATCAAATCCAATCAATTCACCATATTTATTATAACACATGTCTCAACTTTTTTTTTTATATAATCTGAAGTGTTCGGGTCAGTTTATGCACAATACAACTAATTTCTGAACTCATTAAATATTATGCAAGTACAATAAATATATAAGACATTATGAAAACGACAGAAATATTCAAATACTAAAAAAAATAAAAAAATAAAAAAACAAATCTTTTCCCCCCCGAACCACTACCTCTAATGCATCTCCACGCTTCTTTCTTAAACCGGTGGGCAAATACTGTGCAATCATTATTATTCCCCGTTTTCTACGTGCATAATATCATGTCATTTATCGAGAAATAGAAAATGTTGGCGTGGCTTGTTTTCGGCCTCACATGCTTTACTCTCGCTCAGACTTGGGAGTCAGAGGATGGAAGAAGGATTCTCTTCTTGATATACCTAGAATAAGCGCAAAGCAGTTCTGTCATGCTTTTCTTCCGCTGAGTTTCAAACGCAAAAAGTACTCATAAACAGTGAATTATATTTTTTTTACCAAACAAGATCTATCTGGGTTTTAAACAAAAGATAGACCCAGCCTCATTACCAAACAGCTTCTAAATCAAAGAAAATGTTTGTTTTCATGTTTAAATTTGTTTTTTATTTCTTTTTTACTTGAAAAATATCAAACTAAAATTTCTTTTAAATGTATTTTGATAGTTTTAAGGTTGCTTATCAACTTTTCACCTATTATCAAATACAAATATTCTAAAGCTAAAATGTGTAGTAATTAGTTATCAAAAATATTTAAGAATTTATTTCACATTAATTATGAAAAATTATTTTTTATTTTAATTTGTAATTTAAAAGGAAAAATATTTTTAACACCACCATATCAAAATTATCTAAAAATACAAAATAAAATTGAGACTAAAAATTTAAATTAAATTTAAAAAAAAAACAACAATTGATCCACCACTCAAGTAGACACTTGTACTTCCACTCTTAAATTAGTAATTTTATAACTAGATATTATGAGCATATAGTATCTTTGTTATCTCATCTTTTTTACCAAGTTGACTTAGTCTAGAATTCGCTGTCATATCCTTTATTAATATGAGATCCTAGTCACAGTTTAACTTCAAAAAAAAGAAAAAAAAAAAGAGCACATGTATATATGAATCTTTTTTTTTTTTAACCCGGGGTGTCCGAGCCAGCTTACGCGCACCACAACTAATCCCCGGACCCACTGAATACCCTGCAAGCCCAGTAGGCATGTAAGACACCGTGGAGGTGACAGGCGTGCACGTTGAGGCTCGAACCCAGGTGACAGAGACAAGGAAACCTTGTCTCTGCCGCTTGGCCACAAGCCTCGGTGCATATATATATATATATATATAAAAGGTTGTTAGAATCAATTAATAGAGATAGGTCGAATTCAAGTGTTTAGAATAGAAAGAATTTTTTTTTTTCTTAATTATTATTATCCTTATCCCCTTCATCTTCTTCAAAACACTTCCTTAAAAACTCCATAATCAAGAGTTTAAGGAAGCTAAAATCCACAGCAAACAAGACATGACATCACCTTCACGTCGCACAACAAGTTTTGATTTTATAATTAAAGTTATTATAATATTATTAATTTTAATACTCGATATAAATTAAAATAAAAAATTAAAATATCAAATTATTTAAAAATATATATGAAAATTTCATAACGATACATATTAAGGGTGATATATATATTTTTATATTTTATTCTGTTTTATTAATCATAAACAGTAACCAAACACTATCTCAATAATCAATGTAAAGGAATTATCTTCGATTAAAATTAAATAAATGAAAAATAAAAAAACATGTCAGCAGCATGTATGGTTAGGTGCTCGTTTAGCATTGAGATTGAACATGTTTTCCATTAAGAATTTTTTTTTCAAATTAGTTTTTTTAGTATTTTTATATTGTTTTGATGTGTTGATGTCAAAAATAAATTTTAAAAAAATAATAAAAACATTATTTTAATGCATTTTCTAATTAAAAAACACTTTAAAAAATATATATCAAATTATGTTGATTACTTGCGCCGTGAAGATGGAAATTCAAAGTGCCAATTAATGTGATGTGATGGAATGACCATGACAAGATTGGTACAAGAAGATAATCGATCCTATTTATTTAGTTAGTTTTATTATTATACAATATATTAAAAGGGCTCAATGCTCCTCTTACTGTTTATCTAGACACAGATTATTGTGGATTGAAGTAGTGTAATGACGGAGTTGTCCTTGTCAAAGAAACTTGTTAAGCATGCAATGGGGAGTGGGATTATCTTTTCCATGAGATGCATTTGGCTTTGAAAGAATGATTAGGGATAAAATAATCAGTTTGAATTTTGTTGGGGCATGGTAAGGCTACAGTCAGGCCCCAGGCCCTAGGGCATGACATGGTTGTTAGACACCTAACACTGGGGTCAGGCATGGTTGTCATACCCTAGGCACCCGGGTCAGATAGAGTAGCCAAACCCTAAGCACTCGTGTCAAAAATTCCAGCCAAACCCAAGGCTTTTGAATTTGGTGCCTGGACCCGAGGCTTTCAGATCCGAATTGCTAAGCATGCAGTGGGGGTTGGATTATCTTTTTCATAGGATGCATTTGACATTAAAAGAATTATTGAAGATAAAATATGTTCAAATTTTGCTGAGGCATGATAAGGTTGCCAAGCCTTAAGCACTGGGGCATGGCAAGATTGTCGACCCCAGGCATTGGGACATGACATGCTTGCTAGACACTCGGGCACTAGGGTCAGACATGACTGCCATACCCTAGGCGTCCGGGTCAGGCATGACAGCCAGACCTCAAGTGCCTGGGTAAGGCATAGCAACCAGACCCAAGACTCTAGGGTCTGGCGTCCGGACCGGGGGCTTTTGGGTCCGGTGTTGCAGTCAGACCTAAGGATCTTAGGTCTGGTGTTTAAGAGGGGCCCAAAGCTCGTGGGTCTGGCCTTGCATTCAGACCTACTTAAACTTGGGTCAAACAAATTTAATATTATTATTAATATTATTATTTGTATTATAAATATTATTATTTTTATTATAATTAATATTATCAATATAATAATTAATAAATATGAAAAAAATACTTTTAATATTGAAAAACAATCATAGATTTGATTTGAAGGGTAAAATTATTATTATCATCATCATCATTAATAAATTTGAGAAAAAATATTATTACTATTAAAGAAAAACCATAAATTTTATTTAAAGAAATTAAAAATTATAAAAACTTGGGCAAGATCGACCCAAGTCTCTTGGGTCCAGTGTTAGGACCCAAGGGCCTTGGGTCCAACGTCTGGACCTGTAGCTCTTGAGCCTGGCGTCCGAACCCAAGGGTCTTCGCCCTAGTGTTACAGCCACACTCAATGCTCTTGAGCCTGACGTTGCAGTCAAACCCAAATCCAAGGCTTTTGGGTCTGATGTTGCAATTAGACTCAAGGCTCTTGGATCTTAGCTTTTTTTTATATATTTTTTATACCAAAACAAAGTTGGCCTGCGGTGTAGCGCAGGCCACCTAACCAGTCTATAATCTAAATGGTATGGTATTTTTACTGTGCATTGCCTCCACTGTTCATCCTCCCACATTTTTACTGTGGATGGATTGTGCAAAATTTTGTATTTTTTCAATCTGGTCTTCAAACGTTTTTGGGCAATTTAGTCCTAATTAAAGATCAATTTTGAATTCTTATGAAATAATGTGGTTGGAAGAGGTGAGACCAAAATGAAAAATGTGACAAACATGATTGGTGAGCCATAAGTTTTGAAAAAGATGCATTTTGGTCCTCTAACTTAAAAAATTACGCAAATTATACAATTTCAGTTCCTCAATATTTTTTTAATTTTATTTTGGTACAAAAGTTTATTTTTGTTATTTTTTGGTCCCTAGTTGAGAGAGGATAGAGAGATTGCAGAAATACCAGCGGTAGAAAAAGAAACATGTTGCTGACACCGATTTAGGCCATCAAAATAGATGATATTTGTGTCAAATTATTCCATTTGATGAAAATAATTCATATTATGTGTTTTTAATTCCTTGAAAGTACATGAACAAAACATATTTAAACTCGTGTTGATTTCTTATTTCGGGTTGAGTTCGGTATTTTAAGGCGGTTTTTTGAGGCTATAGATATGTTTATCATTTTTTCTTAGGTGTTTTTTAGGTGTTTTGAGTTAAAAAAGAGTTTTGGTCAAAAGAACCTTGAGACTGATTTTTCGGCACCACAATGGTTGGAATTTGAAGAATACAGATGATGCGTTGTCTGATGTTTTTTTTTTTAAATAGAGTGGATGACATGTTGTTTGCCCTAGATGCAGTTAAAAAAAAGGCCCAGTCGCGCGAGCTCTAATGAAAAGGACCAGGCAAGCGAGGCCCACTAGCACCTGACCCTTTTTTTTCTAATTTCTTTTATTTTCAATTAATGCTTCTTTCTTTTATTTTTTTTGTTAAAACTTAATTATTTTTATATTAATACCCCTTCTCTTTTTTATTTTGTTTAGAAAATCTTTTTTAAAATTTTTTGGTCATGCGTTTAATTTTCAAAGAGATTTTTCTAATTCATCAATGATTTTTTTTTTTATCTTTTGTAATGATGAACTATATTTTTAAAAATAAAAAATATTTATTTTCATACGATACTTCTAGTATGTGTAACCTTGCATATTATTCATATTTTCGTTTTATTTTATTCAATCAATTTAATATGTTTGTCTATTTCTATTATCATTTGTTTAAATAAAAAAATATTTTAATAAATAAAAATTAGCAAACATGATCGAGTAAATATCTCATCTTGTGAGATTAAATATCTTTATCTATATCTGTATCTTGATTTTTCAAGTTTTATTTTAGGTGTCATTAATGATTTTTTAATTATTTATTAACATATATAATTCTCAATTTACTTGATTACATGTGTATATAAACTTTTTAATTTATATTTAAATTTTTTAAACTATAAAATATACTGAAAAAGCCTATATATATATAACTTTTTTTTTATAAATAATAAAAATATTTAACCTGCATCAAAGCGTGTATCGCGTAACTAGTTTTAATTTTCTATTCCACGTGCGAAGATAATTGAACCTTGTGGGCAACCACCATGTCTTTGAATTCTGAACAAGATTATTTCTCGTTCGAAAAGCTTTGAAATGAGAATCATTTGACTCCTTTGTGTTTTGCGTTGATTATGTGATTACTCTCTGTGTGTGTATATATAAATAAAAGAAAGCTAAATATCATGGAAATTTCACTGTAATTCTAGATATAAATTATTATGGATTACGATAATAAAATTACATGAGTAATTTGTGTAATTAAAAGGATTATAAAGGACATTTTATAATTTTCACATTGTATTTTTTAATTGAAAAGTTGCCGGCACATGTTTTACACACCTTGGCAAGTGGGTGGTGCTCGTGCCATTAAAAAAACGTGTGAGATGCTTTCTGATGGTCAAATTTAGCTATTCGCTGTCAAACTACATGCACAACCGTGCCCTCTTCCACATGTTGCAGCGCGTGTAGACATATCATGGTTGGATTGTCATATTGATTGATTGTTTGTATTTTTCTTTTTATTCTCTCTCCCGACAACTAAAATACATAATTTTCTTTTTATTATTTGTTGTTTACATGAGTTTGGCAAGAGTTACTAGACATAAAATCTGATATGATTGCCCGATCAAAATCACTGCCATACCCATAATTCTTAAGTCTAGAAATCGCTTAGATCGGCATTTCTATCAGATTCAAGTTCCTTAGATCGGCATGACTGTCTCAGGATGGTTAATCAAAATATAATATCACGCTTAAGGTTATAAGTAGATTTTGTTTACTGTTTGTGCACTCTGTACATTTATCCGGGAAAAGTGAAACTCAATTGCTAATGAAGTTTTTTTTTACAATACCCCCCCCCGTCTCTCTCTGTATATATATATATATATATATATAATTCAACAAACATCATTCAAATTTAAAATTAATTAATTATAAATTATACAATACAAACACAATGTCAAACAAATATAATTTTAAAATTTAAAATATTTCTAAATAGTCAAGATTAAATAAAACTTTAATTTAAAGTAATTCAACTTAAACAAAATACCAATTTGATTAATTGCTTTTCATGTCCGGAACGGAATATGTGAAGTTAAACCAGAACATTCCGGCTAAAATTTATCTGGAAAATCTAAAACGGACCGAGATTTGAAATGAGATGAAAATTATTATTTTTTGTTCTATTTTTTGGTTTGGTATAAAATATTTCGGCCAATACAAACAAAATAAAATAAAATTAACAACCTTGTGACAGACCCGATCATGAATCACATTTTCCAGCACTAACGAGGAAAATTCATTGTTTGGCTGCTTGATAATTGCATTATATATTCTTACAAGTTTTGTTTTAGAGTGGTGTTGTTTTCTCTTCTTTTTTTTTTAAAAAAATTATTCTCACTTCATTATTTATTTTAGAGATTAAACTAACCTTATTTAATATGTTTTTTTCAATTTTTATTAAAATCTTAAAAACAACGATTTTTAAAATGGACCTTCTTAATATTTTTTTTAGAAAACAATACACCAGAAAAATATTAGACTAGCCCTAGATATCTTTTACTTTATTTTAAAAAATACAAGTTATATACTTTTTTTATTACAAACTTCACATTGAATAGGTAAATATTGTAAATTTTATGACCACGAATGAATCACAATCTTAATATTTTTTTCTTATATCAGAGATTGTACATTATAAACCATATATTATTACTACCATTGCATTAATGTTTTATGACATAAGTACTTCGCTGTTAAAGTTACATAAAAAGTGATCATATATATTAATTTTTTTTTTATTAACATGAGTGTTCGGGTCAGTTTACATGCATCTCGATTAATTTCATGAATTTTTAAGTTAATGACCATGTAAACCTCCAGTGATCATTATATTAGCAACCATAAGACTCAAACATGAGATTACATGAAGAGTAAATTTATATATATTAATTTTAATTCGGCAAGTCAAATTCTTGAAATACATTTTTTTTAACATATATTTAAGTGTTAGATCTAAAGCAATAGAAGATAAAATATAATTCTCAAAATACAAAATTTTTTTTCTTAATACTTTTTTCATCTGATCACTATATTATTCTGAAAAGAAAAAAAAGTATTTTAAAAATTAAAATCATAAAGTGGAATGACACCGCTCCCACTTTCACAAGATGAAGGCCCGCCATCACATTTTGTTTATTACAGTCCTTTCAATGTTGATGAAATAAAAGGAGGACCGACACGTGGTGCTCTGGAACTTTCCTTGAGCTCAAATTCAAAACAGTAAGTAATACGGGAACACAAACATGCCTGGTCCATTTCCATATCAATCGCACCTGATATCATGCTGATATCATCAAACCCATCCACGCATGATCTCATACTATCGACGGTTGACATTCAGTCACTACCTGCACCAACTCGCATACAATCCCCACTATTACAAACCAATAAAATACCAAAACCCTCACCATCAAGCACAAATCAACGGTTGACATTCAGTCACTACCTGCACCAACTCGCATACAATCCCCACTATTACAAACCAATAAAATACCAAAACCCTCACCATCAAGCACAAATCAACGGTTAAGAGCAACCCACCTTGCCTCTCCCTACTGGACACGCGTCAACTCGGCATTTCAACTGCTGCCCCATTGGACCACGTTGCGAGATCTCCAATGATCATGTTTCCAAATCAATAAATAAATAAATAAATAAATAAAGTAAAAATCTTTTGTAGCTCCTTAAATTGGTGACTCGTGTTTAGGGGCACTAGACACTTGTCGCCTCCACCAGCCAGCGAAGTAAGCCACACAAAAAAAGACACTACGCTCTCACTACTCGCTTCGATTTTTATATTCTTAGAAGAAAAAAACAATTAAAGGTAATAAAAATAAACTATCCATTTCTCTTAATACTTTTATTGTCCCTTGCCGTGACTGTCTATCTCCCTTCTAATCGCACAGTGTTTGTTTTCACTTTTTTTTTTTGTCTCTCGTATTTCTTCCTTTTTTCTTTCTCAAAAACTCTCTTTTTTAGTAGATTTTAATTTAATAATTTCATCAATTGATAGATTCAATATTGTTTAACGTGGTTTGAGTGGGCTCTTATCCCCCCCACCCTGGTTTTGGGTGCTGAAAGTCGAAATATTGTTATAAAATGAGTTGTTTGGACTTTCATTAGTGTAATTTCTTTGTTGGTTTAATTTTTTACTTGGTATTGGTATTTTTTATTTGGAAAATGGGTTGGTCTTGGCTAGTTCTTACGGGTCTAAAGCTTGATCCTTTTTGCTTAATTTATGGGTATTTGAGTTAGGGATGTGATATTATCAGCACAGAAGCATGAAAAGTATCAAACCTGGAAGCTGCTATTTGTATGTTATCTTTTTTTTTTTTTTTGCAGTTTTAATGAACGTTTGGATCTGAAATTGAGGAGAGAACATGAAAATTGCTTCAGTTTTAGTTTAGTTTGATCTCTATTTATTGGATAATAACTCTGCAGGGGTGTTTTTCTTATTCTAGAACTCTACTTCATTGTGCTTTGTGCTATCATAGATTCCTGGAAATGGGATCGTTTCATCTGCGTGTGTGGGTGTTAAGTCTTGTAATTGCATGGATTCGACTCTTTGAGGCCATGCATTAGTGTGTGCTTCTTTTTATGAAAATTGGATGCTTTTTGAAAGTTTAGCCTTGGTCTAACAGATTCAAAGATTGCACAGTTTGTTTTCTTATGTCCTGGGAAATGGTGTCTGTAGGAGCTTTAAATCTTGATACCTTTTTTTTTCAAGCCATGGCTTGGCTTGGCTTGTTTTTGTCCAATTGGATTTTTGAAGTAACTGTGCAGTTGATGTATAGTTTTATGCTCATGGTTACTTGAACTTGGGTCTTAAAATTTGTGTAGTCGGACCGAGAATGTAAAAACTGTAACTTTTACTCCTATATGACTTGGTTTAGTGATTTTTTCTTATCTCAATTTACCTAGGCGGAGTGAGATTCCATTTTGATCTTCTTTAATTTTATAAAAGTTACAGAACTACTTGATTTAGTCAGCTGTGGCCGCCACTTGAAGATTTTCAAAAATGGACTCTCAATGGGACTACAAGAACTTTGGAAATGCCCCACCAGGACAAAGCAGCGTCACAAAGCCACAAGAGAATCCTTTCTTGATCCGCCAGTCTTCAGTGTACTCGTTAACCTTCGATGAGTTCCAAAATACCTGGGGTGGTGGGCTGCGGAAGGATTTTGGATCAATGAACATGGAAGAACTATTGAAAAACATATGGACTGCCGAAGAGACTCAAGCAATGACAAATACACTTGGTGTGGGGAGTGAAGGAAGTGCCCCGGGTGGGAATTTGCAGAGACAAGGATCTTTAACTTTGCCTAGGACACTAAGTCAAAAGACTGTTGATGAGCTTTGGAGAGACCTGATCAAAGAAACTAGTGGTGCTGCTGAAGATGGGAGTGGTAGTGCGGGATCCAATTTACCACAAAGGCAACAGACTTTAGGAGAGACAACTTTGGAGGAGTTCTTGGTTAGGGCCGGGGTAGTGAGAGAGGATACTCAACAAATTGGAAGGCCTGATAATAGTGGATTCTTTGGTGAACTATCCCTGCTAAACAACAACAACGACTCTAGTTTGGCCATTGGGTTTCAACAGCCAAATGGAAACAATGGGCTCATGGGAACTTGGAGAATGGAGAACAATGGTAATTTAGTTGCTAACCAGCCTCCTAGTTTAACACTCGATGCAGGTGGAATCAGACCCACTCAGCAACTACCGCAGTCACGGCAGCTGTCACAGCAGCAGCAGCTGCTCTTCCCCAAGCCTGCAGCAACTGTGGCATTTGCATCCCCTTTACATTTGTCAAACAATGCTCAGCTTGCTAGCCCTGGAGTGAGACGATCGGTTGTTGGAATTGCAGACCGATCTGTGAACAATGGTCTAGCTCACAGTGGAGGAATGGGAATTGTTAGTTTAGCAACTGGAGGCGTTACAATTGCAACAGGATCTTCTGCAAATAGGGTATCACCGGATGTGATTGCGAAGAGTAATGCTGATACATCTTCACTATCGCCAGTTCCATATGTATTTAGCCGGGGAAGAAAAGCCAGCACAGCTCTGGAGAAGGTTGCTGAGAGAAGGCAGAGGAGAATGATTAAAAACAGAGAATCAGCTGCAAGATCACGGACTCTCAAGCAGGTTAGTTTAGTGACTGACCTATTACACATCTTTCAGCTTCTGAATATTCCCTTCTGTGTTGTTTTTGTACTATAATATTTGCTCCTTTGGTACTTTAAAGCTGATCAAGGAGCTATTTGTGTTCCAGGTTGTAATTTTTACATGTCTCCATTGTTTTTGCCTGTAGTTTTAGAGGTCTAGTTTGATGCCTTAGTGACATTACTTGGCGCTTCCACACATGGATTTAGGTATTTTGTTTGACTTTGTTGACACGGGCGGATCGTATCATTGAGTTTTAATTGAATCATCAACTTTTTTTCTTTCCTCTTCAAGATGCTGATAAAAAGGCAAATTCTGCTTGTGCTGTATTTCAGAATGCCAGATTATTATCTAGTTCTAATGACCATTTATATCATACAAGTGCATAAGTGTGTGGTTGGTAGTAGATGTCAACCTCTCTCTTCTTTAAATGACAAGCAGCAGGTTTTGGCTTTACTTAGTTTCCCCATTAAATCTTACTCGTACCTATAAAAATGAATACACAGTAATAAATGATTAATTTCCAACTTAAGTGTTCTTCTTAAGATGTGCTGGCACTTGGCAGCTTTCCAGTATAGTGTGGTGAAAAGCACTGCAAACTATTTGATGGGAATCAGTTGAGGCTTTGCTCCTGGGGGTCCCCTCTCTTAGCAGTTTTTTTAGCATGCTGGTTTCAAGCATCCATCAATATGATTTATATAATGTTCCATCTCAAGTTGGACACACACAAAATTTTGCTGCTCCCAGGTCCAAGAAACTCTTATTGTTTAGTGAGTTTTTAAGTCATTGAGGTGATGACTGAACATTAATCTTCAAGTGAGAAAGCTGCTTGAAACTTCATGTTACTTTCTGCTTTTGGGTTTTGCAGGCCCATACACAAAAGCTGGAAGATGAAGTTGCAAAACTCAAAGAACTGAACGAAGTATTACAGAGAAAACAGGTATGCTCTTTTCTATAAAAAAATCTTGGAACTTGATGTGTGGCAAACTTGCTTGACCAAACCTTGGTTGCTGCAGGCTGAAATAATTGAAATGCAGCAAAATCAGGTATGGCCTCTTTTCTAGAATCACTGCAGTTTGTATTTTTGGATGGCAGTCACGGCGTTGTGCAATTTCCATCTTCTTTGTTCAGATAGTTAGTTTGTTTACTTCTTCCATGTCCGATCTCAAATATATATTTTTTGTGTTATCACTGAAACAAGATGTCTCCTAACTTCTTAGGTAATTGCTTTCTTAAATGATCTGAGGTAGTTCAAAGCTCACTGGCTATATTAATCCTTGCAATTGATGAGTTGCATTCTTTTTTGAATAACGACTTCACATTGTGACCTAAGCTTTGAGCAATGACATAGGTTGCAACAGTAAAGGGAAAAAATGTAGATAACAATGAAGCAAAAGAAGGTAGATAAGGAAGTTGATAGGAAGCTCAAGTACATTACCGCACCTCTTCCCTACATAGCCTTCATAATAGTCACGAGGTGTCATAGTTCCTGATTAAACTAAGAACAGGAGTCGAATTGTGCTACTCAATTAAGTAGTTGTAAAATCTGAAAATTATGTGCATCAACATTGGTATGGTGAGGGGAATATGATTACTCTGTGTTTTTTCAGTTCTTCGAGACGAAGAAAGCGCAATGGGGAGGTAAAAGACAATGCTTGCGAAGGACATTGACAGGGCCTTGGTAGAGTTGATAAATTGATCGTGGATAGCAGAAACAGTGTTTGAGCATGCATTCTTAGCCATTTGTGTGGTGAGCATGGAGGTAGGCTCCTGAGTGTTACAATGTTAGCCTAAAAACTTTCACAAATTTGCCTTTTGTGTTACCGAGATTGGATTTCTATGTTCTAATGTTTCTGGAAGATGGATGCATACCTAACAGGTGTAGCTAGCCTATGCAAAGCAGTATGCTATTGATTGGGTAGCGTGGTCATATTTTATTTTGGCAATTGGTATAAACTGTATTATGGCAAGAAAGTTTCCAGGCTTTCCATTTTCTTTTAACAAACAGTGAAAATCAATGAGCAGAGTTGCCTCAAATTAGCTTGCACCAACCGATGACAGTAAAACAAAGCTTCCAGCTCTTTAATTTTGGGTTTAACCAAGTATAAAAATTAGTGTTCAAGGGGGTGAAAAAAATAACCTTTCACCTTTCACCCTGCTTTTCTTTTGGCCGTGAAAGAACTCAAAAACGAAAAAATAGGTTTCTTTTGCAGAAAGGAAATTGAGGAATAAAGTTTGCCCAGGTTTTGAGAAAAAAGTTCTAGCAGAAAAGGAATAGGTGATGGTTCAGTTAGACCTGCAGCCCGTTAGACCCTTTGCAACGAAAGGAATAACGAAGGAACGTGTTAATCTAACATTCCATTTTTATCAAAGATCAAGCAGATTATGTTTTCCCAGTTGCTCTCTGTTTGAAAAGTGCTGCTATGACAATGAAAGCGTCTGTGGAGCTTATGCATATATTTTTATGTTGTTTTTGCTTTAATTCCTAGTCGCCCATGAATTTCTAAGAGCTAATTAACACAGACGCTTTGATGAAATGATTGATTATCTTATTTTTTTCAAGGGCAAATAAAAAAGTATATGCATACATATAATAAAATATATTAAAAATTATGTATGCTAATAAATTAAAAAATAATTAACAACAATTAAAAATAAAAGTGGAAAAATAAAAAAACATGTATAAATCAAGATATTTAATCTCGCAAGATGAAATTTTTACTCGGTTGTGTTTGCTAAATTTTATTAATTAAAATAAATCTTTTTATTCAATTAAACGATAATATAAATAAACAAATACATCAAATTACTTGAATAAAATAAAAGAAAAAAATATATTATGCAAGCTTGCACATATTAAAAATATTATATGAAAATAAAGTTTTTTTAATTTTAAAAATAAAATTTATCTATACAAAAAGATAAAAAAAAATTATATATGAATAAGAAAAATAACTTCAAAAATTAAATGCACAAAATAATTTTATAAAAATCTATATCCGAAAAAGGTAAAATAAAAAAATATGTAAGATTTTTTTAATCCAAAATAAAGACCCAAACCCAAAACAGATTCAACATAAGTAAAAACATAAAAAACTAAAAATCTCTTAAGAAAAATGGATCAAACATAGAAAGAATAAAGAACATGACTCAAACTTAAATCCAACAATTGAACATTAAACAATACCAGATTTCAAGGAATAAAAAGCAATGTTTTAATCGCAATCAAGTATAGATCAAGAATCAAATGTCAGTTTGCTTTTATTATTCCTTAAACATCATGATTTTGTCAAAAATAGGTTTCGGTTCTAAGATTAAAACCCACAAAACATATTATCAATGCCTGAAAACCCTAAATTATTTACTAATAATGATATGCGAACTTACAAATACCAGAATTAAAATAAAACGAGACCTAAAACTAGCACCTACGATAATGTTTATCGGATGAATATGAAGAACAAAAACCCAAATTTGCCTAGAAAACCCAATATATACTGCTAAACCTAAAAGACACTTTTTAGACCTCCAAACCAGATTTTTTTAGCCTAAACAACCCACATTATCATAACCAAGCATACTTGAATAAAAGAAACCAGTAAAAATAACAAATCATCATAAATATGCATAAAATTCTAAGCTCCAAAACTATCAACCTAAAATAGCTTACATATTTATGCAATTTAGATTCAAAATGTCTTCCTAAACCTTCACTAGAACCAAATAAAACTCAGAAACCCAAAAACATGTAAAAAAAAAAAGAACATCAACCTTGCTAATATATTTGGAAAATTTCAAATCAAACTCAGATGTAAATATAATGTATTAAAACAATCATTAACATGTCAACTCATTCAAAACATTGCATTTAAACAACAAAAATCAATCCAACAAGCTTCATGAACTTCACTTTCAAGATTTGCAAGGATATATCTTCCAAGCTTGAAATCTTCAAATAAGAATGGATTTCTAATGCTGCATTGCTTTTTTCTTCTCTTTAGACCTAGCAAAAACAAACCAAATCCTTGAAATTGTGAACTTGATTGGATTACTTAAACCTTCACCAAAAATTTTTTCCCCTTTGTTTTTCTTTTTTTTTCCTCCCTGAAATCCTCTGATTACCTCTCTTTTTATAGGCGGGTTCAGAGCTTCTAGATGATTTTGTTAGGGTTCTAACAAACCAAAACTAGATTGGTTTTACTACAGGATCAATGATTCTGGATTTATGTGATTTTTTAACAAATTTGGAGGCCAAGGTGAAGTATTTCTAGTCTTTTGATCTTGGAAGAAAAGTTTCAAATTCTTTATAAGAACGCTCTTAGAGTTTTTAAGTGTGAACACACAAAAGAATTACGTGGTATTATACAAATGGGTGTCTTAGTTAAGGTTGATTGAGTTGATCACTTTTATGGCTTCGCTGGAGCAACACCAACGTCAACGTTACCTAATACCACCTGATCAAGGTAGAGGGGGTGCATACCTTTATGTTGGATCCAATCTTACTCAATTTAGAGGTCTGTAACTCCACATTTATTCGTTTGAAAATGCTAACCCGATTAGCATAGAATCTAAAAATGCAGGGTTGACTGACCATGGAGAAGATGTCATCGGAGAAAATAGGATGTAAACATTTGATTTAATAAAAATGAGGTTGTAGAGGGGTGTTTCTCAGTTGAATGATAGTTGTTATAGCCTAAGAAGTGGTTGGAAACGCAATATTCATTCACCTAAAAGTGCCTACTTGATCAATCAAAACTATCGAAGAAGAAAGAGCATAGTAGCTGAACAACATCATTAGGCTAAACCCTACAAATTAGGATTTTTTAATTTGGAATTTGACAAACTTCAATTTAATCCCTATTCTTCCCATTTCTTTTAATTTCACCTGTAAGTTCTTTCTGAACTCTAATTTCATGTAATTTCACCCTTATCAAACTCAATTAATAGCCCTAAATTTGAGTGTCTTTTACAATATGGTCCTTGGTTTTTGATTTGTTCAATTGGATCCCAATTAACCATCAAACTTTTAATTTTTTTTAATTTGGTCCCTGATTTCAACAATTTCAAACTTTGAAGTCTTGTTTTCCTTACAAGTTGGTCCTTAATTTTGAATTTCTTCAATCAAGTCTCTAATTGTCCATCTAACTTTAATATTTATTCAATTAAGCCTCTAATTTGATCAAATCAACTCTTAAAATTTGCATTTTGACCCTCCAGACTTTAATTTCTTCCAATTAAAGCCTAAATTGACTTTAAGAATTAATCTTCCTTGTAGTTAAACCTTGAAAAATTCCAATTGAGTCCTTAAACATACAATTTTGAATTTTCCTCCTAAAAAATGAATTCTCTTTGTCAATAAGGCAACATTTTCAATTTTGTATATTTTGACCCTCCTCAACCAATCTTTGGCAATTTCCTAGGAGTTCTGGTATGTTCTTCTAAACTGATATATTTGTCTTTTTTTTGTTTTTCTTCCAACACTTTTTTATATTTTTGTATTTCTCTTTTTTTTTTTGAATTTTTTGTTTGTGTGAGGCCTCAAAAATAAGTAACAAAAATAGGGAAACCTCCAGATCCTATAAATGATAAAATATTATTTTTCTCCTTAAATTGATAATTGTAAAAATTTACTTAACTACGTCCCTTCTTAATTTTTTTTCTAGGTATAAAATTGAAATTTCCTATATTAATTTCATGTGCAAAGGACCTAATCTTATTTCATTCTACTCTCATACAACTGCAAATCTCTCTTTTACCATCATTACATCTCATGATCCACTGAGAAATCAATATTGAAAAAACACCATATCTGCATCAATATTGACCGTATCAACATCGATCCTGTGCAAAAATTACATTTGTTCTGGCAAGGCCCTTTTCATATTTTATAGAATTGGTGCATTTTGGGGCAAACGCTTAGTTCAGATGCTCTGAATGCCATATTCACTTCTTTTGTTTTCAGGCTGTTAGTGTGCTGTCTCAGATCGAAATGCAAACAGGAAAAAGCAAGGAATTCATGCTTTCTTGTAAATATTATTGAGGCCTTTACCACCTGATGGCATGCTTATCTGCATTTGGATATGGCTGCAGCCTGCATGGATTACAGTGGACTGAGGAGGAAATAGACAAATTCAAGGGAAAGATCACCGAAGCATACGAGCGAGAAGGAAATTGTTATTACTCCGCAGCAAGGTTCTGGGTTGATGGAATAGTTGATCCAGCTGACACAAGAAAAATCATAGGCCTTTGCATCTCTGCTTCCTTGATCCGTCCCTCTCGGATTGACACAAAATACTATGTATTTAATAATTGGCATTTGAGAATGTAATAATGTTGTTTTTTAAAGTAATTTTTATTTGAAAATATATTAAAATAATATTTTTTTTAATTTTTAAAAAATTATTTTTGATATCAGCATATAAAAAAAATTCAAAAACAAAAAAAATAGTTTTAAACAAAAAAAAATTCAATTTTATTCATGAAATGCCGTTTGGAACGCGATTCCATACATCTCTGTTACTTTTCAAAATACTTTTCACTTAAAAATATATTAAAATAATATTTTTTTAAATAAATATATTTTTAACATCAATTTAGTAAAAAAAATTTAAATAATTTTAAAATATAAAAATAAACATGCTAGTAGAAAAGCAATTTGTGCATTAACTGCGACTAGCAAAAATAATTTACTGCAACTTTTTTTTTTTAACTTTTAATAAAATAAATGACCATTCAACTTGATTATAGTCATTGAAATGATGTGCTTTTTCTTTGCATAAACGGACCCCTTCACGGAGGAATTCTTGCGTGACGTGACTGATTTTAGCATTGCACAAGTAACATATTCTTGCACCTCATACACCACAGCATGAGTCCGGATTTATTTTCTCGTTACTCGTACTTGTTTGCAGCAACGAGAAAATATAGTCGGAAAATATTATGTAACAATTATATATAAATAATAACACGAAAATTAACAAGAAGCGCCCGTGGCCTAATGGATAAGGCGTCTGACTTCTAATCAGGCGACTGTGGGTTCGAGTCCCACCGGGCGTGAGCTTTTTGACTGATATTTTATTTTTCTAGTTGTAATTATTTTTTAAAATTATTTTTATTTAAAAATATATTAAAATAATATTTTTTTATTTTTTAAAAATCATTTTTTATATTAACATATAAAATGATCTAAAAACATTAAAAAAATATTAATTTTAAGTAAATAAAAAAATAATTTTTTTTTATTTTTTTTAAAAATATTTTTGAAATTTAAATTGAATACTAACAATAATTTTTATATTAATAACAATACTTGGATTAGTTTGAAATATTACCGTTTTTATTTTGATTTGAAATAAAAAAAATTAAAATGAGATACATTTTTTAATTTCTCATTAAATTAATAACATTAATTATCTATATTTAAATGGCATTAATCATAATATTCTAGTTGGTTTGAAAAATAAAATTTTTTAGTTTGATTTGAAACAACAAAAATTAAAAATATATTATTTATGAAAAGTTATTTTAAGAGATGGGGAAAAGAAAATTGATAAAACCAGCGGTTGGGGGACTTTATTGACAAACTAATCCCTGGGTTTATCTCTTCATAATCTTACTTAAATTGAAAATAAATAGTACACACACAGGTGGGTCCCGTTCCTTGATCAGCGGTTGATATCACAGCGATCAGATTACCCGATTTCAGTTCCTCGCATATATCATCACCCTATCCTCATACTCTCAGACCCACACGATAGTCAGTCGTAGCAGCAAGAACCACCGCCATCTCTCTGGTCTCTCTCTGCGTGACTAATTTTTAGTATTCGCTGTTTCTTTCGTTTTTTGAAATGGCTTCAACTGCTACTTCATTCTGCTCTCCACCGCTCACGAGCTCCCGCGCTTCCGTTCTTCGCCAATGCCAGCAGCTGAACCCTAATAGACTCTCATTTCCAATCAACTTGAACACCGCTAAAAGAGCACCGAATCTCACTGTTCAACATGCGCCTCTCCCTCTCAAGGTTCTCTGTGCTCGCGGAAAACGAGGTAAAACAAAATTAATAAATAACTCCCTTAAACTCTGTACTCTTTTAATTTTGATTCTTGTTTGAGTTGTTTCATCTTTATTATTTTTGTTAATACTGAGTTTTTTTTTGCTGATTTTGACGGTGACTTGATTGGAGTTTAGGAGAAGAGATAATCCATCTTGTTTTTTCTTTTAATGAATAATAAAAAATTAGGATTTGCTGTGTGCTTAAAAAAATCAAAGATTAGCTCATCTACTCAATGCAATCGATATATCAGATAGTAGAAGGTTGCTCTTTATAGCAAATATAGGTTCAATCAGAAAAGAAGCTGAGATTTTGTTTTCGGGTTGGAGACACAGTGTAAATGAATGAAATCCCTGGAAGAAATTGAAAACAGAAAAAAAGGGGCCAAATAAAGACACAGGGTAGGAGAAATGTGGAAGAAAGTTAGAGAGGTTCCTATGGAAGGGGGGAGCGAATCAGAACATGTTATTTCAAATGCCAGTCCCATTTTCAGAATTAGCATATTCTTCTTCTTGTTAGAACTCCCAAGCTGGACTGAACTGGGGAATGGTTTAATAAGTTCTTTGTTTTGATGAGAAGAGACTCAAAATATAGCAAACTGGTGATGTATGCAAAGAATGTTGCTTTTTTGGGTGCCCAAATTACTTTCCTGTGGCAGTGAAATTATCGTTTTGTTTTGCTTACCAACTGGGCCATCAAATTTTGGAGTATTGATTGGAGTGTGAAAGTATTTTATTGTTATTATTTATCATGCATGTTGAGAATGAATTTATTCATTAACTCTATGAAGGGAGACTGATTCCCTTTCATCCTCATCTCATGTCTAGGTACAACGGCAAAAAAACCTGCCACTTCTGATCCAGTTTATCGTAACCGGTTAGTTAACATGTTTGTCAACCGAATCTTGAAAAAGGGAAAAAAGTCACTGGCTTATCATATCATCTATCAAGCATTGAAAAATATTCAGCAAAAGACACAATCAAATCCATTAGCTGTTTTACGTGAGGCAGTGAATGGAGTAACTCCTGATGTAGCGGTAAAAGCAAGACGTGTTGGTGGATCTACCCAACAAGTTCCTATTGAAGTAGGAACATTCCAAGGAAAAGCACTTGCTATCCGTTGGTTGTTGGAGGCATCCCGAAAACGTTCAGGACGAAGTATGGTTCTCAAATTGAGTTCTGAAGTTATGGATGCTGCCAAAGGGACCGGTGAAGCCATAAAAAAGAGGGAAACCACTCATAAGATGGCAGAGGCTAATAGAGCTTTTGTGCATTTTCGTTGATCCATGAACAGGATTTAATGTAGACAAGTGGACTATTGGAAAGGATAAGCGGAGGAAAGACTTATATTTGACCTATGTACTTCTTGAAATAAGTGGATAGAAGTTCAAGATGAAATATATTGCTTTTGTAATCTATTTCTGTGAAACATATTTCTTTTGCATTCCATTTATGTCATGTTGTTAATCTCTCATATTCTGTCCAAACATCAATTCAGAAACTTGCGTTCTCTTTGGGCTTGAATTTTAATTGTGGTCGGATGTTCTGCATTTGCTATCCTATTTTGTACTATTAGTCTCATATCCCGGTCCTTTTGCTGCTAGTACTCTCAATGTAGCCAAGGAAGTTTTAATGGAGGATGGCATTATGATGAAGACTGGACAAATTCGTTGTCTTTTATACAAGCTGATGTTGCTTGTTGGTATATACGGGATGCGATGCATGTTCATGCTGTGCTTTGCTTTACAAAATGGTTACATCTAATATGGAACGTTGATATCTGCGATAGGACATGCAGTGTCAACCAGACTTGTTCTTTGAGAATAGAATACGTGGGTTGTAATCTTTAGAAAAGCCCTTTTTTCCTTTTGTAGTTGCTTGTCAATCTTCCAGAGAACAGAGTTTCTCATGACAATCTTCAGGGATCTTATAAGTTTTGGCTCTCTATCTTCAGCGCTGCTCTTATTTCTGCTTGCTTTATGGTTTCCAAATTGAGCTTTTTATGCTAAGCAATTATTAAGACACCTACAGTATGTTCTTGTTAACCACATCTTTTGGGTTTGTCAGCTACAGCTGTTACTCAGGACTCTTGGGAGATGTCGATTTTGAGAAGTGACATCCCTCCGACTTTGCATGTTATTTTGCAAGGTTCTGGTTTTGTTTCAACGTTAATGTGGGTAGGAATTGGATGCGACTTTTTCTCGAGGCAGAATGAAAATCAACATTCCGACCTTTTGATCGTGTCTGTCGGTTAATCAGCTTGAAATGAAACAAGAGACAGGCTGGTTGTTCCTTTGTTCTTGGGCTCAAACATTATTTACCCTAAAAGCCCAAGACCTCATTCTCTGACAGCGCCCTCCAACCAACCTAGAAAAAATAATTAATATATCACTTCTTCCGGCTTCAAAATCCTAGGAAAAAAAAAACACCCCAGAGAAGCAAAAACCCATCGTCTCTACAAAAAAAGCAAGTATGGTAGTGAACAAATAAGGAAAAAGAAGCCAAAATCTTCTTCACCTCTCCTTGTGTAGGAATAATCCATAAAGAGTGATCGCCATCTTCTTTGATCTTTGTTGGATGATAATTTATTGGATCTTTACCCTTTGGTTTTATTCTTCAACAAGATCTCAATTCCTTGGTCCTGGTGATAACAACTTTATTTTATTTTAAAGAGCTGCTCTATGACCTCAATTCAAAGGTACCCTTTTCTTTTCCTTTCTTTGATCAATTGAGTTTCATCTTCAAATTGTAAATTTCATAATTTGTGCAGTGGGGATAGATTTAAACTCTTGGGTTCTGTTATGCTCTCTGGTCTTAAGAGAGACAGGCGTTAAGCTAAGATCTTAATCTTCAAATAAAACACTTCTTGAGCTTAGCTGCTAAATATGTAGTCTTGATCAGCTGTTTGGTGAAGTAATCAAATACATCTATTTTTAGGTTTGGCTAATCAATTGGGTTCTTAATGTTAGCTTGTTTGGTGGCAGTGCTTCTTTGAATAGTTTGGTATACACATTTTTGCTTTGATGTTTTTCTAGAGTTATTCTTAGAATAATCCTATATTGTTTGATGACTCTCAATCTCTTCCTCTGGTAATCAACAGGGGTCTTTAACTTTTTGATAACATAAAAGAATTAACAATAGCATTAAAAAAAGAGCGATGGCAAATTCAAATCCATCGGCATCAACGCTTCCCTCTGATTCTTCTGAGCAGAGGGGAATCCATATGGCAGATTCAAACATGCAAGCCATTCAACCCTGTGTTAGCCATCAAATTCGACCCTCTTTGGATGGTCCTGTAGCTATCCTTTGGGACATTGAGAACTGCCGTGTCCCTAGTGATGTCCGCCCTGAAGATGTGGCTGGGAATATCAGAATGGCTTTGCGAGTGCACCCTGTTATTAAAGGAGCTGTCATGATGTTTTCTGCATATGGAGATTTTAACTCCTTCTCCAGACGACTGAGAGAAGGCTGCCAGAGAACTGGTGTTAAACTAGTTGATGTTCCAAACGGTAGAAAGGATGCTGCTGACAAGGCTATTTTGGTCGACATGTTTCTCTTTGCACTTGACAACCCCCCACCTTCTTCCATCATGCTTATCTCTGGAGATGTGGATTTTTCTCCTGCTCTTCACATACTTGGTCAGCGTGGATATACTGTGATTCTTGTTATCCCTTCTGGGGTTGGCGTCTCATCTGCCCTATGCAATGCTGGCAAGTTTGTTTGGGACTGGCCTAGTGTGGCTCGTGGGGAAGGTTTTATACCCCCCTCAAAGACATTATTGCCTTCCCATGCAGGACCAGCTGATATTGCTGGGTATTTTATGGGATGCCGTATAAATGACAACCACGATGGCCAGAATGAAGAAGAGGCAATTGTTTACTGGGGGCGCTCGCAAAGCTATTACAACTCTAGAGATCTCTCTATAATGTCACAGTCTTTATCTGAATACAACAGCAGTTCTTTGATGACTGTGCCTTGTCACCCCACTAGTTCGAGGTCACAGAGTCTCCCATCTGGTCTGAATGAAGTTTCAGCATGTCCCGCATCTTATGATGAATATTATTCTACTATGTGGGTACAGCCTGGGGACATAAATGGTCTGAAAGCTCAGCTGGTGAAGTTACTTGAACTTTCAGGAGGATGTTTGCCTCTTACCCGAGTTCCTCCTGAGTATCAGAAGATGTATGGTCGGCCTCTTTATGTTTCAGAATATGGGGCATTGAAGCTTGTTAGTCTTTTCAAGAAAATGGGCGATGCAATGGCAATAGATGGCAAGGGTCACAAGAAGTTCGTCTATCTTAAAAACTGGAAAGCAGGTCCAAGTGCACCTCCTATAACTCTAGCAAGGAGGGGTAAGACAGGAAAGGGGCTTCAGGAGGAGAGCTTGGATGCTGCGACAGGTGGTGGCTCTTCAGATGAGGTCTCAGATGAAGAAAGAGTGATGGTTGAGGAACATGAGGTGGGGAGGAACCAAGGGAAGGCTAATTTGGGAACAGCAGCTCGATATGAAGTTGATGACCCAAATCTTGAGCTGTTCAAGTTTGAGTTACAGGAGATTCTAGTGAGCTATTCTTGTCAGATTTTCTTGGATTGTTTTGAGTCAATATACCAGCAAAGATACAAAAAACCACTGGACTATCAAAGATTTGGTGTGGATGAGCTGGAGCAGCTTTTTGACAAGGTGAGAGACGTTGTGGTCTTGCATGAAGAACCAGTGAGCAAGAAGAAGTTCCTGGCTGCAATTGGTGGCTAGGAGAAATGAGAGTTGCTTGTCTTGTAACGTGTTCACTTACATAGATCAGATAGTTGAGGCATGCCTTATAATTGCATGCTCTCTCATAGTTTTTCCCCTTATTTTTCATAAAAGATGACGGAGAAGGCTGGATCACATTTATTCTTTTATCATTATGTGTCCTGCATGGATTTGAGTATCTCCATGTATGCCTTTTGCCTCATCGTTGTTACTGATAAAACTACTAATGTGAGATCTGTAATATAATTTCACCAGTTTAGTGCCCGAACACTTCTTTCAACATTCTCACCTGGAAAGTAGAAGCTTTACTTGCTCTTTCATTACATGTTGGCTACATGAGTTGTATTTGATGATTGATCTTATCAATCTATCGAAGTGGAGATACTTTTACTTCAAGCATTTTTGAATGGTTGGCTGCTGTCAAGACTCCGAACCTAGATCCATGTGATTTCGTGCCTCAAACTTTTAACAGCGATACAAAACAGTGCCCCTTGTATTTTACAGTGATTCAAAAGTTGGAAGCTTTTTGTTTGTATAGAAGCTTTCTCAAACCAAAACTATTTCTTTACTCTGGTCCTTAAATAATATGAGACGTTCTGTTTACTATGAAAAACATAAAGAAGAAGCAGCTCAATAAAATGTGTGAAGAGTCCTTGAAGCGATTATTTTGGGAATTCAGGGTTTTTGAGCTGGTGTGAAGTTAATGGAAGATGTGATTAGGAGTCCCATGGTCTCTGCAATTGCATCCCCCAAGACTTGCTGTCGTTTCCTGAAAATGTAGGTGTTGTTGGTTGGGCTAGAGCTTTCATACCCTGAGGAGCTGAGATCACCGCATGATAGACGGAGCTATTATCTGCTCTATTTGTCAACACCTTCTTGAATGTAGTGGTGGCAGTATTCGTCATGTTCAAGAGAACAAGGAACGAAGGATAATTAAGATCAAGGCTAGCATATTCACAAGTAAAATTTGAAGGCCCTGTGATGATTTGGATCAGTTGGCTTGTACAGCTCATCGCACACAGGTAGTTAGCGCAATCCTCCGCCTCTATATCATACACTAGGTCAAGGTCCATGGCTTTGTTGGGATTTACATGCCCTGCTCCAAAATCAAGTGGTGTCCCAGCAACTTCAGTGGTCATATCGATGATTCTACCAACTGCGTTGCCTGTAACATCAGCAGTTGTCATCAGTGCTGATCGGATGGAAGCAGAACTCCAAGCATGGTGAGAAGCTTTAAGCAATGCAGCTATCCCAGCTACATGGGGACATGACATTGATGTGCCGGAAACAAGAGCATAATCTGTGAGCAAATAATCATCTTCACGCATTGGTGCAAATCCTTTATTATGAACCCAAGCAGCCAGAATATGGTATCCAGGAGATAGTATATCAGGTTTCAAGAGTCCATGGGGATCTTCGATCAGGTCCTCAAGAGGAAAAATATGCCACTTTCGAACTGGCTCAGTACCTAATAACGTTAACCCAAATTTTACTCTAACTGTTGTGTTCGTGGTATTTATGATATAGTTCTTCAGCAAGTCTCAATCTTTTGTGCTCACTATCACAATCGGCATGTAGACGTAGTCTTGTTGGAGAAATTCTGAATCGTCTTCACTGAGGATAGCCCCATTAGCTCCAGCAATGTCTGGCCCACATCGGAGAGACACTGATGACTCATCATCGTGGTCACAGAAGAGGAACTTTCCTGCAACATCTTTGGGGTCTAAGAAGTTCCAAGCACAAACTTCTTTGCCTCGATTTCCTTGTCCGAAGTATACAGTAATAACAATTTCCTTCTCGCTCGTATGCTTCCATGATCTTTGCCTTGGATTTTTCTATTTCCTCCTCAGTCCACTGTAATCCATGCAACCATATCCAAATGCAGATAAGCTTGCCATAAGTTGGTAAAGGCCTCAATAATATTGATAAGAAAGGTGAGGTCACATGAATTCCTTGCTTTTTCTTGTTTGCATGTCGATTGAGACAGCACACTAACAGCCTGAACACAAAAGAAGTGAATATGGCATTCAGAGCATCTGAACTAAGCGTTTGCCCCAAAATGCACCAATTCTATAAAATATGAAAAGGGCCTTGCCAGAACAAATGTATTTTTTGCACAGGATGGATGTAGATACGGTCAATATTAATGTAGATATGGTATTTTTTATATATATCTAATTGCTCAAATCAAAGTGATGGCACAAGATTTTATTGACATCTTGATCATATCCGAGGAGTGAAGAGGCCGCCTGAGGACAACCCAACACCAGATATTTTGGCATTTGGCCAAAGGAACAAGAAACTGGGACTGCATGCACGACCACACATTGCATAATTTCCAGCACCAAAACTTCCACCAACAATGATGGTTACCTTGGGGACCTGCACAGGTATTTTTATTGGCAAAAGTTCAGGTGTAAATAAATTTTCTTCCCATGATTTCTTCAATTTCTCAGTGGATCATGAGATGTAATGATGGAAAAAGAGAGCTTTGCAATTGTATGAGAGTAGAATGAAATAAGATTAGGTTGAGTGTAAGGAGTAAAACTTTCGTGAGCTGCTAGATCAATTTTACTTTTCAAAGTGAAAACAGAAAAGAAATGCTTGAAGCAAAGCAGCCCATCTTACATACCAACGATGAAATATAAAATGTTTATATTTCCCAGCTTTAGTTGTCCAGAAATCCTAAAACATGAAATAAAGAAATGGATGTATAATGAGTACTTTTTCGTGCTTAAAAAAACAATGAATAGTTTTACAATTGCCTTTTCTATCTAACTGGTGATATGTATTCTCAGAAGACATTGACTTGACCTGCTGCCAAGTCTGTAAGAGTAGTGCTACAGCTTTCTTGCAAACCATGATTGTTGATCGAGGCAAACAATGATCGCCTCAAACAGAGAGCATACTGGAGGGAGATTGTGGGGAGCCAGTTTCAAGTAAAAAGCTTCTACTACAATACGACCTCGATGTGCTTGAAGAGGAAGCAAGATATCTTCCATCCCCACTCTGAAAAATAGCATCACTCTTGTTTGATTTTTCCTTGCTTGTTCTTCCTCCTCCTTCACTTCCTTCACACTCTTCATCTTCCACAGCTCGCGCAAATTCACTATGCATTGGGTCTGAACTCTCATACAAAATCCTAAGGACTTGCTTGATTGAAGGCCTTGCCCGGCCTTCCTTCTGTGTGCACCATCTCACGATAGTCACAATAGTTTGTAGCTGGTCCAAGTCAAAGGAATCCCTGATGCGTGGATCCACCAACTCCGGTAGCCTTGAATCTGATGCCATGAATATTTGAGACCACTCCACCAAATTCTTGCTCTCCTGTATTGCTCGTCTTGCAGTCACTATCTCCAACAGTACCACACCATAGCTATATATATCACTTTTCTCGGTGAGCTCTTGGGTGACCACATACTCAGGATCCATGTAACCTGAAAATCATTGTGTACTCAGGCCTCTTAGTACAGTGAACTAGCAAATATTTACAGTAGAACACAAATATTGTATTCCCGGACCTGGAGTTCCACGGATATCGGTCTCTACTGGTTCAAAGCATATAGAACCATCTTTTGAAGCATGGGCAAGGCCAAAATCTGCAACCTGGAAAATAAAAATGGTGTGAAGGAGACACTGTAAAAGATAAACCGCTGATAGGTATGACTTTGCAGGACATACTCTTGCAAGAAAAACCCAGTCCTTCAAATTTTTAAATTTTTCGTAGTCTTCAAAATTTTTGAAAATCTGGGTTTTATTAGAAGTACTATCATTCTGAGTGTATAATTGAGAAATACAATATGGGCCATGAAAGAAATAAACTCACAAAAGCAACAAGGCAGTAAATCAATACACTACCTTAGCAACAAAATTTTCATCCAATAAAATGTTGCTTGATTTTATGTCCCTGTGGCACAGAGGTGGATCACAATAAAAGTGGAGGTACTCCTGCAAGTAAGAATAAGAAATGAGGGGGGGAAAATAATTCATGTAAATGAGCCAAAGGTCTGAAACCAAACCAATGGTAAGCCACTGTTTCTGTTCATTACCAGAGCATTAGCCACGTCAATTGCAATCTGGATTCTGACCTGCCAACTCAGAGGACTTCCAGGGGCTGCAAACAGGATGTCAAATCTATTCAGAATACAAGGCCGCCAAATGAGTTCCCCCAATATAAGAAACCACTAATTTCTATAACCAATAGAATTTGAATCCATGAATCTTCTGGAGAAAAAATTTTCTTTGTTAAATGAAGGCATGGATTGCAAGTGTGTGTGCACACACCAGAGAGATATTTCTCTTGTGAACAGCACCACAAAAATTTATTTCCAGTGGAACATAAACTAGAAAGGAAGAGTAATGCACCAAATCAAATGGACTAGCAATAGTATAATGAAAATGAAGAGACGTACAATGAAGATGATCCTTTAGGCTTCCATTTGCCATATGCTCATACATGAGGAACCTGCCACGAACAACCAAAGAGTATTTGATTTTGCAGTTAGAGAAACGATAATCCCACACAAAACCAGATGATTAGAAAAAGTTTAAGCAGAGCTTGTGAATGTTCAAATCTGCCCTCGTGTTCATTATATTAAACCCATGCAAAAGTAATGTCATGGCACACATTGAGCACATACACACATCACATTGAAATGACCTCAATTTCCTACTCGTTAATTGATACAAAACATTTAGTAACATTTAAAAAGAACACCACAAGACTGCTTGCATTAAGCCATGGCATACAAACATTTACATGGACCACAAGGAAACACTCATCAAGTCTTAGTTTTGCTTGCAAGATAAGATGGGGCCAATCATAAAATACTTGAACGTAGTGGTAAACTACCTCTCATTCTTTTTTATGCAAAAGCCTCTTAGAGCAACAAGATGGCGGTGGTGCAGTCTAGCGAGTAATTCTATCTCTCTGCAGAACTCCTGTTCTACCTGCTCTGAAACCTTGTTCATCCGCTTCACTGCTGCCACTAACCCATCACTAAATTCAGCTTTATATACAGTTCCAAATCCTCCCTGTCCAATGATTGTATTGAAGTTATCTGTTGCCTTCATTGTCTCCTTGTAGCTGAATTTTCGTAGCATTGATGCAGGCCCTGCAGATGACAGCCACCCCCACCCCATACAACCCGAAGTTATGAATTAATGAATGAAAATTGCAATTTTAACGAACACCAGCATGAAGATAGCACATAACCAAGAAAACCCAGAATCACACCTTGAAATTTCCTTGAAGGCCTAGGAGGAGGGAAGGCTCTTGAAAAGGTCTTATTTATATTCTCAGATTCCTCTATTTCTCTGTTTTTCCTACGAATAAGAAATATCAAGACTATCAGCATCACAAGGGCAGCTGCTGTGACTGCAATGCCAATAATTGGAACTAATGTCAGATGGTATGGGTGGTGGTTTGCTTTTAGGGGCAGTCCCAGCACAGCTTGGTTCGGGCCAGCAGCTGTTAATGGATTTGGAGGGGCTTCAGGAATGACTGCAGATGGAGGTGGCTCTGAAACACCAAAAAAAAAAAAAAAACTGAGTTAAGTGGTTGGATAACAGAACATAGAACAAGAACTACAGATGAAATCACTTCCCATGATGTGAGACGGTTCAGATAACAGCTTCCTGGCCAAGAAACGACAATTAACTCATAGTAAATATATAATATCCTGTATCTAGAAGGTTATAGCATGACAAATAACAGGCTAAGGGTCTGACCGACGCAATATATTGGGAAAATTACTTTGCCCTTTTCCAGGATAATCTCTGTGTATTCTCATTCTTCTTAAAAGAACTGCATTTAACATAGTCCATTTACCCTTTATGTGGAGTTTCTTCCCTAAGTCAATATTTGAACTTCTTATACTTTGATTATCTGAACCATCATCTTAATTTCATAAAATGCAACATTGATTCAAATTTCACACTGTAAATAAACAAAAGAATACAAAAACTAGCACAGGGGTACATACTCGACACAAGCAAGAAATCAGTAAACACATGAAGCAGAAAACTACTCATTACCTAAAGGGATGTTGAGCCCTTGAACTCCGAAGAAACAGCTTGCAATTTCAACTGCTGAAACATCATCAAATTGGCTTGCAAGTGCAATAAAAGTTGCATCGCGGCAGGTACTCAATGTCAGATTATTATCTGTTCCCACCAGATGATGAAGGTATATAATGCCAGCATTTAAACACCTCTTGCAGTCACTTTCTAACAAAAGGGGAAGCCTGCAATTTTGTGCAACGTCCACGAATTTTGGAGACCCCAACATCTGAGTGACAGTTGATCGACCCTTACACTCATAAGTCACTGGAATTTTTGTCCCAAACCCACAAAAAACTGTTGCATCACTTGGAACTCCATATAGTTGCATAGTTTGAGAAATGGAATTAAGACATATATCAGATAGATTCGAGGCAACCCCTAGATTGCTAGTTGCATTTGCATAACGAGCAATGGAAACTGCAATAAACGTATTAATATAGCGGCAGCACTTTCCTCTTCCATCTTTACTAGAGCACATAGAGGCTGCTAAGGTAAAATTTGATCCACTCAGATCTAAGGGGCAATCTGCAGAAGTAGCAGGTGTTGTTGTGAATCAAAATAACCATTTTTCAACAAAAAAAAGAGAAGAAAGCATCACCAAAAAAATAGACTTTTGATTGTTTACTTGGGAGTTCGAAATAACACAACAATATCTTCAATGTAGACAATCTCTAAATTTTCCAGCATTGTGACAGTATAGCTATAATATGATTATTGGCACTAACCCAGTTACACATAACCATAAAAACAAAACTGCTCATGCAATCCCACGAGTCTCAGGAATCAAACACATTGGAAATGTTCAATAATGTCTAAACAAAACAATTATTCACTAAGAAAAACAATAACACCTCAAAGAATTCAAGCTAGAAACCAAAACCCTCTTCCAAAAGTCCTCCCTTTTCACAAAATAATCACTCGCAGTAAAGAATAAAACAATCAATAAAATGCAAGTAACTTCCCTTCTCAATCCAAACAAAAACACAAATATCAAAAGTTTACATCTTTCTGAAACAGAAAAGAAATGCTAATTAAATGGTACTGACCTGCCATTGTTAAATGCAGAAGCATTGCAATAAATGCAAGTAAACCCAACAACAACAAGGAATATCTATACACCACCATTGCCAAGACCAAGAAGGAAACCTTGAAGCTAGAAAGAGAGAGAAAAGAGAAGGGAGGCCTTAAAAACAGAAGCTGGGTATGTTTGGTGCATTTTAAGAGACTACGCTGTTCATTCACAGAGGGAAGAAGACTGACTGAGGTCTAGAGCGTGACTCGTGTGTAAATACAGTTTAGTGATGTGGCTTTTTGCTATATGGGAAATGGAAAAGGCTAATTTATAATCTTAATGCGCATAATCAAGAAGCGAGTCCATGCCTCCATGGTCACATTGTTCTGGTTCAGGGTCGTGCGTGTTAAGTGGTTAGTGGTTTCACTATGGTCCAGTAAGCGGGCGAGCTATGAAATGGCAGGTTTTGGGAGTTGGGTATAAATTGAGCTGCATTTGTTGTGCCAGTCGTCAATCAATGTGACTGCTTGGACCACGAGAAATCTAGTTCAATTGGAAAAAGTACAGAGTGAAATTTGATGGTAGCTGTTGTTTTCCTTGGATTTTCTCTTGGCAACATAGCCATTTTCAGTTTATTATTTTGGCATGGGCCCCTTTCATATCTGAACCCCATCGCCATGGGTTGTTTGCCCATTTCTACAAGCAAGATGTAATGATAGTTCTTTTTTATGGAAATAGAATAGGATGAACTTAAAAGTGACATTATACTGTGTTCTATTGCTTTAGACTACACTGTATGTAATTCCATGTTATGTGAAGTTATTTTTCTCAGAATAAAACAAGAAGGAAAATCCACCCAAGCTTTTGGAATCATATTTGGACATTGGTATATTCGTCTTAAGGATATGAAACTCTTCAACCAAACAATATTGCGTCCACACTTTGGAAATTCTTGAATTTTGTATGAATAATCACCGGGTCTCTTAAGATAGACCAGGCAGGGACTTGTTCCCTTCTTTAGCACCCAGGTTCGACTCTTTCTGTGTACGTTTGTTACTCCTGTGGTGCTTTACTTATCTACTGGGTTTGCAGGGTGTTCAGTGGGTCCGGAAATTAGTCGTGGTGCGCTAAATTAACCCAGACACCCGTGGTTATAAAAAATAAAAAAAAAGGGCATGTGGACTATTGCTTCAAAGTAGTAAGCTCAAAAGACCCACGATTTCTTCTCACAAAATGAGCACGAAGGAAGCAGCAACAGCCCAGAAGCAGGGGTCCTTTTGGAGTTATATATATAAACCTTCCAATATGGACAAAAGGGCAGCTCAATAATGATATATAAACAATTGCCATTACTAATTGCAAGCTCACATAGGCACATACATATATAATATACCGAGCATGTGATGCTCCATTGATAATGATGCTTCATGTTACAACTGTTGTTTTTTTTTGTCTGCTGGGGAATGTTGAGGATTTTTTTAAAAGCATTTTAGTAGATAAAGTGACATTTTAATTCAGTTTGGAAAGCTTTGGTGTGAAACGAGTAGGATTATTGGTGCTATTTCAACTTTTTAGCCTTGCAATCCACGCTTAGAATTTTGGCAAGTTCCACTTTTGAGTAGGGTGACGCGAGCATAGCTGTTGCTGCACTCTATCTATCTATCTTATTGCGGGTTTTCTTTAAAAGAAACATTAGCACAATTATCTCAAAATAACACTATCCGAAAATTTTTAATGAAATAACACACTTTCTATTTTATCATACTTTTAAAATGAAATATATTAAATATTATTATTTTTAAGTATGATAAGATAATTATCGTGCTTTAAAAACACGATAACTTGACATGTCTTCATGAAATTTAAATTCCTTTTCAAATTAAAAAACACAAATAAATACAGATTTTTTTTCTTGAAAAATCAACTTTCATAACCTTCACCTCTTTAAAAAAAAAACTCACTAATCACTTGTTTGTTTTCTCTTAAAACACAAAAATAAAATAAAATAAAATTTATCTTAGTCTTTAAGCATCCTATTATGTTTTTCTCTTTATAATCCACTACTATTATTGCCACCTTTGCCCTCGCCGCCCCAGTCTTTTTTCTAGTCTTACAAGTAAGGTAAACATACTATATTGCTTTGAATTTGTGTTTGGTTTAGTTGAAATGAAATCATTGTTTAGGGTTTTTTGAATTAGTGATAAATTAGTAATGAATACCATCAATTATGTTGATTTGATATAGTTGAACATGAAAATAAGTAAAATTAATTATGAAATAATTATTTCAATAAATTATGTGTTGCATTGAATTGTAGATAAGTTGCTAAATTTGGTATTTTCTTTAAACCCTTTTGATTTTTTATGAATTTGAATTTGATTTAATGCAATTAAGCACGGAAATATTAATTAGATTTGATATCATAGTTATGTTTAATTTTGATCAATTATGCACTACATTAAATTTTAGGAATTTGTTTTGAATTTGCTATGAATTTTGGCAATTAGAGTTGGAGTAATGCAATTTAGTTAAAATTACATCCAATTGATCGGAATCCGATTTGTTTCTTTTTTTTATATAGAATATCTTATTACATATTTATGTTATATCATTACAGTGGTACTATTGATTCAAATGTGAGCAGTAGTATCACATACAATAACAAGAACAGTTTGTTGTTAAATGGTAATTTAAGTATGTCATATGCGGAAATGAAAGAAATTATTTCTCATGGACTTGAGTGGAATTATAATGATGTTGATGTTGAAATAACTTGGAGGTGTCAAATTGGTGAACATTAGTATTACCCTGTATCAATTATATGTGATGGCAGTTTCATTGATTCATTCATCTAAAGTGGATTGAATATGATGATATTGTATGTGAGCAGTCAACCAAAATCTTTGTGTGTCCCAACTTCTGGTCAAATATGTATAAGTGTCTCACAATCTACAGGTTCTTTAAAGTCGGTTAATAAAAGAAAAAATAGTTTATTGTCTGATGATTTGCTACAAGAGATTAATGATATTATATTTGATAATCCATTCACTAATCAGCAAAGATTGACTATTATTAGCCTTGTGACAATGAAAATGATAAGACATTAGACCCGAATGTGATAGTAAATGTTGATAATGGTGTTGATGATGAGGTAATACCTTTTATTTCTGAATTTGGAGATTCTTCTGGGTCTGCTTTTATTATTTCTCATAATTAGGCATTTAGTCATATAAGTTTGCAAGGAGGCTCTAATTTAGAGGTTAGACAAACATTTAGCGGTAAAAATAAATTTGTTAATTCAGTTAAATATTGACACATTGCACATTCGGTTGAATATCAAGTCCAACGGTCAAACTTGACATTTGTTCAATTACAATGTGTGTAAGAGTATTTACATGGAGGATATCATAAAAGGTTGGATTCACTTCAGATAGGAAAATTTAAAGGGCCATGCATATATACCTTGACCTTTATCCAAGAAAATCAGCATCTACTCAATGCAAATTTTGTTGCTAATGTTATATCAACCATTATGATGGATAGTCTTTCAATAACGGTTGCAAACATACAAAATGAGATAAAATTGCATTACAAGTATAAAATATCATATGATAAGTATGAGTTGCAAAACAAAAGGTGTTTGAGCATTTATTTGGTTCATATGAGGAGTCTTTTAAAAAATTACCAAGGTTGTTATTGGCAATAAAAAAATCAAATCCTAGAATAGTTGTTGACTAGATACATAAAGAAAATCTTGATGATAGTACAATGGTTTTTTAGAGAGTATTTTTGGTCATTTGGAGCTTATATGGATCGCTTGTCAATATTGATGGCACACATTTATATGGGCAATATAATGGGAAGTTATTGATTGCAATTTTTTTTAGGCAAATAATAGGATATTCTCGTTGGTTTTTGTAATTGTTAATGAAAAAAATAATTCAAATTGGAGATGAATTTTGCTTTGCTTACAGAGATATGTTACCAATTATAGAACATGTATATGGATAATATCAAATAGACATGCTGGTATAAAGAATGAACTAGTGGAAATTTGGCATGCACCTATAGGATATCATCAGTATTGTACCCGATAATTTATTAGAAACTTCAATCATAAATTCAAAAACTCATCTACAAAAAAAGATTTGATGAGAATGTGTTATGAATCATCAAGGCACAAATTTGATTTATAGTACGAAAGAATGTGTAAGTTGGACCTAACATATCAATAATGGCTTAAAAAGGAACTAAAAGAAAAATGGGCACTATGTTACCATGGTGGTTACCGTTATGGTAATATGACAACTAATCTTTTAGAAGCTTTTAATCATATTTTTTTTCTAAAAGGTGCTTATGCAATGCCTATTTTAGCTCTAGTGCAATTGACATTTTGCAGATGTAATAGTTATCGGATCAAACAGAGACGTGAAATAAATGATTTTATTTAATGTGGAATAATCCCCCCCAATCAATTTAGGTTAAATTGATAAAAGTAGGGATAGATCAAGAGATCATACTGTAATGTTTTTTTTACTCCGAATAACAGGTTTTTCAAGTCAACATCCCTATTAAATCTGGTGTTGTAAAAGAAGTCAAATGGGCAATCATTTTGAATGATAGAACATGCACATGTGGTTAATGACAAACATTTCAACGTCCATGTTCACGTGTTTTGCATGTTGTGCTGAGAATCACTTAGACTTTACATGATTTATTGATGGTCATTATATGGTTTAGGTTTATAAATTAGTAGATGGCATGACATTCCATCCATTACCAAAGGAGTTAAAATTAAGTGATTACACATGACCTCAAGTTGACATAGACTCATCTAGATGGGAACTCGAGCATGGTCAACGAATATCTACTCGTTTGCACAATACGATAGATGCAATAGAGGGTCATACATATTATAGATGATACATATGCAATAAAACATGTCATGATATGAAAACATATCCTCTTCAACAATGTATGTATGACAAAAACAAATATAAGTTAAAATATATTATGATATGTTTTGTAAGAATATTAAATTTATCTGATCTCACATTAAACACAGGTACTCTTACATAGAATGTCGCACACACGAGATAGAGGATCTTCTTCTCATTTTAGGTAACCATATTATGACATTGATATTCCCAAATATCATGACTATTTTCATGGAGAGCTTGGGTCACAGTACATGTCTGCAGGGTCTACTGACACTTTCGTCATGTGGTTGCAGGATAGATATTAATTGGATGATGTTTTCATCGAGTTTGTAAGTATATTTAATTTTAATAAATATTTTCATTACTTAACATTAAAGGTATTGCATATTTATGTAATTATATTTTAGATTTCTATACAAGATGAGGTTATCATTTATTGTTGAGCATATAATCAGATGAAACTATATGAGAAGGTTCGGTTGTATAGAGCACATCAAGCTTAACCACGACTTAATCCATACACTAATTGAACGATGAAGATGTGAGAGACATATATTCCATCTTAGGCATGAGGAGATGACACTGACGCTATTGTTATAACTCATTTTTTGGTTATTCCCTAAAATTTTACCCTTTTCCTTTTAAAATAAAAAAATAAATAATAAATAACAATAGCAGGAAGACTTACATTTAGGAAAAAGCAAGTTAGGAGGATTTCAAATATAGAGAAAGATCAATCTACAATTTTAAATGAATTTGGAGCTTAATTGTACCCCGTTGTGCTCAAAACTAAAGAGACAATATAGATTCAAGATCAAATTAAATAATTATTGGACAAATCTGCATAAAAGACATAATTAGATTTTTAATAGGCCAATTTGATTTAATCATGGGTCAAATTAAAAGTTTAATTATATTCAAGAATTAATTTGGGTCCAATTAAATGATTTATTTAGGTGTAAGGACTTAATTATACTTTAATTAAGGGTTAAAATTAAGAAAATTAAAAGTTTGGGGTCAATTAAGGGTTAAATTGAAAAAATTCATAACCAAAGATCATTTTGCAAAAGTTTGGTTGTCATCATAGATCGACGTCTTTTGCATAAATTGAAGAGGTGGCTTTAGCAATCTATTTTGACAGACTATGATGACACATTTGAATCAATGATTGGGATCATTCTAGTTCGAATCAAGGGTCAAGATTTGACACTAGTAAAGACAACATGTACGGTGTATGGCTGGTGGTGGTAATGACTGCGGAGGCATGGCGATGGAAGAGGAGAAAGAGGTGGCTGAGAGGGGAGAAAAAAAACTAGGAAAATAGCTGATTTTTTCCCAACTTTGACCTTAAATTTCTTTATGCTCAATGCTTGGAATGGACAAATAACTCACATGGTTGCTAAACCGGGCTAGCAACCATATGAGTTGTGGGCTGGACCCGTTCTAGCCTAGTCCATATGGATGGGCCGGTCCAGCCTAAAAAAAGGGCTATTAGGCCATCAGTCGACCTAACCTAGCCGGGTTGGACCCGTTTCAGCCCAGCCTAGATAGATGGGCCGAGTACAGCCCATATAATAATAATCATACAATAATACATAAAAATATTAAAATATTTTTAAAAAATAAAGAAATTTTTTTTTCAAATTTTCCAAAGGTTAAATATTTGTGGGCTCTTCGCATGTTTTTCCAACTATTTTGAATAATATCGAGCTGTATATTTACATTGTAAGATACAAATCCGGTATTAAAATACCCAATTTTCTTTGAAACTTTTCTTATTTTTTTTAAATTCAAAAAAATTCAAAAAATTTTAAATTAATTCCCTCTTGATAAAAAACAGAAAATCATACAACCAAATCCTAAAAGTTTTCCAAGCATATTTTTTTTTATAAAAAATAAAAATACATCTTTCTCATGTTTTCAAATGCTAAAATGGATATCGTGACTAGTTTATATTTATCCGTTAGGGTTCAATCAAAATTTCAAAAACCCTTCACCAATCATTTTGTTCACTTTATATTTAAAATATTAGGGTTTAGTTGTAGAATTTAATATTTGAGGGTGTAAAACTAGATAATAGAGTATACCCTCATATATATAACAAATGCAATGCTAAAATTTAGACCTTATAATGGTTAGGATTTAACAGGATAAGGTAGAGACTTCCTCACGAATAGAGATCTACCTTGAACCTTAGACGAGACCAACAAATAAAAACTTAACCTAGAAAAACAATCAAACAACAATGCAGCTTACCTCAGGTAGGGTGCACTAGGGGTGATGCATTTTCTCCTTGCACAACCAGTCCCTTACCCAGACTTTTTCAGACCATAGGTGATGTGGATCAGCCTACAAAAACCAGCAATGACCTACTACATGTTCCAAATGGACCAATGACTCAGTCCAAGAAAAAGGCATTGAATGCATTGATTTTGAAGGTTTTGATCAAGTCAGATTTGAAGGGGCCATTGGAGTATCAAGAGGATGATGTATATCAGTTGACAAACACCAATAAGGACTCATTACATGTTCCAAATGGGCCAATGACATGGTCCAATACAAAGGCATTGAAAGAGACATTGAATATATTAGTTTTGAAGGTTTTGACCAAGTCAGATTTGAAGGGTCCATTGGAGTATCAGAAGGCAGTCTTAATACATCTTATCAATGTGCAAAAGGAGCCCAATCCAACTTTATTTGGGTCATGAGGTTTTGATAACAAAGCTGTCAATTTTCCAAACTTTTGGCCAACCTTGTGTTTATGATGTTTTTATGTGTTTTGTGGATTCCTAATTAGTTTTGGACTTCCTATTATGAATGAGAAAATTAATTATTTCCTTTAAGTATTAGGATTTATTATTTTATTTATTTCCTTGTTAGGTGAGGAGAAAACATAGTAAAGAAAACAAAAGAATCTAAGCAAACTTAGAAAACAAAGGGGCGACAAAGCTTCCTAATTATGCAAGGAGATTATTCTTCCTAGTATTAGAAGGATCCTAAGAGGTAGCAAAAGAAGGGAATTAATACCAGCAATTACTTTCCTTTCAAAAGAAGGAAAAAAGAACATAAGTCTGAGATCAAAATCCTACTACAACTTCGAAACAACATGGGCGGCTACCTTTTCTTTTAGTTTCTAGGATTAATGGGTTGCATAGAATGTTATATATAAGCCTTAAATCAGTTCTATAATATTTTTTTTCCTTCTCTTCTTCCCATAGCAAAACAAGGATTTAATATTATAAACTTTATTTTAATTTGTTAGCTACATCTCAAAGCTTGTTTGAGTTTAATTAATACTTCTTTTTTTTTTCCAGCTAGGATCCAAGACTTGTTTGGATCAGGTTAAGAACTTTTTTGTTTAAGGTTTCTGGGTTAATTTTGTAAGTGAGCCTAATCAGTTTGCTAGAGTAGATCCATAAAGGTTAATTTCTTCAAGAACTATTTAAATACATGTAACCTAAATTTCGGCAGCCATTGATGAATAACACTTCTAAATTTTTTAGTTTTAATGTGTGAGAGTGATTCTTGCATTCTTCAATTCTTAAAACGAATTGAATCTGCTTATAAATACTAACCGGTTTTATAGTGTCATTCGACTTCATTCTAATAGTATTAGTGCCTTGGAGCAGGTTTTCATTGTGTCACACTCCTGTCAGACCTACTTTGGTTTTCCAGGATCATATCACAATCTTGATTATGGGTTGCATAACCACGTGATCATGAGGTTCACATCAATAGATTTTCTAGTAACCATAATATTAGGTGACGACTCATTAACCTTATAATAATAACTTTATGATTATACCTAAAACCATTTCCTTTCAACCATCTCAGGAGACAGACCTGCCATTTTTTATGCTGCATGGGGCGCGATAACTACAATATGTTACAATTTTACTTGGACTTTTCATTGATGGACAAACAGTCACATCTACTAGTATGCATAATTGGATTGTGTTATACGAGGGTGCATTTGGATTGTTACCCTCTTTTTTAAAATTGAAAAGGGGTAGCATATGTCTTAAATATATTGAGGAGACATTTACCACACCATTAAATGATGTTAACAATGACGTGTTGTGGAAGTATCCATTAAATTATGATTTAAATGTATTGATTATTTGTTAAGTATATATGAATTGACATGATAATTTTAATGTGTTATATAGGTATATCAGAATATATATATATATATATATATATATATATATATATATATTGCATTTGTTTAGTAGTGTATTATTAAGAGACCTCACGGGAAGATATGTGCTTTTAATTGATCTAACGTTGCTAGATGATTTTGACATTAGTCCCACATATACCTGAGGATTTGTTGTATTGGCATATCTATATAGACATCTATGTCTTGCATTTGAGGGATGCTTGCTACTTTTACAAGTATGAATCGAAGAATCCAAAATAACTATTAACATTTTAAATATTTGTTGTTAACACGAAATAAATAACTCATTTGTTTATTAATAACAGAATGGTCTTAAAAGCATATTTATGTGGGCCCACCCTAAATGCTTAGATTGCCACTTATAACTATCCAAATTATGAGAATTACACTTCAGCTCCCACTAGGATGGTATTACATTTTTTTTTTTGCAATTATATGCGTAAATATTGTCTAATTGTAAATTTAAAAATGAAATTAAATTAACATATTTGTAATGTTATGTGGTGTACTAGTAGAGTATTCGATAATAATCCAACACATGTGTTGTTATTTTATTGGAGCGAGCTAGATAGGCAACAACCTATCCAAATATTTTTTTTTTGAACCTTTTATTTTAAAAAACTTAACTTCACTGAATTATTGTTTTTTAATATTTTAGAAACTTATCTTCAACATATCATGTAAACACCTTATAAAGATAAAATATTGACAGTTGATCCGACTATTTGCACTAGCGGATGGATATATGGACATCAGTTGTACTGTTTATATTTTTAAAGATGGTTAAGCTATATTGCCAGATTGAGTAATGTGACAGTTCAACTACAGACAATATATTCTAGTTGACATTGATATGAGTGATGCATTGTATGTCATAAATCATCAGGGTAAAAATGATAATTATAACTAATTAAGCTGCCATAAAGCTTATGTATCATAGAGGAATGCACGAAGGAATAAGATATTTACAGAGATGCATGTTGTGATTACAGAGAAATAATATATAATTTGGTACATGAGTATCACATGTCAAGTCATTACACTGAATCTCAAACAAGTTCCTCCACCTACATATATAAAATATGAGCAACATGCTTAGTGGATTTAAGATACCATAAGTAATCAAATCTTTTTAGAATTAATATATGTTAATGAATGTGTTTTATTTATTGATATTTTAATTTAACATTACTATTTTATTAATATTAGGCTGACTTGTTGCTATAAGAGGGTCGAGAGGTCGTATTTGTGCTTCATAATATTGATGAAAAACATAAAGAATACACTTATGCGTCTTAGCGGTTCAATATTTTCCGCAACGGACTTGATAAATTTGAAGATAGGTTAACTATTGAGGATGTAGTGGCAGATGACGAGACAACTCAGGTAGGAGCATAATGTAATCGGGCTATTGACAAACCTAGATCATCCAGTAAAAGACATAGACATAGCTAGATAGATGGGTTATATTGATAGTTTTTGGATTTAAATTATTAGAATTTTATATTATTTAAATATTTCATATTCCTTTTACATGCGTGTGTGTGCTTATTTATTTGCATTCCTGAGACTATCTAATTACAAAATATGAGAATTTGTTATGTTTGGTTATTTACAGGTATTTTTAAACTGGATACAATTTTGGATATAATTCCTAAATAGAGAAAACTCTGCCCAAATTTTATTAAAATTGAAAATTTTCTTACTATATGAAACCATTAACTAAATTAAAAGTAAGATTAATAAACTAAATAATAAATCTCATAAGAACCATTTTTTGTAAGATTTAGATGTAAGGGAATTTTGTTGTTGGATTTTTATGGAATGATTGGGAGGCTACTGGAATTTAATTGATGTCGTCATTCAGAACTGCAATATTTAACTCACATCATAGTTATGAAACTTGATATCAAATAATAGTCACGTTTTATAAACGTGACATAAATTAAATGTCGCGTTTCTAAATTGTAACATAAATTAAATGCCATAGTTATGAACCACAATATTCAAAAGTGTGCTATTTCACCAAATTTTTTTGCTATTGTGTTAATTCGCCTATTATTTTTTACTTTATATGCTAATTGACCTATATACCCCTAATTGTGTGAAAGGAAAGGGTAATTTGATTTCACGAAGAACTGTTTTACACTAGCATTGGAGGTTTGAAACATGACATTTATAAGACTTTAACCTCAATTGTTTTTATCAAAAATCTCTCTTTCCTGTCACCTAAACCGATTTAGTTGACAAAACTAGAGGAGTAGATAAGGTGTTGATGTTATTACTTCTTTTGTGTTGGATAAACATGATGTTTCAGTTAACTTGACGAAGATGGGTACACAACCCAATTTGTTGTTTAGGTCTTGCAAATTCTACCATACAGCAGTCATCATGCCTTAGCCCAACATTAATTTCTTTTCTTTTCCTGTTAAAAAAAGATCATCATTCCTTTGATTATTGTTTTGTATTCAACAACCGACTAGATAGGAGTAAATAAATGTATATAGAAAAATCAAAAATAAATAAATTAATAGGAAATATTTTTAATTGTGATTTGTGAATGATATTTAGTGCCTATATTTTATAAAACATTCAAATTGAGTTCCTCTACTTTATTTCTTTATTTGATTTTTTTCTTATTTCTTAAAAATAATTGATCAAGTACCTCTATTTTGAGATTATATTTCTTAAGAGTATTATGATTTCACATTGTTACTGAAATAGATATACTTGATTGATATTTTTCTGAAGTAGAAGAACTCGAATTCAAATATAGGAACTCAAATAAAGTTTTATAATACGCTATGGTTTTCTTTTTGTTTTATATCAACGATGTGCAACGTGAACAAGTCTTGTTGACATTAAGAATAAATAAAAATTATGTAAGACAATGGGTTACACATGTTATGCAATCCAATATCTAATGATTGAGCCAGCTCCAGTGAACAAGAAAAAAAAAAATCTTGTTATAAGCTATAATTGAATATTAAATAAATAGGCTATGAAGAGAATCGTTTGCCTAAGTAGGCAAACTGCAATGTACTTCAATTTCTCTAAGCTTTTGCCTGCTTGTTTTCTTTGATCCTCATATCTGATATCTCTTATTAGTATCACTGTTACCTTCCTATTTGTTTGCTCAGATGCTACTTGGGCCCATATGGCCTCCTTCTTCATTGGTGTTTAGATGACAAAATAGGTAAAGTTCTGTAGCCCATCATTTTGTTTTCCTAGTTTGTCCTTGTTTCTCAGTTGGTTAGTAAAATTAGATGAGACAGTGGTAATTAACGATCAGCTCTAGGTGCATGCCAATTTTTATTTTTATTTTGGAAACTAACACAATTTCAAAAAAGTTAAGAAGAAAAATGATATATTTTTTAAAAGTTTTGGGAAAATGGCATAGATTCTACATAATCGCAATTCTGAATCGTGGTTTTTAAAGAACTACTTTTCAGAATACCATTTTATATAAAAATCGCTACTTTGAATCACAATTGTTAAAGAACCATTATTCACAATAGCAGTTCTTTAATAACCATGATTTAGAATAGCAGTTTCATAAGAAAACTGTGATTCTGAATCGCGAGTACGATGTATATATAAGCACAACTCTTTTTCTCCATCATTACCGTTCCTAAAAGAAAAAAACCCTAGAACCTGAAAAAACCCCAATAGAAAAGAACATTCAAATCGCCTAAAACACTGTCCAATCCTCCATCCAAACACCAAAATCATCTTCTCCTTGTCTCCATGAGTATTTCTATCGTTTTTTGTTGTGAACCGCCGACCAAGCTTATGTGTCCATCCAAACCGTTGTCACCATCACTACTGGCCACCTACACATCATAAAAGCAAGGTAAAACATTTGCATTGTCTGTTTGTTTGATGAGTTTAATTATTGAGTTAATAACCTACACATCATAAAAGCAAGGTAAAACATCTGCATTGTCTGTTTGTTTGATGAGTTTAATTATTGAGTTAATAAATTTTATGTTTTGATTTAACTTGGTATTTGTGTTGTGTTTGATAATTAGAAATTTGTATTATGTTTGATAATTAGATTATTTTAGGTTTTGAATGTTGCAATTATGTGTTGTTAATACAATTAATGTTATTTATGGAATTAATTAGACTTGAAATAGAGAAATTAGGGTTTAAATTGATTATTGGGTTAGTTGTCATATTTAGTTATATTGTTTGAATTGATATAAATTTTATTTTGATTGATGTAATTTGAAAGGCTTTTAATCAATTGATTTTATTAATAAAATTATGGTCGAAATTGTAGCAACTTCAGTTTGCGTTGAATGTTTGTATAAATTATTGTAATTGTAGATTCTATTGAATTGAGATCATTTCCTTTTTAATTGATATTCAATTATTGTAATTTAATTTTTAATTGTAAAAATTATTCAATTGATAAGCTGTAATGAGTATTTTTATTTTACAGAATATGTCTTCAAACTTCTTTATGTTGTGTCATTATGATGGTACTGTTGTTCCTGATACGAATAATAATATCACTTATATTGGTAGAAGTACTGTGTTTTTGAATGGTACTAGAAGCATGTCATTTAAAGATACCAAAAACATTATATGTGGAAGACTTGAGTTGAATTATAATGATGTTGGAATAGATATCACTTAGAGGTTGGATAGTTGCTACATGATGGTCGACGTGCTGCGACTGATCTTCATGATCTTGATGATAATGATGATGATGATCTTGCTCGTTATTATGCATCTTCTTGGCTCGATACATGTCGTACTACACTTAACCTGCTAGAAGAGACATTAAACCTAAATGATGTTGTCTCGGAGGATGAGACCATATAGATAGATGAAAGTCGTATTATTGATGAAGCTAGTCCATCCACTTGTCATCACAGAAGACATAGATAGGCTCAATTGTATTATTATGTTGTGTATAATTATGTTGTGTTATTTTTCTTGTTAAGAGTTATTTTTATTATTACTAGTTTTGTTATATTATTTTTGTTAATTGTTATGTTGATTTTAAAATTGTCTTACATATCATGTATATTCATACTTGATTTATATAAGCATGATTTAATACCGTCAAAAAATAGATAAACATATAAACAAGTTGTTTAAAATTTCAAATCATCCGTTAACAACTTAAAAAAATACAAAAACAAAAACAATGTTTAAAAAACACACACATTAATTTGGGATTATAATTGACAAATAAAAATGATGTTAAAATATCACACTTTTAATTATGAATTGAAGATTTGACAATTTATTGACTTGTTTGACTTTAGTTACGGTGGTTTAAACTTAATTTTCTATGAAAATTAAGTGTGAGACATAATTATTATTTTTATTAGTGATTATTTAGTAGTTGTAAACAACTGCTAATAGTAATAAAAGTTGTTTAATAAAACATTAATAAAAATAGCAGTTATTTACAAAAGCTATCACTATTAACATTTATTAATAAAACCATGTTCAGTCGTTCCCATCTGTCAAGGCTCGAACCGCGAGCATCATTAGCAACAATACTTGCCATGAATGCTTGGCTTCTAGTGAGGTGATGTACTGCATCCACCTGTATATTCATGAGACACTAGTCCTCAACCTCAAGTAGAGGACCATTAGGCACTCGCTTTTGCCCTTGTTGCTTAAAGCAGCTTTTGAAGGCCCACCTACAATATTCAAATTTCTTCCAACTCATCTAACGGACTGTTTTTTTTTTAATACTTTTAAAAAGTTTATTTTTTGTTTTAAATTAATATTTTATTATTATTTTCAGATACTTTAACGTCTTAATATTAAAAATAATTTTTTAAAAATAAAAAAATTATTTTAATATATTTTAAAACAAAAATTACTTTAAAACACAATCATCCTAAACGATACCCATTGCAAAATTAAAAAAAAAAGCAGAAAGCGTATTAAAGTGACCAAAAGCTGCATCCGTAAGATGACTAAGACTAGATTTATTTATTTTTTAATTATTTTTTTATATTTTAAAAAAATTATTTTTTTATTTAAAATTATTATTTTTTTAAAAAATATTTTAATGTGTTAATATTAAAAATAATTTTTTAAAAAATAAAAAATATTATTTTAATATATTTACAATTTTTTGTTTTTTTAAAAAACAACAATTAAAATTATCTCAAACACGTTAAGAATGGGAAAGCTTTCTTGGGTGGTATAAATAGCTACATTTTTAATATTCAATATTTAATTTTTCTTCACATTTTTATTTAAAAACTAGAAAGAATTCATAAAAAAAATCTACAGGCATTTATTAGTCCTTAATGTTTTCCAGCCCCCACAACTCCCATCTTCTTCATGCCTCCCTCCTCAAACATCATAATTGCTCACCATACGCTTCTTTCCAGCTTCCATTGTTTTATTAATGTTTTGTCTTCAAGCCAGCATTAGACAAAACACACCCAAACCACCAATAATGCAATTGCAGGCAAGCAGTTAGCAGCCCTATTGTTCTGCTCTCTTTTCCTTCTCATATTCTTCTGCTTTCATTGAAACTAACTCTCTACTTTCAATCACAGAGATCCATCCTCATTGCCTCTCTTTTCACCTCAGCTTTTCTCCTCCGTTTCTCCACTGCTCTCAAGGTGGGCTTTCATCGAAACTCTTTTCTCGATCTTCTTCGTTAATCTTTTATTCTCCCAGTCATGTTTTCTCTCCTCTAATTATGACCAGGAGGGGCAAACGTGTGTGGTAGACAGCAACTGCAACTCAGGTCTCCACTGTGAGACTTGTGTAGCAAATGGAAATGTAAGACCACGTTGCACCAGAATCCAACCCTTAATTCCTACTTCAAAGGTCAGTACAAATTCATTGATTCCCATATCAATTCTGAACTTACGTGTGTGCGTCCTAAACATGGGCAGTTAAACGCGTGTGTGCATTGGCTTATGTTCTTGTGTTTGATTCCATTAGGAGAAGGGATTGCCGTTTAATCAGTATACGTGGCTCACAACTCACAACTCGTTTGCCAAGCTGGGAGATAGGTCTGCAACAGGGTCCATTATTCTAGCTCCCACGAATCAGCAAGACACGGTTACAAGTCAGCTTAATGTATGTTGTTTTCTTTCCCTGATATCTGTTTGGTTACTGAGAAAATCTTGAAAGAAAAAAACCAAGTCTTCACATGAAACACGGATCCTGGGTGATATTGTTGCTTGCCGTACGAATGTTGGGTCCAGTTGCTTTAAAGTAAAGCTTTGATGTAAAAGAAAGAAAACGGCAACACTTTGGATTGCTTTTTTACTAAAAGCTGTGAAGCTTTGATATATTGGTCGAAAGTCCAAAATGTCCTTGGAGCATCAAAGCATAAAGCGTGAAGCGCGAGTAGTCTTGATTAGGCGTCGCCGTTTTATCTCTATGGTTTACCATCTATTACTATTTATATATTTAATTACTTATTCCGCTGCAAGTCAGAGGCTCTGAGGAGGGGCCATATTGACCCCATTTGAGCTGCATGCCCATTGCCCTATCTATTTATTTATTTATTTATGGTTTAAACATTGGAGTTAGCTTAACTAAAACCAAGGAGCAAAAGACACAGTATCAAGCATAATGTGCGAATCCTCACTGAAAAACTGATTTTACTTTTTGGTGGGCAAAATAGTATGGATCCAGGGGTATGATGACATTAGTCATTACTTGAAAAGAAGGGGCTAGACAGTAATTCTGTGTTTTTTTCTTGACAATGTGATTACTTAATTGCTCGTGGAAGATTAAAAAAAATCACTTAGATCAAGAGATTTTTAAATCTTTGATTTTATTTTTAAACAAGTAAATTACTTTATTATCCTTGAAAATTAAAAACAAATGTCTTTGATTTAAGGGCTTCTTTGTCATTTACATGTGGTCATTTAATAGTTATTGTGTGTCCTTGAGGGCAGTAGGGTGATTTGGTAAATAAGGAAATTAAAAAAAAATACACAAAATAGTGTCAGCCGCCTTCAGATGACACGTGCGGTGCTATCCGGTGGCCAAAATCGTGATTTTAGGGCGGCTTTCGAAGCGTCTTGGCGTCCCCTCATGAATCAGCAACACGTGTAGCACTATGGCGGCCGATGTGGTGTGTATGACCTTTTATTTTATTTTTTCTTTTTCCCTCTCTCCTACTTGATTTTCGTGCTTGAATTAAAAAATCAAATTAGCCCCTAAAGTTTGTTGTTCTTAAAATTTCATCCCTATTCTCTTTATTACAATTTTTAAAATTTAGAATACTTTATGAAATTAAGGGTTTTTTTCAATTTCATCATTGTTCTCTTTGTTGCAATTTTTTTAATTTAGAATAGTTTATTAAATTAAGAATTGTTTTCAATTTCATCCACAATTGATTCATCTATCAGATTTGGTTTCTATTTTTTTAATTATTATTTTTTTAGATAGTTTTTTTTTTCTGTCAAATCTAATTCTTTTTTTTATTGTTGTAAATTTTTGACCTTGCAAGATGTTTTTAGATTAATGTTTTATTATTATTATTTCATCTTCCAACATTTAATTAGCTGAGTGTTTAGCTTCTTAGTTGAGTTCGTGTCTAAATTTAATGGTTTGTGGGTTTAAAAGATTAACCCCGATTTACGAAGTTGACACAAGTTTCTTTGGTTTTTTTTTCCATCCCACAACATTTTGTTATTTTTTAATTAACTTTCTATGGTATTTTTTTAATCATTTTGAAAATAACAAGGGATGTCTTGTTTTTTTTTTCTTTATTGAATTTAGCTTTTTGAAGGAATTTTATTTTTAAATTGAATTAAATTGATTGATTTTATTCTCCAACAATTATATTTTTAGGTATTGAACTCTTAGATTGAGCTTGGGTTGAGAATTTAATGAATTGTGGATTTGAGAGTTTAATCCGGGTTTATAAGGTTTACTCGTGCTTGCTTGTTTTTTTTCTTTGTTTTTAAGCTTTTTTCATATTTCATCCTCTAACATTATTTTTTATTCTTTCTATATGATTTATCTTTCTTTTTAAAATAACAAAGGTTGCCTTGAGTTTTTTTTTTTAATTTTTGTTAAATTTCGCTTCTTTAAAAAGAATTTTATTTTTTAATCCTCTGACATTTGATTTAAGGCAATACCTGAAGGAATTTGTTTTTTTTTTTAATTATTTTTTTTAAATTGGTATTCTTTGTTTTCTTACCTTTTGTTTCAATAAAGTTATCCTGATATCATATCTCGAGTCATGGATTCAACAGGTTTACCAGGTTTAACTTAGTCATCAATTTGTTTCTAATAAGTCTTTTTTTATCTCGAGTCAATAATCAAAATCTTAGATTTTTTTTGAAAAATAAATTTACATCTTCTTGATATCTTTTCTACAATTAAAAAATGATAGGCCCGTGGAATAACACGAATCACCTATCTAGTATAAACTATTTTATCTGGGTATAATCAGAATGACTACAATAGCAATGCTTCATTAATGTTCGACAACTTTAACTTATGAAAAATTTAAATATTTATATTTTATCCATTAAATTTTGGGTATCTATTTGGATATTCATTGTCCAACTATTATTTATTACTCAATAAAAACTAAAAATATATATAAATGTATATCTCAGGTTATATTTGGATTGGATTTCGAATAGAGTTTGACAATATTCATATCTTATTCATTACTTTTTATCTACTGCATTTTGTCCCGGGATGAATTAGGTGTCTATTTACTCCTATCATCATGTCTGATCTCATTTTTGTATAAGAAACAAAGGGAATTTGTGCAGGATGTCATGGAATCGTGAGGAAGCCTCCATGATGTCGCATTGAAATGGCCCCTTCAATGGACATTTTTAAAATATACGTGTACTTCTTTGTTCACGTGATTCGTAAGTTAATGGTGAGGTAAACAATTGGTCTTGACTTCAAAGTCCGCTGGAACAGGTTTAGTCTATGCTAATAAAAAGCCGAGGGATCTCAGTTTGGTCATGACCCTCTAATAAGAACTTAGCTTAGGGGGGTGAAATAATAATGGTGATGGTGCTTTGCATTTGGTCAATGTGCTCTGATGCAGCAGTTGCTCATAGCTATTGTCCAGCAGATGTGTGTGTTACGAAACAGATGAGTAAATAAAACAAGAACTCTTCATAATATATTCCTAATTCCTTTAGTAGACAGGACAACAGATGCTCAAAAGTAAATGAATTATACAAGAAGAGAACTGTGGCTCACATTGATTTTTGATTATCAAATAATTATGTAATTTCAAATTACTGTGGCCATTAATTCAAATAATTGGATATTCGAAGTCACAGAGGAATTATTATAATAAAGAGGTGTTTTAGTTTGTCAGGCAATTGCTTAACTGATGCTGATTTTGATTTTCTTTCTTTCTTTCTTTTTCTCTGAGGAACTGATCTATTATGCTGTTGTTGATTATGGTTTTCTTTTTTTTTAAGAAAACAAAACTAAAGTATACTTAAAAAGTGGTTTTCTCTTGCAGAACGGCATTAGAGGATTCATGCTTGATATGTATGACTTCCAGAATGACATTTGGTTGTGTCACTCCTTTGGAGGAAACTGCTACAACTTCACAGCTTTCGTAAGTTTCCACAAGATTCTCGGGCACCACATAAAAGACATTCCATTCATCTCACATAGTTGTCTAGTACACAAAACTACTTAAGCTTTAATGAACAATCTTTAGTTTTCTGGTTTCTTGTAGCAACATTATTACAACAGCTAAATCTATATTCAGATTTTGAAAAAAATGAGATCAAGCTTTTCATTGGATTTTGGATATAGTGCCTGACCATTTATAGTTACTTGTTTTACCTCCAAATCCAGCAACCAGCCATTAATGTTCTGAAAGAGATTCAAGCATTTCTTGAAGCCAACCCATCAGAAATTATCACCATTTTCATCGAGGACTATGTCACATCACCAAGAGGCTTGACTAAAGTGTTTGATGCTGCTGGCCTGAGGAAATACTGGTATCCTGTATCTCGGATGCCAAAAAATGGTGGCAAGTGGCCAACAGTTGATGATATGGTCCAGAAGAATCAGCGTTTAGTGGTTTTCACTTCAAAGTCCGCTAAGGAGGCCTCTGAAGGAATTGCCTATGAATGGAGATATATTGTAGAAAACCAATGTGAGTCCTATTGTTATTATTATCCTGAATCTAGAACAATTCAATGGCTAGAGAGAACAGATTAACCCTTATGGATGTGGAAATTGCAGATGGGGATGGTGGAATGATTGCTGGTTCATGTCCAAACCGTGCAGAATCACCTGCCCTGGACACGACATCAAGGTCACTAGTTTTAGTAAACCATTTTCCTGACAGGCCAGATATAACACAAGCCTGCAAGCATAATTCTGCTCCCTTGATGGCTATGGTTAACACATGTTATCAGGCTGCGGGTAATCGGTGGCCTAACTTCATTGCAGTTGATTTTTACAAGGTATGTGCACTTCACTTTATCATTCATAATCTGTAAAAATACATGAAGATAGCAAAGCCCAGTTTTTAGCCATGATCAATTTTCATATGCGCATTTCAGAGGAGTGATGGTGGGGGAGCCCCAGCTGCTGTCGATGTCTCAAATGGTCATCTAGTTTGCGGATGCGGAAATATTGCCACTTGCAAGGTCCGCTTCAATCTACATCCATTTATTGCAGGTTCAGCTTTTTGACATTGATTTGATAAAAAAAAAAAAAAAAAACTGACTGGCATCTCTTTTATTTGCAGCCAAATATGACCTTCGGTGCATGTAACCTACCTGAGCCTAGCATCACCCCGGCTCCCGGAACTGTAGCAAATGATTCCAGCTTTGCAAATTTTGAAAAAAGACCAGTTCAAGGAAGGTGGTTGCCTGGGACAGTTCTAGTGTACCTCTTCTTATCATTGTCAATTTAAATTAGGTACCTGTCTGTCTTCTTCGGATGCTCTGACGACAGGAAAGATATGCCTTTCTAACCAATAGTAACCTGTACGCAATGAGATTTATGTGCTAAAAAAGTAGGATATTCTGTTGTTCTACATTTGTTTATTTGGACTCAACACTAGCTCAACTGTTAGGGTTTTATTGAACAAATCTGATGTGCATTATCCTTCCATACCGAAACAGAGAATTGTTTCCACTGATCGAATGTGAGTATAAAATCTATAACCATCGATGCTGGCTATTCTCTGCAATGGGGATGTGTTTTTGAAATAAAAATAAAAATGACATTCATGTGATTGTATTGTGGTGAACTTGTGATTAGGAAATAAACCTTCCAAGACTGAATTTTTTCCTTGGACTCCATCAAGACTTTTAATCCCTTGGTTTCATACAAGCTCCATGCCTAGCACACCAGTAAGCACAGGCATTCCCCTCTCTACGTACATGCTTGAAGATCAACTCCCAAGGGCCATCCTCTCAACTAGAGAATAATATTATGCTCTCTTTCGGAAATCGCCTATATTATATTGGGTTTGGATTAGTTCTGATGAACGCCTGAGAAGCACTCATTTTGTGGGTTGATCCACGGGCCCACTCCAACACGCACTGAATTGCAACTTTTCCGAAGCAGACCGCTCAACTTTTGAGGCGTAACGTCACCGAGATTAGCTTATAACCCCCCAAAAGAGGGTGGTTCGGCTGCTTCTCCTCCCAAGAGACTGAATATCCCTTTTTTTTTTTCATTTTGAGGGTAACTTGGGAGTCTCTACAATGTTTAAAAAAGTGAAAGAGTCACCTCAGTTGTACCTTTAAACGAAGTGTGATTCATAGGGCGGTGCAGTAGAGTTTGAGTTAAGCACCGAATCCTCTTGGCACCCTGATCAACCCCCATAACCCTACTTCTCAAGGTTATCTGCCTTTTTCCTCCAGCTAGGTAACCTATTTGGAGACAATAATGAAAAGGGATATTTGACTATAAGGGCTACCATCAAATTAGGTTATCTGCCCCTCTCAGTTGACAACAACCCATTTAGCATGACAACACATTAACAAATGATTGATATTATGTATCATGTAAACATCTATTACATATAAAAATTAATTTGCGGGTCAGAGGGACAGATAACCTAATTTTATTATCAATCTCGTTAAAAATATTTTTTTTAATATATATAATCAAACTATAATTCATTTATTTTTAGTTTAGGGTAAATTCAATGCTTGTGTTTTTTAAATCTTTCAAAAACTATTAAAATTCTTGACAACAATTCTATAGAGTAGCTAAAACCATGGTTTAAAAGGATTGTCATAACAAATTAAATGTTGTTTTTGCTGACCTATTATTTTCTATTAGTGGATTAAATATAAATGTTATTTTTTTTAATTTTCTATTGTGTTCTAATTTTTTGAGTTGTCCTATACTTCATTTTCAATCACTAATAATTTCATTACCATTATTTTTCATATGAAATTCATATCAAAATACATATCAATCATCAAAACTCATTTCAATTTATATCCACATACATATAATATTACTCATACACATATTAATTCAACAAACCCTTAAATTATTATAAACTCTAATATTTTCAATAACTAATTATTAGCCGCGTGGTATTCAGTGTTCGCAATGTTGGGGCCTGAAATAACTGCCTTTTTTATTGGCCATCAAATGCAAAATGGACTCTTTCGTATAGTACTTGGCCTAATTTCATAAAAGCATGGGCTAGTTTACAAGCCTATAGCGATCAGATTATTGGACCTTAACCCCTAAGTGGCAAGAAACACACGTCTATATATCATCTTCTTCAAGAATAAAATGGAAGAAAAGGGAGGGGGGATCTGGCATCCTTGGTCAAGGAGCCCAAGAGGTGACTGTGCCAAGATCATGGGCACTCAACTATAAACAAATATTTCTGTGGGCGGTTTGTGCATGGCTCAAGGCACCACGGTTCTTTAGATTATGCCATCCAAGGTTTAATGACATGTTAATTAACATATATTAAGCTTGATTAACTCGAAATATTTCTGATCAAGCTCTCTAATCAAAGCAATTAGCCGCCTCCTATTACTGTCATCTGTATATTTAGAAAACGGAATATACGATTTGTAGGTAGATAGGGGAATCAAGGTAAAGTGTGTCTTATGGCTGGGGAATAAATGGCATATTCCGAACATCTTTCTTTATCTTGTATTTTGATCGAATGAAAGTTAAATTTTATATACAGAGTGATACTTTCTAGTGAATCTAATACGTGATAAACAGAACAAGAATATTTTGCCTAAATGCTCCACTAAATATTGAATTGTCTCCTATCTGCCTCAGTGCCTTGTATTCAGAGGTCAACATGGATGGCTGCATCAATTTGCATCGGCACCACTCACCAGCCCTTATTGTTGCTAGAGTGCTCATGTTCCATGTATTCTGCTTCGTCATGATTATTCCCAAGACTTTCTGGTTGTTGCCATCTACCAATCACAACTTTTCCAAGAATAATAAGAGCATCAGCCTCTTGCAACGACGTGGATGTGGATGCGCAATGCAATGAAATTAATGATCCTACGGTACTCAATCGTGGCTGGAGGCAAGCATTAGCATAGGCCATCCAATATCTGCGTCCTAATGTCAATGGAGTCTCTTTATTCTCTTTGTGGGTGAAATTCAATCTCTGACGTTATCTCAAATATGCGATAAACAGAAAATAAAGTTATGCATTTTTCCTTTTCAAATTACAAGGATAACTTCTTGACCTAGTTTCCCTTCATATCAAACACGGCCTGGGTACGTTAATTACTGTTTCTTCAGCCTCGGAACTTCTGCTCTTGAACATTCCATTGAGAAAATATGCCATATTTGGTGTGCCTTCTTAGCTTTTGACAAGTCACGGAGGTATAGACGTGCCTTCTTAGCTTTTGTTTTCTTGGCTCCACCTTTATATATATATATATATATATATTCAGATCCAAGCTGCCACTTTCAAGCATGGTTAATGGAGTATATAAGTATATATGCGCACCAAAACAAGATCCGATTGTGCTAGACTTTGATGGGGAGTCTGGGAATTTCTATATTCTCAGCCAGATTATTTTTTTCTTCCCATGGTTTCTGATTCCCATGTGGTTTGTTTGCTTTTAACGAGAAGATGGATTTAGTCTCACTCACAAGCTAGTCGTCCAAATATAAAATCCGGCTCTCAAATAAAATAAAACCCTGGATTTGGAAAGCTGAGCTACGTAAAGTCAAACCAAATTTGAAAGCTATCTGTAACTTTTTTATTTCCGAAAAAAGAAAACTCCAGGGAGACCAGCTTACTCTGTTTGGCTGCTTAGATCACAAACTAGCCACGTAAATTCAACTCGAAGCCACGAAAACATTATCCACTACCTGCCACCTCGCAGAAACACAGAGTTAGACGTGCTAGCAAAATTAATCAGGCCATGGTGACTGCTGCCATCACAAGCATGCAAGTTCAACTGCATAATTAATAGAAATATTATCCATTACATGTGCCATACTACCGAGCATGAAATGAAGTCTGCGGGGAATAAATCTTACGATGCAGCAGCTAGCATCTCTTATCTCTTTGATTTCTTCACTAGGTTCAGCTTGCTTGAAGGAGCAACTCCCTTTTCCCATGTAAGCCTGTGCTAAAGCCTGAACTTTAGCTAATATCCAGTGTGATTTTAGCATTGAGCGGCGCCTCCATGTTATAATGGCTTTGCGCAAATGATGTGTTGAGGATCGATGAATCAATATCTAGCTAGGGCAATATCAAACGCATCTCCTTCAAGCAAAACTACTTCTACAATATCCTTCTAAGAACAAGTCATGCACGCCACTTCTAAGACCAAATCAGTTTTTAATTCTATCCTTATATCAGCAAGGACCTTCTTCTTTTATTTACTTGTATTGATTTTTTATTTATATCATAAGAAATTAACTCTTTATTATATTCATGTCAATAAAAAGATTAATAAAACACATACATATATGCTATACCTCCAAAACAATTTGATAGCCTGAACTTGAATATAAAATATTAAACCAAACAAATCATTAATTTCCTATAATTTAATCGAATAATCCCTTCGGCCTTTGCTACTTTTTCTAATAAGATTATGAGCAAAGAGATCATCCAGCAACATATATAGAAATTCTAAACTTTGTTACTAAACAATTTTTATATCAATTAATTTACCCTTACACTCTCAAATATTCTCAATCAAATATTTCCATCCATTAAAAAAATATATATCCATCTTCTCATCTAAAATATACCTTCTTCTTCTTCTTTTTCTTTTGATAAAAATGATGAAAACTGGTGTTTTTCGTTGAATATATAATTCTAATAATGATAAGATCATCGATATAAAATTAAAATTGTCACACAAGGGTATATTTGAGGTTTGCTCTAAGTTTTTTTTATTACATCATCATTATTTTTTTATAAAAACCAACCAATCCCTTCGGGCCTTGAGTTGAAATTGTATCGATACAACACCCTATTTACTTTTACGTTTCAAAAGTGTTTTTGAAAAAATTAAATTTTTTTTTATTTCAAATTAATATTTTTTTAATATTTTTAAGTCATTTTAATATACTAATATTAAAAATAATTTTAAAAAATAAAAATATTATTATTTTAATATATTTTTAAATATAAATATTTTAAGAAATAAAAACAACTCTACTTTCAAACATGCAACTCTCGTGACGTTTTGATGAACAAGAAGTACACATAGAGAGCTCCACACACTGCTAAAAGTTGACAATGGGTGTGAACCTCGTCAGCATCACAAATCGGAGTGGATACGTGGTCAACAACAAGACACCCACGTGGAAAGTACCTCAATAATTTCATTACACACCCAAAACAAAATCTTAGGCCGAATCACATATCCAACTAGGTTTGCCTCCTCTACACTCTAATGGACTGCGAGATAATATTTATTTATTAGCAATAAAAATATAGAATAGAATAACACCTGTTTTTTCCTTTTCCTTTTTTTTTTTTTTTTAATTTTAGATTAGAACCGAATAATTAACACTTAATTAAGTTGTCTTTATAAAAAGGAGCCGCAGGATGTCTGTGTCACAGAAGGATGGCCTTTTAGTGGAAATTGTTAATTTATGGGGTTAAAGTTTTAAAAGCATGCATCTAGAATTATTATTATTATTTTTTATTTTATTTTATTTTTTGTAGATTTGGATTCTAGATGTGACAATTAAGTCAATTGATTAGTAACCGTAGTAAACGAACAATTCTGCTTACGTTCGCATCCATTGGATCGCTCAAAGCCAACAATAATGCAATAATAATACATACAACTGTATAGAAAGATAGCGAAGTAGATAAAGTGATTTTATTTATTTGTGTGTTGATTTGTGATTTAAATCAAAATTGTTAATTTTATTCTGTTTTGTTTGAAATAGTTTAAATATTTTATACCAATTCAAAAAACAGAACAAAACAAAACAATTTTCATCTCATTTCAAATTTTGGTTAGTTCCAGATTTTTCAGCTAAATTTCGGCCGAAATATTCCGGTTTCATTCCACATGTTCCATTCTGGTCTTAAAAACCATTGAATCAAATTGAACCTGGTTCAATTTAATTAATTAAACCACCCAAGTATAAAATGTTCATTTTCATTACTATTTTCAATAACAATGATATTAATAATAATATTGAAAATTATTATTACTATTTTCATTAACAATGAAATTAATTTTTTAAAATTAGATTTATCACCAATATATATGGTTTATATTCATGTTGTTTTTTTCAAGTTTATACTTTGTAGGAATTTGAGCAAAACAAGGGATGATTTAGATCCTATTAGTCTTGATAACATTGATCTAACTTTATATTTAAAATATTTGTACTAAAACATCTTAATTTCATAATATTTTAATATTTTGTTTAAGTTGAATTACTTCAAGTTAAAGATCTATTTAATCTTGATTATTTAGAAATATTTTAAATTTTAAAATTATATTTGTTTGACATTGTGTTTGTATTGCATAATTTATAATTAATTTATCTTGAATTTGAATATATATATATATATATATATATATATATATATATATAAATGAACAGTACAACCTCGAAACGGCACGCCAAAACTGAAACATTTTATTCCAATTGAAAAAACAAAATATCTACTGAAACGGAATTAACAACCTTGCTTTAAAAGATCTTTTTTTGCTAGATATCAAAACTATTGCCCATTGGAGTATTTAAATCCTTCACAAAGCAAATTATACATCCAGCTTTTAATGCAAATGCTAGGGAATCTCAGATTCATAAATAAAAATAGATTTTAATGAATAAAAAACATATTATTTTATTATTTATAAAATTATGGCTTAAAATACAATTATATATGGGGTCAGTGCAAAACACACAAGTTATTTAACTAATGAAATGATTTTTTTATGTGGTTAAATAGAAAGGCAAAAGCAAACAAATGGTATCTAAGAACATAATTTCTTTTTTACCGATGATGTGCGCCACCCGTTTTAAAAAGAACAAGTGATAAACGAGGGCAGAATTCCTGAAATTACAAACACAAGAATCTCGATCAGAACACGTAAAGACAGCATCAAGATAATAAATTCTTCTATAATTATATACTAATATATAGTGAATCTTATCGTGTATATCTTTATATATTTGCACAGACAAACTCGGGAATCTGGTTGAGTTAGGGTTTGTTTGACAGTGTGGTTACGGTTACTTTTCAAATAGTTTTTCGTGTCAAAATACATATTAATGATTTTTTTTATTTTTTAAAAATTATTTTTGACATCAGCACATCAAAATGATTTGAAAACACTAAAAACATATTAATTTGAAGTTAATAAAAAAATAAAAAAATTTTAAATTTTGTCAAAAGCACTTTTGATACGCAGAAACAAACAGGCCCTTAGAAGTTAAGAAACTTAGACTCACTCATTAGGCTTCTTTTTTTCTTTTTTCTTTTTTATTGAATAAGCATGTTTGGAAGTGTAATTACGGTTGTTTTTTAAAGTATTTTTCATGCCGAAATGCATCTAAATGATATTTTTTTATTTTTTAAAAATTATTTTAATATTAATGTATTAAAACAATCTAAAACATACCACGAGGATAGCAAGTAAATTGTAGCTGACAGCACCGCAGCTACCAGCTACAATTAATTAAAAAAAAATTAAATTTTGAAAGAATACGGTTTGCACAGTTCCAAAACGTTTTAGGCTAATTGTAGCCGGTAGCCGGTAGCCGGTAGATGTACCAATTTTGGCGGGAAACCTGTAACAGAGCCCCCCAAGTCTGAAGCCTGCCCCGGGTTAATGTAGAGGTGGTGGGTCACGTTCAACCTTTGAAGTTGCTTTGAAAAAGGTTAGAAGTGTCAGTGTAATTATCCACTAATTAATAAATATGATATAACAATTGGGACATGATAAAAAAAATAAATAAAAAGAAGCCTAATGATATATTCAATTTCATCGAGATTCCCCCTCCGTGTTTTGTTTCTTCTAGCTGAGTCTAATTTTTTATTTGTATATGATAGTTAATTAAAAGTTGATAATAATAAAAATTAATTTTAATTATTATTATAATTAATTTTTTAATATTTTAACTTTCAAAATTTATTATAAAAAAAAATAAAGAAAGACTTTGAGACAATATTTTTCAAATATTTATATACCAGCATTCATTACTTTATTTCTAGTATTTTTTTTTATGCTTTACTTCCTCTTTCAAATCTAGAACTTATAATTATCTTGTTGAGAGATATTCAAGGATAAATAATTTATTCTTGATAACAAGAGGTTTGTGTTATAAAAACTTTTCTAAAAAATTAATTTTTTTTATTTTTTTACTTTAAATTAATATTTTCAGATTATTTTGATATGCTAATATAAAAAAGAATTTTTAAAAAATAAAAAAAATATTATTTTAATATATTACTAAAACAAAAACACTTTTAAATTTTTTTCTTTCAAAATTCTCAAAAAAGAAAACTCCAAATACCCTGATTAGAATACCCAAGCAGGGTACGTACTTTGTCAGGCCACAGTGAGAGGCAGCATGGAAACCAAAAACAAGTGAAATAGAGAGTGGGCAGTCACACGAACATGAAACCATTGGATAGTTGTGATAACTGAGTTGGAATTCCGTACCTGTAACAACAAAAATCCTCCAATATTATTCATAACTACAGTAAAGAGATAGCGCACGTGCGAGAGAGGGAGATAGCGCACGTGCAGTGGTGCTCGGCTGGAGAGGCACTTGTTGCCTGGTTGACTGGAGACATCTGGGTCTTCACTGGACGGCGTGGCTCGTGGGGCGCACTGTCTCTGCAACCCCACGCTGGGTCTGTGTTTTGTTTTGTTTTGTTTGCAAAATACCACTAAACGACACCGCCTCCTTCTCTTCTACCAGCAGCTCTTGATTCTCACTTTGTTTCTGTTCACTGCCACTCTGCCAGTTTTCAGTTTTGTTCTGTCATGCAATGCAAACCCATTGCAGAAAAACCTCTGCACGGACAGATTCTCTGTAGTACCTTGTAATCCATGCTAGAAGTTTAAGGTGTTTTCTTTGTTTCTTTTTCTTTCTTTTCCAATTATCTTCCATGTATTAATACTAAACATGCAACTTTAATCAATTTCAATACAGTTTATTCATACAGCGAACATAGTATTTATGAAAAAATTACATTTTACTGATTTTAACTTTGAAAATATTCAGAAAGAAACGTTTTATTTTTGTTCTCTAAATTTTGAACCACGTTGCCATTTTATGCAAGATCATTGGTCCATGCGATCAAACATGACCCGGTCGATTTAGCGGATTCAAAAGCAATATGGACGACTTGTAAAGACATAATTTGACTAAAAATAAATATTTAAGATGATATTTTGTATATAAATACTGAGACGATAACATATTGGATCGAATTGGGTCAACATGTAAATCCGTATGCCGGGTCATGAAAACTATGATAATCCTATAGAAAATAAATAAATAAAAAGTTACGAAACTCAATTTTCAAAAAACTCAATGTTGAATGATGAAATTGAAAAAAAAATATAAATTAAAAAGGATAAAACAATTGACCCGAATCAACTTATGTTAATCTTTCAAACCCTTGATCCGAGTAATGAGATCAGGATAACCTAAAACAAAGCAAATTTAAACAGATTATAAAACTCGATTCCCCATCAACGAGGTATTGAAATATGAAATTAAAAATAAATTTATTAAAAACAAAACACAAAAAAACTACTTAAGTCAACTCGAGTTTACTCATCGATCCTGTTGTCCTAATCCCGAGACGAGACGGGAAAAATCTCATCAAAGAGCCTAACTCTCTTCTCTTCTATTTTTTTTTTTTTAAAAAAAATCAATTCTAATGTTAATTCCCCACTCTCTCAATAATTAGATTAAGTCGTAAGATCATGGAATGATTTTTAATCGCAGTCATATGAATTGACCCAAGAATTTAGCACGATGTCTCTTTCCTGAGATGAAAAAAAAAAACAGATAATCTTCATATGGAGAGAAGACGTGCGAGTAAATAGTTTAAAAGATTGAATAATTACACTAGAGAAGCGTGTATTGTAGTGTTCAATGAAGAGGGAGTTTAAAAATGCACTCTGTGCACAGAATATAAAATGCTGGTACTTTAAGAATTATAACAGGGAAGACTAACAATTTTGGATAATACCATCCTGCGTGCGTTAGAAGCGTTGCGGTTAAACGTGCAACCGCGTACTTTTTCTCCTCGGAATATCATCTACAAATCCGGCCACCTTACCAGCCTTGAATCTCTCTCTTTACACTGAGCTAATTTACGTCTGGAAAAAGAAAAGAAAACTAGCTGATTAGGATAAAAAAAAAAAAGAATATTAGATTACTATGTTGTAATGAAAATATATTCTGAAAAATGGAAATCAAGGAGTTAAAAAGAGAAGGCAAGCTCTTGCTTGACCTCGAGAGCAATCCTCCGAATCATAAATGACTCGGTTTTCAGGTGGTGGCGTGGTGATGAAAAGAGTCGGTAACAATTGCTGGCTTGCAGGCCTAGCACGAGATAGATTCTCTCTTTATGTCAACGAGAAGGGTAGGTCCCACTTAATAGAGGGACCCACCTTGCTAGTGTTATCCATGAAACGAAACTCCCTTTCCCTTTTCTTGCTCGGATAAAGTGGCGGAGAGACAACCTGGACCCGCACATTCCTCTGTTCTATATTGGACCATTGACCGCCCCAACTACTGTAACACAAGCAGACAATTCTAACCTAATCATGTCGCTGCCTGCTTTGCTCTCTTGTTCTTCGCGTTATGGGTAACAATTTCATCTACTGCCCTCTGCTCTAACATGCTCTCCCTTTCAGTACGTTTGTTGCCTCTGCAACAAAGTCACAAGCATGAGTAAACTTTTTCAATGAAGTCAAATCATTTCGCTTAACTTTGTCAACAAACTTGCTCATGTAGATAGAGAAAAGATAATCATGAAAGATACTTGTCAAGTTTTGTGGTGCAAGATCCGATGATCATTTCTTTAAAAAAATTAAGTTATTTTTGCCCATGCAAACGATGAAGTTAATTGCTATTTGATCGATCCGATCGATTCCTAGACTAGTTTATATGCTATACATTGGATTTTTACAGTGTTAATCTTAGAGGTAATGATATATTATGGAGAATTTGGTCATCAAAATAAATTAAGTAGGGGATTTAAAAGGTTTTCCTCATGAAATGAGAAACCTTTACTTGGATAAGGATATATAATAACTAGGGATAATTATTTTCGATTTAATTAAGTTTTTATATAAAAAATAATTAAATTGAATTTTTTTTTAAAAAAACCGAAACCGATTCAAACTGATAGGTTTTGGTTTGGTTTGGTTTTTAGGACAAAATCCGGTTCAAACTGGTTTGACTTGGTTTTTTTTGTTTGGCTCGGTTTTGGCTCAGTTTGGCTCAGTTTTTTGCCGGTTTTGGCTCGGTTTTTTTCGATTTAGGTTCGGTTCGGTTTTTTCGGTTTTAGGCTTATAAAATCCAAACCAAACTGAACCGGCTGGTTTTTTTAAAATTTTAATCGGTTTTTTTTTACGGTTCGATTTTTTCAATTATTATTTTTTATTTTTTTAGTTTTTTTACTCCCCCATAATAATGATAGAATTTTTTTTTAAGGAATACTCTCATACGATGCAAAAGCTCTCTCTAAAAGCACAAGAACTTTGGAGATTGGGGTTTTACCAAGGGATCCATTTTCCCCGCTTTTCATTTCGACAACAAAGCGAAGAAGATTTGACACACCACCAGCCTGTAAAGGATGTATTGCATGATGCGGTGCCCTCAACATCCATAATGGGCAGGCACCCAAAAGCCATTCCTGTTTCACAAGTCAAAAGAGTGAACCATGCAACAGCAACAATACCACCACAGAAAGCACAGCATGGCATGGCCATTTACCCCACCGCGACAGGACAATACAGACAAAATTGAGAAAAAACAAAACTAGAGGGACCAAAACTGAAAATACCACCCACCTAATGGTGCTCAGTAAAGTATAGTATAGTTTGATTTAATTTAATATACTTAAACTAACCAAGCTGTCACGTAATTTACCTCTCTGATGTAAACAGGAGTTGGATTTTAGAGACTGTATTGGTGGGTCCCTATTAGTCTCCCTAATTTCATTTGACCAACAAACAAACACGCCTTCCCCATTCGTTTTCCATTTCCCTCCCCCACAACCAACCAGGCAAATTCCATGACACGTGTGGCAAAGAGTCCGATAAGACCATACCCACGCCCACACACTCTCTTCGCCACCCGTTTCTCTTTCATATAAGAGAGAACACCCAAGCACTACAAGCCCAACAAATCTGAGACAGGATTTCCAGGCTTCCTCAGATTTGCCATCACTTCTCATTCTACCGTTGTTGCCACTCCTAAACTTGTTTTTTCCAATGCCTCGAAGTCTAGAACCGTTAGATTTGACCGTTCAGATTCCATACCATTTTCGGTGTCCGATCTCCCTTGAACTAATGTGTGACCCGGTCACCGTTAATACAGGCCAAACTTACGATCGTTCTAGCATCGAATCATGGGTGGCTACCGGTAATACTACCTGTCCGGTTACCCGAGCCCTACTCACCGACTTCACTTTAATCCCAAACCACACTCTTCGCCGTTTGATTCAAGACTGGTGCGTGGCAAATCGCGCCTTCGGCGTGGAACGAATACCAACTCCCAAACAGCCAGCCGAACCGAGCTTAGTTCGTTCTTTATTAAGCCAAGCTGCTTCCGAGTCAAACCCAACTCACTCTCGCCTCTCTGCTCTCCGTCGACTCAGAGGACTCGCTCGTGATTCGGACAAGAACCGTTCTCTCATTTCTTCGCATAACGTTCGCGAAATCCTGGTCAATCTCGTGTTTTCAAGCAGTCAATCATTAGAGTTGAGCCACGAGTCACTCGCGATCCTGGTTATGTTTCCACTCACCGAGTTCGACTGTGTGGCAATAGCTTCAGACCCCGAGCGGATCAGTTGTTTAGCAAATTTACTATTTCATTCATCAATCGAAGTCCGAGTCAACTCGGCTGCACTCATCGAGAATGTTATTGCGGGAACAAGATCGTCAGATCTTCGGCTTCAAATTAGTAACATGGAGATTATCTTCGAAGGAGTAACAGATATCTTGAAAAATCCTCTATCGTCTCCTCGAGCGCTTAAAATTGGGATAAAAGGGCTCTTCGCTTTATGTCTAGTTAAACAAACTAGACATAAAGCGGTGTCCGCCGGAGCGGCGGAGACATTAATCGACAGGCTGGCAGATCTTGATAAATGTGATGCAGAAAGAGCCCTTGCTACAATAGAATTGCTTTGCAGAATACAAGTTGGTTGCGCAGCATTCGTAGCGCACGCGCTGACTGTTCCGTTGTTAGTTAAGACTATTCTGAAGATATCGGATAGAGCGACGGAGTACGCGGCGGGAGCGTTGCTGGCGCTGTGTTCAGCGTCGGAGCAGAGTCAAAAGGAGGCAGTTTGCGCAGGAATACTGACGCAGCTGCTGTTGCTAGTACAGAGTGATTGTACTGATAGAGCTAAGAGGAAGGCACAGATGTTGTTGAAGTTGTTAAGGGATTCATGGCCTGAGGATTCTGCAGGGAATTCTGATGATTTTGTCTGCAGTGAGGTGGTGCCTTTTTGATGATTGTCTTGGTGAATGTTAATTACTTTCTAATTCTAAAACTTTAATTTTCTAGTTTTTATTAGTTGAAGGAAGAGGGGAAAAAAAGTCGGAAATTGAGGTTTTAGATTTCGTATATAGAAGCTTTGTTGTAATTTCGTGTACGTAAGAATTTTTGCTTAAAAGATTTTTAAGGAAAAAGTTGAAAAGAAAATGAAAAGTTAGATCTTCTTTTTCTTTGTATTTTTCTTTTTTATTCCTTTTATGCAATTTTCCCCCTGTTTTTAATTTTATATCCTGTGGGGGTGTCATGGTTGGCATGGATGATCAGTTCGGTTCAGTTTTTATCAAAAAAAATAACCAAACCGATTTTAAAAAAAAATCGAAACCGAACTGAAACCGGTTCAAACCGACCGGTTTCGGTTTGTTTTTTAGGACAAAAACCAGTTCAAACCGGTTTGGCTCTGTTTTTTCGGTTTGGTTCGGTTTTTTTGTTTGGGTTCGGTTCGGTTTTTTCGATTTCAGAACCGAACCGGTCGGTTTTTTCAAAATTTTAATTGTTTTTTTTTACGGTTTATTTTTTTCGGTTACTTTTTTTTTATTTTCTTGGTTTTTTTGCTTTTTTGCTCATCCCTGATTGGTGGCATGAAATTGAGATTCTTGATTATTTTATTTGTTAATGTTACTTACAATTTTCTCTTGGTATGCTGTTTCGAAAAGGATGGACTGTGGATTTGAAGCATAATTTGAATTTGTTAATGATTTTGAATAATTTTTATTGATATTAAAATAAATTTTAAAAATTAAAAAAATAGTATTATTTTAATATATTTTTAAATAAAAATTACTTTTCTCTCAGACAGTGTGAGCAGACCTCGAAGACTCGAGTTGTTGTCTTGGTTAGGAGTATTATTTTCCATGTTTGTTTTCTCCTGATCTGGTAAGGGGATGGTACAGCTAGGTTTTGACTCGATATTATTACCAAAGACAGCTCCGATGCAGCGTGTTTTATAGAGATCGTGCAATGTAAGAGGACGACAACAAAGGAAGTTGGAAAAGAGGCGTGTGGTCTAAAGAAGAAAGAGATGATCTTCACATGCTTATGGAATAAAAACTAACATGGACAGGTTTATATTCTTTCACTCAGGCATGGCTACTACTGCTCACCTGTCTCCACCCAACTTCGGTTAGAGTTAATTCTTTTTAAAATATTATTTTATTAAAAATATATTATTTTATTTTTAAAAATTAATTTTATAAACTTAAAATAATTTAAAAACACTAAAAATTATTAATTTAAAGAAAAAATATTTTTTTAATATAAAAATACCTTTATGCAGCATTTGGGGCCCAATAATTAATGTTTCTTTCGACTTTTTTGAATTTGGGACGGTTGAATTCTTGAATCACATGCCCTTTTGAAGCACTCATGAAGGTCTGTCTGTCTACGGGCAGTCACCAATCCATGCTTCTGGCTATGACCATTCATTTGATTTCATTTTCATCCACAGCATTGTCATCTCCTAAATTCATTTGTTTGCTCTTAACAAAAATCTTCTTTTAACAAGCTCTTGAAGAGAGATGTTGCCCTCCTAATGTTGCTGTGGTTCCTTTTCGTTTGTAAATGTAGATTCATCTTTTCATCCTTTCCTGTCTTATGCATATAAATATGCAGGGGCGGAGCTAGGATTATTGTTAAGGAGGAAATTAATATAACAAGATATAATAATTTTTTTTTAATTTATTATATACGAGCTATAAAAAAAATACAAACATATAATGATATTTGTATAAGGTAAGAGGTTTTGAGCAATACCAAATTGAGTCAAAGCGATGAAGTTAATTTCATCTTCATAATGTATCCATCACTTTTAATTTTGTTGGTCTTTATACCTATCGAATATAAACATATAAAGTATATAAGAAACATTAGCTATAACGAAACATTATTTATGTTTGATAAACTTTGAAATAAAATAAAAAATAATAAAGAATGATTCTTACATATTTATTTTAACTGTGCTTGTCGTTCTTTAATAGAATAGAAATCATCGATTATCATATCAATTATGACTCTTTCAGCAATTTCTATATAGACAATAAAATAATTTGCAAGAAAATCATCCTCCATCCGATTGCAAAGTCTTGTTTTAATAATCTTCATCGCCGAAAAAGCTCGTTCAGTAGTTGCTGTCGAAACAGGAAGAGTCAAAATAAGCCGAATCAACATGTCAATGGGTGGATAAATTGTTGATTTTTCTATTTCAATCAATCCTTGACATAAATCAGCAATCGATGACATATTCTTTAACTTTGGATGATTGAGTACATTAAGTTCATAATGCTGCAACTGAAGTCTCAAATGAATTTTTTCTTGTTCAGAAAAATCTTCAAGATAGAACTTGTCAACAAGTAAGCATATATCTTCAACATTGAATTATTTATAGCTATTTCTAGGATCTTAAGTTGTGCTCAATTTAAGAAGCTCGATTGCCTAATCATTGAATCTATTATTTAGCTCTTGCAATTGTTGATTAATGATAGTTGTAAATATATCAACTCGGTAGTAATGCTTAACTGTTACTAATTGTTTTTTATGGTGAGATCGTCCCACACTAGAAAAACAAGCATCCATATCAAAAACTCAATGTCTTGATGCTTACAAAATGATGTCGCTTCTTCTAAAAGAGTTTCCCAACCATCATCTCTTAACTTCTGAATTAAAGTCTTTGTGATAGTCACCAAATGCATAGCATTTAAAATGTCTTGAGATTTTTGTTGTAGAGCTTGGCAAAGCACATCAGTAATTCTCATAACATTCTTCACTATATGTAAGATGAATGCAAAATCAAATGACATTAGCAACTTAAATGAAAAAGCCGCATCACCACGTTGAGAATAAGTAGATCCATCTAAAGCAATGTTTTCAAGAACCAAGCAAGTCGCCCCATACATTTTTATCAAATTGCAAATTGATTTGAAATGCGAACTCCATCTGCTATCTCCAAGTCATTGCAAACCACCTACTTGCTTAACTTCTTTACCCGTTTCAATCTCACCAATATCAACTAAATGTTTAATTGTAGCTGCTTGAAAAGCCCGTAATTCATCATTACACTTGCAAGAATCACTAACAATGTTAATAATAAAAATCAAATTCTGAAAGAAAGGGTGAACATCAGATATTTCTCTAGCTGCAGCAATAAGAGCTAGTTGTAATTGATGAGCTAAGCAATGTACATAATATGTATAAGGGCAATCGTTAATGAATAAAGCTTGCAAACCATTCCACTCTCCACGCATATTACTAGCACCATCATACCCTTAGCCCCTAATATGTTGAACATCAAGACTGTGATGACATAAAACAAAGGAAATCTCTTCCTTAAGAGTTGAAGCAGTTGTATCTTTGATATGAACTATATCCAAAAATCGTTCTTGTATAAATCTACTTTTATCAACAAACCTATTAACAAGGGCCATTTGCTCTCTTCTGGGTTCATCTCAAGCTTCATCAACAATTAAACAAAATCTTGCATCACCAATCTCATAACGAATTGAAGACTGAACATTTCTAGCAAAGACATGCAAAATTTCTTTATGAATTTGATGTGAGGTGAATTTAGCATTTTGTGGATCATTACCCAAAATAAGAGCACCTACTTGTTCATTGTATAATGCTAAAAGTTCCATCATTTCAAGAAAATTACCTTGGTTTTTTTACTCCGGACGTTCATCATGCCCTCTAAAATCACATGCTTGAAATGTGAGCCAACGAACAATATCTATTGAAGCTTTAATACGCAATCGATTATTTAGAATTTCTTGAGTAGTTTGCCTCTTAACTACCTTCTCAATATGACATGAATGATTTTTCAAATTTTCCAAGCACCTGGTAGCAAATCTATGAGCTGAATTTGGACCTTTTTCCATATGAGTAAAAAAAGCACATCGTTCCCCGTCATTAACTTTCTACCAACAATTGAATCATTTAACGATAAATGTGTCTGATCCTGGATTTCTAGATGGTTTACTTGGAAATAAATAACAAGGGAAACAAAATGACTATATCTCTCTGAATATTCAAGCCATAGATAACTTTTAAACCAATGAGACTGAAATCGACGAGGATGTTTTTCATCAGTCAACGAATAGTTAGACATCAAAGGTTGATATGATCCCAAATTAATGGAATTACCCACTAAATAAAATACCCAACAATAATTAAATTAAGCCCAACAAATCAAGCTTAATTAATAAACCTCAACTAAAAGTCCAAATAAACTAAACCAAACTAAAGCTTAATCTCTCAACGGTTTGGGCTACCATCCATCTTCTATGATCATATGAGTGTGTAAACAGTTTCTCAGGTTGGTGTCCCCACCAAATCTTCTAAGGTTAGAAAAACTCGACCTGGTCGAGTATAATTCAATATGGCTCTGATAACGCTCCTAAAGGTAATGACCAAACTGTTGTAATGTCTCTTTGGTAATCCAAGTACAATCTGAATTTGGTCACCTAACTTATATTTTAGGATTTGCTTAACTTTGCTATCCCTGGTAAAAACAACTTATGCATCCAAAATAGCACTAATATATTCATTTTATGTCAATGATAAGGATAAAGAGTAAGAGGTTTCAAAAGGATCATTATGGAGAGATTGTTGTGTTTTATATATAGCAAAGTCCTTCATGTCAAAAGTAGAGCTAATATCAAAGTTTAGTGGCTGTTTAATGACATAATTATTTGATTCAATCATTTACAACACTTTGAATGGTCTAGCACTACTCACTTGCAATTTATGACTAGTTCCCAAAGAAAACCGTTTAAGTCTAATATGTATTATGAAATAATCTCCAACATTAAGTGTATTATGATACTTATATAAATTAACTTGAAATTGTTATTGTTCATTACTTGCTTGAATATGTTTTATGATCTTGACATGCAAATTATGAATTTTACTCACAAAAAACTTAGATGAATCAAATATTTTAATGTAAGGAGACATAGAAAGAAGATCTATATGTTTTCTAGGTTTGTAATTATAAACACTATATGACTGAGGGTTTGGAGTGGAATAAACACTATTTGAAGCCTTAATAGATATAGTTTGGACATAACCTAATAAATCAGGATTATCTTCATCTTCCTTTTTAATGTGTCAAGGGTAAGGGATTAGGGAGCTCAATATGTTGCTTTAAATTGTTGACGTGTTGGACATCAAGCATGGTGGGTGGGGAATCAGGTGGTATAAGAAGACTAATATCATAAGACTTTTCTAAGATCATATTTATCTTTTTGGGCGATTACACTAAAATTTTTCTTAAAACCTCTTCCACTACCACTAAAGCAAAATTATTATTTTCTTTATTAACCTCATTTTAAGACTTATTTGGACTTGTAGTGTTAATTCCATCTTTTTGCATATCCTTTTCATTTAGGTCACTTAAGTCTTCTAGATTTGGTTCATACATTTATACATAATAGTTCTTATTTTTACCTATATCCTTATGTTTATTGAATGACTAAAGGTTTAAAGGTGTAATTGAAGAAGATATGACTGAACCCTTTACAATTAGCACATTGAACCTATAAACTCATCCTAGACATTTCATTCATGACTTTTTTTTCTCATATCTTCTTTATAAATTTAGGCACTTCTAGGATTAGGTCTATATGATAGAGCACCTAACAAAAAAAAATATCATTCCTAAATTTAGATCTAAAAGGGGTATTACAAGGGTCTTGATATCTTTTCCATCTTCTCATAATCTTGTACTATAGTATAGACTTGGTCAAGAGTGAAAGCACCTATAAGCCTGATGATTAGTACTTAAAAGTGCATTTTTATCAAGGTTTTATATCATCATTTTGCACTTAACGTATCAATAACTCCTTAACTAGAGCATGTTTTATAATATCATGTCTAATACTATAAGATACCTTTAATTTATGGTAAATGTTCATCTTAAATGCAGGCCTATCACATAAATAAAGGGATTGATTGATGAGTTTAACTAGTGAAATTGAGAAGACAAAGAGAGGGCAAAGCTTATAAAAGAGATGCTAGTTCAGTCCAAATTGGAACACTGTTCATTCATTGGGTCATATCTGGAGCTGTAGATCTTGGATTTCAATTTGGTTTATATGGCTAGAAAGCTAAGACATAGGCCTAAAACATTCAGGAGAGTCCAAGACTCAATTCTGCTGTTTGGAAGTCCAAATCTTATCATCAAAAGAGAAGTCTGAATCTGTCCTGCAGCCCAGACACTGTTTAGTGTTTAGCCTATATCTCGAGTTCTAAAATTTCAAATGCACCGATTCTTTTTTTGTTGGAAAGCTGAGACAATTTCCTAGAACTTTCATGAAGACAATCTGTTCAAATTCTGACGTTAGCAATAACGTTTTGTTCAGACAAGAAGATAAGGATTGTCATCAAGTCAAGATGTGGCCACCCACTCAACAATTAGTCATCAAAGCAATAGTTCCAAATTTTGGCCTATAAAAGGAGGCATTTGTCATGCATTTAGGCATCTTGGTTTTCAGATCAAAATCATGTTCTTGCTCTCTCTTTATATTTTTGTAATGCTTAAGTTTTGTTTATATTAATCTCTTGTTTATGCTTTTCATTTCCTTTCCTTTACTTAGTTAACTTATATCTTATTTATGTTCTTATCTTGTTTATTTATGTTTTTCTCTTTCATTATGTTTAGCTAAGTTTATTATGTCAAGGTGAAAATGTTACACTAATGGTGTAAGAATAAGTATAGTATAAACTTAACATGGACTTTAATGTTTGATACTAACATGTTTTGTATTTGTTATCTTGTTCACTCTTAATACTTTGCTTGTTAAATGGTTAATCTAGATTTATGTTGTATAACCCTTGGTACAACAAATACTTAGCACTTTTATAGCCCAACCGTATGGTATAACCGACACCTGTGCTATGAAAGGAATTTGATTTGTTGTTAGCATAAGTTATAATTATGAATACCTGACAACATTTACAAGTATTAGCATTATTCGAATAAGATAACTAATGTAATCATGTTAACAATTTATAATCCGATTGGAATCTTCTTTGTGTGTGGTTTCCAGTTGAGTAATAAAAAGAGTTTATATTATACTTGTTTGAAATACCATTAGTGGATCCTCTAACCTTGACAATTATTTTATCATTGTTTAATCCTTATATCAATATCACATCTCAAAGCTCTCTTCAACTCCTTTTCTGTTATTATTTATTTCCTTATTTGTAGTTTATATAGTTAATCTCCCTATGGTTCGACCCCGATCTTGCCGGGTTATTTATTACTTCGACACTCCTACACTTGGAAGAAGACATCAACTCTTTGATTGTGTCATCTGACCTCTTTTCTAAACTTATCATTCAAACCTTTACAAAATCTATGCAAAGTCATGGCTTTATTTTTCCTTATGCACATATCATTATGTAAACATTAAATTGTGTTATATACTTATTGACAGACTTATTCTCTTGCCTTAGATTATTTCATTGGTCTAAGAGTTTATTCCTATAAAACTAGAGTGGGTACTTCTCCTGTAGTTTTTGTTTTATTTTGGTCCAATCAATTATGGAAGGTTTAACTCTCCTCTCTAAACAATCCTCAACATCTCCACAATAAAGTCAGGCTTCATTAATGAGTATCATTTTAGTATATCTAACTCTTATATTATCAACTAGATATGCGACTCAAATCATTGATCCATATCATGAATCCACATGTAAAATATTCAAGGGTCATGACAACCATTAAAAGTGGGGGCTTTTATTTTTTTTAGGGCTCATGAATCGCTCATCAAGGTTATCATGTTTAAAGTAACTGAAATGATAGTCATATTGGTGACACTTGGGGTGAATTTACGTACAATGGTTATTCATATGATATTTATTGGTCTTTGAGTGCCTTATTCGAGAACTTTCTTGGGGTTCACTTATTTTAAACATGTTAGTTATCTGTGTCTACAGCTCCTCTCAAATAGCCTTAAGAGTACTATTATGGGTCAAGTCCATAATAAGTGTAGACTTAAGCATGGATACTAGATGATCATAACACAAATAAATGCAACACTAACTAAAAAATAAAATTGAGATCACATAAGGTTCTTACAAGTGAAATCACAATACAAAAATAAAGCTAATTTTTTTTAATATAAAGATTAATCAAGAACATAAAATACCATAAAAATTTTAAACATTCAATGTTAGACCTTTAAATACAAACAATTAATAAAATAAAGTTATAATGTTCCACTATTTTCAATAAGCTCTAGAAGTAAGACAAAGTATTGATGACTAAATTTAAATGAAAAAGATATAGCGTGCAAAAAAATATAGGAGTATAATGTGTTGGAAGTTACTATTATTGATGTGGAGAAGGTCGCTACATGACAAAGACTGGCTGACATGGCATTGATGCGGCGTCGTTGGCCACTCTAACGAACCAAACAAAAAAATCCTTTGTGAACATGGCATCGTAGATTTTACCCAAGTTTTGCATATGTTAACAAGTCAATACAGTAATTAACATTTGTTAGAATCACCAAGTTCATTCCACAAGTTCTGTTTTCACTTCGAACTGATGAGCTCAAGAGATGACTCACTGATCACAAGCATGTACAGGCTGCAGCAGAAATCAACTAAACACCAAATTCCTGAAAGTTAAATCATAATGTTATAATTTCATTTTTTTATAAAAATGCTATGAATAGGTGAGCCTATTACAAGGGCAATAATGTTGAATATGCAAATACATTACTCTGGAAAAAGAACAGAACTTAGTAACGAAGAAATCAAAGCAACGAATGGTGAAAATAAGTTGTTTCCATTTCACCGAGAAGGGCATCTTCCTAGAGATAAGAACTCTCTGTATAAGTAAAAAAAGTGGCAATCCAATTGAGCTCCATCTACATAATCCTCGGTTTCGATCCGAAACGGAACTTGTGAACTCATTCATTAGCTCTGGCCAACGTTTTCTCCCTGCAGATCTAAATCTACATTAAATATGTTTCAAAAACTAGACATACTAGGATGACAGTAGATGTGTGGCGTCATGCATGGTGCTCCTTGCATTGTGATGGCTTTTTTATTTTTACATACAACTTGTATATTTATATTCTAATTACCAAATCTAAGCTTTTCAGCTGGATACATCCTGTTCGTTCTACTTCCCTTTTGGCTCTTCAGTGATGAGAAGTTCCGACCACTTGCTTTCCGAAGTCGATTAGATTGCTTGACCGATTGATCTGTTTTCTCTGTGTCATTTTTCCTGCAATGCAAGTAATAAATAACCGTTACAAGATATCAAAATAAGAATGTATATTTTTTGGCAGCCATATGTTAGAATTTACATGAATGTTGACTAAAAGTATTTTTGGTTTGTGAAAAACAGGTTAGTGCATAGCCTAATTGGGTCTTTGGACACCTTAAGACAGTTGTGGATGTAGGGTTTTGAGTGTGAGCCTAAAGAATCCTAATACAATTCTTAATGGGAGAACTGGTAATCCAAAAACCTCTTGTTTGTTCAATTATCGGTAACGTGTGTTCTAAATATCATGTATTGATCTTGGGATAAAATTCTAATAGTGGTATCACCCTGATATTTTTCTAACACCTTAAGGGAGGACGAACCTGAAATGAAGCAAGAACAGCAGCACCCCAACAACTGCAGTTCCCTTTGCAACAGTTTTAAGGAGTGGCCTCCTTGGAGGCTTGCAGTCTGCCTTTTCTACACTTAGACCTTCAGTTACATTTGAATTCTCGATTGCCAGAATCTGCACCTTTTCGTGGTTTTGATCATCCTGTGACAGAGATTGCTTTAGTCATAGAAAGTTGGGGTAAGAAGTTGAAAAGAGACCTACGATGAAAACATTACAAAAAATCAATAAAACTGACTCACCACCCGATCCATATTTTCTGTGGAACAAATCATATCCTTCTTCTCATATATAGACACTTGATCACTGTTTTCACCTACATTTTCCGAGTATTCTGTTGTTGAGCACCTATGCTCATCTGGTATCTGCGGACCTTGGCTCTGAAAAACAGAACTATCACAGAGCGGCTGAAAACCACTACTATCCTCGCTGCTTTTAAATTCATGACATTTTTCACTATCTACCATTGCTGCGATTCTGTCAGGAGAATCTGATTCCTTGTGTGTTTTGTTTTTTATGCTATTAAAACAAGTTGTTTGTAAACATTTATTTGGAAGTTTGCCATTTTCAAGGTCTGATTCAACCATGGTAGCATTATGTCCCTCTGTGTCATTATCTCCAACGATGCCCTTGATATTTGTGTTCTCAGGCCACAAGGCATCCCCTCTAGCTTTGCTTCGAACAGAAGGAAGATTTTCCTCTGGTGAATCTACTTGTGAAAGAGACAGGGATGAAGCTCTAGTTGGTACTACAGCAAATCTATGTTTACCTTTCTGATCCCATTGATTAAACTCGTGTGAAAAGGAGGACCAATCAGCAAATAACTCCCTGTCTTCACCATATCCAAGATCTGTATTTGCTTGAGACATGCAACTGCCACTCTTGTGCAAAAAAGCATGGTCTGAATGTTCGATTTGTGTACAGGGTACAGAAAGCTTGGAAGAGAAGCCAATATCCATGACTTTCATGTCAAAAGGAGATTCTTCTTCACAGTCAGTTATTAAACTACCCACTGGTGTGTTGTACATGACCTTTTCCTGAGATTCAGACCTATCTACAGACTTCTTGATCAAAAAAGTCACCATGCTATTTGATGATTCAGGAAACCAGACGGTTTTAAAATCATCTTCCTCATCTAATTGGTCCTCAAAATTCAACTTCTGCACAGGGCCCGATACAGAGCTCATGCTGGAAGTAGAAGACACTTCCACATCATCATTGCGGTTTCCTCTAGGTGTGCTACAATCCTCAGAATCCCCCACTACTGAGGCATCATCTTCTAAACTAAGATCGAAATGAATAAGGTCCATTCCACTATTTTCACAGCTATGTTTGGCTCCAATTTCTGTATAAGAAGACCTACTACCTAAATACATATTGGACTCAACAACAGAGGTAGATAACCCGCCATCCAAATGATGATCATTCTCCAAATGTTGCGAGCAAATAGATCTTGTTGATTCATTTAAATGGTCTTCATGCCATTGACGTTTACTGCATTCATCTCTATGTTGGTTTTGATCTTCTAGTTCTAATGAGCATTGTCCAGGGGAATGACCTTTGACTGACAAGGATGCTCCCAGAGAATTCATTGAATCAGAGTTCATCTGAGATGAAATATCATTAGAACAACTGCTAACTGAGCTACCAGATTCAAGCATAAAAACACTTTCCACTTCAGCGTACTCTTCAAAATATGAATCACCATTTCCTTCAGAAGTTGCATTTGAATGTTTCTAGAATGCAGGTATGAAGCATAATAAGTAAAACCAAAAGCAGTTCAATAAGTAAACAATAATCTGGAACACAATCTGATTCCTCAACTCAATAAAGTAGACTACAAAAAGTATTTAATTTTCTTATTGAAGAAAAAAAGAGATTTATAATTATATAAATAAAAAAAGGAGATTCATATACCTGTCTGGATCTTTGTCTTGGTTCGTGGTGTGGAGTCTTGCTAGCAGAGCTGGAGAAGCTATGATGTGAAAGTTCCAGGTTTCTTCGAATATTTCCAACCATATCCGTTGGCATAGTTACGGTATAAGTGACAATATCAAAATCAGGAACCTGCCACAAGAATTTGTCTGTGATTATTGTCAAATTGACACAGGAAAACATTTTGAAAAGGAAATTGCTGCAAGCATATGACTTTAAATGAAAAGAATGCATAGTGTCTTACATTTAAATGCGAAGACCTTGCTTTCTTTGAAAGAGAACGTATACACATACAAACTTTTCTTGTATCTCTTTTTTCGACAACATCTGATGGGGAAAAGAGATCTATGCCTGCCATTCCCAAGATTTTGCAGATCTACAAAAATATAGCAGAACAATAAATTATGTCATTTAGGTAGGATCATATAATTCAGATCACCATACCAAAGAGAAGTAAGATGGCGGCGCTTACCTTCAAAAATGAATCCACATTAGAATAAGGCAGATACCTGCTCCCACAACTCCTCCTAGAAGCAAAAGGCTCATATTTATATGCTTTTACATATCTTAGTTCCATATGCTTCGTCGATAACATTCTCCATATCACTCTTGACGTTTCAAATCTAAGAAACAAAACAAGAAATTAAAGAAATTTCACAAAGCATTGGAAATTCATTAAGAAATAAAATAAGTTGAACACATTCCCGCCTAAATACTGGAAGAAATGCACCTATACATGATTCAAGTAATGACACGAGATTATAGGAGGTAAAAACAGTTGGAACATACAGCAATTCCCCATCAGCGATTAAATCAGCAATAGGAAGCTGCTCATCTGATCTTGTCTGAAGAACTTCTCCAAGCCATATTCTTGCTTGAGTCTTTTAAAAAAATATACAAGAACAAACAAACAAAGCAAAAATATCAGGCTTACTATATTAGAAAATAATCTACTAATTTATGAACTTTCAAATTCCCAAACAATGTTTCGCATCCGCGAAGAAAATATGGAAAATTAGAGCTAATTTAAGATTGCTGACAATACTAGTAACTTTTATCAGTTGAACTATGATCAAAAGCACTTTACAGTTTACAGAACTTTTTTTTTCTTTCAAAAATTCAGTATTACAGATAATTTAGCTACTTTTAAAAGAAAATGCATCTAAAAAATAAAAGCAAATATCTATCCTTCACAAATGGAGTATTGAAGCATCAAACATGAAAAACTTGAAACTTTCTAAATATCTGTGGTACTACCATAGCCACTAAATCACCCACTAGCTAAAAATCAATTGAACTAAAGAAATTAAGCATCCAACATCATAAAGCTTCAATCTTTCTTTCTGGGTCACCTTCATTAAAGATTTTAACACCAAAGCAACCTTTTTTAAAAGAGAGAGAGAGAGAGAGAGAACAAAAACTTCAACAACCAGTCAAAAATGAAAATAACAAGAAGAAGAGATGGTTTGTTTCAGTGCATGACCTGCAAGAAGACATCATCAAGTTCACGAAAGCTGGATTCAGAAGAAGAAGAAGAAGAAGAAGCAGAAGGCCAAGAAGATCTTTCACCACCACCAGCACAACCAAAACTTGCGGCTGAACCAGCTCGCAAAACTTGAGGAGATTCATCACCTCCATCATGACCGGAGACCACCACAACCACCATGCTTGACGGCGGCAGTAACCCAGTTCCCGCCAAAATGGTGGTAGGTCAGTCAGTGCATTTGAGTTATTACACAGTCATGATTTAATGTTTTTACGATTGTCCGTCGAGTGCAGTGCAGGAAAAGACGGACCGAGGATTCTGCAACTTTTTGTGTCCTTGTGCCGCTTTGCTTTTCTTTTTCTTCGTTGAATATTTAAGTGTCTTTGCTTTACGTACGTTGTGTTTGACAAATTTTAGTGTTTGGACTTTGTAGCCTCACCATTTATATCCGAAAATAATTACACTTAGATTCGATTTTTTATTATTATTATTAAATCATGTATAATTGTTTAGCATTATTTTTTAGAAACTGTTTTTTAAACCTTGAATAATAATAATAATAATAATAATAATAATAATAATAAACTCATTTACTAATGTTAACTTACTAAAATTTGAATTTGAAGAAATAATATCCTACCATCCTTCTAAAATTCAATTCGGGATGAATTCAAGATAAGATATGGATCATAAATTAAAAGAGTCAAGTCTACTCAAATCAATTATTAAAATAAAATTAAAAATAAAATATAAAATGAACGTATTAAAAGCAAAGTTTTGATTGAGTTAATCCCAGTTCATAGTTTGATTAATTTAAATTTTTGATTAAATGAGTTGGATTTTTTTTATTTTTATTTTTTTTATTTCAGATCAGTTTAGATCCTAAATCAACTGAGTTTAAAGTTAATCTATCGAGCATGGTTTTACATGAGTGTTTTATTAGTTAATTTTTAAAAATCTAATTTGATTGAAAGTAAATTTACTCTCTAGAAGTTAAAGAAGTTGTAAACTTCTTGTAATGCATTAAAATTGGTCGAAGATACTTTAATTATCTAAACTAAAGCTTTGTCATGGGTTAATATTAATATTATGAAGAAATCATGAAAGAAAAGATAGATAAACCTTATTCAAATTAATCATATTATTTAATCCAATTCAATGAGGTAACATCTTATCAATTAATTATTATTTTTTAAAAAAATTAACAATTGACGAGTATTCTTTTTGTATTTGTTTACGTATACAAAAGAAAATATACGTCATTTGACTGAGTAATTATGGATTTATTGGCTGCAGTTTTTGTCTTGAACTCCCATGATAATTCATGGATGAAAATCTACCCATTTAAATAGTTTTTTAAAAGAAAAGGAAGCAGCAACGTTAGCACTGTTTCGTCCAGGAATTTCATGTGAAGCAGAACTTACTTCCACTCAGAACCATTATTTATTTATTTATTTATTTATTTATTTATTTATGCAGCAGTATGGGCATGCAGAGAAGACCTCACCTGTCACTTTTCTTTGGCTTTTTTTATAGAAAAAGATGAAAGAAATATTGAGATCACACACGCAGTTGATAAGGAGTAGACAACGAACCTTATTTAGAAAATAGAAACTGTTAGCACGATTATATTTTTGAATTTTTAAAAAAAATCTAGTTTTAAATTAATATTTTTTGTGTTTTTAGATTGTTTTGATGTGTTTATATTAAAATTAAATATTAAAAAATAAAAAATATATACTATTTTAATATATTTTCGAATAAAAAACATAATAAAGAAAAACTCTTACCAAACCCTCAAACTGTTTTATTATACTGACATCATTTTGCTGCAATTACTCATTTTGTCTGCTTTCTTGTCTTCATTCTTCATTGGTTGGTTGCCTTTTGCTTGTGAAAGACCAGAGAAGAACCCACCTAGGATCTACCCATCTTGGGTATGGAGACTTAGTGCCAATTTAATATTAGCCACAAGAACATCTCTTAAAGGAAAGAGAGAGCATTGCCCATCAACCATAATAAATTTAATGTTTTATGACTCGTAGTCATATCCTCGGCTATAGATCGTAGGTTACTTGTCGAGTTTATAATAAAATTATTATTTGTTTTTGTATTTTAAAAGTAATTTTTAAACTTAAAATATTAAAATGTTCAAATTTTTATATATGAAGTCAAATCAAACCGAGAAGTGACTTCAGATCCATGCAAAGCAAATCTTTAAATCTCCATGAATCAAGCCTTGTCTCCTTCCATGGAAGACCGCTTCTTTCTCTTCAGACGATTTACAAATCAGATCAAGTCAAGCCAGGTGATATTTCTTCAGACGATGAAGCATCAAGCCTATGGAAGACGGCTTCTTTCTCCTCAAACCCAGATTCTACATCAAATCACTCCAAAGTCTCTTTAATATCCTTGGATCTTACCGATAATCAGAGGACCTAAACCAGATAAATGTAACATGGTACTGATTTGTGAAGTCATTTGGAGCTTTATTTTTTAGTTTAACGTGGGTGTCCGGGCCAACTTGCGCGCACCTCGACTAATCCCACGGGCCCTAAAGTTAACGACCATGTAAGCCTCCAATAGTCATCATATGAGTAACCACAGGACTCGAACCTGAAACCACAAAAAAAATAAATCTCTTGATCCCAATCTTTTATTACTGGACCACCACCTAGATGGTTGATTTGAAGTGTCCGCTCATGCAATTCCTACTCTCCAAAGTTTCTGTTTTCTGATTATTTATTGTGGGTGGTTATTTATTGATTAGATAAGGCCAGTAGCTGTTGGAGTCGAAAGGATGCCACGTTGTGGCCTTGTTCATTGATCTGCAGCTACAAGAAAATTCAAGGATAAGCAACTGTATAGATATAATCTCTCTTTTTTTTACAAAAAATTCCAAGTTATTGGTGTATAAATACACCACAATCACCCATGCAAAAAGGAGCAATTCCATTTTGTGTTTGAAAAATGCTTTTAAAAAAATTTAATTTAATTTAATTTTTCTTTATTTTAAATTAATATTTTTTGGTGTTTTTAGATCATTTTGATGCGCTGATATCAAAAATAATTTTTAAAAAATAAATAAATATTATTTTGATATATTGTTAAATAAAAAAACACTTTAAAAAACAACTCCAACCACACTCCTAAATAAACTAGATTAAAAGCCGAGCTAGATAATACTTCTTAATCATTATTTTATTTTTTCTCTTACTGTATATTTTTTTCATCTACACACCTATTGATTAAGCATTAGAAAATTCCCTGTTTTTCATGAGATTTTTTTTTATTGGTCAATCATCAACTCTTTTGTAAAAACTCTAATTTTTATGTTAAGTTTTTTTATATAATTTTATCTTATTTAAATTTTAAAAGTAATTTTCTCATATATATTTATAAATATATTTGGATATTTGGGTATTTTAGATCCATTTCTCCGATAATTGATCTTTAAAATCTTAGGATTTGGTGTGCTAGATTACAACACTTTTTTTTATTGATGAAAACTCAAAGACAAGAATTAGAAATTATACAAAATATCTAAGGACAGGTCTTAAACCTAGGACCTCACCATGTCTTAGAGCGTGTTTGACAGTGTGGTTGTGGGTACTTTTCAAATAACTTTTCGTGTCAAAATGCATGTCAATGATGTTTTTTTATTTTTTAAAAATCATTTTTGACATCAGCACATCAAAACGATCCAAAACATATAAACCATATTAAATTTTAGTAAAAAAAAAATTCAAAATTTTTGAGAACACAGCCACAGCCACGTTCCCAAACGTAACCTTAGATTGCCTGTACTAACCTGTTAACAACTTAAAAAAATAAAAAAATATTCTAGCTACATGGAAGTTCGTTAAAAAATATTAGAAAATAATAAAAAAAAAACAATTCCGTACCTAAGGAGGAAAAATCTAAATCAATCTTGTATTATATTAGCTTGGAATCTAATTTGTGTTGGAATAAGATAAGATTTCATGCATTCATTCATGCATTTAAAAACGGCAACATAGTCAAAGGAACATAACTTATTTATCAAGCCAGATTTGTGATAACATGTAGTGATAAATTTTTTATAACCAGACGAGAATCTATATTATTTGAATAGTCTAGCAAATATATTTATAAACCAGTAAAATAGATTTAGAGTTAAGAAAAGATCTAATCGTTCAGTTTAAAATAGAAGTTAAAAATATTATAACTTTTGATTTGACCGTTATATCAAATTTAAATTTTTACGGGAATTTTCAGAGTTCGTTTTCCTTAAAATAGCTACTATATTGCTATGCAAACCGTCAACTTTAGATATAAAAAAATCTCGCATAGGATTTCAGAATGAGCAAATTTTGTTATTTTCTTTATTAATTTTGGATTTCATGCATTGTTTTAAATTTTATGATTATTTTTTTATATTTTATTTTGCTTTCTAGTTAATATATGGTTATTAATCTATTTAAAGTTTCATAAACTTTCTAAAGAGATAGACTTTTATATTATTTTAAAAATAATAAAACTACAAAATCATTTTCGCTCATTAAATTTCTATGTTTATTTATTGTTTTTAGCTTCGCTCATCATTTATAAATTATTACTCAGAGACTCAAGACAATTTGAATAATAAAAGATAGTCAATGATGAAATGCACATTAAGAATTAATATTGGATCCATATTCGAATTAGGTGCCACGTGCCAGCATTGAAGTATATGTGAAACATGTACCAGTTGCGTGAGGCAAAATGCAGGGATGATTGTGATTTAAAACATATTAAAATCAAGTAGTTTAGTAATATAGATTCATCTCCAATTTTTTTTTTATTATTATTAATATGGGTGTTCGGGCCAGTTTGCGCGCACCTCAACTAATCCCACAGGCCCTGAAGTTAACGACCATGTAAACTTTTAGTGGCCATCATATTAGCAACCACATGGTTCGAACTTTAGATTACAAGATGAGCAAACTTTTTAATCCTAAACTTTTACCACTGGGTTACCTACTAGATGATTACATCTCCAAACTTTTGATCAATGCCATATTGACATCATTATTTATGCTTTGGGTTTGTGTGTGTATTAGCATTTTTATAAGATAATTTTGAGTGATAAGAGTTGTAATTAAGAAGTTTGTTTTATATTTTCTCTTAATAATTTAAATTTAAATCTCGAGATTAATATTCAAGATAATTTGTTTCTTTAATATATCAAATTGATGTGCATAATGTGTTTCAAAATATGATTTTCATGTGTTTTAACTTTGTATTTAATTAATGTTTTAGAATAGAAGGGATATATACATAAAAAAATAAAAAATGTAAATAATTATAAAATATTTTTTTTATTTTTTAAAACAGAGTATAAAAAAGTATATCATTTTTATACCTATTATCTTTGTTTCTTCTATCTAAAAATAAGTAATTAAACGATATCTAAAAGTTAAAATACAAGTTTGCAATGAAAAAGGCAATAAGAAATTCAATTTAGAATATGATTTTCACGTAGGAAATCATGTTGAAGACATAATAGGCTCGACGGGATGATCCTATATGCAGGAGTTCTCCCTGTACTAATAAAATAAAAGATTTGTGGTTCAGAGGCTTGGAAGTTCACATCAGCCACACTTGCAGAGAAGGAAACTTTTGTGACAAATGGTTGGGTGGCCAAAGCTGGGGCAGGCATGGCTCAAGGAATGATCCAGTTTCGATTAGTTCTTGTATGACCTTGGACTTACTTTTTAAGCAGATTGTGTGGTTCTATCAATTTCTTTGTTGTAATATGTAATTTTGGGTTTTTTTTACTAAAATGCATAGGTTTTTTACTATGCACGATCTTATCGATCATCCTTTTATATATTATTGTAGATAAACTATGTAAAAATTTTTATTTTATCGATTTGATTCTCAATTTTGTTTTGATTTAGTTTTTTTTTATTTAGTCCTAATTAAAGATTAATTAACTTTGATTTCTTATGAAAGGTTGTGGTTGAAAGAAGAGGGACCTAAATAAAAACGACACCAAATATGGGTGACGTGCCATAAGTTTCAAAAAAAAGATGCACTATTATCCTCGAATAAAAAATAACGTAGATTATACAACTTTAACACCTCAATATTTTTCAAATTCAATTTTGATACAAAATTTTATTTTTGTTATTTTTAGTCCTTGTTGAGAGATGAAAGAGAGGTCGTCAGATTCTGATGGTAGAGAAAGAAATATGTCGTTAACATCGATTTAGACCACTAAAATGAATGATATTTGTGTTAAATTGTTCCTTTTGATTACGGAGGTTCATATAATGTTTTTTTTTTTTTTTTTACCTTTAAAGTTCTTCAAAAAACATATTTGAGCTCGAGTTGATTTATGATTTCAGGTTGATTTTGGTTTTTGGGATGGTTTTTTTATTTTTTTAAAGCCATAATAAGTTATCATTGGTAAAAAAAAGAGGCTGAAAATTGGGTTTTCGGGTAAAAAAACAGGTTTTTAGGTAAAAAAACAGGTTTTTAGGTAAAAAAACTTAAGCTCTGATTTTCTAGCCACTGTGATGGCTGAAATCTGAGCAAGATCAGACGACGTGTTGTCTACCTCGGCAAGTGACTCGTCCTCTATTTTTTTTTCAAAAAGATTAGGGTGGACAACATGTCATCTACCCCAGGTTCAACAAAAAAACATAAGGGCCCAGTCCCATGGGCCCTAAGAAAATGGGTTAGGTGGGCTGGTCTGGCTAGCCAGGCCTAGCAACGCTTGGTTTTTTTTTCTTTTTTTTTTTCCTATATTTTTTTTCAATGAATGCTTCTTTTATATGTTTTTTTTCAAAAAATATTTATATTTAAATTAATACCCCTTCTCTCTTTTATTTTGCATAGAGAGCCTCTTTTAAAGTATGATTATTTTTTGGTTATGTGTTTAATTTTTGAAGAGGTTTTTCTGATTGATATATAATTTTTTTTTAATCTTTTGTATAGATGGACTATTTTTTTAAAATAATATTTCTAATATATGTAGCCTTGTATAATATTTTTTTTCTTTTTATTTTATTTAATCAATTTAATGTGTTTTTATATTTCTATTATCATTTGATTTAATAAATAAAATATTAAAATAAACAAAATTTAGAAAACATAACCGGGTAAATGTCCCTTCTTATAATATTAAATATCTTGATCTACACCCATCTCTCGATTTTTTAAATTTTATTTTTAGTTATTATTAATGACTTTTTATTTAGTAATTATCGTACATAATTCTCGGTTTATTTGATTTTGTTAATATTTTTTAGTTATTGTATAATATTTTTTTATTTTTAGTTATTGTTAACATGTATGCATAAACTTTTTTATTTGCACTAAAAAATTTTGAATAATAGAAATGCATTAAAAAAAACCTACATATACAATTTGTTTTATAGAAAATTAAAATGTTTGACTTGCAATGGAGTGCGAGTCATATAACCAGTGTCAATCTATGTTAGGTTCTATTTTGACTGTTATATATTGTTTGGACTGCCACTTTACCTATCTATTACATTAGGACTCCACCCTATTAGGATTTTATCAAGCGTAGGCTTGTATTAGATGTTTTTTTTATATAAAAAATAACATAGTAAGCTAAAAGCTTTGGCAGAATAATGCTATTTAAAAAAGATTTGGCGAAATATAACACTTTTCACCTTGTTGCGCTTCTGAAGTGTAACATTTACTAAATGTTGTTATTTCTAAGCGTGACAAGATAATTGTCATGCTTTAAAAGCACGACAACTTAACATGTCGCTTTTCTAAACCGCGATATTAATTAAAATTTAAGTGCCTCCCCAGATCAAAGAACACAAACACAACAACTCTTTTTTCTCTCCAAATTGATGCCCTCAACCCTTATCTCTCTAAAAAAACCAACCAAACACTTTTTTCCCCTTAAAACACCAAAAAAGTAAACTCATCCTTGGATGTTATTGTGTTCAAAATCCACCATTGCCTTTTTTTGCCACCGCTATCCAAATTGTTTTTAGTCTTACAAGCAAAATAAACATACTACATTACTATGAATTTTTGTTTGTTTTAGTTGAAACAAAATAATTGTTTAGATTGGATTTAGGGCTTGTTGAAATAAAGATAAATTAGTCATGAATACCTTTAATTAGGGTTGATTTGATATAATTGAACATGAAAATAAGTTAAGTTAATTATGAATTAATTATGTATTATGTTTAATTTTGGATAAGTTGTTGAATTAGGGATTTTATGTGAGTTGTTGGAATTAGCTAATAATGTAATTAACTACACTTGATGATTTCTTGCAATAGAACATGAATGCAGTAGAATTATGAAGAATTACACGTTGCATTGAATTGTTGATGAATTCAGTATTTTCTGTGAATTATTTTAATTTGCTATGAATTTGAGTTTGATTTAATGCAATTGAAAATGAAAATATCAATTAAAAGTGGTATTATGAATTATATTTAATTTTGACCAAGTTTGCTTTTACATTAAATTTTGGGAATTAGGGTTATAGTAATGCAATTTAGTTAATATGTTTAATTAACCAGAATCCGATTTGTTTTTGTTTTTTTACAGAATATCTTATAACATATTTATGTTATGTTATTACGGTGACACTATTATTCCTGATGTGAACAGTAGTTTCACATACAATAATGAGAGTAGTTTATTGTTAAATGATAATTTAGACATGTTATAAATTAGGTATTGTGCCCGATATTTTATTAGCAACTTCAATCATAAATTCAAAAACCCAATTATGAAAAAAGATTTGATGAAGATGTGTTATGAACTTTCAAGGCATAAATTTGATTTGTGGTATGGAAGAATGTGTAAGTTGGACACAACATATCAAGAATGACTTGAACAGAAACCTAAAGAAAAATAGGCTTTATGTTATGATGGTGGTCACCGATAAGGTAATATGACAACTAATCTTTCAAAATTATTTAATCATGTTCTGAAAGGTGCTCGTGAAATAATTGTTTTAACTCTAATGCAATTAATATTTTACACGTGTAATAGTTATTGGGTCAAGTAGAGACATGAAGCTAATGATTTTATTCAACATGGAATAATTTGTCCCCTAGCAATTCAGATTGAATTAACAATGAGCAGGGATAAATTAAGAGATCATGCTACAATGTTATTGACTCTGAGAAACAGGTGTTCCATGTCAACACTTCTATTAAACCGAGTGTTGTAAAAGAAGTCAAACGAGCAGTTAGATTGAATGACAGAACATGCACATGTGGTAAGTGACAAACATTCCACTATCCATGTTCACATGTTCTTACATGTTATGCAAAAAATCACTTAGACTTTACATAATTTGTTAATGATCATTACACAATTCAGAGCTATAGATCAGCATATGACATGTCATTATGTCCATTACCAGACAAGTTAGAATGAAATAATTACACTGGACCTCGAGTTGAAGCAGATTAATTTAGATGAAATTCAAGCATGATTGACAAATGTCTACTCGTTTGCACAACGAGATGGATACAAGAGAGGGTCATGCACATTATAAGTGTGGTATATGAAATGACACGAGCCATAATAAGAAAACATGTCCTAATTGACAACATATGCTTGATATTACAATTATATGACAAAACATAAATCTATTATGATGTTTTTGTAAAGCATATTAAACTTATTTAATTTCACATCAAGCACATGTACTATTACATAGAATGTCGCACACTCAAGGTGACAGATCGTCTACTCATGTTAAGCATCCACATTATGACAATGATGTTCCAAGACAACATGACAATGACAACCGCGGAGAGCATGAGTCACAGTACATGCCTATCAGACCCGTTGACACATATGTTCTATGATTGTAGGATAGACATCGACCGAAAGATGTTTTTGTTGGCATTGTAAGAATATTTATTTTTAATTTACTTAACATTGTAGGTTATATATATATATTTTAAATTGTTATGCAGGATAAGACCACAATTTATTATCGCACACACCGGTGGATGAAACTACACAAACAAGTTCAGCCATATGTATTCCATACAAGTTTTTTGTATGTTAGTTGTCTAAAACATATCAAGCTTGACCAAGACTTGATCCATATACTGATTGAGCGATGGAGGCGTGAGACACAAACACTCTATCCTAGGTATGGGGAGATGACATCGACATTACAAGAGATGACAGTTTTGCTTAGATTGTCTATTGATGGTTAGGCACTTACATCTATTTACGTTCAAAATTGGATTGCGTTATGCGAGTAATCATTTGGATTGTCACCTTTTATTTCTAAATTAAAAGGGGCGAGATACATCTTAAATGGATTGAGAATATATTTATGACACCATCAGATGATGTTAATGATGAGGTCTTACGAGGGTACCAAATAATTATTATGATTTGAATGTGTTGATTATTTGTTAAGTATGTGTGAATTATTATGATAATTCTAATGTGTTATGTAGGTATGCTAGAGCATATATACTTTATTTTTTAGCAGTGTATTATTCACATACCTCGCAGGGAGATATGTGCCTTTAATTTATATGATGCTCCTATATGATTTTGACATCATTCCCACATATAGCTAGGGATCTAATGTGTTGACATGCTTGTACAAACATCTATGTCTTGCATATATGAAGGGAGATAAACAAGTTGGGGGATGTTTGTTACTTTTATAAATATGAATCAAAAGAATTCAAAATAGTTATTTACATTTTAAATGTTTGTTGTTAACATGAAATAAACAACTCATTTTTTTTTATTTAATAGCAATTATGGTCCTAGGAGCATCTTCAAGTGGGTCGGCCCTAAATACCTAGATCGTCAACTATCCAAACTATAGGGGTTACACTTCAGCTCCAATTAGAATGCATGTATTGCAAAGTTATTTTGCAATTATATGCATTTATTTTATCTAATTATAACTTTGAAAATACAATTAAACTAACATATTTGTAATGCTATGTGGTATGCTGGTAGAGTATTTGATAGTAATCCAATACATGTATTGACATTTTATCGAAACAAGCTAGATAAGCAGCATGCTATCTAGGTGTTTTTTGAACCATAATTAAATAAGAAAACTTAATTTCACTGAATTGTTGTTGTTTAATATTTAAGAAACTTATACTCTAAAAGTCATGTGGATGCCTTATTCGAATGAAAGATTGGTGGTTGTTTTAGCTATTTGCACTAATATGATGAATATTTGGGCATCAGTGGTCTCGTTAATATTTTTTGACAAGGTTGAGCTTCATTGCTCAGATCAAGTAATGCGACTGTTTAGCTATAGACAACACATTCTAATTGACATTGATACAAGTGATGTTTTGCATGCCATAAATAATTGGGGTAAAAATATTGATTACAACTGGTTAAGCCACTATGAAGCTTATATATCATAGTGGGATGCACGAAGAAATGAGGTTTTTTACATATATGCATCATGTGATTACAAATGAAGAGTAATTGATTTGGTACATGAGTATCACACATCGAGTCATTACTTAGGATCCCAAGCAGGTCCCTTCACTTGGATACATGTAACACGAGCAACATGACTAGCAGATTCAAAATATCATAAGTAATTAAATCTTTTTATAATTAATATATTTTAAACATTGGGTTTTATTTATTGATCTTTTAATTTAACATTAATGTTTTATTAATATTAGGTTGGCTTCATGATATGGAAAGGTCGAGAGGCTGTATTTGTTCTATGTAATATTGACAAAGAAAACGAAGGATACACTTATACATCTCAGTGGTTTAATGTTTTCTACACTAGAATTGAAACCTGTGGAGAGAGTTAATTCTTGATGATGTCGTGGCAGAAGATGAGGCCACTCAGGTAGGGGTAAGAGCTGGATCCAGTCGTGCTATTATTAAGTCTGGATCATTCAGTAGACGACGTAGACATATATAGAAAGATGAGTTATGTTGGTATATTTTAGGATTTGAATTACTAGAAAGTTGTATTATTTAAGTATTTGAGATTCATTTTGCATGTATATATGTTTTTTTTTTTATTTGTATTCCTAGGGCTACTTATGATTATAAAATGTCAAAATTTGTTGAGTTTAGTTATTATGGTTCTTTGCGGGGTATTTTAAAGCAAGATATAATTTTAGGTATAGTTTCTATATAGAAAAATTTCTGCCTAAATTTTGTTTAAATTGAAAGATTTTTAACTTTCTAAAATAATTAACTAAATTAAATGTCAGATTAACAAAATAAATAATAAATTTCATAAGAAATATTTTTTGTTAGATTTAGATGTTGGAGAATTTTGTTGTTAGAAATTTGTTGCTGGGAGGGGCAGTAGCCTCACTATCAATCCCCTTGTTCAACCGGTCGGTCGGTCGAACTAGTGGTATAAACTGATCGACTGGTTCACATAAAAATTATAATTTTATGAATTTTTTTTCAAATATATTTTATGAGTCAAAATATACATCTTATCCAACTTGTAGACTAAAAACATACTCCAATTAAATTCTTAAAAAGTTATTGTTCGCATATTAATTGTCATCTGCTTTTCAAAATCAACCAATTGGTCGGTTTAACTTACCATTATGAATTAGTTGACAAAATTGTCATTCTTAATATTACTGGAATTTAATTAATGTCACGATTTTGAACCGTAACACGTGATTAAATATCATGGTTTTGAATCGTGATATTTTAAAGCATCCTCTTTCATAAAAACTTTTTACTGTTGTGCTAATTCACCTTCTCTTTTTATTTTGTATGCAAATTATCCAATTTGCCCCTTATATTTGTTCCTGGTAATGAAAATCATCTCATTATTCTAAAATAAAAAATGATATCATTGGATCAGTTTTGTATACAGAAACTTTGTATGTGAAACTATGCCTTTCCCTCATCAAATCTTAGTTTTTGGACAATTTTTTTTAATGGAATTGACCTGGTTAGGCCTCACTTAAATCTAGTTTTTGTTGAGTACATCGAATTATATGTTTGACCATCAATGTTTAAAATGATTTTTTAAAAAATCAATCCAACCAGATCTACCATATTTTGTAACTATGAAATGGAGTCCAGAACTGGAGTCCATGTAAGAAAAAATAGAAGCATGGTCAAGTAAGGTAGCCTGCCCAAACATTGAAGGCCTTGTTCGAAATGGGCTTGGGCAGAACCAAGCCTAGTAAGATAGGGTCCCCTTGAGCTGAGACAGCGCTCGGTCAATCCTGAGAAATTGTTGGCTCATAGCCTTTGGTCATTGATGACCCAGCCAATGGCTACAGGGCCTGGTTTAAGTTTCTTTGTTTTCTCCATTAGCCCGACAAGGGGTTCGCTGCCCCAATACATCCGACCCACACACGGTTCAAGCTCATTTCTTAATATCTCGAACCCGATCTGCCTCTTAAATCATAAATTGATGCTCCAAAAAATTAGTTTTGAAAACCGATTTGTTTGATTCTTAAAAGTTTTTTTTAAGGATTATTGCTAGTTTTTATTCTTTTGAGGAAAAACAAAATATGAAAGCGAACAAGTTGTTTCATTTGATTTTCAATTTTTTGAGAAAAGAAAACAAGAAGAAAATAATACTAATTTACAGTATAAAAAGCATGCTAGTATTTCACTTTACATTATAACTTCCATTTATATTTTTTATGTATTGATAGGTACAAGTAATATCTGATTCCATCATAGCTATCAAATTCGATTTAGCTATCAAATTCGATGTAGTTGAAAACGTAAACTTCTTGATAGGTGATTCAATAATAAAAATTTGTGATTAAGAAATTTGTTTTTCCTGTAATCTTAGGTTCGAGTCATGTGATTGCTAATATGATTGTCACTGGAGGCTTACATGGTCGTTAACTTCAGAGTCCGTTGGATTAGTCGAAGTGCGGTGCAAACCGATTTAGTTGATTTAGAACATGTTTGGGAACGCGGTGCAAACCGCATTCCTAAAAAATTTTAAGTTTTTTTGGTAAAATTTAATATGATTTGTACGTTTTAGATCGTTTTAATGCGCTGGTGTCAAAAATAATTTTTTAAAAATAAAAAAACATCATTGACATACATTTCGGTACAAAAAGTTATTTGAAAAGCAACCGCTACCACACTGCCAAACACCCTCTTAGTTGAAAACGTAAACTTGTTGATAGGTGGCTCAATAATAAGACTTTGTGATTAAGAAATTTGCTTCTCCTATAGTCTCAGGTTCGAGCCATGTGGTTGCTAATATGATTGTCACTGGAGGCTTACATGGTCATTAACTTCAGGATCCGTCGGATTAGTCGAGGTGCGTGCAAACTAGCCCGGACACCCACGTTAATTAAAAAAAAAAACTTAATCTATATAGGTTTATTTTTAATTTGTCCAGTTAATTGATGTAGTCAAGTGATCTGTAAAAGAATATTTTAATTTTTATTTAAGATGATATTATTTTATTATTATAGTCGAGAAAATTAAAATTATCCTAATACAAACCATATTTAAAAAAAAACAAAAAAACCTAGATTTATTGCATTATTCATGCAAGACAAGTAGTATACCACAATTGACTGTCACAAACAAAAGAAAATGACAAATACCATGCTTTTATCACCAAAGCACCACACATATTCTTATATGAACAGCAGCATGGAATTTGCAATATATATATATATATATATATATATATATATATATATATATATATATAT
>Ga0307510_10000027_pt1 | contig 118845 bp, 109 predicted proteins | sample 12_EM_MG_FD_207224 | JGI IMG/M metagenome (GOLD analysis project Ga0307510, IMG submission 207224) | Populus trichocarpa ectomycorrhiza microbial communities from riparian zone in the Pacific Northwest, United States - 12_EM | ecosystem: Host-associated > Plants > Roots > Unclassified... | reverse complement strand
CCACCCTTAGAGCCAGAACCATTCATTCCATATGAACCTGATATCCCTGGAGGCAACACCCACGCCTTGTCCCCAGAAGAGTCCCCCATCATACCATGGCAAGAGTACCTTGCCCCGGATAGTCCTGTGTCCCGCAAGCACTCCCTGTCACCCACAAGTCCCTCCTCAGCACCCATACGCCAATGCACCAGTAGAGAAGGCAGTTACCAGTCAATCACCCCTTCTGCCTTGTCGCCCATAGCTGGCACCTCGCCCCAGAGTCAGGGCTACCAGTTGACCTCTCCCGGAGGATCCACAGACAATCCCTCATCCACGCAGAGCTCCGCAGACGACGCAGATAGCGACATGGCCCTTAATTGGGTCACCATCAATATGGACTACCTTAAAGGGTAGTTGCTTATGCTAGACGCCCATTAGACCAGAATGGGCATGCGGAGATCAGATCTCCTCGGATCAGCCTCAAACCTCATGGTCGTCATCGCATCATGACAAAGCTTCTCTTCTTGGAATGACCCACCGCTATTGTTCGACCCTTAAGGATGGATTAGGCAACTTGTCAATCTGTTATTCGCTCTCGCTCATTCTCCATTGTTCTACTCAATACAGACCGCAGCACTTGTCCGCGGAGTACCATACGATACAGACAGCCCCCTCTTGATCAGAAGTACCTACCTTAGTGACCATGGCCTGTGCGCGGCCGTGCCTGTATATAAGCGCCCTGTATTTCGACAGTCAAGCCCTAAGCTTGACTTGATTCTCAATATCAACGTTCTTGAAAGCTCCCCAAGTGCCTCCCCTTTCCTCATCTCTTACATAAGCATCTCAGAGTCGTCTCTAGCAACACTAGAGACTTCTACCTCTTCAAGTACTTGCCACCAGTTCACCTCTTAGTACAAGTTGTACTATCAAGGCCCGTTGAAGCCTTAACAGTTGGGGTAGATAGATGGGTCTCTGAAGAGGGAACAGAAGAAGTAGAAGGAAGGCTGGGGTTGACTGTAGTTGATGACTGGTTTGCGGGGCATGATGGGGATGTGTCGTCTAGCAAGAGGGTTTTTATGCTGTGTGCAACCTGGAAATCAGCTAAGAGTTCGGATGCATGAAGTTCTTCAGCATTAACCCATGAGTTATGCGCAGGTGAGTATCCTTTCCACCTGACCAGGTATTGTTTCTTCTTCCACTGTCTGTAAGTGCGTTCTTTGATTATCTGTTCAACTTCCCATTCTTCTTCACCTTCAATAATGTCAGGTGGTGGTTCGATAAAATTGGGGCCGTGCTGATTGGTTTCTTTGTAAGGCGTAAGAAGAGAGGTGTGGAATACATCATGTATTTTCCAGGTGGGCAGGAGGCTGAGTTTGTAAGCAACATTTGATATTTTGGCAGCTACCATAAATGGTCCATACCACCTTGGTGCTAGCTTCGTGGTGATATTGCTTGGTAATCTGAGGTTTGTTCCTTCAAGCCAAACTTTGGTTCCTACTTCGAATGGCGTAAACCAAGGGCGTTCTTTGATCCAAGATTCTTGCGCTTTACGTTGGGCTTCTTGAGCGGTGTTCCTGGCTTCTTTAATTGCTGACAAATGTTGTTCGAATGTGGGGAGGTTCGATGATCTGGTTGGCTGATGAATCTGTGGTGTATATCCAATAAGGAGATTGAAAGGTGTTTTCTTTGTGGTTGCTGAAGGCCATGAATTCTTTGTATATTGGGCAAGTGGGAGCCATGCATGCCAGTTGTTCTGCTGTGTGCCACAGAAGACCCAGAGGTACTGTTCTAGGGTCTGATTGGTTCTTTCGCTAGATCCGTCGGTCTGGGGGTGGTATGCTGTGCTCATGTTCTGCTTGATATGAAGAAGCTTACAAAGTTCTGTAGCAAACTTTGATGTGAAGCGAACATCGCGGTCCGATATAATTTTGCAGGGTATGCCGTAGTGCGGGGTTATGTAATTCAGGTACAGAAGCACGACTCCTTCTGAGTTGATTGCCTCGTTGCAAGGGATAAAGATAGATGCTTTTGAGCAATCTGTATCTGTGACCGTGAGAATGGTGTCGTATCCACCTGACTGTGGGAGTTTAGTGATAAAATCCATTGCGACTGTTTCAAAGGGGCGAGCATTCTCTGTGGGAGTAATGGGGAACAGTGGTGGATGGGCAGGATGGGTGTTAACTTTTGTCATCTGGCAGGTAGTGCATCCTTTGATGTATTCAGTGACAAATGTTTTCATGTTTGGCCACCAGTAGTATTGTGAGAGGAGTTGTAATGTCTTGGTAATCCCGGGATGGCTGGCTGTCACATGATCGTGGAAAAGGGAAATTACCCCCCTCTTAAGTGCATTGTCTGCCATGACAACCAAAGCAGTCCTGTGATGCCAGTGGGTCCCGTCCAATAGGGTGAGGTTATGTAATGGTGCCCATCGCTTGAGTTCTGATTGGTGCGGATATTGTCCTGTTTTGACTTTGCTGTCCCAATTGTCATGGATACTATCTATGTCGAAGATGCGGATATGTGTCTCTTCTCCACTGGGCTGTCTCTGGGGTGACTCCCGACCATGGAGGTGTGCTCTTCTCCATCAGGCCGCCCATCTCTGGGGTGACTCCCGACCATGGAGGTGTGTTGCTTGCAGAAGTACTGGTCTGGCCATATGAGCACTTCGTTATTATCTGGATTTGGTCCTTCATAATCTGGTCGTCTAGACAAGGCGTCTGCTCTGTTTGTTGCTCCAGGTTTGTATTCCAGTAAGATGTTGTACTGTTCCCGTTTGGGTATGTAACCAGCGACATGTGGGCCGATCTTCTGGGGATCTCTATAGTAGCGTAAGTTGGCATGATCTGTGTATACCAGGACAGGGATATGAGTTCCTTTGAGCAAGTGCATCTAGCAGCAAAGTCCCCTCATGATGGCTAGGAACTCGCGGTCGTAGATGGGATAGTTTTTCTCAGTTGTGGTGAATTTTTGGGAATGGAATCCCACTGGTCTTCATGGTCCTGGTTTTTCTGTGCCGTTTGCATGCATAGTTGGTGGATCTCTTTGGTACAAGATCGCTCCTGTGCCGATCTGTGAAGCGTCCACTTCTAGCTCGAATTGCCTAGAAGGGTCTGGTTTGACTAGTACTGGTGAATTGGTTATGAGCGTGATTATTTTGTCCTGTGCTTCGTGTTGTGCTGGTCCCCATTTGAATGGGACGTCTTTGCCTGTAAGTTTAGTGATAGGTGTGGCAATGATTGAGAAGTTCTTGCAGAACATTCTGTGGTATCCAGCGACACCTAAGAATCCTCTAGCCTGTCTAAGATTGAGTATGTCACATGGGTAGTCGCGTAGTCCTGCAACTTTAGCCAGATCGATAGTGACGCCTTCTTTTGAGATTCTAATGCCAAGGAAGTCCATTTGTGGCTGTAAGAAGACCAATTTTGACAATTTGAGGTGGAGTCCATGCTTCGCAAGTAGATCGAATAGGAAGTGGATGATCTCGATGTGTAGCGCTAGGTCTTTGAGTAATGTGCCAATGCTGTAGTCGTCCATATAGTTCTTGAATATTTCCCTGATGCTGTGTATGCCTTTCCTCTCAAAGTGCTTGTATAGCTCTTTGAGGATACCATTCATAAATCGTTGGAAGCTGGCCAGGGTGTTTGACATGCCAAAGAACATGACCTTTGGTTCATAAAGGCCGCGGTGCGTTTTGAATGCCCCCTTCCATTTGTCACCTTCTTTGATCCGGATGTTGTTATAGCCCCATCTGATGTCGAATTTGCTGAATACCTCCATCCCCTGCAAGTCTTGGATGCACTGTGCAAGGTTTGGGAGTGGTGTGACATCTTTGCAGGTAACAGCGTTGAGGGGTCTATAGTTGATGATGTACCGGGTTTCCTTCAAGTTCTTTTTAGGGACACTGAAGGTTGAAAAGCCGTAGGGAGAGTGGGATGGTACGATGTAGCCTTTTGCCAAGTTTTCATCCAGGAATTTGTCCTCTGCTTCTTGTTCTTTGCAGGACAAGGGGTAGACTTTGCAGTTAAAGCTGGCTGGTGCAGTGTCCATTAGTTCGATTTTGTGGTCTCCTTCTCCGCGCGAAGGCGGGAATTTGTTGGCCTCTTCATCCAAAAATAGTAGTGTGTGACATTTAAATTCCTCTGGGAGGGTAACTTCCTCCTTCCCATGTTCCGTTGTATACTTATGGGCCATTTCGATTGCATTATGTGTGCGTTTGATTTCCACCAGGCCACCCATTTCTGGGGTGACTCCCGACTATGGAGTGCACTGCGTGTGAGCTATAGTGATGCATTCCAGAAGTTTGTTTTTGTACTCTTTGAGTTTCTAGAAGGTTTCAAGTTTAAGCATCTCCATCTTGATTTGTGGTCCATGTAACTGAGCATTAGTCTAGTCGATATCTGGAGTGAAGGCACAGAACCAAGGATAGCCTAAGATAAACCTGTCTTTGCCTAGGTTTGAGACATAGAAGCGTTGTTGCTCCTTCTGATTTCCTTGTTTGACTATAAGGTCGCATACATGAGTGATGGTGCCATGACAGTTATTCGTTCCATCCACATTGAATACAGGTCTGGGAATGGTTAGTTTCTGAGTTCCCAGTCTGAGCCTAGCAACAGTTTTGTAGTCAATAAAGTTTTCCATAGCACCAGTGTCCAGTAGTGCTGTTTCTTCCGCTTGTCCTCAATAGTGTGATAGAACGAAGTTTATTTGAACGTGATTGAGTCGGCTAATGTACACACTATTGAGATTGATGGCCCTAGCTACAGCGGCTAGTTTAGGGCCCTTTAAAAACCCTGTGGGGTGTTTCTGATGATGGCGTCCTCCAAGAAGGAAAGTTTGAATTCTTCATCCATGGCTTCGAATGCGTCGCTCCTAATCATTTCGTTGACAAGCGCTGGGGTGATGTCATTTATGGTGATTTCTCTGGTGCGGGTTTGGTTACTGGTGTTAGCGGTGCTTCTGCTGCTCTGGGCGCGGTCTGCTTGTTTCTTACAACAATCTCTGGTGCGGTATCCTCTTTTGAAACAGTAGAAACAGGAGTTGTTGGCTTGTAACTCCGCTTTCTTGGCTTCAGAAAGTTCTGGTCCTCTACTGGTAATATTGGTAGCAATAGTAGTATCAACATCCATATGGTGTCCTCCTTGGGATATGGTGAGGCGTTGTCCTCCTCCTCCGCGTGACTGCTGCTGTGGTCCGCGGGGTTTCTGGCCAAGTGCGGCATAGTATCCTTGGTGTAAACCAGTTCTATATTCTTGGGTGTGTTTCCACCTGAGGTTACAGGCGCGTGCAGCGTCTTCCCATGGCTGGAATATAGTCCAGGGGTTTCTTGGGTCATAGCCCTGACTGTTTATTATGGCTGTGGTTAGACTGCCAGCAAGTTCCTTTTTGAACAAGTGGATGATGCCATGTGAATTAATGTCTATCCCTGAGGCGGTGACGAATCTCTTGAATTCGGATATGAAGACGTCCAAGTTGTCTTTCATTTTGAGGTTCTCCAGTTTCTGGTAGGCCTCCGCTTTGATGTTGGTGTTATAGAATATGTCTTTGAACGCCTGTTCGAAGGTCGTCCAGTGGGCTTCTTCTGTGTCTGCGGTTCCTCCAGCGATGCATGTCTGAAGTTCCGTCATCTGTTGTTCCTTCTATGGGTCGACTAGAATTCCACCCATGTAGGTGAGTGCTGTGGTGACACGTGTGGCTGGGTTGCTCATGGCATCGTTGTTTCTGTTGGCGAACCTGAAGATGCCGAAGTTGACTAGGAAGTTATGACTAGTGTCCCTGTCTCCGCTGAAGTGGGGAGGTGGGGTGCCTTTGAGTCCGCCATTGGATGATACTGCTGCGACTGTGACAGTTTGTCCTGTTCCACCTGTAGTGGCTGCTATGGTTGCTGCGCCTTGTCCCGATCCTCCTGCTTGTCCTAACATGGTAGGTGGGATGTATGTGAGTGTGTTTGGTCCTGAGGTAGTGACAGTTACTGGTGCACTTGGTGCAACTGGTTGAGCTGGGGGTATGACTGGTGCGCTTGTAGATGCAACTGGGAGTGTGGATGCGATTGGTGCGATATCAATAGGGATAGCAATGCCCTGAGTGGCTGCTGTTTCAATCTGGGGTAGGATAGGTGTCTGTGGAGTGAATGGAGTCGCTCCCTGGAGTGTGACAATGTGGTGAAGACCTCCTGCAAGTGTCTCTTCTGGGGGTTCTGGTGCGTGTTCCGGGTGATGTATGAAGAAGTCTGGGTGCTGGGAATCATCAGTATTCCACCAGCCTAAAAACCTGTTTTCTTTGGGGATAAGAGCTTCTTTGGTAGTGTACCAGGTGCTGTCTGTTTCTCTTTTGAGTTGTGTCCAATTGTCTTCCTCATTTGCTGTGACGAATTCTACAGCAAGTTTGTCTGTGCCTGTGCTGATGTAATAGCCTGTGTCTGGGTTCGCTCTTCCCCTGAGTTTGGGATGCGATTCGAAGTGTGCCTGTCCTTTAACATGGTTAGGAAGGTTGTCTGCTTGTCTCCTTTGTACGTGCTTGTGAGTTTTGTCTAATTCTCCAATGAGTTGTATACCCACCAGGGTAGATGATGTCTGTGATGCTCCGCGGAGCCTGGGTGGTAAGCCTGACTTGTGTTAAGGGCCAAGGACCCTAAGGTGCGACGTGCACAGGTTTGTATAACAGCGGTGGGACTTGTACTTCAAGGGATCGCAGGTAGCAAACACTGGCCCTTGGATGCACTGGTATGACAGGTCTGCACGCGTGCAAGACACTAGTGATGATGATGAAAGATGTAGAGGAGAGTCTCGACAATGTTCGAGACGACTTAGAAGGGATGCGGGCGAAAACTGAAGGCGCTGTGGAAGCTACAACACTTGGGATTAAACCAAGTCAGGCTTAAGGCCCAACTCTAGGAAAACACAAGGGTTTATATACATGTGAGGAGGTTGTATGACTCAGGCCTAATACTACAAGTACCTGTACTAGTAACGAGTCATGGCTCAAAAGATGGAGTCATATACTGTGGAACTGACTCGCGCGTGAAGGTAACAAGAAGGGAGTCAGTATGAGTCACAAAACGAGGCTATAAAGAAAGTATAGTAAGCGGGCCAAGAATCTGGAAGTGAGGCTAAGGTAAGCGAAATAGAGACAAGTCAGGGGTAGAGATGGAGTCATGTGAGGTCAGGTGAGGGAGTATCAGGTGATGCACAGGTGACTTGGGAGCAGGTGACGTAAGACAGGTGACTTTGAGGAGCAGGTGACTGGAATGGCATGTGACTGGTCATGTGGGTAGTCAGGTGACTAGTCAGGTAATTGGTCATGTGATTGAGGTGGATGGGTGGTTGGTCACGTGATGGGAAAGGCTTAGTAAGCAGGTGGAAAATGAAAAATGCACCCTGTGTAAGCCCAAGAACATAACAAAGACCGGCTGTAGGTCACAGTAATTGCTGTGCCCTCTACTGGACTAGCATATCCTGACATCATCATCACTGTTGTGCACATGTGCAGATGAGCCACCCCAGCAGCATCCTAGGGCCAGTGTTTGCTACCTGCAATCCCTAGACATACAAGTCCTGCCACTGTTATACAAACCCGTGTATGTTGCACCTTAGGGTCCTTGGCCCTTAACACCCAGTATGCAAGCATGTATTATAGTGTGTTGGGGAGAATGCTTGTGACAATGAAGAGAAAAATAAGGGTGGATCATAACAACTCAGTCCATGAATTCCTTGCACTTGTTGGTAATGTTGGGGTTCTCTCCCTCGGTGGGCTTTGGCAGCCTGTCGATCTTATTGTTCCAGATGTTAATGTCATGACAGTGGGTGCTGATCTTGTATATCATATCTGCAATGGCCCTGCTGTAGCCCCCAGTACCAAGTGCAACAATCTGCTTATGAAGCTGGCTGTTATTTATATGTGTCATGCCTGTGTTGGCAGGGAAGGAAGGAGGGGGATGGGCAATGTGGTCATCTTTGCTGCTGAGGTGGAAGTAGAGTGCACCCATGCCCCCATAGTAAGGGGTCTTCAGGGGTGTGATGGAGAGGCTAAGGATAGGGGTAAAGTCCTTGTGGAACTTGGCAACCTGGTTGCAGTGTAGGTTGAACAAGAGAAGCTTGGGCTGGCCAATAGAACACTTGACAACCAACTTGACAACCTCAACACTGGCAAGGTAAGATTTGGTGAGGATCGCCTTGACACCACTGGCAGTGGTGCCAGCATCCTTGTAGGCAAGGGAATGGGGCATTACACCAATGAAGAGGATACAACTGTGTTGCAGCCTAAATAATTATGGCTAGACTGGTGATTGAACCCAGGCCTACTGGACATATACCAGGTGCTCTACAACTGAGCTACCTGGTCTGGGGAAATCAATCTGGAGTAGGGATTTTATGCAGATTGCCTCTCTTTTGCCACTTTGAATTCATGGACAGGTTGCACATCCAACACACCCCCCTACATCAGGAAAACCTACATTTTACTTCTTATGCTTTTTTGGTGCTTTTCCTACTTGTTTACAAAAAAGCACAAAAAAGCACACAAAAAAAAAAAGCCAAGTCCTGGGCTTTCCCAGTGACTTGGCTTTTTGTGCTTTTTTGGTACTTTTTTTTACTTTTTCACAAAAAATTCCAAAAATGCAGAAAAAGTAAAATATGGGTTTCCTTGATGAAGAAGGGATCAATAAAAGCAAAGGGGGCATACTTGTAAACAGACAATCCATTTTTGTTTCTTTTCACTTGTTTATAACAGAAGTGATAAAGTGCAGACTGTGCATCTTAACCACCATTAGGAGCCTGGATAAAGCATAGAGGTAGGTAATCATTTACAGTAATCAAAGGGGTAAGCGTTTGACAAGTCCAAGGCTTGGCCCGAAGGCACCGATGCGTCAACTATTAAGGTAGGGCTCACAAGGTTTCATCCAACATCACATGAGTGTGACACTGTGTTACATGACCCATCGCCAATCTATTTCGATGTCCGCAGGGTGGCTGAACCTTGTTGGTGTGGCCTGATGTCATGTGTGATAAGATGGGGTGCACTGGTACAATCATTGATCTATACCAAATATCATATTTTCCACATGAAGTTTGCTTTTCCCCTCACTTCATTCCAAAATTTTTTGCCTTTCTTTCATGGCAGCTAGTCAAGTATTATTAAAAGGGATAGCAATAGTAGTGCCAAATGGTGTAGTGGTTATAGTGTTTTGCTTATATTAGTGAGCAGGGGAAGTCCCTTGGTTCAATTCCGCGTGGTGGACTTTTTCTTTTCATCACCCACACGTCATGTGATTTGAATGGAAGTCTGAAGTGGCGCAATAGCCATGCTGTCGGAACTTGAATCTTCAAGCGGATCTAGCCTGCACACCACCCAGAGATGCAAACTTTTTGAATAACTCCTTAAGCATTGAATTTATGAGAAATATGCTCTCTAGCAACTGACTTAAACATACTCATATACATTTGCTAGAGAGCCAATTTTTTATAAATAGTGTTGTTGGAAAGTTATTCAAAACTTTCTGTTTGTCACGCATTTTGTCACTTTTATCACGTGATGTTGGATGAAACCTTGTGAGCCCTACCTTAGAGGTTTTTCGAATGTGCCTGCTTGAACTGCACCCCCAATCCATGGTCCACGGCCCAGGCCCCCTGCAGCGATAAGCGCTAAGAGGTGGAGAAAGGGCGGCGATAAACGGGACTGACAAGATTAAGACTTCTCCCAGTTTGATCCGCACCTACCCATGGCTGTAGTGGATCATCACAAGTGGTATTTAAAACTTGCCAACACAAACTTGAAGCTCACATTTCCTATCCACCTATGTCTCCGACAACTATCACTATTCCGCCCACACGTTCAAGTTCTGTTACATGGGCACATCAAAGCCAACTACCCAAATTACCAATTCCACCCCTAGAGGACACTTGTCGACGCTATCTTACCGCTCTCAAAGGACTGCAAGACGAACAGGAACACGAAAAGACAAAAAGAGCGGTTGAAGCGTTCTTGAATGGTGACGGCCCGCGTGCTCAAGAAATGTTGAATGAATATGCCAAGAACAAGGATAGGTGCGTCGTCTCTACCCCTCTGACTGAGCCGTCGGCTAGGTGCTGAACCCGCTCTTGACCTAACCCAGTTACATCGAAGAATTTTGGTACGATCAGCATGCGAGCGCTTACATCGTAGGAACTTAGCTCCTTCTCATTCAGGTATGAGTCCTATCTTCGACATTCCGATCCAGTGGTCCTCGCACTGAACCCATTTTTTGTCCTTGAGTATGACCATACTCCTTCTAATTCTCTCCACTTCGCTGAAAACCTTTTCATCAGAAACGATCCAATGCCATCGCGAAGCACTCAACTCCCCAGAGCGGCTTCGCTCATTATCTCCTCACTTGGCTTTATCCACGACCTCCGCACGGGCATGCTTGAACCAGACACTGTCCGCGGAACATCCCTCGACATGGACCAGTATAGCAGGCTATTCGGCACTGCACGTATCCCGACCGACCATGGGTGTAGGATGGAAACTGCCTCGGACTCCAAACATATCATTGTACTCCGACGTGGCCAATTTTGTGTGGTCCCCTGTCCGTGTCCAACATACACAACTACTAACGGTCACACATTTCCCTAATCATCTCAGATTGGTTTGACGTCCTCGACGACCACGAGTGCCCCCTTCTCACAGAACGTGAGGTTCTTCGCAACTTGCAAGCGATTGTCGTGGATGCGGATAAATTACCAACGTCCGAGGTCGCTAGAAATGCACTTGGTGTTCTTACCACCGAGAATCGCAAGGTGTGGTCTGGTTTGCGCTGTCTCCTCTCACAGGACCGCCGTAACGCCGCGTGCCTCCGCGTGGTCGATCAGGCGCTGTTCGTTGTGTGCTTGGATGACGCTGCGCCGGATGGTCTGGCAGAACTTTGCGGTAACTTCTTGTGTGGCACCTATCGCCTTGTCGGGGGCGTGCAGATAGGGACTTGTACGAACCGATGGTATGACAAGGTAAGGGCATATTCAATGAGAAATCCGTTACTGGGATTTCGACATGTGCTTGATCGTGTCTGTAGCTGCAGATAATTGTAACCGCCGATGGTGCGGCAGGTATTAACTTTGAGCACACTGGTGTTGACGGACACACCGTACTCCGGTGTGTACGCCCTTTTGCACCCTTCTGTTCTCCGTTGTACTATTTGAAATATGTATAGCTTTGCAGCGGATATCTTCACAGAGGGCCTCATGTTACTCGCACGCTCTATTAACCCGACCGCCCCCACTCTTTTTCACATGCCAGCCATAAAACCTTCCGCCCGGCGGTCGTCGCACGCCGCGCACGTGGCCCCAAAGAAGCTTGAGTGGATCTTCGAGAGCACACCAGAGCTGCGGGTTGGCATCCGGTTCGCCGAGACAAGACTCAGTGATCTGATCTGTCAGAACGACTGTGCTGCGATGGAGTTCCGCGGGTACGGGAAGATGTTTATCACCTCTCATGGCTTTAGCCCGGACGCCTTCGTCCAAATGGCGTTCCAGGCAGCGTATTTTGGGCTATATGGTAAGTGAGGCCTTGCATGTCGGAAGAATGAATGGGGACCGTTGGCAGGCAGGATCGAGTGCACATATGAACCGGCGATGACCAAGGCATTCCTGCATGGGCGTACAGAGGCAATCAGGACCGTGCAACCAGAGAGTATCCACTTTGTCAAGGCACGTTTCCTTGGTGTCTCCTCTGTTGCGCACGACACAACGTTTGCTGACTGTGATGTGTCGTGTTACTGCCTGTAGACGTTCTTTTCGGAAGCACCGCCGCACGAGAAGGTCGACTCGCTCCGCCGCGCTTGTGAGAGGCACGTACAACTTACGAAGGAATGTTCGAAGGGGCTCGGTCAGGACCGGTGCGATGTTTTCTACACTCCTGCCTCTAATGAATCATCGTTTTGATTTTCTGTCCCAGACATCTCTACGCACTTTACTGTCTCCTTCGTCGTGGGCTCGAGACGAGCGCGGGCGTCAATTCGTCGGATTCACCAGCACTCCCAGACATCTTCCGTGACGGCGGCTGGTCGACCCTTGGCACCTCAATCCTCTCCACTTCAAACTGCGGCAACCCTGCGCTTCGCTTGTTTGGCTTCGGCCCAGTTGCTGCAGATGGGTATGGCCTAGGATATATCATCAAGGACGATGGGCTGTCCGTATGTGCGGCCTCGAAACACCTACAGACACGCCGTTTCCTGGACACGCTTCAGGGATATCTCGAGGAGGTGCAACGTGTACTCGTTGCACTCGTTCGCGCTGCGAACGAACGCCCAGAGCCATTTGTAGATCATGCAGGCATTCTCCGGGACTCAAAAACCGGACGGCGGATTAACGGGAGTGTGCCAGTGAGTGATGACGAGGAAGAGGTGGATAGTATGCGTGAGTCCTTCCTCTTCTTGCTCGTCTCTCGAAAAGTGGGATGACCCTGTTTTGCACAGCCACATATTCTTTCTTCGACAGCTATGATGTCGAGCTCCTCGGGAGGACACGCAAGCGGCAGGACCCGCACACCGTGGGTAAGCGCTATTCGAGAAATGATGGAACGCTCGGGGGGATCCAGGCTAATGTATTCTGTTTCCAGGAAAGGTCATCCCTTTGGTAGAGTATTAAGTAAATGTCTGCGGAAATGCTTGGATGTTCGAGTGCTGTTGTATGATTTGCGGTGTGAGAACAAGTACGACTATATGAGTCTGATGTGTACACATTGCTTGCTACGGCTGCTTATATAATGTAGTCATGTGCCCCACTAGTGCCCCACTTGCCGGGCCGGGCAGGACATAAGAAAAAAAGTACCCTTAAAAGTCATCGTCGACGTCAACCGCATCAGAGGCTCCAACCTCTACCAAAAGCCGACCGAAATGTCCCCCACATTCGCCGTCAAGGGAAAAGAATCCGGCACGGCGCGCATCCTTGGGTCTGGCACCTCTGGTATGTGTCCAATCACAAATTTCTCTGGTCGAAGCAAGGTTAGACAGCGGGCTCACTCGTTTCTGCATTCTGGCAATAATAGGAATCGCCGAGCTACTCATCTTCCACCCTGTCGACACGATTGCAAAACGTCTTATGAGCAACAAAGCCGCCAAGGTACCCGTCGTCTTACTCCTCGTCTGGACGTCGATGACTTGATTTAGTAGGTCTCACTCCACACACTATCCCCAATTATTTTCCGTGAGTACACCACAGCTCCCTTGGGGCGCAAACTATTCTCGCTCTTCCCTGGTCTTGGGTATGCCGCGGGTTACAAAATCTCACAACGGATCTACAAGTTTGGTGGCCAACCGTGGTTCAATGACGTTCTTGTGCGGAACTACCGGACGAACTACACGAATGCGTTCGGCGAACGGAAGGGCAAGATGATGATGCAGGCGACTGCAGGCAGCCTGACGGGAATTGGCGAGGTAGTCCTGCTCCCACTTGACGCGCTCAAAATCAAGCGTCAGGTCAATCCTGACGCATTCCGTGGCCGTGGTGCCGTCCGAATCTTCATGGAGGAAGGGACGACCCTGTACCGGGGCTGGGGTTGGACCATTGCGCGTAATGCCCCAGGTTCTTTCGCGGTACGTAGTCCCCTCCCTCCACAGCTTGTGCCTGTTCTCCCGCACTGACGAGCGACCTGGCAGCTTTTTGGCGCCAGCGCGGTCACGAAGGACTATGTCCTCGGCGTATCAGACTATAGCAAGGCGACATGGACGCAGAACTTTGTCGCCTCCGTAGCGGGCGCTGTTGCATCTATCACTGTTGCAGCACCTCTCGACACGATCAAAACACGCATCCAGAACGTGAATTTTGAACACAAGACACGCGGAGTGACGATTGTGCGTGACTTACTGCGAGATGAGGGCGCCATGGCACTCTTCAAGGGACTCACGCCCAAAGTATGACGAATGATTACCACTCATATTGCGTATTGTTTGGTGCTAACCGGTCACACAGATCTTGGTCGTGGGCCCAAAGCTCGTGTTCAGCTATACCATTGCTCAGTCTCTCATTCCGTGGTTTGCAAGATATGTCTGAATCTCGGGCCAGACCTCGACTTCCCTTGTGTACTTGACCCTCCTGCCGTATGCCTTTGCCTCCCTGGAGCTTTCAACGCAATTATCACCCAGAGCAAACCTTCGCATCACATAGATTACTAATAAATCAATTTCATACGTCCACTTCTTCTGACCCTTTCGTTATTGAATCTTGTCGATTTCTCATGGTGTCCAGGTATGGTTCAAGTATGATCATGACCTGGCAGCGAGGTGGAACCCGTCAACCAGGGACGCACTGTGAATACTGACAAGACAGACTTTACCGTCTACTCTCTGGGGGGGATGAGCGAAATGATTTGTGTGGTGCATTCCAGTCATGTGACCGTCACAGAAGAGTTGTAGTAACTTTCTATGTATCCGTACCAGAACTGCCAGAAGGGACATGTTAAGTGGGTGGTGCTTAAAGCGGCCTGACATTGCCGGGCCGGGCCGGGAGAGAGCAAGAGCAACGCAACGACAACAGATTGGCGGGGTGCGGGTGGTATTTGCTTGCTCAGGTCAGCGTTCGTTGAGCGCTCATCAGTGGTTTCTTTCCTTTCCCCTCCCTTCCCTTGCTTTTCTCTCTCCCCAACTTCTTCATTCGCCTTTCCGTAACCCATGTCCCAGGCGAAACTGTTCGCACCTCTTCTAATCTTTCACTTTACCGAGCTCACCCTTGCCGTACAGAACACTTCGTCCTCCGCCAAACATCGATTTTGTCCAAGGTCAGCTCCTAAACTCTGATGGTCCCTAATGTCCTTCCCCACATCTATCATGATAGGATACCCAGGTATTCCCCCGGGAGCTCCTGATCGGCCTCAAGCCGCTGTCAAAGGGGTCAGTTCCGCATGGTGTCATCTCGTCTTCCTCACTTAGTTCTTTGACTCTTCAATTAGGCCATCGAGGTTCGTTTGGGTCCTCAAGGCGTTAAGGCCAAGTATGTTCGCGTAGAACTTCGAAAGATTGAGACCCTACCTGGCGTTCCTCCAAACGCGTACTACGACTTTGTCGGCCAGAGCCCCATCAATCTCTGGCAGTCTAGCGAAGAGTACAGCATGTTGCAGAGCGTACGCCCTCTTATTTCCACCTTCCTCTCACTACATCTGAGTCCTTGCTCTCCTACCAGCAAGATATCCCTTTCTACATTCGAATACCGGAATCTATTCCCCCGACGCTCGCACTCGAAACCGGCGGTACGTCCCATCACCAGACCCTGTCCGCGCCTACCTGATCTCCGGTACTCCCAAGCTGGTATCAAGTATGAGCTTGTGGGCCGAGTGTGCATTCAAGGAAAGTCGTACGTATTCCCTTCTGTATCCATAATCGGCATTCCGAACCCACCCCTCTTCCCAACTCCCTGCCCTTTAGCGGATTCTTCCGGCGCAACAAGCCAATCATTCTTTCCTCCTCTACCCCAATCGTCATCGACAAACACGAGCTTCATTCCACTTGGCCAGTCTTCCAACAACACGAATCACGCCATCTCACCCAAGATGCTGTGATGCTCATGGTTGACCGATCACAAAATTGCCATGGCCCGGGTGATCGCGTCTCGGTGCATGCGACTATCCGCTCGGACAATGCGCATACCACCATTTTACGTGGTTTCGAGTTTACACTCAAGGAAACAACTATTTTCCGCGCTGGCCCACACGTTACTGGGAAAAGCGGCGCGCCTCAGGTCAAAATCAATATTATTGGCGAACAGAAAGTTCTCGTCAACATGACTATGCACAGCGGACAAGCCCATCGCTCAGAGCTCTCAGTGGTGGTTCCACAAACCCACACCACCACGACCCTCACGTCTGCGCGACACATTGATATTACCTATGTACTCGTCGTCAAAGCGTTGATGGGCACCGGTAAACCCCTGATCATGGAGCTTCCAGTTATTGTGTCTAACTGGCCACGGTGAGCCTGCCCGAGCCCTTCCTGCCTGTTCTCCCCCTCACGTTCTGGACGTTCAGATACGTATCTGCAGAAGCGGTTCGGTACGTGGCCTTTCAGCACACAATCTCCAGTTTAAACCTTATTCCGTTCATCCAGTCGCATCGGCATTGCCCCAAGCTTGAGTCTTCAACAGCCCATGATACCCATGAACTCCATGACAACCACGAGTACACCTCCACGTACGGCCCCGGGTGTCAACCAAGCGGCGACTGTTACTGCTACCAGCTATCCATACGCACCATTGCAAGGTCATGTAAAGGATTCACGACTAACAAATACTGTGCCTAATAGTTCAGGGCCATCCGCGCCTGCGGATGAGATGGGCTTCATTGCACGGCCAAGTTCAGAGGGTGACGACCAGCAGGCTCAATCCCAATCCGAACCCAACAGTTCCTCACCAAGGCGGCGCTCTCGAGCGGGTAGTGCGGTACCCGCAACTAACCGTTTCACTATCACCAATATGACGGATAATGAAATTCCCGAGGACGTCCCACACACAAATATGCCTGGTCCCACAGAGACACCTTCCAGGACCCAGGTACCGCAACAGCAAAAGTGGGCTTCTGCTGAGGAGGAGAAGGCTCAATTATATCAAGAAGCGAAAGCGAAAGTGGAGCGCGTACAAGGTGGTTTGGATCGCGCTGAGAGTGTTCGAGTGCGTCTCCACGGTCATAGTCGATTCTTGGACGTGTCCCGCTAACCAACTGCTGCAGTCGGCGAACGGATATCCGAGTGGTAGCCCACAATCGTCTATCCATTCAGCTGCACCGCAGGTAGACACTACACGATGGGCCACCGCTGAGGAGGAGAAAATCCGCCTTTTTACCCAAGCACAGAACAACGCTCGCATTGTGCAAGGTTTCGCACAGGACTTAAACGGTAGTAGCAGCAGGGCAGCCCATGGTCGGATAGCATCACGTGACTCATCTCGCAGTGTCCAGCAAGGCGTCACCCCAGGACGTCCGCCTGTCAAATCAGCTGGCGCTGCTCTGTACTCGCATGCAATGTCATCTGTCAATAAGCCCAGCTGGGGGACTCCTGTCCCTCCATCCCCGCCTGTACCGCCTCCGGCATCACATGCCCCAACACCCTCCCGCCTTCTTTCGTCCACAGAAGAAAAGGAGATGCTGAGACGCTACCATGATGCAACGAGAGCTGTCCAACGACACCAAGACGTCAACTTTGGTTCCCCAGACGGGATAATGACCCCCGGGTCTTCTAGCTTGCCACATGACTCATCTGCAAGACCCTATTCTAGCAATGAGCTTGACAACCCCTCCGGTCCTGCTCCTGACGAACTCCCACCACCATGGGTCCCGAGCCCGGAGTTTCCACAAACAGAAGAAATGTCGGAGAAAGAGCGGTACCGCATCGCCTTCGAGGCACGCGAACGTGCCGCCGCCGGGCAGTCAGCAGCCCCGCCTCCACCAGCGAGTCCTACCACTAGCCCGCCAGCAGATTATTACACTGCAACAGGAACACATTACCCAGGGATCAATGGTTCTGGTCCACTCGGAGAAACGGCGGACCGCGGACTTCCACCACCGTGGCATCCCACACCTCCAGCTGCGCAATCCGGACTTCTGCCACATTTACGTGCACGCTCACCTCCCGTGCCTCCTCCTAATCCTACACAACCTGGCCTATCGCGTGTGTTGAGCGCAGCAGAGGAGAAGGCGCTACTGAAGGCAAAGTACGATGCTGAAGAGCAGCCGGCATCATCGCCTCCCGTTTCTCCCCAGGGTCAACAGGAATACCATCCGTCCTCAGGGGCTAAGCCATCTCCAGACCCCTCCCTAACGCGGACCGAACTTTCCCTTTCGCGAGACCAGAGACAGGTGGCGATACCAGGCTCGACCCCACCGCGGACCCCTCCACCACTTTTACCCCGCCCACCGGCGTCATACATCCAGGAAACGGCAGAGGAAAATGCGCGGTTACAGGACGAGCTGGCAAATGGCCAATTATCTGCGACCTCAACTGGAATGACGCCTGCAATGGCACCAATTCCGCCGTCTGTGATGACTCCTGGGACAGATGCACTCGCCCTCGGTGACGACAGCACGTTTGGGTTGTTACGCCCAACGTCGCCGTTCACAGTCGATTGGGAACCGATCTCGGCGCGCACTGCAGGTGCAGACGTTGATGCGAGCACGAACGGCTTCGGGCTGTCTTCACCTTCATCTCCACCCCCACGCCCGCCAAAGGTCCCTCTCGGCCAATGACGGGCCTTTAACTCTTAGTTCCTTTCGACTTTCTGTCTTCTGTCTGCTTGTCCGTACGGGCAGAAACACACTCGTTTACGTAACATTATTTACCTTTTTCGTTTTTCCATATTCTGCTTCTGCTCTCATCTACGTACGCGTCTGGCTTTTCGAATGTTTTCGCACTTATCGAATTGAAGATATGATATATGATCGTTTATGCGTGCACACCCCTACCTTCGTCCTCTCCCTGTTTCCCGTTGCGAAGCTTTCTCTTTTTGCTCATCTAATTTTGGTTATCTCCTACACTACTCCAGATACCTCTCCTGTCCTGTCTTTACTTCTCGATCTTCTCCTGGGATAGTCATGGAAGCATATGTATGCCCGAGAGCTGCCAAAGAATTTGCCACTCGTGGTGACAATTACTTGTATGTCTGACCAAGATACACAGCAAAGGTACAGGTACAACAGGAACTGCTACCGAGGTCAAGTTGGCAAAGGAATAGACCTTTTGACCCCCCTCCCCAGCACTCGTTTCGACGATATAGACTGGTGATGAATAGTAATGGATGCGCCCGCTAATGATGCGACTACCGCATCTATAGATACCCCCTAAGCCGTGTTCGAGACGTTGATGTGGACATCTAAAGTAACGACGATGCCTCGAAAGTAACACTCGACAAATCTGGATGTGCAAGGAGGAAGCGGGAGCTGAGAGAAAGAGACATTGCTTCATCACGCCCTACTTTTTATTCCGCTTCGCGCGTGGTGGCTCATCAGCGGTGGCATCTGTCCTCGCTGCTACTGCGACGCGCGAAGGCGTTGCCGTCGATGGTTCCGGCAACGGAAGCGCGAGCTCCGCGACGTCCGACGTCCTCTTGCGTCCCACAATGACCGGTTGTTCTGAGAATACGTTTGTCGCATCTGTACCTGTCCCTGATGCGGAAACCGACCCAGGCACTGATCCCGATGTAGATGTTTTGTCGTTTACGTTGGGAGCTCCGCCCTCGCCATCCTGCGCGTTCGCGAAGGCTGTCAAGAATGCTTCAAAGTCGAACTCGGCTGCCGAGAACGCAGACGGCATCTCCTCCGACGATGGAAGTGGCGGCTGCGGGTGGGAGGGGTCAACCGATGTGGTATCGGGTGCTGCGGAGTCGAGACCCATGTTTTCGATCAGCGCATCGATATTAGCCTGCAGGGCGTTCACATCCGCATCGATCTCGCCTGCATCATGGTATGAGCGCGCAAGGCGCGCCTCGTCATCTGTAAGCTGCGTCGTGCTGGGGCCGATGATGTCCTTATTGTCGAACGTGAGCACGTTATTGCTACCCCCGCCAATACTGTTATCGTATAACGCGAGCTGCGCGAGCTGGGGAAGATCCAGCGATGCAGGTGGCGTCCATGAGCCAGATTGCGCAGCGCCGGTGATGGGAGTTGAGATCGGCGTGGGAACGTTTGTTGAACCGGAAGAGAGGAGCTGCAGAAGACGCTGCACCTGGCCAGGAGATTGCATTAACTGCTGGAAGGCGGCCTGCATGATTTGGTCCTGGGACGGTGGCGGTGACGACGACGTATTGTGAACGGACTGTGGTCGGTGCAATTCGAGTGCAGAATGATTGCTAGCCGAGGACAGTGCAGGTGTTGGAGTGGGGATAGTAGGATTTGGCGGAGTCTTGGCCCACGTAGGGGCCATAAGCGTCCCCGAAGAGCGATCGTGAAAATACGCCCCCGATGATAAAGATGGTGTGGAGGGACCAAATGACGGGGATGATGTAACACTCGGGGACTTGATGGAAGAAGAATCAATCTGGGCAAAAGGGACTGATAGCGAAGGGTGAGCAGTGATACGAAAGGGAAACACCACTTACGTGGTGTCCCTGGTTGTTCGTCAGCGAGTACAGCGTCTTGGATGCTCTTATCGTCGTCATCCTCCACTTCTACGACCTCTACGCCCTTGGGCTTGTTACTCTCAGTACCATTGCCAATGAGCAGACGTTGACCACGGCGGACAACAAGTGGTGTCGATGCACCGTGACCGTCGACGTCCTTCGCGTCGTGACCAGTCGCGCGTCCAAAGACACTGGCCAAAAATTTGAGGATCCGGTTGATAGTATCTTGTTGGCTCTTGCACCTCTCGCGGGCGGCCAAAGCTTCCTGCCAGAGTTGTTGATTGGAGGTCTTGAGTTCGTTAAGATCAACGGAGATAGCTTGCTGGTGGCGCTTGATGGCAGTGATACCGCCGACAATCGAGTTGACGTCAAGGAGTTGAGTATTACCCTGGCCTGGAAGGGGAGCATCGCCATCGGCCAGATCGGCATTCTGTTGGCTACCACCTCTGCTATTTTTCCGCGTGACCAGACAGAGAAGATCAGGTTGTCCTCGGTGAAAATTAGGGTGCTCAAAGTTCCAAAACTCTGTTTCGGTATCACTCTTCAAGACGCCCTGTTGGAGATGAGGTATCTTATGAAACCCATACATATTCAGTTGTCGGACGAAGGAAGAGAAATTCCGGTGCTTGAAAAATCGTGGAAGGACATCATTTGCAAAGCGCTCATGCTCAAATACTAGGAAGGAATGTCGGACCATGAGAGAGGGGAGATTGAGTGGGAATCTCAGACGGACCGAAAAAGGAGTCTCCAGTGTCCGACCATCGTATGAGGTCGTCAGTGCTCGGGGCGTTCACCAACCTAAAGGAGAAGATAAATGTGATGTTGAGAAGAAAAGGTCAGAAATTCGACGAACTCGTATAACTTTTGTACGAATGGAGGGACCATTTGGCGCGCTGCCTTGTTCAAAACTGGAGAAGGCCGGTAAGTTCTTGTCAAAGCCTGGCTTTCTGAAGGGGAAGCCATTGGGTGAGTTGAAGGGAAAGGGAGAAGGGAAGGTGTATAGGCGGGAGGCGGCGGTGCCAGTGGAGGGTGACGCAAAGGTTTACATGATACGCCCAGTCAAAGTCAGATTATCATCAAATCATCAATACACCGGCACAGGACAGCACAGGATAATAGTAATACGGCTGCTACTCTGCTGCTATTCTCGGCCTTGTTCTGTCTTTCGTCTTGACCTCCGATTCCGCTTCACACCTCTCCAAATTAATGTCCATATGGCAGAAAGCACACCAATGGGCGGTATCAACCACTTGATACGCCAAGACCACCCCCCTTCAAGATACAGTCGCCGGGCAAACTCATCGACTTGAACCTCTAGCTCCGCCTGCGTTCCCGAATTATCCAGGACAACGTCAGCATACTCGAGTTTATCTTTGATAGGGCACTGCGCTAGTAATCGCGCCCGTGCATCGTCGCGGGTCGATGCATCCCGCTTCATGAGCCGTTGTAGCTGTATTTCGGCTGAGCTGTTCGCAACAAATCATCAGCGGCACTGTCAATATGCAGAGTCGAGCGAAGCGAACCAGTAAACAACGACGACTCGCCCAACCCACTGGTAAATATTCGTCTCTATAAGCAACGGAACGTCCAGTACGCAAACCCTCTCGCCACATAACCAGAATTTGAGAATGCCCAAGGCCACGGCCCAACGCACTGCAGGGTGAATGATCGCATTGAGTTTTCGCCGCTGCTCCTCATCTTGAAAAACGATAGAACCGAGCTTGGGGCGATCAAGCGTTCCATCCTCTTTCAAGATATCACGGCCAAACGTAGATGTGATCTTGTTGAGGGTCCGGGTGCCAGGACGGACGACGTCTCGAGCCAGAACGTCAGCATCGATGACAGGGATCCCGCGGGCGGCTAGTTGTTTAGAAACTGTTGACTTTCCTGTTGCGATACCGCCTGTAAGACCTATGACTATTGCATAACTTTGAGATTTATGGGATATTTCGAGAACTGAGGGTGTGGCCATACCCAACATCGGAGTCCCCAACCAACTCAACTGAATAGGAGCAGAGCAGAGACTCGAGGGCCCGTAGGCCGATGCCGTGCGGCAGAGTTTCCAAAGTAGGAAGGATTCCCGGCCGCACTTTTCACACGCACGTTCACTCAGCCAAGACAAGCACACACAGCGCCCTCGTCTCGTCTAACAAAACATGTCCGTTGCTGTCCAACACATCCCAGCACTCAATGGCCTCAACGGTACGTCATCGGAATCAAACAAGGTAAAATCAAGGAATCAACTCAGGCGACAAAAGGCCAAGCAGAAGAAGGCCGCCGCCCAGGTGCGTTGTTATTCGTGTCCTTGAGCCCGTGGACCTTGGCTCATAGCCGACAAAGGCGACACCAGACGCAAAGGTCAAGAAGGAGGATGATCACCGAGAGTATGAAAACGTCGAGTACGTGTCTGAGCAGCTGGATTTAAAGGGAGCTGCCCTCGAGGCCTTCTCCGACGTATTTGCCCGCTTTCAGTTCGATCCCGAAGACAGACCAGTGCGTAAACCTCCGTGTGTACCTTCCCTCTCGTCATCTGACCCTTTCCTCAGGTAAAATCCGAGGACCCGTCCAAAGGCGAGGTTATCTATTCGGATGACGAAATAGCTGGCGAGACAGACTCTGAAGCCGAAGCAGAGAAGAAACCCCTTTCAAAGAAGAAACAGCGCAAGCTCAATCGCCTCACGGTTGCAGAGCTCAAACAACTAGTCGCAAAGCCCGAAGTAGTAGAGTGGACGGACGTCTCTGCCGCAGATCCACGACTTCTTCTTCATCTCAAGTGCCACCGCAATACTATTCCTATTCCCGCACATTGGAGTGCCAAGCGTGACTACCTGCAGGGGAAGCGCGGCATCGAGAAACCGCCCTTTCAACTTCCTTCTTACATTGCCGACACAGGCATTGCGACGCAACGTGATGCCATCAAAGAAAAGGAGGCAAATATGTCTCTCAAAGCCAAGACTCGCGAGCGTGTCCAACCCAAGATGGGCAAGATTGACATTGATTATCAGAAGCTACATGATGCATTCTTCAAATTTCAAACCAAACCGCCTTTGACGAGCTTTGGTGAGATGTATTACGAGGGCAAAGAGTTTGAAACGTCTCTCAAAGAAAAACGGCCCGGGGATCTTTCACCAGAGCTCGTCGAGGCCCTTTCTATTCCACCCCTTGCCCCACCGCCGTGGCTCATTAGTATGCAGCGCTTTGGTCCCCCCCCAAGTTATCCTACTCTCCGGATACCGGGATTGAATGCACCCATTCCCGAGGGGTGCGTGTCTATGACAGCTCTCCAGAACATTCGTTAACATTCTTAACTGCCGTAGCGCACAGTGGGGCTTTCATCCTGGTGGATGGGGAAAACCTCCGCTAGACGAATACAATCGTCCGTTATACGGTGATGTATTTGGCGTTTTGCCGAAGACGAACGATACAGCGGTGCGTACATTTCGATTTCTTAATGTGTATTCTATGCTAATACTCTAGTAGATGGGAGAACCAGTCGATAAGAATTTGTGGGGAGAACTTGAGCCAGAAGAAGGTGCGCCAGCCAGTTGAACCTTGATGTGGTTGAATGCCTGACGATGCTCCGTAGACGAAGAAGAGGAAGAATCCGATGAAGAGGAGGACGAAGAGGAGGAGGAATCTTCGGAAGCTGCCCCTGCTGACGGCCTCCAGACCCCATCAGGTCTTGCAACGCCATCGGGTATGGCATCCGTCGTCTCGACAGTCGCCGCAGGTTTGGAGACACCCGATTTCCTCGAGCTGCGGAAGACATCCGCCGCCCCAGTGCGAGACGAAGGTGGCAATCGGCAACTCTATTCTGTACTCCCGGAGAAGCAGGCGAGCGTACGCGGCCTTATGGGCTCCGAGAGAGGGTACGATATCAGCGGTGTTGTGGCTGCGTCCGTGCCGGTGCTTGGGGATGAGCGGGGGACCAAGGTACGATTTCTACCACATGCCTACTTCGCCCACTGACCCTAAGCTATCGCCATTCAGCGCAAGGCAGGCGGTGTAGACGTTTCGCTAGATGTGAGCGAGCTCGAGGGATTATCTGAAGAAGAGCTGCGGAAGCGTTACGACGCACAGTCGCGTGGGAGTGCGGGAGTGCCTGGGCAGGGCCCGGGGCGCGAGGACTTCTCGGATATGGTCGCGAAAGAAATGGCGAAGAAGCGACAGAAGATGGAGGCTGATCGCGACCGCGGCAAAAGGGATAAAGGCGGGCGAGACTTCAAGTTTTGACAGTGTTCAGTACTTTACCGCAGCTCGTATGATAGTTACGGCTATTTTTACTCCGTGAATACTTTCACCCGTCCGTTGATCCTCGGTTACTCACTGAGCGCCGCCAACATCGCCATCCCGACGGGTTTCTTCAGACGAGGAGCGAGGACGCATGAAGCATGGCTTCCTGAGGTCTGATGGCATGGTCTCGTGACTGATCCTAGGAAGGAGATAGCACGGAAGAATGAGGGGATGTCGAAGGGAGCGCAGGGTGCGTGTACAACGCACTCTGTAGAATGGTATCAAACGAGGACACGGTGTAGCGCCAGGATGTTGTACTATCGATGGTGGCGTGTTGTTACACCAAGGGCGGCACTGGATCGGACGGGCTGACGCCAATAACGATCATACTCCCCTAGTACGTCGCAGGTGTTATGTGCACTGAAGCCTGAGAAAGCTCACATGTACAAGGACAAATACGACTTGACGGACTGTCGTTGCTGGCCGAGCTAGCGGTGAAAAGTGCAGGATGTTACTCGAGGACAGGTGTCCTTCGTGAGGTATTTAGAAACCACAGCACGATATGTGTGTGACACCGCGGATAAAGCACTATGCGATAGCCTGAGCGCGTGGACAACAGACAGATCGAACACGACTGGGTGCCACCGTGCCCAAGTGCCAACGATACCGTAGCCCCAAAACTACGACGGAGAGGTTTTGCTTCGCTCCTTGTTTCTAGTGAGAGCTGCACATTAGAATAAGCACTGAACAATCTATTCTCAGCCAGATACACTGACGGTTTAGGCCTTTAGGGGTTGCTTCTCTAGCTGCCTTTGAATTAAGAGGGGTAAAGATGTAGCGGATTGTACAGTTGGCGCTTATCGCTGATTGATTAAAGTAAAGTTAAGGGAGATCGTCGGAAGATATAAGGCGACGCGTGTTCGTGGTGCCAGTCCTGGAATGCGTGTTGTATTGACTAGTAGGGACCACCTGACGCCGCGGCACTCTGATACCGCGATCACTTACACACTGGCATGGCAAGGCAAGCAAGTGTCAATGAAACTGAGCACGTTGTATCGAGGCTCCCGCGGTAAGAGCTCTTAGACGCACGGCGATAGGACTTGCCAACTTGGACGAGTGTGGTCTCTTTATGGACGGGTGGGGGGCCTGTGCAGGGGCATTCGAGGTGGTCCCTCAAGTTCAACCGATTCGACTGCCATGTGCGAAATCAACGGGACCAGGATCCGGGTCTCGCAGAATATCGAGATGGGTCGAGGTGCCAAGGGACACCAAGATAGATGGTCACGTCGAAGCTGACTGCACTGCTAGTATGGGAAGGATACCGCTTTCTGTGCCAGTGAGAGGTTGATGCAGCACTTACAAGACGTGCCCTATTCACTGTTCACGGGAGTGCCAATGATGGCACCACCAGCATGTCACACCTTGCAAGAAACTTGATCAAATGGAATCTCCGTGATGGCGCTTATAGTGTCCCAGCACCAAGCCGCATTCGCAGGCGTTGGGAATGGCTACAGGATGGCGAATGGCCCGGGGAGATTACATGCATGGCACGGCCCGGGTAGCCAGCCTTGATTCCCGCGCCCATCACGCGAGGTCAAACAACTCGGATGCACCGTAGATGCGCGATATGATTAGAACAACTTTAACACGACGATCAACCTGCGTAGACGGAGGGCCCTTGTGGTGGCTTGTGATGATAGGGGGAGACAGCACGGCGACCAGACGGGTAACACATGGGATAGGGTTTCACCCCTACCTGACAGAAGTGTGAACGCACGGGGGGAGCCATGATGTGCCAAGCGTGAAGGTGTGTGTACATCGCGAGTTACGCTAGTATGCGGCAACGGTGGCGAAAGCACGGGTCAAGTAAGTCCTATCAACGGCGTTTCCCGCCTACAAGTATGGTAGTTTGGAAACATGCACCTTGGTTGTTGCAAGACAAGCAGGTGGGGGGCATGGGAAACGCACATAGTTGGCTCTCAAACGACGCCAAGGAGAGCCCCCCTTAGTGCCGTAGCAAGTCAGCCGCTGTTAAGAATCAAAACTTGAGGGGTTTCTGGCCTCTCAAGCTCTCAAGAGTCTCAACAGCCTTTCGATTCAATCGCGATTGGTGGTGGTGGGCGTAGAGTAGCATGTATTAAGGGGCTCGCCTAGACTTACTAATTGACCAATGAATTAAAAGTTGGGAAAGGAAGCGCTAAAGCCTCATACGGATGTCAGTGTTGGACGTTCAGCGCAGTAAATGAAAAAGTCAGTAGGACGACCAGTTGCCACATGATCTCGGCCAGACCAAGGGGTCACTCTAGCCAAATCAAGCGGGAGTGACCAAATGACCGGGACCCGGACGGGCTCATCCTATAGCCTTGAAGAGGTCTCCTTGGGTCACAGGATTTGGGATCCATGGGAGCGTCTATGATCTATCTATACGAGAATCATACAGCCAGTACAGTAGCTCGTGATTAATTAATATCGTTGCATTGTCGAAATAACGCGGAGTTTAAAAGTATTCTCGGGATGAACCGAGGGGGAAAATTGCTCTCACGTGGTGTGTGCCAAAACACCCTTTGACCAGCAGCCAATTTTACCCTTATACTCATCCACTCTACCATCGTCGACGTACACAGTCGGTTCCTTGGCATTTTTCAATATCAACCCATGTCCGCGTCAGTATCTGACATTTCTCGATGTTTCGTAAATGTCTGATCATGCTCGGCACTTCTAGAGAAGAAACCCTCCAGGATGTCCCCGAAAGCGAGATCGAATCAAACTGGGACCAAGTTGTCGACAAGTAACCCATTAATTAATGTACAGACGGTACACTAACACATTCTGTATGCACAGCTTCGATAACATGGATCTGAAGCCGGAGCTCCTCCGTGGGGTCTATGCATACGGGTGAGTGCTTCTTCCATCCCCCATCACCTCGCCTTGACGGTATGGCAGTTTCGAGCGACCTTCCGCCATCCAGCAGCGTGCTATCGTTCCCGTAGTGAAGGGTCATGATGTCATCGCACAAGCCCAATCTGGCACCGGCAAAACCGCTACCTTCTCCATTTCCATTCTCCAAAAGATCGACTTTAGTATCAAAGGAACTCAGGCACTCATCCTTGCCCCCACCAGGGAGCTTGCGCAGCAGATACAAAAGGTCGTCATTGCACTTGGCGACTACATGAACGTTGAATGTCACGCGTGCGTCGGCGGCACTAACGTCCGCGACGACATGTCTAAACTCCAGGAGGGCGTGCACGTCGTCGTCGGTACCCCCGGCCGCGTGTATGACATGATAAATCGTCGCGCTCTTCGTACCGATAACATCAAGCTCTTTTGTCTCGACGAAGCCGATGAGATGCTCTCGCGTGGTTTCAAAGACCAGATCTACGAGGTCTTCCAACTCCTTCCCCAGGACACCCAGGTCGTCCTCCTTTCAGCTACCATGCCGGCAGACGTACTTGAGGTGACAAAAAAATTCATGCGCGACCCCGTTCGTATCCTCGTCAAACGTGATGAGCTGACGCTCGAAGGTATCAAGCAATTCTACATTGCTGTCGAGAAGGAGGAGTGGAAGCTTGACACACTCTGTGACCTTTATGAGACCGTCACGATCACCCAAGCCGTCATTTTCTGCAACACACGGCGAAAGGTCGATTGGCTCACCGAGAAGATGCACCAACGCGAGTTCACCGTATCTGCCATGGTCCGTTGTTCCGCAACTCATATGACTCGGGACCGATCTAACCTGTTGCACATAGCATGGTGATATGGAGCAGAAGCAGCGCGAGGTGCTAATGAAGGAGTTCCGCTCCGGTTCATCGCGCGTGCTCATTACGACCGACCTTTTGGCTCGTGGCATTGACGTGCAGCAAGTTTCCCTTGTGATCAACTACGATTTACCTACAAATCGGGAGAATTACATTCATCGCATCGGCCGTGGCGGTCGCTTCGGTCGCAAAGGTGTCGCCATTAACTTTGTAACGACGGAGGATGTCAGGATGCTTCGGGATATTGAACGTTCGTGGTCACCTGCGGTTAGAATGAGCCTTTCTTAACCTCGATCTGTGTTTCAGAATTCTACAACACGCAAATCGACGAAATGCCCCTCAACGTAGCGTGCGTTTTCATACCTTTTCCGACGCCTGCCCGTCACACGCGCTTACTGTTGATTAATCACCCTACAGAGATCTCATCTAAAACCAACCCACCCGCCACTACTTTTGACGACATCTTCACGTTTTCGATCTCGATTTTCGCTTTCGCGGTGTCACTTTCCCGTTCTTACTCCTCATTTCTTCCTTTATTTTGATAAATGTCAAAGTCGCTATGCAACCTTTTGCATCATCCTTTCCCAGTACTAGGCTCGGCGATGTTATTTTTTCTTTTCTTCTTTTGATGTTCCCCATCCGCATTGTTTATATGCAACGGGCTGTACGTTGGGACTAAACAAAGGCAGGAGATAGACTGAGCTGTCTTTGGTGGATCGCTCCAACCCCATCAGACCATGTATAATACCTAGCACGAAAAGAGTGACGGGATCAGATGAGAACGGTTGCGAATCGAGAATGGTCTGGAGCTACCAGCTCGGGTGGTGATAATCCGTGGTTTGAGTGGGATATCAATTCGATTGATGATGTTGTATGATTTGGCCATCACCCCATGGCTGTCCTCACCCTTAACCGGCGCCCGTCTCCACCACCACTATTGATGCCACGGATTGATCGCTTTCGATACCAACACCGCCTCGTGTCCGGCTTCTGGCTCTCCTCTTACTACCTTTGGGTTGCGCAGCCTTTGTTCGGGTAAAGTGGATATTGAGCTCGCTCGGAAACGGAAGTGGTCACAACCCCGGTCAATGGGCACAGCCATGACAAAAGGTCAACAAGTGGCTACCGACGACTGGATGGTGCGACAGCTGTCCTCAACGGAGATTGCAACTGGATGTAATCGCTGAGGGGAAACTCGGGCTTTGCAATCATTCGAAATTTTCATCTCATTGGATCCTCAAGCCGTCGTTGTTTCATTACAGAGCGTCTTTTATCCAGCAGGACAATGGGAATTGGCCCCTATCAACAGCCTAGAAACTGCGCTGCGTTTTGCATCGCCTTGCCTTGCCTTGCTTCGTCGCCTCGCCTCGCCCGTTTCGGATTGATCGCATTTACAGCCCAATTCACTTTTCTCCAGCTTGCGAGTTTTCTCTGCCCCGCTGACAACTTCCGTTATATACCACCTTCCAATCCCGTGCCTGACTTCTCATCATTTTCCCTATTCCCGTAACCGCGCTACGCCAACCCCGGGAGTCTTAATCAACGCACTTGACACTCATTGCTTCCTTTGTATTCTGAAAAGTACCCTTGGCCCCACATCTCACCGTCCCCGCCCGGCTGGCGCCAAAAAGATCCCAGAACCACTCCAGAACCTCGAGGGCTTTTTTTGCCACAAAACCAAAGTTTGTGTCATGTCACTGGTTGAGCGGCATTGGCACCGTCCACATTACCCGGTAATGCCGTATAAATACACGCCCGTGAGTGCGCGCTTCGGCCGTTTCCCCCCCTCGGTATCCTGTCCTTGCCTCCTTCCCTCCACCCACCCGCGTCCACGCCCGCTCTCTCCTTGGAATGGTCGCAACCGCAACCGCGACCGCACCTGCTAACCATCTATCCATTTCACAGAAACGCCCGCGCGCCCAGACACTCGTTCTCTCTGTGCCTACACGGCTACCTCCCCCTTTGGCACCTGTTACACCGCACCCATCGTATTCGCATTCGCAACCATACCCGCAACCACAGCCACAGCCACATCCGTATTCCCACCCACATGGCGTCCCGAACTCCGCACATCCGACCGCGAGCGCCCCCGGGCCCGTGTCCATGCCATCATCGTCTACTCACGTCTCTGAGATCCTTCCACGGCTGTACATCTCGGATCTCCAAACTGCGGAGGACGCGGAGGCGCTCGCCGCGCTAGGCATCACTCACGTGTTATCGGTGATGCCAGGACACGTCGCGCTTCCCCCAGCGCTGGCCGCGCATGCGGCACAGGTTCCTCTGCACGACGCGCCGTTCGCGGAACTCGCGGCGCACCTTCCACGCACGACGCGATACATCGCTCGCGCATTACGCTCAAACCCCGATGCGCGTGTCCTCGTCCACTGTGCGATGGGCGCCAGCCGCTCAGTTGCTGTTGTATGCGGTTACCTCATCGCCGTTCACGGCCTCCTTCCCGCACAGGCCATCGAGCTCGTCAGGGCCCGTCGTGCCGCTGCTGCGCCAAATCGGGGGTTCATTGATCAGCTACACGAATATCATCAGTCACTCCCGTCAGGTGCGGCGGTGCTTGATTGATTGCCCTGGTTTTCGTTGTTCGGTCTCTCCGGTTCTGCGTATCGATCACTTATCCGCAACACGGCCTTTAGTAACTTATCATGCACACACACACAATGACGATGTACGAGCGCAACCTAAATACCATACTCTACGATGGAAGGTAATGTGATTCGGACTAGTTATCACCCTAATATCTGTGCTGGAGTTGGAGCACCTTGTGTATATTCGGATGTGGCGGAAAGTCCTCGGGTTTGGTGTGGATAACGGAACGTTTCTCTCCCCTAGCGCTACCCTAACTTTTATATGTGCCAACATCTCTACGGCCCATGAACACGCTCTAATAATATAGATCCTGGTAGTACAATTCATATCGTACAGGTTCAGCGAATATGACATATCCCCCTCGGGGTGGTGATCATGAGCCGCAACACGCATGGCTAGCCTTACTCTGATCCAGGACAACCGCAGCCGTGGAGCTGGAAGACTTTACACCGGGGGACTGGAAGCCAATACATTATCGACGTCAGAAGGAAGGTGAGATGAGGCGAGAGACGCACCCGGTCGTCGTCAAATACCCCACGACGAATCTTGGCAAGAATGTCGCGAGCGGCGGTCTCGAATGCGGCGTCAACGTTGGCGCCGCTCTTCGCGCTCGCTTCGACGAAGAGCAAGCCCTCTTCATGCGCCCACCGCTCCCCTTCCTCCGCCGGTACCTGTCGCCGTTCACTCGCCAGATCGTTTTTGTTTCCCACGAGGATGCACGTCAGGTGCGGGTCTGCATGTGCACGTACATCAGCGAGCCAGGTACGCGCGTGCTCGAAGCCTGTTCAGATGGCGTCACCAGCGTGAGCGTCAGTTATAGGGTAGGACGGAGAAAATGAAAGGACATACTAGGCCGCGAAGTCACGTCGTAGACGAGAAGACAACCCGCAGCACCGCGGTAGTAAGAACGCGTGATGGAACGGAAGGATTCGGTTCCCGCCGTGTCCCAGCCTGCAGAGAGATGAATTAGCGTTATGATAGGGGAGGGTTGGTTCATGTGCGGCGCCGGCGCTGCAGGTGTGGGAGAGACGAAACGCACACTGCAGTTTCACAACTTTGTCCTCTTCGGGAATAGTTATCAACTTTGAGCCAAACTCGACGCCAAGCTTTTCGTCGTGCGTGTGCGCGGACATCAGTGATAGGGGCGAACAGGGACAGAAACCACACGGACAGTTGGGTCAGGGTTCGCCAAGAAACGTTGGTCGGTGAGTCGGACGAGCAGGGAGGACTTCCCAACTCCGGCATCGCCTGCGGCCAGAGTCCCCCCGACGCGTGGGGGTGTCAGGACGATCATTGGCGAATTAATTTAAGGGGATGGGTACGCCGCACCGGTGATGATGAATTTGAGGACGTAATTCCAACTAGGTCCAGCCATTATGAGTGAGGGGGTATTGTCTTGTCGGGTGTCAGTGTTCACAGCAGAGATATAAATGACCAGCACAGCACAGTCACCTGCAGGATACCGAGCCGAGCGAGCGAGCAAGTTGCCAGCGCCAGCTAACTTAACTAATATGGGTTCTGGTCCATGGACCTGCCCGTACCACAAATCGTGGGAGTTTATTTTATCAGCCGTGGACCTACCCACTTAGATTCCACCTTTTCCTTCCTTGCCAGCTATCTTCAACTTTAACAGCAATGTCGACCGCGACCTGGCGTCAATTCTTCACGTACCATCCCCTTCCTTTGAACCTGACCTGCTGTCCTGATTGTAAAAACATAACAGGTATAACAAATACACCCAAATCGCTGCTCGCGCAGTTCGTCAGTCGCTCAAGGAGGACGAGCGGGTGCTCGCTGAAAAGCGAGGGCTCACTGCCTTGAGGTATCAACACTGGGAAAATGGGAAGGGTGGCGAACAGGTGGAGTTTTTATTTTCCCCTCCAGTTGCTGTTCAATGAGTTGGCTGACACAAGGAATCGCCGTTTTAGGTACATCTCAACCCGCCGACCGAGAAGGCGTAGTGCTCCCATCTTCACTCCAAAGCTCACTGTAGTGGTATCAATAGAAACAGTCATATTTAGTAACCTTGTCGCGGAGGAGACCGGGGACTTCGTCACAAAAACATGATTCCTTGATTCCTATTCGCACTGTTTCCACGCTCGTCCCTGTGCCATTGGGCTCGCCAACTGAAATGGAGCGATCGGAATCGATTTATAGATGGATTTTCTGGTTCGAAATCCTCTTCATCGGCCACACGGGCGAGCGCCTGAGCCGAGGTCAGCAGATGGTCACTCCAGTGTTTGCGTGTCTGAGCAGGAGGACGCGTGTCCGATAATAAGTGCCAGGTTTCTGGGGTACTGATGTCCTCCCAAGACAAAGGCCTTCCGGTTTAGGATTTTGTGGCACAAAACGTTGGCGTTTTGGGGCTGGCAACGATGCTGCCCGGGCGCAAATGAAGCTGGCCGCTTCGAGTATTCAGGATTGCCACGGTCGGTGTTAATGCGCGCTACGTTCAAAATTGGCGTCTGTTTGCTGGGTCTCGGGGCTATGCCTACCTGTGATTTGAAGTAGTGTAATGGACTCGAGTACCCCGTTCAAAACTGTCTCTGTCATTACATGTGCGGCGAAAGAAAGCGAGTTTTTCAGGCGGGGAAGAAGGAGCGACCGAAATGGGCAATGAGCCAGCGCCACCACGTGGCCTCGGTGCGTGAGGGGATATGAGACCTGCATGCAGCACGGTCTTTTACACATCTCTTTTCCCCCTCAGACCACCATCTCCTTTCCCCCTCAGCGCGTCTCACCCCCACTTTGTGCGTTCTCACTTTTCGTGTCCATACAGCTACTGATCCCGTGCATATCCATCCAGTCGAACGAGAAAAAAAAAAGAGAAGTTTATTCAAACGTTGTGAAACATGGCTGGTGCCCGTGGATGTTTCAATTGTGGCGGCTGTGCGTGGTGTTTCCGTGTTGTTGCGCGTGTCCTGTGTGCAGACGCTTGTACCTACTCCCCTACCCTCCCACCTTCCTTCTCTTGTCGTCCATGGTGCGGTGCTGACGGGGACCGCGTCTTTTTTTTTTAACACATTGCTACATGTCGACGGGGCGCAATCAAAATGATTATCCAACCTATTCCGTGTGCGTCGTAACCCGTGTCATGTCGAACAGTCGGACACCAGGCTGCGAACTGCCCAAAGGCGGGCACACCTACTTGGTAAACGCCCTTCTCCCTCCGATTAGATGACCCGATCGCGTAAAATGGCTCACGTGTGTCTATGTGCGCCCCTCGTTAGTTATAACTGTGAGTCCTGCGTTTTCTCTTCGCTTGTTTCAGTCTTGGCCGTGTCGGCTTCGGGATTGTTGATGGTCGCGTACGCGGCGACGGTGCAGGCGGCATGGAGGGCCACGTATCGCGTGATTGTACGATGGAGCAAAAGGCAAAATCCTGCTATCGCTGCGGGCGGGAAGGTCACATTGTACGTTGGGTTTCAGCTCTTCGATCCCCCATCTCTGTTATCATCTTGTGACCTCATGCGTGCCCTGCCGGCAAATTTTCGGATCGCAGTCGCGTGATTGCCCCGAGTCTCAGAATAGCTCCGGCGGCGGTTTTGGCGGTGGTGGTTCTTCTGGTCAGGAATGTTACCGCTGCGGCAAGATTGGCCACATTGCGCGTGCATGCCCCGAGGCACCCGGAGGAGGAGGAGGTTCAGGAGGCTATGGCGGTGGTGGGGGAGGAGGAGGAGGAGGAGGAGGAGGAGGCTACGGCTCCTTTGGTGGTGGTGGTGGCAGTCAAAAAACTTGGTGCGCGCTGGTTGTATCTCGTCGCCTCGCCTCTGGCTGATAATACCCTTTTTCGACTCTTTTTTCAAAAGTTACACGTGCGGAGGGGTAGGTCATCTGTCGCGTGATTGTGGTCAGGGTTCGAAATGCTACAATTGCTCTGCCATCGTGGGTGTTTGTTTTTCCTTCAGAGTAGAGAATACGTATCACTGATCTGGTCGGTTTATACTAGGGTCACATCAGCCGCGATTGCCCGCAGCCCCAGAGGCGCGCTTGCTACACGTGCGGATCAGAAGGGTGCGAACTTTTTTGTATGGTTATTCCCCTTATCTCTAACCTTTCACGACGTGTCGCTGCAGGCACATCTCACGTGATTGCCCTAGCACTGGCGCAGCGGATGACGGGGCTGCGTGAGGGTTGTTGGTCGCTGCAACAGAAATGAAAGAAAAAAAAGTAAAATGCCGCTTTCTTGCCGTCTAGTCTTGTGCTTTCCTTTTCGCTTCTCTTGTCCATCGTGCACTGTGTATAAGTGAATCTTTTAGCCAAAATAACAACCCAATCGTGAGAAATGTGTACGTAATTTCGAATTTCCCGGTGTGCGCCGAGGAAACCGCTCTTTTCCCACGGTGGACGTGACGGCGAGCCCCGCTCGATTTGCCGAGCTTTCTCTCACCTTTTCTTACCAACTCAACGACTCGACAAGCTTCATGCACGCTTCTGCACTCCGCCTCGTGCGTCGTGGACTCGCAACAGCCGCAGCGCACCCCCCTCACGCTGGCCCCAGCTCGTCCCACGTGACAGCAGCTACCAGCGCGATCCCACTTTCGAACGTGGAGGCGCAGTGGGCGACTCTCAGCCCCGCCGAGCAGACTGCAGTGCACCAACAGCTCGAAGAGCTGCAGCGGAAGGACTGGAAGACCCTCTCGCTTTCGGAGAAGAAGGCCGGTGCGTCTATCTGTCCTTACTTAATATCATCCCCTCCTTCCCTCGTGGGAGGGAGAAGGGGGAGGGGACGGCAAAGCGTTGAGCTTGTTGTTCATGCGAGCTGCACCGTACAGCCTACTATGTTGCGTTTGGCCCGCATGGACCTCGTGCGCCGGTCAACCCACCTGGCACAGTCGTCAAGATCCTCACTGGCATCTCCGTCCTCATTGGCACCGCCAGTCTGCTTTATGCTGGCATCCGCTCTATGGGTATGTTGGGTCCATCAATCTCTTATGATTCCGTGCTCACGCCAACTCTTTCCTTTTTTTTCCTTTCAAAAAAAAAATTGCACAGCTCCACCGCCACCGAAGTCGATCAGCAAGGAGTGGGAAGAGGCCACCAATGAGCGCGCAAGGGAACTCAAAATCAACCCCATCACAGGTTCGTAACCCCTTTATATGTTTCTTTGCTATTTTTCGATCCCGTGTCATCCTCTTACTTACGAGCTGGTGATGGCACGCAGGTATTTCATCGGAGGGTTACTCTGGCAAGGGCTTTGTTACACACAAGTAGACACCTGAGCGTAGCCGTGTCGTGTGTGGGTTACTGCGGTGGGTATTCCGTCGTGATTTATCCGATGTTTTCTGCCCTGGTCGGGATCTACGCTGTGCCGCCGCGTCTACACTTATATTGAAAATAAATCATATTTTTGCCTTACATACTGTGACAACCGAAGGTGGGCAACACCCTACAACATAACATTGGCTTGCCAATGCAAACTCTGACCTATGGGGACAGGCATGCATTACAGGAGATATTATAGTTCTACACTGTAATGTGAAAGTAAGAATGGCGTACAAAAGGAGGGGTGCAACGAAGCCCTATGTACTCTTAGAGTCTGACTGTTTGCTCGGCTCCTTCTCCTTGTCTCCCTCCGCCGCTTTTTCCTTCCCTTTATCCTTGTTACCACCGTCCTCTTCAAGCTCTGCCCGCCCGATTGTCGCCTTGTTATCGACCAACGCATGCAGCGCGATAACCGCTCGTAAGAGGCTACTTAAGTACACGACGAGTAGCGCATCGTTCGTGCTGCTCGAGAAGCTCGCAGTCATTGCCGGATCAGCGAGGTCAGGCAGTAAGTTGAGCGCGTCCTGGAGGAAGTAGACGATTTGATGATTCACGGGCATAGCCCCGCGTGAGACGTCGACGAGGTAGCGCTGGATATCAGACAGACGCGCCGATAGGCCGCGCAGGGACGACAACTGCTCCGAGACGCGCGTCGCGAGAGTCGTCGTCGTCGAGTCTTTGATGTCGCGCAGGAGGTGCTCAACGCCGATCTCTTCTGCTTCTTCTGCCTCGATGGCCGATGGCGCATGAAGGAATGTTTTGCGTGTTTCCGTGCCGTCCTGTGGATTTGTGTGTGTGAGTGTGGACGCATATAAAACGTTAGAAACAGCCCCAAGAGACTGGAAGGTCGCCCTTGGTGCATGCACGCACATCCTTAATCTCTTCCACGGCAAAGTAGGCATCCGTTGGGATGCCGACCGTTTGCGGTCGCACGTCGACGATGACCATCACGGGTCGCGCGATGTACCGCTTGAACAATTCATTAACCTCCAAGTCGGACGCTCGTAGTTTCGGCCCCGTGTGATACCACCCAATCATGCGTTCCCGCGCTGCGTTATCGCGTTGACAAAGATGCTGTCAGTACTTCGGACGGACGGGATTCCGAAGAGCTGGGCACGCACCGTTGACCTTCTTGAACATTTCAAACATCGCTTCGACGTAGTTGTGGTCGAGGAACCATGTCTTGGCATCTTTGTCGTCCTCCTCAAACGGCACCCCGAATGAGTTGGCTACGTTGATTGACTTGCCATTGTCCTGGCCGAGCAGCACGCCAACGACACGTTTTGAAGAGCCGCGCGCAACGCTACGCGCGTGATGGTCTGCAACGGAGAGCAAGACAAGCGGGTGTACGACTAAAAGTTTAGGGCTTTAGGAATTCCGACATTTGATAGGAAAGGTTGGTGGGCACACCGACGGTCGTTGCAGCAAGCGCTGTTAGCTTTAGATGGTCAACAGATTTTCATTCGGATTCACCAGCTAGGCTCACCTGCTCTGTCGTTGTTGCGACCATGAGTGTGCAAGGAGATGAGAATGAAGGTGGGTGTGGTGCTGGTGCTGGTAGGTACTGTACTATACTGTACACGCGTCCTGGAGGGTTGCATTTGTAAGCACATCCATTTTTTTTCGCTGCTCTACTGTCGTAACGTGGGTACTCCAACTCCTTATTTCACGCCCTTCTTCCCTACTGCCAGGCGGCCTCTAGAAAATCCGCTGGAGCATAACCTCCTCAAACTCTATCGCACGTGTATTTGAGTTATTCAACTGGTGACTCGAATCACCGATGCGTGTCCCGCACTCGGGGCACCTCGTCGCGCCATCACACTACGAGAAGGAATCAACTTTCCAGCCCTCTGAGAACAAGTAAAATGCTACTGACTTCCATGGCTACGAACGCATGTCCGTTCTTGCAGTTGCAAAAATGTCCACCTTGAGCTGGATTGAAGACCGTTATTGACTATTAGCGCTTAGCCACAATTAGACTTACAGAACCCGAACGCCTTAACAATGTCTGCCTTTTCTTGAAAAGACAACGGCGCATAGCCACTCTCGATAAGGAGATTCTTTGCCAGCTTGCGATATTCCTTCACATACTTATCGCCTCTCCTGCGGCAATTTTGACCGAGCCACGCCCTCTCCGCTCTCAGATCTTCTATATCTGTAGCTGGGAGATTGTGAATGTACGTTGCCTCTAGTGTTTCCACCTGTGTGGCAGTGGTATTTGATTCTTGCTGTGCTCTCGCACTCAGCTCCTCTCGGTAGGTAGCGTCCAGAAGTCCTTCTCGAGCCAGTAAGGTACCCTCGGTCCAAATTTCGAAGCGGAACAGTTCGAGCTTTCCACGGAGGATGTGTACCCCGGCGCGCACAGCAAGGCGTGAGGCTGTCGACTTCTGGGCGAGATAGAGAGCCTTCTCTGCGTCGCGGATGCACGACTCGTAGAGGAACGATATGTAGGACCGCCACAAACGCGCGTGCGTGGTAATGTCTTCGTCTTGTACATCTGTGTTTAGACCTTCGATTCGGCTCTGTGCAATATCCGCTAGGGTATACCGTAACTCGAGGGACAAGAAGAAGGCTTCAATTCGAAAGCGAGTATCTGCCTTACGCGGGGGCTGTCCAATCTTCCTATTGACTGCCTCAATAGCCAATGGCCCTGGCTTGTCGCTGGCTCGCTCCGGGTCACTGGCTAAAGCGGCAAGTTCCAGATGGTATAGTGTTGCAAGCGCAGCCCCGTACGCCTGTACTTGTGGTCCGTGTGTTCGTGCAACATCACCAACTTTCTTGTACTGTTTGAGAAGGTCGCAGACAATCTTGCACCAGGCTTTGCTTTCATTCCCGGAGAATCCATGGATTGTCGTCATACCACCCTGATCAATTACGCCGTGCGGGAGGGGCTCCGATTCCTTGCCAAATCGGACCATTCGCTTCTTTTCTAGGCGTTCAAATGTTGGCCGGTTAAAAGCAATTTTTTTCGCTTCGGCCTTCGCACTCCAAATTTTCGCGAAAATATCGCCAATCTGTAGGCTTGTCTCCTCCAGTGCCGATGACATGGTATTCGCCACGTTCTGTTCGAGGATATCCAGATTCGCTCGCTTCGTAACCCGACCATATCTGAGGGCGGTGATGGGTCCGCCGCAGGTGGGACAAGAGGGAAGGTTCTGATAGTTCACGGGGGGTGCCTTGGTAGCGGTACAGACGCCCATAGAATCGGTTTGGTAGTACTCCGACATGTTGCAATGACCGTCGAGCGTCTTAACAGTGAAGATATGCTCGCAAGCCAGTCTGATGAGGCGTTCTGAGATGTTCTCGGAGCTAAGGTCAATCTCCACCAGTTTCCTCTGTGATATCAAGTCGACAATGTCAACTTTTCGCCCGTCCGGGAGGCATAATATGCACTTCTGGTCTTCGCAGGGTTCTCCGCACACTGGAGAAAAGATCAGTTCGAGAACATATGTAGGAGAGTGTCACAGCATGGACATACCCGAAGGACATTCGTGACCACAGGCTAGTTTTTGCTTACATGGAATGTTACAAGGCAGGCGAGAACAAACCTACGACCGTAGACTCAGGGCTTAGTGAGAATTCCAGAGAGTTTATTTTGGGCTTACCGAGCCGCACACCACCGGACATGAGTGGTGGGAACAGCGCCATTCACATGGCTTCATACACGGTGGACAAGGTTCCCCGCATGGCTTACCGCATTTGCGATGTTTACAGCGTTGTCGGCAAGTTTGTCGACACCTGGGGTTGCACGAATGATCGGAGGAACAAGGAAGGCCACATGTGTGTTGGCATTTGAGCAACCGCTTGCATGCGTGGTCGACGTGGTGCGTGCGGACCAAGCGACGAGAGTCCCCAGCCGCCTTGTCTTTCGTGACCTTCTGGCATTCATGGCACCTAGAAGTGCATTTGCGTGAACAGCATGTAGTCAAGCACCCACAAATCTCCTTGCACTTGAAGGTGGAAGGGTCACTGCTACAGGCCATGGTAGCGCTATGCTCGCAGTTTGGTAGACGCTTTGAAGTTTGAGCAGCACACTTGACAGCCGTCAAATTTTCGAGCATATGGCTATCATGATATGAAGCGTTAGAAGGGAATTTTCGAGACAAACATCAAAAGTACTTGCCAAGGGATTGAGTCGGGTATGTGTCCGCATGGCAGCTTGACCCCGTAAATTGGGGATTCGCAATCCCCACAGTCGTCGGAACATATCAGCGGACAAGGATGGGCCCTAGGACAGGTAACACCACAATTCTCCTTGCACTTAAAGGTGGAAGGGTTTCTGCAACAGGCCATCGTAGCGCTATGCTCGCAGTCTGGTAGACGCTTTGAGGTTTGAGCAACACACTTGACAGCCTTCAATTTTTCGAGCATGTGGCTATGTGAAGCGTCAGAAGGGAATTTTTGAGACAAACATAAAAAGGACTCGCCAAGGGATGGAGTCGGGTATGTGTCCGCATGGCAACTCGACCCCATAAATTGGGAATTGGCAATCCCCACAGTCGTCAGAACATAACAGCGGACAGGGATGAGATCTAGGACAGTTAGCCCTCATACAGGGACGATTACACTTCATCCTCCGGTGGTTGTCTTGGTCAGTGTGACACTACAACCCCATATTTAGTGGAACGGTAGTGTTACCGGGATTTACATACCAGTGATGGACACACATGTCCGCATGACAGAAGAAATTCACAGGTTCGGAGGCATCCACCTTCGGGGGCCAATTTAGGGAGTTTTCCGGGTTTAGAGACAAATTCCTTCGCCGTGGGGTGACGCGGACAGATGATCGGGAATGCATATCCGATCTGGTCTTCGTTCTCCATCTCGTTTAGAACCGTCCTCCACGTCTCGTTTTTCCTTAGATTTGAGGCATTGCCAAGGATGTACATGCCGTGCTTGGCGCGCGACAGCCCGACGTTGATTCTATTGCGGCTCTGGGAAAGTTCGGGGACAGTCGGGCTCCGATAGGGTGAGTAGGGAGGGCTGCCCACCTTCAAAAAGCCGATCGAGCCATGGCCTTCTTCGAATGAGCCAGAATTTCTGACCAAGGAAATAATAACAATTTTGGCCTCTTGTCCTTGGAAGGTGTCCACTGTACCGATACGAATCTACATGCGAGAAAAATATCAGAATTATACCCAAAACTCGATGAAGTTACCAACGTGTTTCGCAACTTGGACTTCAGCGAAGTCAATTTCTTCATTGTCTGCCAGACCTGTGCGCTCAAGTTGCTCTTCATCACGTTCATCCACGCTGACTGCAACCTTAAGATCTCGTAGGGCTGCTCGGACTTTCTGCAGTTGACCCAGGTAGGCACAAAGTACAGCGATATCCCCAGCACCATCGTAAGGGCCTTGTTTTAGGAAATACAGGACAAGATCACGTATCATCGCGACCTGACCGGCAATCGGGTACATTAAGCCCATAGTTGCAGAGTCCCAGGCGTGACACACCTCGAACATATTGTACTTAGAAACTGAATCAGTCTCCACGTTCTCTGCATTATCATGTGAGAAAAAGAAGACATTCTTGTCTACGCCTTGCACCGGTGGATAGTGGCGAACGATGTCGTGATCTTCCAGCTTCGGGTATAAAATCGTTCTATAAGTGCGTATAAGATCTCGGCTCCAAATGTCAACAGTGACTTTCCTCTCACCGCACAAAGTGGGAGATAGTGGGCCGCATGCGTCGCTGTACGTTGATTTGGGACATGGCCATTCCCATATCAGAAAGGCGCTCCATGAGTGAGCGGTCAAACTTGAACAGTTCCCTGCCAGATGCACTGTCCATGGATAGGGCTTTCGATAGAGTTACGCATTGCTTGACAACGAAGATTGGTGACTCACCAAATGTCGATACGTTCGGGCGCAACTGCTGAGGATCTCCGATACAAATGAGCTGCTCAACTATGAAATAAGGTGAGGTGCGCAACCACGTTGAGGCAGTTGGGATGTACCTGAAGGGACAAGTGAAGCCAGAATATGGGCCTCGAGGACTTGGCCCGCCTCCTCGACCATGACAACCTTTGGTCCAATACTCTATGGGTACAGGTCAGTGCTATGTTTCCATACAATTACCTGACCAACCGTGAGTAGGGAGACGAGCTTCGCAGCGCCTGTGGTCTCGATGAGGTTAGAGTGTTTGTACGATTATCACAAAGTTACGCACCAGTGGTGGTGCACGCAATGAGGTCTGTTCGACTGAGAAGTCCACGTCGAAACTGAAGAAATTATTCAGTAATCAGCAGGGCAGATCTTCAATGGACTAACTTCGTCTTGCACGTCCTCGTAAACCTTGCAAGCGTCCTTATACCGTTCCTTCAGGAGACGAAACTCTTCCACATTTGAATCGTAGGCTATCTTGCGCATATCTTGTTCCCATGACTCTGCGAGGCACTGTCGTTCGGAGAGCGACATTGACCAGACACTAACACTTTCAGTAAGGCGATTCAGAGGACGCCTCCCCGAAGGAACTGGAGGTATCGATAGGCCTAGCTCCTCGAAGAAGGCTCGCCGTGGGTCTGTGGTCCTCTTGCGCCTAGGCCTCGGGGGAGGCTGGATAAACTGAAGATCGCGGCCGCTTTTCCAGAATCCATATATGCCTGAAATCTCCGGATCCTGGGTGGTTCTCTTGCTCCTGCCACCACGCACCTCTATCCATTCCCCGTTTTCGTTTTCGTCCTCCGTAGCTCGTCGGAGCAACTCTGCGACCCAAGACGGGGGACATCTCAGAGAATCTGCGTGCCGAGAGTAACGAGAATCAAGAAATTTCTCGGCATGTTCCCATGTCAATTGAGGGAGTTGTATCATATTCATGATACGAGTCATATCTCCCTCCACCTGCTTCAAGACGGCGTATTCACGTCTTCTTGGCCGATCAAGGTCAGCACGTCCTGAAGCCTGTTCTAAGTTGTGTAAGCTATACTGCGCAATGCGTTCATCCGCCGTTCTGGACCCAAGGCGCACGACATTGGTGGTGATTTTAGCATCAAGAATAGACGTAAGCATGTGGTCGAGCGCGTGATTTGTGAAAGCAATGAGGACTGAGAAATGGTCAGAGTAATTGTAATTTTAGAGGTAACGTCACACACCTATCGGCCTGATTTTGCTGGTGAATAGTACACGAAGGATCTCCTTCCCTGTGAAACTCTATGATTTACATGAGAACTGAGAGTGTATGTCCTTCTCCAAATTCCTCTACCTTTCCTGTTCCGGGAGGGCTGACAACATTCTAATGAGAAGCTAGTTAGATAAGGGAGATATAGCACACACCCTTGTATTAGAGAAACCTCTCGCGTGAGTGTATCAAGCAGCGCATCAGCTTGTGAGGGATCCAAAGTGCTTGAGCGAGATAGTTGTTGTCGTGCGAGTGCTACGGACGTCGCGTTATTGACATCGAGACTTGAAATATTCGTGCCACGTCGGGCCAAACACTGTAAATTATATCGGAACCGTGGGACACGGGCGTAGCGAGGGACTCCAACTGGCAGAGAACCAAGACGCCCGGAATGCGATATGATATCAGAAAAGGGGATAGAAGTCGGCTCTACACTCTGTAGAGTTCGAAGGAACGGGTGCACAGATTCGAACATAATGCTATTGTCCACAAGAACTGAGTAAGTTGACGTGTTAATAGAAATCGACTGGCGACGTAAAGCCATGAGTTCAATCTCGGCATCGAAGAATGAGATCTGGAGCTGAATTCTTTCTTCATCCGTTCTTGCGGATTCACCGATGTCTTTGCCCATAGATACGATTATTCCGAGGAACACTTTAGATAGACCAGGGGAAATAAGAATCAATGCGACTAGACTTCCGTGTTGCAGGCGCTTCGAGTGCTCCCAGAATTCCACTCGCCTGTTCGCGCTCTGGTCACGTGGGGCTCCTGGAGGAGTGTCGAGTAGCAACCCCACAGTGAAGTTACGACGTTCAGCCTTTATTGAGACGAACTGAGCACCAGTGTATAAGTGAAAGAATACGGAATTGAGGCCAGAGGTTTTATATGCGCCTCCTCTGGAAGTCAGCAACTTCTCTAGTGTTGTGGAATGCTGCTTCGAACCGGTCCTGGGAGCCCACATGATCTCGAGGTCTCTGCTAATCTCTCCAATTGATTGCCGGATGGAAGAACTATGACGATTCGACAATGGGCAATTAGTGTAAGGCGAGAATATCTTAGAGACCAGGACGTACATCATCTCTTCCCTCAACAGCCGGAACTGGATATCAAGATGTCGTTGCATTGAATTTACAGGGAGATGATGAGGTGCCGTCGGAAGGAAGACCGGGAGATAAGGTGGCAATGGGCAGAGGAGTTCTTCATGAGTCGGTGCAATCCGGGTATCACGTATGTCCGTGAAATCGTTATCGTGACGGGGTGTCCCCCCATCACGCAGGGTACCAGGTGGTTCATAGGTGTGATTCAGGCGAGAAGCAAGGGCCTGCTGCATCTGATCAGCGGTGACTGTTACGTGTGCCGCAGGCCGCTTCATTTTCTCCGCGTGCCCATATTCTCTATCCGTTATCAACCTGAGCCGGCTGATGTCTTTCTCAAGTTCGGCCAAAGTGAGATTCCGGATCTCAGAGCTTGACAGAGCAATGGAATCCGCGAATGCTGGTGGGGATGCGTTGACAGCCGCAGCCCAACGAGAAAACCATAGGAAGAGATCTTGAACTAAGTCACGTAACTCAGGGTGATTTTGTATTGCGCGCTTGAAACGGGAAAAATATCTTCACAGAAAAGATAAGAGTGGTGCTGCTACAGCAGATACGAATACTCACTGAGATAGAACGGTGGAAAGAGTCTTGAAGACTATCACACCACCAAGCGTGTTTCTTCGTGATGCAGGAAGACCCGGCGAGCGGTCCTCCCAGGTCTGGGCTTCTATCATCAAGGTCATACACTCCCGAGTGGTTGTTTGAAATTTATCGTAATTCTGTTCTATGAGGGTGTATATCATGCTGGAATGCCTTGTGAGGTAAGACCCGGTATGAGCAGACCAATGACTTACTTTGTATTCTGGTGCATAGTTGTCTTTAGTACGAGGTCCGATGACAAAAACTATGAAGGAAGGAGAATCAGAAATCGGTGATGACATGTATTTGGGATATACCTCGAGAATTGGGAAATAGCCTTTCTGATATGAGAGTGTTGAGGAGCCAGCGCCGACATTAACATCGACCGGCGAAAATCTCAACACGTCCTCGATTCGCGGTAAAGCGTTACCCTTGGAAGAAAGAAGTCATTATGAATGCTGGAAATGGAGCGTCAAGAGGACAAGGCGTACACGAACGACGGTATCGAGGAAGGCCTATCGCAGAAGTAACGGATCAACCTTCATGTGCTTTAATTCCGACACTTAGCTTACCTGTGCCTGGCCGGAATCCTATATCACAGTTTAAAAAAATCCATATCATCGAAGTAATATTGCGTACCCATGCTTGGTTCCGCGCGTTAACACTTGCAAAAATCCGGGAGAAGCCCTCCACGTGGATGGCATTGCGAAACACGAAATTCTCCAGGAGGTACGGCTTGAGATGATTGTGCACTTCACTTGGACGAAGGTTGTGTTGTGAGTCTACGATGGAGCCGTTATTAATGGCCAACCCTTCTGGTGAGAAAAAATCGGGGGTAAAGTCTGTGGGTTGTCTGACGCCGGACAAAGGAGCCTGTACCCCGGGCCTGGCTTCGTGCTTAAATGTACAGTCAAAGCCACGATTGCAAGCCCCAGTGGACCAATAGAATGAACATTTCCCTCCGGGAACTGATGACCGATCGATAGGAGGCACACCACCCTGGCCACGACCATGACCACGACCACGATGACCTGAAGGGCCCGGATTGGGGCCACCGCCCCCACGACCACGACCACGGTGACCTGAAGGGTCCGGACTGGGGCCACCACGACCACGACCACGGTGACCTGAAGGGCCCGGACCGGGGCCACCGTCCCCACGTCCACGACGGCCACGGGAACGACTTGACGACATAGAAGATAAAAGAAACCGGGATTAGAGATGTGTTGTGCTAGGCGAGAGAGGTAAGGGAAAGAGGATGGGATGACTAGTGAGAGGGTAGTGTTCGTGTGCAACGTTGCGAGAACACGGGCGTCTCTCAGCGGGGCGCTCGTGTGGCGAGACATACACGAGGCTTGTGACAAGGGCCCGTCTTCAGCTCAATGCATGATTGGACGACGAAAAGAGCACCCGAGTATCTGGAACAGGAAATGATGTGATACGCTAGAATGGATTGGTTGACGAACAACCAGCTTTGGCCATCTTACACATCCACTCGTTCAGCATCGGGATATTGAAAATGATGAAGTTTGGTTTCGAATCATTCATTGAGCCTGGCTTGGGAAGGGTGGGGCGGCCGCAACCGTAGCGCGTTGGACCACAGACCGTCAGAAAAAGCTGTGGAATCTTGAAGGTCATCACGACTGACGTTCCCAGTATCAACTGAACATCAAGAATGCGATGCCTCCGAGTCCTATAAATACTGTTGGATGATGTGCAGCCATCCGACTCGGATTACATCACTGCATTTTAAGGAGATGTGTATTGAATGTCTCAGAATACGAAATTGGTCACGCCCAAAAGCATATCATCCCGTCAGTATGTGTAGAATACATGTGGCAAAAACAGCTGACTTTACGAGTTGCCACGTGATGGGCACGATGTGCTGGCAAGTATTTATTCAAGTCGGAGGCCGCACACACAAGTACAGTACGTCAGGTTGCATGGATGGAAAGGCGCGGGCTGGATGAGGACGCAAATCAGGGCAGGCGACAAGCGCGACCAGAATAACAGACCTAGAGCCGTCAAGGGCCACAATTAGGATTCCGGGCTTTTGATAGCAGAGCTAGGAGGCAGAATAGCTTGCCAGTGTGTCGCTTGCGATGCGACGCGAAACGTGCCCGTTCAGGGCAATCTTCTTAGGGTCAGAGCGAATTGTGGGACCTCTGTCCGAAACCCCGATGACCTCCCAACTCCGGTCTGGTGTGCATCCAGACTCCGCCAGTGCCCTTATATCTACACCTCCACCGACAGTTGATATCATTCAACACCCCCTTATCAGAATAGACGATGACATGCCACGGGTTCTTGTATACAGTGGCTTTTAATTGGCCTCACTGGCGTTCTCCTTTTTCTTCTCTATTTAATTTTAAAAAAAGAGGGACCTCCAGGCCTCCAGGAACCGCATACTTTACAGGGGGACGATTAGCGGGCTTTACACATTCTCCGCGACCGCGCATCTTAGCGGCATTTGTATCTACATACTGTACCGTCAGTCCCGTGGCATTCGCAGAATCCCTCATTTCTCGCGCTCCGTGTACATACTGTATCCAGAAGATGGGCCAATCGAATATCGTCCACCCTGATGAGCTTGCCATTTAGCCGTATGGTGTCCAGTCCACCGATGAAGTATGTCATTTCTGCCCGTGTTCCTGATGTGTGGATATTGGAGTGTGTGGAGACCTGTTTTCTGTTGATGAGGATGAGGAGCAGAGCACACACAAAGATTGTAGATAAGAAGCTTGACAGTAGTGTTACGTGCGTGGTTAGTCCACGTTTGTGAGTTTGAAAAAAGGAAGGATGAGAACAGAGCCCACACTCCCGAAAGTCGGAGAACGCGCGAAAGGAAACAGTAAAGATCGTAAGATGACATTTGAGGGGAGAGGGAGAGGGAAACAAGCTAGACGGACGACGGCGCGGTAGCTCGGATTGCCGTTAGGCGGTCGGGCGGAGACGAGAGCACACAAAACACAGAAAAGAAATGGGTGGGCTTCGATTGCCTTCCTTTTACGAGGACAGGCGAGGGATGTATATACACGTATTCTACGCGCAAGTTGAGTAGGGGGAAGAGGGGAATGCGAATGCGGTCGCGCGGCGACAATGACGAGGGGCACTCGGTGTCCGAAAATAAAGAGAATTTACTGAGTGGTACCCAAATGTGCGATGGCGGGCGCATGGTCAACGAGGGCGAGGGAGGTGCGGCAACGTACGATGGGAAATGGCTAAGTTAAAGGGGTAATTGTGGAGTGGAATGGAAAGCGTACGGTCTAATACAAAAAGGTAAACAATGGAACATACGAAAAAGGCCTGATCAACTCTATACACAGTATTATCCCTTCCCATCGTAGACGTGGTCCCGACTGGCGCGTGCACGTCGTGTGTGATATGGAATGACAAGACTTTTCGAGGCGGCGTGCGCTTGTGGCGTCGGCCGGCGAGGCTTGGGTGATCCGCGTGTCTTCGACTGTGAGGATTGGGGCGAGACGAGAGGGAGAATTTGGTCATGAGGGGAAAAGGGTCAATCGTGTGGTAACAAGGGTGGATGAAGATGAGTCGGAGGTGACAAGGTCGGGCGAGCGGAGGACGTCACGTGGTCGAGGCTATACCAGTAACTTACTAGTATACCCGAGCTGTGAGCTGTATTACATAGCGAAGTTGGCCGTATTACTGTATGGTCACTTATCACTTTACTGCGGGATCACATGTACGTACATTTGTTCGGCCAGCCCCATCCCGTGATGATTCCTAATTTCCCCGGAGAATTTTCTATGAGGCAGAGAGTACTGAGGTTCGCAAGATCGTCCAATCGGACAAGCTGGGCGTCGCAGTGAAAACTCGTAACTTCAATTTACCAAGTAAATCCCAACACACCTAGTGGAACAAAGAGAAGGTAGTTATCCAACTAACAGTGCACTAGTTATCAACATAGACTATCCTGCATCTCTCCCGCCCGACTCACAAATTCGTCACTGTGACAGGATTGAGGAGGCACTAGTACGTGTGACGTGTCTGACGCCCTTCAATCCCGAGTGTCACCCCCCTACTTCGTTTTTGCTGGCCGCGTCCGAAACTTAAACTGTACCCACGGTTGTTGAAGCAAGTGCTGTTGGCCTTAGACGGACAACAATTTTTTGTTGGGTCGCTCCAGGTGGCTTACTGCCAGTGTGTGTCGTTGTTGCCTTGCCCATGATACGCACTTCCTGGCCCGGAGGGAGTTGATGACTAAGCTCGTTCCCGACGGCCGACGGACAATTGAAGCAAAGATCGAGGACGAATTCATCTCACTTGCCAGTGGGCCCGAAAATGAATGCTTCGCTCTCCATGACTCCAAAGTTCTCGAACCAGGAGGTACCAAACTTTTGATAGTGTGCGTAGATTTATTGAGGAGCAACGTGTATCTGCCTTGCCCCATTACTCCTGTAGGCTGTACCACAGGACCTGTGGACCAGCCATGCGAGCGACGCCCGCCAGACGTGACTAGAACGTCTTCCCTCTGTCGGGTGTCGGCGGATGCGGATGCATCGTAGTTTTACGCGCGGTGCTAACGACCCACGTTGATGTGCATCCCGAGGATCTGCCAGTGCCTTGTCGTCACGAGGCTGAGGAGTCCAAATAGGCTATGCGTAGGCCGCCAAACCATGTCGGCTGTGGTGCAGTTATTTGAGGAGTGTGGCGCTGGTAAATTCACCTAAGAGCTGATAACCTCTCTACCACGGGTCGTCTCCATGATGAGGTAGCAATACTACATTAGTTGTCTTGCAGAGACATCTCATTGCTCCCATCGCATCACTCTCTATTCCTATTTCTACTCGTTGCCTGGCCCCATTTCATGCAACGCCAATAACTCGGTGTCATAAACCCTCATTTCACACACCTCTCCCCCACTGCCAAGGGGAGACGTGAGAACCCTGATGGCGTGCAATCTCCTCGAACTCCGTCGCACGCGTGTTTGAGTTGTTCAACTGATGACCAGAACCGCCGATGGGTGCCCTGCACTCGGGGCATCTCGCCGATTCCATAGCACCACCGCACTACGAAAAGGTAATAAGCTTTCTAATCATCTGGGAACAAGCAAGGGACCACTAACTTCTGTGATTACGAAGGTGTGTCCGTTTTCGCAATTGTAGAAGTGTCCCCTGTGGGCTAGAATACAACACTTTATTATACCTCCTTACTCAGCGTCAATCAGTGACTTACAAAACCCGAACGCCTTAACAATGTCTGCCTTTTCTTGGAGAGATACGGGCTCATAGACGGCCTCGGTAAGGAGGCAGTTTGCCAATTTGTTGTATTCCTCCACGTATTTTTCTCCCTTTTCACGGCAGTTCTTACTGAACCACGCCCTCTCGGTTTCCAATTCGTCCATGTTTGCGACCTCGCGATTGCGAATGTACGTCTCCTCCAGTGTTTTCACCTGCGTGGCAGTAGTCATTGCTTCTTGCTGCGTCTTTGCGCTCAGCTCCTTGCGCCGGGCAGTGTCCAGAAGTCGTTCTCGATTCAGTCGAGTTCGTTCCGTCAAAATTTCGAAGCGGAACAGTTCGAACCTTCCACGGAGGATATACACCTCTGCGCGCGCAGCAAGGCGCGAAGCTGTTGACTTATGTGCGATAGAGAGCGCCTTCTCTGCGTCGCGGATGCAGGATTCGAAGATGAATGATAAGTAGGATCGCCATAATTGCGCGTGCATGGTAATTTCTTCTCGTGAATCCGTGCCTAGGCCCTCAATTCGGCCCTGTGCAATTTCCGCCAACGTATACCGCAACTCGAGGGACAGGAAGAAGGCTTCCACCTGAAAGCGAGTATCTGCCTTGTGCGGAGGCTGGCCTATCTTCCTATTGACAGCACTTATCGCCAATGGCTCCGGCTTGTCACAGGCCCGCGCAGGGTCACTAGCAATAGCAGCAAGCTCTAGACGGTATAGTGTTGCGAGCGCAGCATGGTACGATTGTATGTGTGGTCCACGTGTCCCAGCAACCTCCGTAACTCTCTTGTACAGTTTGAGAAGGTCACGGACGATTTTGTTCCACGCCCGAGTCTCTTCCCCAGAGAATCCGTGGATGGTTGTCATACCACCCTGGTGAATTACTTCATGAGGAAGGGGCTCTGATTCCTTTCCGAATCGAGTTCTACGATTCTCGGCAAGACGATCTAAGTCCTCTACTCCGCTCGCCGGCGGGCTGAAGGGGATCTTCTTTGCTTCGTCCTTTGCAATCTCCAGTTTTGCCGAAATTTCTTCAATCTGTGGGCTTATCTTCTCCAGTGCTGATGACATTGTACTTGCTACGTTCTGCTCAAGGATATCCAGATTGGCCCGCTTCGTAACTCGACCATATCTGAGAGCGGTGATAGGCCCACGACAGGTAGGACAGGAGGGGGGTTTCTGATAGCTCACGGGCGGAGCTTTGGTAACAGTGAAGACGCCCATGGGGTCGATTTCGTAGTACTCAGACATGTTACAATGTCCGTCCAGCGTTTCAACAGTGAAGATGTGTCCACATGCCAGTCTGATGAGGCGTTCTGAGATGTCCTCGGAGCTAAGATCAATCTCAGACAATTTCCTTTGCATTATGAAGTCGACAATGTCAACTTTTCGCTCATCAGGGAGGCATAAGATGCATGCCTGCTTATCGCAGGGTTCTCCACACACTGGAGGAAGAATATAAGTTCGGGACCAAGTATCGGCGAGTGGGACAGAGACATACCCGAAGGACATTCGTGACCGCAAGCTAGCTTTTGTTTGCACATAATGTCACAAGGCAATCGAGAGCAAATCTACAAACGCGGAATCAGAACTCAGTGAGGAATCCAGAAAAATTATTTCGGACTAACCGAGCCGCATACTACGGGACATTCGTGATGGGGACAGCGCCATTCACATGGCTCCATACACGGAGGGCAGGGCTCCCAACATGGCTTGTCGCATTTGCGATGACTGCAACGCTGTCTACATCCTTGTGGACATTTCGGGTTGCATGAATGATCCGATGAACAAGGAAGGCCACACAGGTGTTGGCATTTAAGTAACCGCTCGCAAGGGTGGTCTCGATGGTACGCGCGGGCCGAGGAACGAGGGCCTCCAACCGGTTTCTCTTTCGTGACCTTCTGACATTCATGGCACCTGGAAGTGCATCGGCGAGAACAGCACGTAGTCAACCCCCCACAGATCTCCTTGCACGTGACGGTAGCAGGGTCCCTGCCACAAGCCATAGTAGCACTATGCTCACAGCCCGGTAGACGCTTTGAAGTTTGAGCAACACACTTGACAGCCTTCAAATTTTCGAGCTTGTGACTGCAGGAAGCGTTCAAACGGAATTAGGAGACAACACAAAAAATACTCACCAAGGGACGGAGTTAGTTATGTGACCGCATGGCAACTTGACGTCATAAATGGGGAACTGGCAGTCCCCACAGTCGTCGGAACACAACAGTGGACAAGGATGAGCCCTAGGACATGCAAGTCTCAAACAGGGCTGATTACACTTCATCCTTCGGTGGTTGTCTTGGTCAGTGTGACACTTCAATCTCGTGATTAGTGAAAACACGACAATTGATACGGATTAATATACCATTGATGGACACACATGTCCACACGACAGACGATATTCACAAGGTCGGAGGCAACCACCTTCGGGAGCCAGCATCGGGAGCTCTCCCGGCTTTGATACGAACTGCCTAGACGTGGGGTGACGCGGACAAACAATCGGGAATGCATAGCCGATCTGGTCTTCGTTTTCCATCTCATCTAGGACCGTTCTCCATGTTTCATTTTTCCTTAGATTCGAGGCGTTGCCAAGAATATACATGCCGTGCTTGGCGCGCGACAGCGCGACATTGATCCTATTGGGGCTCTGTACAGTTCAAGGACGGTCGGACGTCGATAGTGCTTGACTGGGGTAGGGCTGCCTACCTTTAAGAAGCCTATGGAACCCTGGCCCTCTTCAAATGAGCCGGAATTTCTGACCAAGGATATAATAACGATTTTGGCTTCTTGTCCTTGGAAGGTGTCCACTGTGCCGATACGAATCTACACGTGATCACAATATCAGCATTGGTCCTCGAAAATGACTAAGGATACCCACGTGTCTCGCAACTTGGATCTGAGCGAACCCTATTTCGTCGTCACCTGCCAGACCCGTGCGCTCGAGCTGCTCTTCATCCCGTTCATCTACGCTGACTGCGATCTTAAGATCTCGTAGGGCCGCTCGGACCTTCTGCAGTTGGCCGAGGTAAGCACAAAGCACAGCAATGTCACCGGCACCATCGTAAGGGCCTTGTTTCAGGAAATACAAGACAAGATCACGTATCATCGTAACCTGATCGGGCCATCAGATGTATGGAGTCACATAGCCGCGAAGTCCAAGATGCTGACACACCTCAAACATATTGAATTTTGAAACTGAGTCTGTCTCCGCGTTCTCTGCGTTGTCGTGTGAAAAAAAGAAGACGTTCTTGTCTACACCCTGCACTGATGGATAGCGGCGGACAATATCATGATCCTCGAGCTTCGGGTATAATATTGTCCTAGAAGAAGTACATATGAGATCTCGGCTCCGTATGTCAGCCAGAGATTATCACGCACCGTGGAAAATGAGAGATGGTGGGCCGCATGCGTCGTTGTACATTGATTTGAGACATGGACATGCCCATCTCTGAAAGGCGTTCCATGAGTGAGCGGTCAAACTTGAACAGTTCCATGCCAGATGGGCTATCCATGGATAAGGCTTTCGACAGATTTGAGCTTCGCGTGAGGAGAAAGTTGGCGACTCACAAAACGTCGATACGTTTGGGCGCAACTGCTTGGGGTCTCCAATACAGATGAGGTGTTCGACTACGCATGTTAGAATGAGCTAAGGAACTCAACAACATCGGCTGTGACTGGAGTATACCTGAAGGAACAAGAGAGGCCAGAATATGTGCTTCAAGAACTTGTCCCGCCTCCTCGACCAAAATAACCTTTGGCCCAATGCTCTATGGATGCGAGTGAACGTCGAGCATAATGAATGTATGAAGACAATTCGACTGACGGTGAGTAGGGAGACAAGCTTCGCAGCGCCTTGAGATTCACTGGCGTCAGATTATTTGTACACTTATCACCAAGTTACGCACCAGTAGTAGTGCACGCGATGAGGTCTGTTCTACTGAGAAGTCTACGTCGAACCTGAGAATAAAGTATTCAATATCAGCAGAGTGGTATTTCAATTGACTGACTTCGTCGTGGACATCCTCGTAAACTTTACAAGCGTCCTTATATCGTTCCTTTAGGAGATCAAACTCTTGCAGATTCGATTCGTATGATATCTTGCGCATATCCTCCTCCCATGCCTCTGCAAGGCACTTTCGTTCGGAGAGCGACATCGACCAGACATTGCCAGCGCTTTCTAAAAGACGTTCAAGGGTCCGCCGCCCCGAAGGAATTGGGGGTATCCTTCCAGAGAAACCTAATTCGTTAAAGAAAGATTGCCGTGGGTCTACGCCGCTGTTGGGCTCAGGTCTCGAGGACCCTGATGGGGGCTGAATAAACTCGATATCGCGGCCGCTCTTCCAAAACCCGTATATTCCCGTGATCTCTGGATCCTGGGTGGATTTCTTGCTCCTTGATACCTGTGTCCATTCTCCGTTCTCATCTTCATCCTCTGTTACCCGTCGGAAGACCTCCGTAATCCAATATGGAGGTTCTCTGAGTGAATCAGCATGCTGAGGGTAATGGAAATCAAGAAATCTTTCGGCGTCTTCCCATGCTAATTTCGGCAGCTGTATCTGGTTCATGATGCGAGTCATATCCTCCTCCACTTTCTTTAAGATAGCATATTCACGTCTCATAGGTCGATCAAGGTCTCCACGTCCCGAGAGCTGTTCTAGTTTGTGTAAGCTATACTGTGCAATGCGTTCATCCGTCGCTCTTGATCCGAGGCGCACAATATTTGCAGTGATTTGGGCATCAAGGATGGATGTGAGTAGGTGGTCGAGCGCGTGGTTTGTGAAAGCAATGACGACTGAGAAGACCGTAAGAATATGCTTACTTCGAGAGGTAGCCCCACATACCTATTGGCTTGATTTTGCTGGAAAACAGTACACGAAGGACCTCCTTCCCTGTGAAACTCTATGACTGATGTGAGGATTGAGGGTATCGGCCCATCTCAGAAACTCCTGTACCTTTCCGGTTCCGGGAGGGCTGAGAACTCTCTAATGAGGAGCCAGTTATAGAAGCGGGATGTAAGACACACCCCTGTATCAGACAAACTTCTCGTGTGAGTGCATCAACTAGCGCATTGGCTTGTGAGGGATCCAAATGGCTCGAGTGCAAGAGTCGTTGGCGAGCGAGTGCTACAGATGTCTCGTCATTGACGTTGAGACTTGGAATTTCCATGCCCGGTCGGGCTAGGCATTGTAAATTATATCTGAACCACGGGACACGGGTGTAACGAGGGGATTCAACTGGCAGGGAATCGAGACGCCCAGAATACGATAGAAATTTAGAAAAGGGAATGAATGTAGGCTCTACATTCTGCAGAGATCGAAGAAACGGATGTAGAGATTCGAACATGATATTGTTGTCCAACAGTACTGCGTACGTTGACTTATTGATGGATATTGGTTGCCGACGTAAAGCCATGAGTTCGATCTCGGCATCGAAGAAAGATATTCGGAGCTGAATAGTTTTGGCGTCCGCTTTGGCGGATTCCGCAATGTCCGCGCCCATCGATATGATAGTTCCAAGGAACACTTGTAATCGGCCCGGAGAAATAAGGATCAAGGCGACCAGACTGCCATGTTGCAGACGCTTCGAATGTTCCCAATATTCTGCGCGCCTTTTCCCACTTTGGTCACGTGCCGCACCAGGAGGAGTGTCAAGTATCAGGCCAACGGTAAAGTTACGACGTTCGGCCTTTAGGGGTGCAAAACGAGCGCCTGTGTATAGGTGAAAGAATACGGAATTGAGGCCGGATGTTTTATATGCGCCTCCCTTGTTCGCCAGCAGCTTCTCTAGTGTCATTGTGTGTTGCTTGGAACCCACTCTCGGAGCCCAAATAATCTCAAGATCTCTGCTAATCTCTCCAATTGATTGTCGGATGGAAGAACTTTGATAAATCGACCAAATAAGCCAGTGTAAAGCGAGAATAGATTAGAGATGAGGACGTACATCATCTCTTCCCTTAGAAGTCGGAATTGAATATCAAGGTGTCGCTGCATTGAATTCACAGGGAGATGGTGGGGGGCCATGGGAAGGAAAACTGGGAGATAAGGTTGCAACGGACAAGAGAGTTCTTCATGCGTCGGCGCAATTCGAATATCACGTATGTCAGTAAAATCGTTATCGTGACGAGGCGTCCCTCCATCACGCAAGGTACCAGGCGGCTCATAGGTATTAGTGAGACGAGAAGTAAACGCCTGCTGCATCTGATCAGCGGTGACTATTACGTGAGCCGCGGGTCGCCTCATTTTCTCTGCGTGCCCATATTCTCTATCCGTAATCAGCCTAAGCCGGCTGATTTCTTTCTCAAGTTCCGCCAATGTGAGGTTGCGGACCTCGGGACCCGACAGAGAAATGGGATCGGCGAATGCTGGTGGGGATGCCCGGACAGCTGTAGCCCAGCGAGAGAACCATAGAACAAGTTCTTCGACAAAGTCACGTAACTCAGGATGGTTTTGTATTGCGCGCTTGAAACGTGAAAGATATCTTCACAGAAGTAAATAAGAGTAAGGCCACTACAGAAAATGCGAATACTCACTGAGACAGGACTGTAGAAAGAGTTCTGAAGACAATTATGCCACCCAGCGCGTTTCTTCGTGACACAGGGAGACCTGGGGAGCGATCGTCCCAGGTCTTGGCTGTCATCATCAGAGTCATACAATCGCGGGTCGTTGTTTGAAATTCATCATAATTCTGATCAATGAGACTGTATATCTTACTGGAATGACCCGTCAAAAGGCCAGATCTAGACCAGGTAGACCAAAGGCTCACTTTGTATTCTGGTGCATGGTGGTTTTTAGCACCAGGTCAGACGACAAAAACTGCGAGGCAGAAGAATTAGAACTCGGTAATGATCCCCATTTTCGACATAGTACCTCGAGGACTGGGAAGTAGCCTTTCTGATATGAGAGGGTTGAGGAACGGGCCCCAACATTGACCGCGACCGGTGAAAATCTCAAAACATCACCGATCCGCAGTAATGCGTTACCCTTGTCAAGTATTAAATATACCGCTGAAAGTAGAGACTTGGTAGAAGGAGGCGTACACGAACGATGGTATCGAGGAAAGCCTATCGCAGAAGTAACGAATCAGCATTGAGATACCTTTGATTCTTGGCACCGCGACGTAAGTAACTAACCTGGGCCTGGTTGGAATCCTAGATCACGTGAACCCGTTAGAAAACATCACAATATGTCATTAGTTGTTGTTATTTGCATACCCAAGCTTCGTTCCGGGTATTGACACTTGCAAGGATGCGTGAGAAGCCCTCAACGTTGCCGGCATCTCGAAATACAAAGTTGTCAGAAAGGTAGGGCCTGAGGTGGTTATGTGCCTCGCTTGGGCGAAGACTGTGTTGTGTGTCTACGATGGAGCCATTGTTAATGGCCAACCCTTCGAGAGAGAAAAAATCGGGGGTGTAATCTGTGGGCCGTGTGGCGGACGAGGAATCCTGTACCCCAGGCCTCGCATCGTGCCTGAATGTGCAGTCGAAACCGCGATCACAGGCTCCGGCAGACCAATAAAAAGTGCATATTCCTTTGGGGACCCCGGTCCGATCGATAGGAGGAACACTCGGGCCACCACGGCCACGGCCACTTGGAGGACCTGAAGGGCCCGGGCCGCGGCCACCGCCTCCACGTCCACGTCCACGTCCACGACGGCCGCTCGAGCTGACTGACGACATGATATGAGGGAAGAGAGCAGGACAAGAGCTAGCTATGTGAGAAGAGAGAGATGTTAGGGTAGGGACCAAAGTGCCGAGACGCCCGTGTGGCGAGAGATCAGTGCACGTGGCTTGTGGCGAGGCTCCGCCTTCACGTCTATGATTGGCCGACAGAAAGGCACCCTAATATCTACAACGGGCTGGATCCCCCTTTCGGCATGGGAAAATACTAAGCTATTCCACCCTCGACCGATGGCAGGAGGACCCAGCGGCAGCAATTCCGCATTAGTTAGACCTTAGATTAGACAGTCAGCAGAAAAAGGGGGGCAAACTCGAGTGACATTGTAGTAGACGTTCCTAGTATCGACGATCAAGAAACCGATATCTCCTGTACATACTGTTCTATGACGACGTGCAGCCACTAGACGCGATGACATCATTTTTAGGACGTGGATATCGAAGACCCCAGCAGCACCAGCTCTGCATGGTATGGTAGATCCAGTTAGGAGAAGAATACACCTGTCAAAAGTGACTGGCTTTATATATCAACCACCCTGTTACCGTCGTTGCGAGGATGTGGTTCCCATCAGCTCGAAGGCACTCACTGAGGGTGGCCATTTGTTGTAATTCTGAATACCCTTCCTATAGTGAGGGGTATGGAAAGATATTTCTTGATACATATATCAAGATTTGAGATGGCGATGAGAGCTCAAGCCTAACGAATTCAGAGCAAATCGGTTTTCAAGGAGGAAGACGCACTTAACAACGCGAGGCGGCTCAAATAGGAGCACGGTTAGAACTGCAAGTGGTGCATGTAAGGGGGAGAAACCCGTTATGTAGCGGACCCTTGACCTCCTTTTCTGTACCTAGACCACGAGAACGCCTTCGCAAAATTGGTGTGACGTTGGAAAGTGGTCGTTGGAAAGAGCTACTCAGATCCATGGGGCGAATAGTCGGTATGTTGCCGGCTGCCAGTGTGAACGACCTTCAAGTTATGAAATGCCATCGGGCTCCCTAGAGAACCCAGGACCCCAGAGAGCCAGAGAAAAGAAGCCAGAGTTCAGCTCTACATACAAGCCAACCTGATGCTAGCAATAAGTCAGAGGGTCGAACGCACAATTACGTCAGATCACATGAGCACGGTAGCGTGGATGACGACGCAAATTGAGCCCGAGGAGGCGGGCCACAAGCTTGACTTGAATCAGAAATCTAGAGAATACTCGACTACTTACAGTTTTCACAATTGGCCGTAGATGGAGAGGCAGTTGTTTTCGCGTGACACTTGAAGCGTACCCGTCGAGAGTTATGTTGATCTCCATGTCCAGAACGAACTTGAAGATGCGATGGGTGACTGGAGTAGTGGTGACGGCTGCGGCTGCTGGCGAGGCCCCAACTCCGATGGGATGATGTGTCCCCGCCATCCAAACTCCGAGCCGGCCAGGGGAAGTTACACTTCCGCCAGACCAGCCGAATATACAGTATATATTCTCTATTCTCACAGGTAGTCAACATAACCTGGTCAGAATACGAGGGCGCTCCGTGGGTCGTGACAGCCTTTTGGCTCTGAAACGGCGCAGGCCCGGGTCTGTCTACTGCTACTGCCTTCAGTCTGAGTCTGCCTTCCCACAGCAGCCCCAGAGCCATTAGAGAACCTTACGTAAATTGTTTCGGCCTCATTCAAACGTCTCGAGTCCCTCCCTTGTAACTTACCAACATGCGATCTACGCCGTTGCGAATACTATCAGCCTCCCCTCGTGTTCTCCATTATGGCAGAACCCCTTCTTTTTCGCACTCTGTGCGCGTGTCCGGAATATCCGCGACGGCTTTGCCATTCACCCGGATGATGTCCAGTCCACCGACGAAGCACCTCTTTGCTGTTTACGCTCCCGATTACACGGATCCGGGAGTGCTTGAACGTCGGTTTTCTGTTCGTGAAAAGCACCTGAAGGGTATAGATGGGATGCTTGATAGTGGTATCATGAGTATGTTCATTCTGCTACGGCACAGCGTTATCCGCATGACGATTCCCACCTTTCTGCCCAGAATTTGGGGGAGCCCTTTTGGCACCAGAACTTACTGACAAGACTGGTAGGAAAAAAATGACAGGATCACTTATGTTCTACGAAGCAGAGAGTGTTGAGGAGGTTCGCAAGATTATCGAGTCGGACATCTATTATACAAGCGGAGTGGTGAGACTCTCACTTTTTCCAGCTCACAGTCCAACCAATGTTACTCCTCACCACAGTGGAACAGGGAGAATGTCGTCATCGCACCGTTTGTGCCAGCGATGCACTGGCCGTCAACATAGATCGTATAAATTTGTCGGGACGATCGCCTATCATGCCTCTCCCCCGCATTTCAAGTACTTCATCCTGCTGGGATTGAGGGGGCACTTCTGTCCAGTACCGTACTGGTACCCACGAGCAATTTCACAATGGACCCGGCCCATCGTCCTTACTGGCGAGATAGAAACGCCCGTTCTCACCGACTTGGATCTTTGACGGAGCAAGCCTGTGTACGCAATTGCATGTGTATAATACCAGCGAGTCTATAAGCACACTCCGTACTTTGAGACATCCCTCCCAAGAAATCCCCCGGTCCTTTAGCCCACATTAACCTCATCCCCGCTACTACCAGGGATGTCGCGCACCTGCTAAACACCAAAAAAAAATTCAGTTACCAGTCTTGCCCATCCGCCGTGCCGCATGCATCCGGACGTGCTCTCTGAGTTTGTATGCGTCTTCCCTGAGTCAGCGGATGAAGGCAGAGAGAGAGAGATTAAAGCAAAGTGATCATGCGCGGGAACTTCCGCTTCGTGATCACGTGGAAGAGAAAACTCCAAAGGCCTATACGTGCAAACACCGTGACAGGCCATTTCTCTCATCCCTCATTACCCACACCCGTGATACCGGCTAGGCTCACGAACCGTTAAATTTTTTATCTAGGTCTTCCACCCCATGGCTCGTCTACTATTAAACCCTTCCCCGTTCTGTTCAGCCTCGTCCTTCAAGGCCTATCACACAGGTAATCATCGTCAAATTTACCGGGCGCATATACAAAGTCACCGAAGTAACCGGTGTCACCCCGCGGACCCGTGATCCCTCTCATGAGTCGGATGAGAAGTCTCTTAAAGAGACGCGCCTTGCCTGGATCCCGCCCTTCCAAACGAGCTCTGCACGAGTATAGTCAACGTCCAACTTCAGAGGGTCGGCACGTTTATCCTGCCCAGGTTCCTTCCATTCCACACCTCCCGTCCACGCTGGGCCATTAAAAGCGGGGTAGTAGACCGCCTGAAAAGTCCCCATTTAGGTCTCAACCGGAATGTCTTGTCATTCGAAAGTATGGATGTTACCCCAATATCTATCTGCCCCCGAGTACAGATTACCCCAGACAGACGATTCCGCCTCCGGCGTGATTGGACTCCATCTACATGTGGGTGTATATTGTCACCTGTCCGCCCACGAGAAGTCTGGAACCTCCCGGATTCCCCGCCGACTCATGAAAGCACCTGTTTGGCGGTGTACGTGTTGTGATAATTCGGTCTGACGGGATGATTTCTTTCAGGAGATCTATGGTGCGTTCTTTTAACTGGGGCCGTTTGTCGATCGTACTGACCCTTCACCAAGCTGTCGAATGTAGACTTTCGCAACATGCGCCCTTCCCTGGAGCCCCTGTATGATGCCGGTGCTGTCTACGCGCATCTCGTACTGACCATCTTGGTGCGCGCAAAAGCTTATACGGGAACCATCGTTACCCTTCTTACCCACTCCCCCTTACGCACGCCCGCGACGCTCCAGCAACGCAGGACTGTGTCCTAGACACATCCACCCCGAGCATGTGTCAGACTTTGGATTACGGAACACAACCCAGGACCTGCCTGTTCGGCTTCCTCAAGACCAGAGGTTTCTCCTCAGGTGACGTAGGGCACCGACAGTGTGTCGAGAGTACTCAAAGGAGGGCGATCTACGTGATTCTGTAGAGCCACTAGTTGGTGAAAACGAAGCCGCCCTGAATTCGCCTCTCAACCCCGTATATTCGACGCAGGCGAAATCTGGCGGCGTTGCTGCAGCACGTCGACCACGTATTACCCTTATTGGTTTGATGATAGCGCTGGAGGACATCTCGTGTTAGCACTTGCGTGTTGGATCAGGGATGAGGGCGTGCTCCCTGTCCCGGATGGGATGCTATTGTTGTCGCCCTCTCTGACCCATGTACGCATCGCAGCATAGCTAGTGGCCCCGGCTAGCTGACGTGAACTAATCGTATCACCCAGCGTTCTCTCTTCCTCAAGTATCCGCTTCGCGTCGCTCTTGGCCGCACGTTGATATCGATTACATATTGGACACCCCCGAGCCGCGTGCCCTACTCGCTCGCACATTCCTTGGTCATTACCCAGTTGAGATGCTGTATTCACCGTACATCTCCACGGAAAGCGAAGGGGTACTCTCCGTGTTTCACTGAAAGGAGAGCACGGTCGACCTACTCCATGGTCCCCACAAAGATTCGCTTAATTATTGAGGCGAGGGCGTCAAACATATAACCATACCGTCAACTCCTTTCCCACATGCCCTAATATTTGTTAGTGGCGAGAAGTCTGTGCCTCCAAAGGCTTGGGCCTGTTCACGGCCTTTCCAAGAGCCCTGACCGTGGTGGGAGAAGACGCGGAGCGACCTGAGCGTGAAGTAGCTGCGCTAGAGCGAGCGCTTGGACACGACGGAGTCCACGTGCGGATGGTGTGGGCCAAGGATGTGCTGGCAATGGCCACATGGGACGAGCGAGGGTATATGGAATGAGATTGGGGTTGTGGCTGAGTAATTCGACTGCCCAGAGACAGATTTGAAGATGTAATCTAAGCTCAAGCAGAGTGCGCAATAAAGGTCATGTCGTATTGGTATACGGCGCAGGGGCTTGACCGCATGGGCACGTAGTGATGTGAAGCAGTATCACGATCAATCTGCACCGCAATACTTTTATACTCGTCATTGGGTCTGGTACGCTGGGAAGCTATCGAACTCCCCTTGCCAAGTCTCATAGACCCAAGGACCAGTCATCAGTGCTCTTATCGTACATGTCCTGTCCAAGCCCACGGAATGAAGCTTCCCGGCGCATTCGTCGTCCCCTTCCATTCCTGATTTGCCAACAACAAATCAGCTTGAATCTGACCCGGACGTTCGTAATGTTGTTGCATTCCACCGCCGGCTGCCAGAGCGTCCAGCTGGCTGATAGCCAGCTGAACATCTGTCGTCCGCCCTGATACCAAGTCACCTCGACTGTATAATAAACTCAAAAGGTCCCGAACTTCTCCTGTAACCCCCAACTCTCCTCCGCCGGTCACTGGTGGCATAGATAGGTCAGTTTATGATCATTCTTTAACAGCCTTCTTAACTCGCAGACGCCCGGACCCCGAGAGAATTTGCACCGCCGACAGGGTGATGATTAATGCACCATCTGCCGCCGCGCCATTCTCTCCATTCCGGCTCACGACGGCGAAGCCTGTCCGAGCGAGGGTACCACGGTGATGACACAGTGGCAGTGGCCGCGGCCAAAACGCAAATCCAGAGTCTTTTTACTACTGCTGAGAGGAACTGACTCAGAAACAGTATAGTCCTAGTACCGTTCACGCTCAGCACAGTATGCTTTGCGAGTAATTTTTTGCATCCGAGTGACTAGCTGCTGCCCCGCCGATAGCGCCCCATCAGAGGCGATACATACTACAGCAAGGTTTCATACTACCACCGCGCGCATGCACAGCCTCTGTCGGACGCTCTCACAGATTCCTCTAGATCTGCCACATGGCAACGAAAATGATGAATGGTCAGTACTATAACTGTACTATACCACGCACAAAAATGGATTCAAAAAAAAAAACTGTACTATACCAACAAATTGGTCAGCGCGAAGTCTTGCTTCCTTGCTGCCTGCTCCACTCGATTGATGTCCGCAGAACTGTATACATTGAAGCGACTGAACTATATCGCCACAGCCCCGCAGCGTGTGCGACCTGGCCCCCGCCATGGCGGGCGATCAACGTCAACGACATCAATTTAAAAGAAGCGAGGGTAGAGGCACAAATTGAAGACTCTGGTCCACTCTACCTCCAACAAATGCGCCAAAGTACAAGCGATGATCAATCATTAATTGCTCCGTACATACCAACCGTTAGTAAAGTAACGGTAGTCAGTGCCATACAACGATGACTGTCTTCAAGGAGTGCGCCGACTGAAAGGCAGGAATCACTCTTACGTGATAACCGCCCCCTCCGATGGAGCGCTGTCCTGGACCGGCGGCACTTTCTTTTTTTGCAGAGTTGAGTTTTGAGACCAGCCCATAATGGGGGTGATAGATTTGTCTTCATTATCAGCTGTGATATGGGGTCGAACAGCTACACACACCACTCGCACGGAGGATAAGAATGACCCTTTGTTTTCATGGGACCGGGTCATGTTTCAGTGCATAACACCAATTACCGTGATGTGCTGAGGGCTCAGATACGACCTGATCCCGAGATGGTCCGTCGGTGCAGTACAGCAGGCCTTAGCTATCACTCCTTGTTAGGTTCTGAAAGGAGAGGGAAAAAGTGATACCGCACCATCCAGGATGGTGCCGACGCGGTGTCAATGACACTCTTAAGTTGCGCCCGTCAACAAAACTGTCAATCTTAATCCCATTTTAGATCAGAGTATTATGGATTTGATATCTTTTCGTATGAAAGTACGGAAGGACAAAAAAGGATGAAGGAGTGCATGATGACGGCGAGAGCTGTCACGAGGAATGATAAATAGGACCGGGGTAGTCATTAAGCTAGAAGGGTTAATAGCTCCGGACACAGCAGATAGGAAGGGTTACACGGTGCAACGCAAGCCAAAAATGCTCGCGCTGACCAACTAGTAGGGACAGATATTGCTCAAGAGGGTAATCACAGTAGCGGGCCTGGTAATACAGGCAAGTATGTGTGAGCAGAATACAGAACACCATCATAAACGCGCAGAAGATCATTGACGTGACGCGTGATCACAGCAGAGAGCCATGATAAAACGCGAATGTCTCTATGTGCATGTGACGCACAGGAATAAGGAAGCCAGGCAAGAAAAATAGCGAAGAGAGACCGATCATTCACACCAACAGGGAAATGAGGCAGAAGAAAAACAAGGCGGACGGAATACCGACCTACATGTCCAGGAGGCGGAATCAAGAATGGTTTGAGATGCGATACCTACATAACCATCGTGAATCCACCCCCATTTCCACCACCAGTACCGACAGCGATCGGGGCGGGAATCATGTTAGAATTATTGAGTGCAATGCTGTCCATCTTGTTGCGGTTCCACATAGCACCACCAGCGCTCATCCGGGGTGGGATGCCACCCGAAGTCAAGATGCCCGGCATCTCATAACTTCCGGGCTGGGATGAAACAGAACTTGCGCGGGTGTCTTGAGGGGAACTATAAGCACTACCGCTGTAGCTGCACTCACGTCCACCAAACCCTGGTCCAGAGCCAATTGAAGAGGCGTCCTCGCTGTCGACGGGACTACCATAAAGATGTTGTGCTGGGTGCTGCTGGCGAGGGGGACCGTGACAATACGCCTGCTGGGTGAACTGCTGACAAGCGTTGTTTGGTAAAGAGGTGGTCGGGGACGTGAATAAGCCTTGTTGGTTTGCGAGCTGTTGCTGAAGCTGAGGAGTAAAAATCTGGTCATTCCACGCGACGGGCTTGTCCGATTCGAGTGGGGCACCGACATTGAGCTGTATCTGATACTGTTGTGAAGGAATGTGGGCCTGTTGGTCATAGAGAGATGCCATAGCAGGATTCTCAAATGAGACGTTCGAGACGCTTTGCGCGATGATAGGGCGACTGTGGGTTGCGGGGCGCGGGAGAATATGGGTGAGGTGAGGAGCACTCAGGTGTTGAGGGGTCATGTGGGGGAAGGGATTCGTTGCCGTCTTGACCGTGGGAGCACCCATCGAGTCCACGTCTTCCGGACCTGGCATTGTCCCCATGGACAAGTCGTCTTCGTTATCACCCAGACCTTCGCCATCGTCTTCCTCCTCCATTCCGGGGATAGAGGTCAAGATTTCAACCTCGCCACTGAGAACCATAGAGAAGGCCTCGCTGCGGACAGGCTCTTCAACACGGTGGAGGTTGGCACGATCACGCCACTCATTGAGCTCTCTGCGGAGAGCATCAGCTTCAAGCTTCAAGAGACGAAGCTCACGAGAAGCCATGGCACGGTGGCGGCGAGAGGAATGAATATGAGCGATGGAAGAATTGACTATTGCCGACTTGGAGGGGCGGCGAATCTGAGAAAGATTGGGAAGGAGAGCGGCGAGGTCCTTTAGACGGGAGACGTAAATTTGTCAGAAATTGCACAGCCAGAGTTAGGAAGTATGTGAAAAAAAACTCTTACAAGGAAGCGCCCATTGAGAGTCTCTCTTCTCTGGCGTTCGACAGCATTATGAGTGGCACGCCGCTCAGCGGTATTGGCCCGTCGAGAAGGCTTGCGCTTGGCTTGAGGGTTGGCCGAACCCAGAGGGGCGGGAGACGAGTTAGTTGTGGAAGGAGCGGAAGATTGATCGGAGGGAGAAAGAGCCAAAGTTGGGATTGAATGGTTGGGCGACATGGGTGTCTGAGGAGCGTTGGGAGAGTCGGAAGAGGTGGAAGATGGGGAGGAGGGAATGGGAAGCGTTAAGGACATAGCAGGATGGGGGAGTGGGGGACGAAAATAGATCGAGGCGTCAAGATAGGGAGCGAGAGAAAATGAGGACCTCAAGTGAGAAAGAAGGGCACAGGACGTAGTCTGCACACAAGAGAATTTTCAAAGGGATATTTTGCAAGACGGAGTGCGATTGCTCAGCGAAATCCGAAATGCAGGGCAGACGAGGATTTGGTAGGGAAATGAAGAACGGAAAGAGGGAGGTGAGGGTGTTGCGGTTTGTTCAAGGCAAGGCAGTGCGAGCGAAGCTCAGGCGTACTGATTGACCTTTGAGGGAGGGGAGAGAGGAACCGGCAAGGGTCGCGAGAATCTAAGATCGAGAAAGGTGAGAGGAGCGAACGAGTGGAGAGAGAAGAAAAAAGAGGCTCACATCAGGCGTTATCCTTGTTACGGCGAGGAAAGTCGGAGGGGAGGAGGGGGGAGGAGCAAAGAGACGGGACCTGAGTAGAAATTGGTCTTGCTCAGCACTTGGGGACCATATAGCGGGGGCGGGGGTCAAACGAGGGCATACAGACTCCCCTTTTGATCACTCGGAGCATAGCATCGCATCGGATTTTAAATTAGTTCATTCTCCGAATACACCACGTGTCAGTTCTGACCTCTTATCGGGTAATCCGATCTCCCCCTTGTCTCCAAAACAAGGCTCTCTCTTGGAAACTCTCTTACCATTCCCACCCCCTTACTAACATCCTTATTTCCGATATCTGCTTGTTGTTTCCTACCGCTGAGAAACGACTCCGAGACGCCGGCGGCAACACGACCACCGCTGAAATGCAGTCTGTACAGTATTGTGCCGATCTCCGGAGACCTCGGCCACAAAAGGTCTACGTTCTGACCTGGTCTGGTCTAGTAAGTAAATCTCACGAAGGGTGACACTTTTGTGACAGTCGAACGTAAGAGTACTGCAAGATGTTAAGGGGGGGCCATGAAAATGAGTTTCAAGCGGAGGCTGACAAATCTGGCTACAATATTTGACCGGGGCAACCCCCGAGTCGAGTCGTAAGAAGCAAATTCGAAATATCCAGCCAACATCTTCCGCGTTGCCTGACGATACGTGTGGCCCTCGGGTCAATCCTGATGGCGAGATGTATTTTGTTTTAAAACCAGGCTCGAGCTGGAGGACGGTTGACGGTGGGATCGACATGCACAGCGAACAAGAGGATAGGATGCCGTCATCCCCAGAACTGCTGGTTCACACGAGGCCGCTAAATTACCCCGCTTGCAGCGGTTGGATGCGAAATGCGATCACTTCACGCCGTGCGATAGTCGTCGGATCGAAATTACATGGGATGAGCATGTGATGGGCGCAGCGAAATAATCGGGGAAAGGTGCCACCTCGTGGAGGTCGTAAAAGAGTTAGGAAAGGGACGAGATCCAAGAAAAGGCATTAACAAGCAAGAAGGATGATGGTGAGGGGACGGATGACGGCTTGGTGTGGTGAACCATCTCGATCGCGGTACGGGTCCTTGGCTTTCTGATGGGGTCGAGAGAGGCCATTCCATCTATGGCCCTTCATTCGGTCTCGCCGGTCAAACCTTGTTCAACGGCATCTCCCAGATAGAGATAGGCGTAGACGACCTTGTTTCATGTTCACTACTGCGCTGATGATGATGGGTTTCTGTAAATATTCTACTACTATCTAGATGTAGCTGTTCTCTGAACTTGAACAAAAAAATTGTCGAATCACACCAAACGACTCTTGAGTCGCGTGTTACCTATTACGGCAATGTGCGCATCGCTCGCGCGAGGAGCCATTTCCCTTCTAGTTGTCAACTGAATCATGCACTACTCTCACCCTTTGCGGCGGATAGGACGTTGGGCCACCACACCGCTAGCACCATCTCGTGCATGTATATTCAAACAAAACCCGTCGATGCCGGCAACAGCGCGGTCATACCACGCAGCCTCAGTCCTTCCCTCTCACGTCTCGTCTTCTTCTCCCGAGTTCCGAGCACGCGCGGAGGCCATGGACCAGGTCGTCGCTGATCTGGAGGCAAAGCTCGCCGCCGCCCGCGCAGGAGGCGGGCCAAAGGCCACCGAGCGTATGAGGAGCAAAGGGAAGAAGCTCCCGCGTGAGAGGTGCCGTGTCTCTCCTCCCATCACTAGTACCGTTTCGCCTTGCTGACGACCCCGTGCTGCCCTGCTTAGGTTGGCGCTGCTCCTGGATCCACATTCCCCCTTCCTCGAACTCTCTCCCTTGGCCGCTCACGATGTCTATCCAGGAGAGTCCGTTCCCGGCGCGGGGCTCATCACGGGGATAGGCCGGATATCCGGGCGCGAGTGCGTTATCGTGGTCAACGACGCGACGGTCAAAGGCGGATCGTACTACCCGTTGACCGTGAGTGCTCATTTCCCCCGATTCTTGTTTCGTTCGCTTTACCCACGTAGCGAATGCCCTTTCTTCACTGGGGAGTAGGTGAAGAAGCATTTGCGGGCCCAGGAGATAGCGAGGGAGCACAGTTTGCCTTGTGTTTACGTCGGTGCGTACCCCTGTCACGTCATGCCTCCTGTTCTCCCCTTCAACTGCTAGCTATGTCCCTCAAGTCGAATCTGGTGGTGCCGCTCTCCCGCATCAAGCAAATGTATGCGCGTGCATTTCTTCCCCTCATTTCTCTACGTTTAACGTAGATAATCTATGTAGGTGTTTCCCGACAAGGAACACTTCGGGCGCATATTCTATAACATGGTACGTCCCAGTTTTCAGTGTGTTCCAATTTGAAGCGGTCATACAATGGTCCCGCAGGCGCAGATGTCCGCGCTCGGGATTCCTCAAATCGCCATCGTCCACGGCATCTCTGTCGCAGGCGGCGCGTACGTTCCTGCCATGGCGGACGAAAACATCATCGTTCGCGAACAGGGACACATCTTCCTTGCAGGGCCACCACTTGTCAAAGCCGCGACCGGAGAAGACGTTGACGAGGAGACACTTGGCGGTGGGCTGATGCACTCAAGTGAAAGCGGTGTTACAGACCACCTGGCGCAAGATGATGACCACGCGATCGCCATCGCGCGGGGTATCGTAGGCGACCTGGGCCACGCCGGTGGGCGCGAAGTGGCTGTACGTCCGTGATCGGTTATCCCCCGAGTATAATGCTCATAAGCCACACGGGGGTTTTCCAAGCCCCCGGCTGTCCCAGACGACCCGCTCTATTCCGCAGCCGAGCTTCATGGGATAGTCGGGACGGACCTCCGCCAGCCATTCGACATGCGGGAGGTGATTGCGCGTGTGGTAGACGGGAGCCGCTTCCGCGAGTTCAAGAAGGAATACGGACAGACCATCGTGACGGTAGCGTGTTTCTTCTTGCCAGGATCAGGGTAGCCATTCACAATCATACTTTGGGTAACCCCCAGGGGTTCGCACGTATCCACGGCTTTCCCGTGGGTATCATCGCAAACAATGGTATCCTTTTCTCGCCTTCGGCTCTCAAGGCGACGCACTTCATCCAGTTGTGCTCGCAGCGCCAAATCCCGCTGCTTTTCCTTGTAAACGTCACGGGGTATATGGTCGGTTCCAAGGCAGAGAAAGGCGGCATTGCCAAGGACGGCGCGAAAATGGTCCGCGCAGTCGCATGTGCGGACGTCCCCAAGCTGACCGTCATCGTTGGAGGTAGCTTCGGCGCCGGGAACTACGGTAGGCTTCTCCTTTTCCTTTATCTCTGTTCCCAGTTATCGATACCACCCTTTTCCTCGGACCCCTTATTTCCCGTCAGGAATGGCCGGTCGCGCGGTGAGTTCTGTGTTGCACCCATAATAACGGGCTCCTGATACTGGTTATCTCCTATTGCCGGGTTAATGCAAATGCACTTACATCTGAAACATAGTATTCCCCCCGATTCCTTTGGATGTGGCCTGTACGTGTGCATAGCCCCCTTATCTTCTTGTTGTCAACTCAAATTCGACACTGGTAACCGCCGCCATGCCTTGACATTTGTCCTTCCAGAACGCCAAGGTCTCCGTCATGGGCTCTGGTCAGCTCTCGCAAGTCATGCAATCCGTATCACGGTCCGTCTCTATCCCGAACTTCCCGTCCTTGTGCGATTACGTCCGTATCTTTACTCATACTCGCTCGCGGCGCGGGCGCACCTTAATTTTGCCAGGGATCCATCACAACACGCGTCGCTAAAAGCCGAGATCGAAGCTCAGTCGTCTTCCTTGTACGCGACGGCGCGGCTCTGGGACGACGGCATCATCAAACCGACAGAGACACGGGACGTCGTAGGGCTCGGGCTCGCTCTTGCGGCGCGTCAGGGGAGGTCGTTCGCATCCTCGTCCCCATCGGGGTTCTCGGGGACATCCTGGAACGGAGAAGGCAGGAGGGGGAGCTTTGGTGTCTATAGGATGTGATGGGCCTCGCGCAACGTCGCTACAATCACAGATCTTGTCACTCCACCTTATCGCGCCAACATATTGGCGAAAAGGAATATGTTTGTATGTGGGATTTTTCTCATACGTGGGACACTACGAAAAAAAAAATTGAACGAAAAACATCGCGTATCAAACCTTCTGGCGCAATTGCACAAAGGTTGACTGCGGCAGCGCGCGTTGTCCTGAGGCACAGGGTCCGCGCCGAGGCTTGCTGCCCTCGATCCACCCACCGAGGCCCTGTTGCTCTGCACAGCAACCCCGGATCCGGTTGCGGCCCCGCTCCGGCTCGGATGCTTGTCCTATGCCGGCAGTCACGCTCCAGCTGATAATGCCCTCGCCTCGTGGCCCGACCCGTCGTGGTTTAGAAAGGAAGATACCGCGTCGAGAAGCTCGTCCTTCGGCGTTGTCATGGCATGTAATGGCGACGACGCCTCGTCCATGCTGTACCGCAGCCGCACACTGTAACTATAGAATCCTCTGCACAATCAATCGTAAACAAAGCGAGCTGTATGATAGGCGCACATGACTGGCGCCTGTTGGTCCTCGGGCGCACACACACGGCTCCGCAAGTGCTCCTCTCACGTAAGATCTATCCCCCAACCGTTTCTTCTTCACGCTAGGGGAACCAGTACAACCTACGCCATTTCTGTGCCAGGGACGGAACAGGGACCCAACTTCGATACGGCGCCACGTTCGTCCGAGTCGTCGGGGAACGAATCGCGCAGGTTTGCGAGAAGGCAGCGCTTCCCTTGAGTTCTTTTGTTTCCCCAATTCACACACTACACTGCAGAATGAAAAGAGAAGGACGCAACTCTTTTTATCTCATCAGACAGGATCAACTTATTGGCTGTGTCAATTTAACTCTCTTCTGATCTACTGGGACCCCTCTGTTGGGTCTCCGAGGGGGTGACAACGGGTTCTTGCAACAGGTTTGGATTCAGGCGGCGGCCTGATAAACACACAATACTTGCGTATCGGAGAAATTCTGGGGTTCTTTGGCACCGTACCGTTGACTACGTCAGAAGCCGTTGTTTGCAGCGAAGCAGCGACACCGTGTTTGAGCCGCCACATCGGAATGCGAATGGGCTCGACCCTGATATACCTTGAACATCGAAATTTAGCTCTATATCTCTTGCCTGCCTTGGGTGACTCAGAAGCAACGCCTGGGATCCCTGCCTGAGTGTGCGTATGGCGAACAACAAAGACGTCAGTGTCGGATAGGTGAGCCTGCGCCTGCCCTTCTTTCATTTCCCACAGCGGAGTTCTGTTCTGGGAACCTTCCAGCGGAATGACAGGGACATGTTCTGTGATTTCATAGTCCCTAACGTCACAGAGACTTACACTGAGTGGGCAATCTACCCCGAAGTATACGTACCGGCGATGCCAATGCCCGACGTTCCTAGATGGATTCTTCGAGCCCCTGGAATGCTGTTAAGGGAACAGAAAACATCAGCGGTGTCACGGTACAGTGATGCACATTCTACTCGGCGGCACTCAGAGTCCACAACGGGGATCTGAAGAAGGTGATCCGTCGCCATCGGCGGAGCCCGACCCTCCACGAAAGTTCCGACGGTGGTGTGCACCAAAACGTAGTGCCATCTGTACTAGTACTGTATCACAGCAAGTCCCTGCAGGGGTGTTGGCGGGTTATGAAATTCGAATTTGTGAAACAGGGACAAAGAAAACACATGATCGACAAAAGAGGCAGTGGATGTGACTTACGCCCACACCCGAGAAAAACGAAACCTTCATCCCTCCAGGACGATGTGAACCCACCAATCGCCACGGGAATAAGCCCCCAGCGCCTTTGATCGGAAACAAACTACGGAATTTGGAGAGTTTGATGCGCGGTCCTGGACTAACCAAACACAACAAACGCAAGGTGACAAGACTGCGGATCCAAGAGTCTCTGAAGGGAACAGGTTACTGAACGTGAGGGTGACACCACTCAAAGGTTTGTTCACAGCATAGCTACACCAACCGAAGCCAGAAGTATAGTTAAGGAATCGAATTGCGAGACTAGCGTCCACACAACTGCTCGAACTGACAGCGATATATCAGAAGAGTTGTGGAGACTACGATGGCGGCTCCCACTGATACTGTACGGCCAATAAGGGAATATTAGCAGTGCAAGGTGTGTGCCAGTGGGGACTGGTGTATAAAATCACTGAATGGACGATCCTTGTACAGTAGGCGATGCGGACACCTGGCAGTTCATAATCAAGGCAAGAATAATCGACAGGTCAGATGTGAGTGGGACATTCTCCTTGTTCGAGAAGTATACGACTGTATCCTAGCACTAATACCCTAGGTGGAGGCCAAGCAGTTACTCGCCCACTAGAGTAGGGTGATGGAAGCATGGGCACTAACGCATCATCGAGGCTGAGCAAAGTGGTTACGAGGCTAGATGCCATGGCACCGTCGGCAACATGAGTGTCTTTAGACAAACAATAGGGTGGGTCGTCAGCGTGGGTCAAAATTCGGTCAACTCGGGAGATGACATACAGCACAGTATACTGTCGTGATTTCCTCTGTCGTGCAGCGCGCTCCCTGATGCTATCCATTACCATGACGAGCTTTTGACGTCCGTCGGAATGCACAGCCTGAAACAGACTGATGATGCATGTCGAATTATGAAAAGCGTCGACTTGTTGGGGAGTATTGTAGGGTCATTCTATTGAACACTTTGGACCTGAGGTCTTCTTTGCTCTGCCCAAGGCTATTCAATTGCGGATTGGCTATCAAGAGTAAATGAGGAAAAGCGTACAATGTGATTGGAGCTTCACGCTTCAACTTGAAGTTTACGTCGTAACGCTGACAAATAAAAACCCTCCAAGTAAATGCCCGTTTGTCCCACGAGTGTCCTGTTCGGGCGAAAGGGCGCCCGTGGGAATAATCGTAAGACCGTTCAGTCCAGTCACTGCGCCAAACATGTTGACTTCGTTCGTACTATTCAAGAGGAATAGCGGCTGTTCCCCCGCAATGTGGGTCAGGCCCACCCCTCATGGCCATGCAGGATACGCTGGGGTGGGAAAAAAAATACGGCTGTGCGGGGGTTTTCAAGTCTTCAAACACATTTCCGAGTCAAGTTTACGACACGACTCAAGTAACCAGTCCGTCCACTGACTTGAACTCACTCTATCTGACTACACCCAATTGCCTTCAGCCAGATGCGATGTCTACGGTGCTTACGGATAAAGTCTGGAGGGCTTAAGCTCCGAATTTACGCCATGTTGCTAGGTCTTTTCGCTCGTTGGGATTAGGACCCCGTGAGGGGCACCAATTGGTAATCGCACTGATGCGCCCAGGCGGCCACTTGCGGTACCGCTGAACGTTGAACTTCAAGAGAGTTGTGATGCAAAATAAAAATCACAGTATGGTAGGGCAGAGTACATCAGAAGGAGAGATAGCCCAAGCCCCTGTCGGCCTTCGGCTACGACCCGGAATACGTTATACTCCTCGAATTGGATGGTTCGGTCATCTCCCGCCCTGTGGACTTTTGTTGTTACTGTACAGCCCCATACGGTGCCATTTTAGCCTGGAAGCTTTTCTTGAACTAAGGAGGCTATGGCAAATGGCAGAGGCGGTTCGTAGAAACTCGTTCTTGGTCAAGATAGGAGTTGGGCGCTTTCACTGTGCTAGTTTGTCGACACCGTCTGTGCCCTATTGTGACGAAGTCACATCCGATTCATATAGTTCAATCGCATGACATGGCCTTGGATCCGCACAGCAGTGCGTGCCATTTTCTCCCAGGGGTACTCACAGAGGACGACCTGCTCCATCAGATTCTTGTAACCCAGGTACCCCTAGGGTGGCTCCCCAACGTGGGGAGGAGATGCGCGGGCTTCTTGCAAACGATTCAGGCGGAGTTGGCGGAGGCTGTACAATTATTTTGTGCAAGCTATTCTGTCATGCCCCTTAACCAGGAAATTATACAGAACGCGCCGACAAATGTATTAGGTTCAAAGTTCAATGAGTCAGGTGAATACGCCGTGTGAAGAAGGCTGGACTGCTCGGGCGCTCTACTGCGATCTGTTTGATGTGAATGTGAGCATAGCAAATTGGGACATTATCACGTCCACTTACGATAGCTGCCTGACAACTTGGGAATGAAACCGTGCCCCCCGGGCCCCTGAGAACTTGTCGCTAAGAATTGGTCGTATCATACTATCACAAAGCGCCCCCAACCGTTCACACTCTTTACTGGGTGGCTCCGTCCTAGAGCTAGTTGGCTCTATGATCATAGATTTCACGGATCCTGTACCAGCTTCGGGCTTTCCAGGTATCTTTTGCTGTCGTGTATCTTGTTGATGATACCATATCCTAGTCCCGCAATACGGAATAGGTCCTTCTGGGTTCTGACCCTCGGGTTAGTCCTCATGATTTCCCCCCACAAACCCGGTTTGTCTGTCGTCCTCCTTACTACATGGAAGACTTACACTAGCATATGAGCTTCTAGGATAACTATCCCAGGTCTACGCTCGCCGGTATTTTTCGGCCCCTGTGGAAGTGCGGTGTGGGCGGAGCCTTAGGCCTTAGGCCTTACCCTCTGGGCATCTTCCGTCATATCTTGTTTTAGCTTTCGTCACAGGTGCCAAATTGTGCCAGCAACGATGGCTGTCTGAGAAAGTGCCAGTGGCACTTGACAGGCACAGGCCCGGGGATCTCAAGTATTTTTTGGCATGTAATTCTTTCGCCACTGTGCCTCTGATAACCGATTTCGATCGGTGCCCATACCAGGTATCCGGTCGTATTGTCAGTCCACCACATTGAACTACTTTGCTACGGTCTTACCATGCCCATGCTGAACTTCGGCGTGAGTCTACCCCCTTGAAGGGGGTGGACTCCAGTGAGGCGGTATAGGAACGGGTATGGTCACCATTCGATGAACTACAGGTGATCCCTCCTACTTTTCTGGACTTTTGGACACTTTTTGAAATTGTTCTCAACTATTTGTGTGCACTATTGGTAGGCTGAACCAACTATTTTTGAAACGAACTGTCCCTAGGGTACTCCCCTACTTGATTGATATTTCTTTACTAACATGTACCTTCTGAGTTATGGTACCTTTTTCTAGGAAGTCCATTTTTTGGTCAGCTGGCCAAGCACTCCGGCAAGTAAGGGGGATAGGGTTTTTATTTTACTTTTTCGCAAAAAAAAAAAAAGTACAAAAAAGTACAAAAAGGTATGAAAAAGTACAAAGAAGGGAAGTAAACACAGGGTTTTCCTGATGAACAGCACAAATACACCATATTTTTTCGATTCCCTTCATTCACGACGTCGTTGTGACAGCTGGGGATGGCCCTGTTTTGCCGAAGGGATATTCAATCTAGGCAATGCGTTTCGTTGCTGTGCGCACGCACGAGAGATTTTGGTCGACTTTCGCCAGCAGTCACGATTTAAGGCTTAAAAGATCTGGGGTAGAACAAGTGATGCTGAGCCCAGGATCGGACTGATTGGCGTATTCGATAGCCCTCTGGTCATCATTGAAGTCGAGAAAATAGGGTTTGGGGTAGGTTTCAGAAGGGGAATCGCAGTGGACCCTTGAATTCTGAATCGAATCTGCGCATAGTACGATTAACACCTGTCTCACACAAGGCGGCTAATAACACAAATATACCTAGGTGCTTGGTCTAGAGTAGGGTCGTAGTCTTCGTCCGAAATGATGCGACTGCATCTTCGCTTATGGTGGGAGGGAGGGGGCCTTAAAGCAGTAATGGATGGTGGTGGAACAAATAAGGCGTGGATTATAGGGTCCTGTGATGTTGGTTCATATGCTAGGAGCTCCTCGTCAGAGGGGAGGGGATAGATGATCGGCCGTCGTGACGACTCGTCGGGGGTTCTGGGCGGCCCTTGGGAGGTGCATTGGGATTTCACGCATTCCTCATCCTCGGGCACGTCAATGAGTGGTGATGAATCTGCTTTGTCAGGGTGAAACGAATGCCGGCCGGATTCTACAAGGGTCCTGTCGTCCGGAATTGTTTCGACGTCGAATTCGGAATCTACATCAGAGCTGCAATCGGTATAAGAGAGCAAGGAGGCACGGGAGCCGAATGGGTCCCAGTCGCGACGCATCGAGGTGAGTGTGTTATTGTGCCAAAATGTGATGGCAAGGTTCAATGTGAAGAGGTGTGCAAGTTGGCCAAGACGGGGAACAGGAACACGCATCGCGAGGCAGACGAAGTAGGATGAAATATATGGAAGGCGGAAGCGCAGAAAACACACAGCAGCCGTCAGGGTCTCACTCACTATATATGGCGCAGAGGGCAATGAGGTTTGAGTGATCACCAACTTTGAAATGGTTGATGTCCGTTGGCATAGCAGCAGCAACTTTAAACGCGGCTTGCCATTGCCTCAGACGTCTGCGGTACTAGATGGCTCCTAGTGTTTAGATATCAGACTGATATCAGTTTGGACATCAGCATTTGGCACATCAACGTTGAGATCATACTACAGAAAGTTCCATTCGAGCCAGAACGGACGAAACGAACCAGGTCAGTCATCGAAGCGGTGTTTCATACAGTAGTTTCCGGACAGTAAGTTAAAAGTAATTGCACCCAAAATTATTTATTTATTTTCTGGCCTGGACGCACGCTCTCGAATCGAATAACCTCATGACGTGTACGGCGAGGCCCGGCCCCCAGTCAGTCATGCACAGGTATGAACAGTTCCAGTTCTGTAGTGGTATCTTCATCAAGACGCCTGGGAACCGCCACGCTTGTAAAGGCGTGAGGAAACTTGAACGGAAGAACCTGCTGCTTGTCAATGGATAAGATGCTGCCAGTGGTACCGTTTCTCTCATCGTCACTCAAAACTTGAAGAAGCTCCTAACGACATCAAACTTTAGCACGCACAGAATGTGCCCGCCGTGCCGTACCTATCACTCCACGCAATTATGCAATTTATGCTGCGCCTTCTCCGAGCATGCGCGTGCCGGCGATAGGGCCCAGGGGTGCACTTACAAGTTTTGGAGTGTGTCGCTGATATTCAAACATGGCTGACCTACTACAGTAGCTAGCCAAGTTGGGGTTGGATCTGATTTGATAGTGCGTTATAAAAAGTTGCCATCAAGGTAGGTCACGGTCGGTACAGACTCGTATTGTCCGGGCGTAGTTTGGCACACCACCACTACGGTACGGTATGGCGCACCTTATCGGTAGTCGCGGTACCGTGCAGCTTCCGACACGAGTACGAGTGGTGCCAGACTTGTAAATTAAGTCCTTGACTACACTCACGTGACTATTCGAATTCGGGACGTCCGTTCCCAGGGTGTCACCGGTTTACAGCCCTGCGGCACTGTACTCGCTTCCCCACTGCTCCTGCAATAAGAGCTGTGGGAACCAAATCCTTTAAATCATTACAATGGAGGTTTCAAGACCCAGAAAGGATAGCGAAGCCATCACATAGGGCAGCCTTCTGGCCTTGCACCTCCAGCACTTGCGTGACTCATTGAAATCGAACGTCGGGGATTTCCCCAGTTTCGAGATACAATTCAGTTGACGGGTAGTGAAGCGACGTCGATGACTCAAATATGGCTACATATGCAGATGCGATGTATAATCTGGGGCAGTGGCTGATAGCACGAAACCGATCTCGAGGCTGTAGAACTTGAAATATGACACGTTAATATTCCCGCTGATGGATCTGGTTTGGACAACTTTGGTCCAGTTAGACCGAGGCGCTCAGCCGTTCAATTTTCATGGTTGATCAGCTTTTGATCGCGATCATGGACGCTGGGCGTAATAGATCAACAGCCTGAGATGGGCTGATGAAGCGTGCCATATTAAGAAACGAACAATTCTAGTTCCCGGACTATAGCTATCAACTGCCAGTCACGGTGGTATTCGTTCTAGCTCCCAACTTGCTGGCAATCATGTCTTTGGTTCCTTTCTCCTGTCCATGCAGAGACTCTGCGAGGGGTACCAATCACGTTAACGCGCTCACGGCGCGGCGACTAGGAATTGTCAATGCAGTAGTACCGCCCAACTGAAGCGAGCAAAATAAACATCGCAATGATCGAGAGAAATGATGAGATGTGCCTTTCCCTTATGTTGCAGCGCCGCTTGAAGCTCCCACGACTACTGCGGCAAACCCATGCTTGTCTGAGGGCATAGTACCGTAGTACTGTATACTGACTCGGAGGAAGCGACCCGGTGGCTCGCAGGACCCTACGGGGCCTCGGGCATCACCCACGAGTACGTCATTTTATACCCCTTAGGGCCTGCCAGTGGGAATTGTTGCCCCGTGTTGCCTTCAGTTCAGTCGTCCGACTCGTCTCCTGCCCTGTGGACTTTCGTTACCACTGCACCGTGCATATAGTGCCGTGCTTCAACCTGCAAGTCATTCCCAAACAGGGAACCACAGGAAATCACTACCGGTAGTGGTTTCGCAACTTTCACCTGACCTCTGTCAGAAAGAAACTTAGCCCAAATAAGAATCGGGAGCTACCTCTCTGTTAGTTCATGGATGACGTCCCCGACGCTTGCATCCCTGTGATGAGGTTTACATTCGATCATGTTCGGTGTCCTTGATGTGAGGTTCATGGTGCGTCCCTTGCCGTATCGATGTTGCTTTTCTTAGGTGTACATACCCCCACCGCATGACACGCGTGACCTCGGAGCCCCACTGAGTGAGTGTCATCTTCTTCCCAAGGACACTCGCGGAGGGCCACAGAATCCTTGTAGTCCCAAGGTGAATGTTTCGCTTCCTACGTGGGAAGGAGACGCACGAGCTTCTTTGAATTGACGCATGCGGATTCAGCGGAGGTCGTGCCATGATCCCGAGGGAGCTATCTCGCCAAGCTCCCTTGACCAGGAAATTGAGACAGGGCTGCGCTGATATATTGACCAGGTTCAGAGTCAAAGGATTCGGGTGAAGGTGGGGCTGTTTGTGCGCTTGAATGCGACCTGCTTCAAGTTGATGTGATGGTGAACACAGCACATTGAGATATGCTGCCTTCACTCACGTCATGTGAAGTAGCTACCCAGAAACTTGGGAATGAAACCACGCTTCCCTTGAGAAATTATCACCGCGTAGTGGCCACATCGTTGGCACAAAGTACCCCTAATTCTTCATGCCCTTCACATGGAACTCGTTGGCTGTACACGACTAATGTGTTCCTATGTCTTATACGTTTCCTTATAACTTTTGCTATCATATACCTTGTCGTTAAAATTGAAGTTTAGAAATGACCTTGCAAAGGTGGTTCTGAGAGCTCACCCTGGCCTCGACAACGACATGGGGTATGTCCTTCTGACACTCTGGGGGCTCCTTTCATATTCTTTTCACACTCAGTCCCTTCGCCGTCTCCCTGGCCAAAGGGAAAGTCCACAAATGCACGCGGGATAGCATTGCCACACCCCTAGGAATGTACGGGAAGTTACAGGCGGAGTCTTACCCCTTAAGCCTATCCATACCGCCGTTGCTAGTCTTCATCACAGATGCCACATCGTGCCGCAGCGATGATCGTCTGGAACGGTGGTAATTGACAAGTGACTCGGACAAGCGCAGAGATCACAAACGGTTCCTTGGCACGTACTTCTTTTGTTACTGTACCCTCCGCCAATGCATCACGATCGGTGCGCGGTGTACATTCTAGGCAACCAGTTGCAGTTGCCAGTTGCATTGTCAATGAGCCCAGGATCGCATCAATTCTCCTAAATCTTACCCCTCTGTCCATCGCCGGCGACTCGGACATACGCGGAATCACATTGAGTTCGTTCGCTTGCTAATCTCTATGGTGGCCTGCAACACAAGTCGTTCTGGCATTACCCGCGCAGACCGGAGACCAATCCCGAAGGGCGGTATAGGGACCGTGATCGCTCTAGCATTAAGTTAGACGGACGACTGGCGGAAACCGCCCACTTACACTTATATCTTTCCAATTTATAGCTTCTATAATGTTGTTGTGGTCGCCGGGAATAGGATCGATGAGTCTTCGCTGCCTCGTCAGAGGGGAGTACTAGGGGAGTCGGCCGTCACCTTGGTTACGTACAAGAGCAGTCCCACATCGTTGGCGCATTTGCCGACTCGACTCGGGTATGTGTTACCACCCACTCAACCAGAGCGATTTTTGTTGTCCTTCGTTCATAATCACATTTCGGTTTCAAAAACTGGGTAGCAAAAGGGACACTCAGCCCAAGATTCGGTAGACTGGTTGTCCTCGAGGCCGAAGAAATCGGGGCTGTGGATATCATTACTAGGCTTGCTTGATGAGAAGATGAAGCGTTCAAGTTCTACCACATCTTTTCCGGAACAGCCATCGCTCACCGGCAGTCTTTTGGATGGCAGGACTCGCCTGTCGGACCTGGGTTATAGGTGCGAGCGTAATTACCGGATTTCCATTTTGTGTTCCAGACGGCCGTTCATAACAAACAAACACATTGACTAACCGCCCGAATGGTGCGGTGTACAGGAGCCCCGACATACTGCTGGAAGTGCTGTGTGTGTAAGATTAAACCAGCCTGGGGGAATTGAACCAGTCGTCGGTCTAAGTCGTACATCCCTCCTGTGGCGGCCAGTCTCTAAACAGGGGCGTCCGAGCAATCGGCCTTAAGTCTCTCTATCGACCTCAACACATGTTCCAAATCACAACATGCGACTCGGCAGGACCCCCTTTGGGTATCTCGTTTTGCGACACTGTTCCCTATTAATTTCCGGAAAGGGCCTTTTTCACTGGTTGGTGTCCCCGGACTCGGAGCAGAGCAGCAAGATACAACAACCTGCTTTCATAATCCATATCCCCGAAACACCGACGACTGAAAACCATGAGATGAGATGCGAGTAGAGCACGCACGTCTATTCCATTCGATTAGGGTGGCGATTATGTACGGTAAGCAAAAGTAATTGATACATAAGCGGTTACTAGTCTATTGGCGTGTAATTGTAATTGTGAATAAACTAAGGTTCAGAATGGGAATCGCAGTGTACTTTCGGTTGATCTGTAGGTGGTGTGGTCACCACCTGTCCCACCGCAAGGAAGCTAAGAACGGAGACACACCTAATAGATGCTTGGTCTGAAACAGCATCATAGTCCTCGTCTGAAATGATGCGGCCGCGCCTCCGCTTGTAATGCATAGGGGGTGGAGTTAACGCAGGAGCATAGAACGGTGGCGCAACAGGGTCGATCGTGGCGGCTGGTAGTGTTGGTTCGTGTCCCAGAAGGTTCTCTGCGGACGGGAGAGGATAGATGATCGACAACCGCACCGACGGGTCGCGGTTTTCAAAGGATGGGGGCGGTTCGCGGGAGGAGCATTGAGATTTTGCGCATTCCTCATCCTCTGGCATGGTGCTGAGCGATATTGAATCTGCTTTGTCAGAATGAGACGAATGCGGCCTGAATTCTACAAGGGTCCTGTCGTCCGGGACTGTCTCGACGTCAAATTTGGGGTCTACATCGGAGCTGGGGCTGGTACAAGGGGAGTTGAATGGGTCTCTGTGACGACGCAATGAAGCGAGCATGCTCTTGTACCCAAACGCGGCGGAAGGGTTGACTGAGAAGAAATGGGCAAGTTGGCCGAGACGGGGAGCAGGAACACGCATCGCGTGGCAGAGTAAGTCGAATGGAATCTATGGAAGACGGAAACAGACACCACACAGGTGCAGGCAGGTCTTATTATATACGGCACAGAGGGGCATGGGGTTTGTGTGGTGTGGTCACTAAAGGGCTCGTGGCCGTAGCCGCGAGCTTTAAACGTGGCTTGCCTCATGAGACGTGGTGATGTGGGTGATGCACTGTCCCACGGCCCTAAATGCCACCACCGCTCGGCTCGGCTGCTGTCACTTTGGATCGTCACGTGACTGTGGTGCCTCCGCAAAAAAATTCATTGTCCCGAGCCCAGGCCAGCTATACGCTCGAACCACTCTACGACCGCTGCGACGCGGCGAACAGAGGCATCGCTTGCACCCAGGCGCAGGTCTGGCCGCAGCCGCATGTCGGCTGGCACGGATGCGCGCGGCATCGTCCGATAACAAATTTCTGCGCGCGAGCGGAGGTTCGGCGAGGCCGTGATGACATGTGTAGGCGGGCCGTTATTGTTACTGCTTTCTGTCGGTGCGACCAGGACGTCTATCGCAAATAAAGAGGTTAGGTACATGCACGCTTTCGCATGCGTAGGTGGGGGGGAAACGAAGCAAGGAGGCGCACTTTCAAAGTAGACAACGTCGCCGCGGCGGACACCGACGCCCACCGTGTCCTGCGCTGTGCCGCCCCACAACTCCGCGATTTCCCGCCATGCAGTGAGCTTGTGAATCGTGCTTGCTTCGTCGCCGACGATGAGACGCAGCACGGAGACGACGCGCCCCGCATCCGGCCCACGACGCAACGTCACTTCGTCCGGCCCGTCGACTTCAAGCACGGCGAGTAGTAGACACGCCTTCCCCCGCGCGGAGGCGAGCTCGGAGAGCGTGCCGAACGAGAATTGAAAGTCGGGGAACCGAGCGATCGACGAAGTGCTGGAGTGGGTGTATGTGTAGGACTTGGCAGAGTGCTCGTCTTCTTGCGTCTCGGGTTTATTCTGCCAAGATGAAGACACAGCGCAAGAGGCCATTGAAGCACGCAACGTGGGCCTGCTCGCAGAATCGGTTTCGCATTCGGGTTGAGTCGTTTCAGCCCAGGTTATCAGCGTGGTCCGATCTGACTGACGAATGTGAGCTACCACAACGATGACGGGAAAGCCTGGCCCCACCCCCCTGGCCGTCGCCTATCAACTCCTCTTCCAAAGTTTGGGTATCTCCTTCGTCCTCATCATCGCTCGCGAATATGATGTTCTCGTATATGGCTGAGATACGCCGGCTGGCACCGTCGAGCGCAGAGGAGGGGTAGCCCGAAAAGAAATCAATGGCTATGTCCATCGACGCTGGATAGGCCGCAGATTCAAGTGTGTGCCACTGATAAAGCATACCATCGTCGCTGAGCGTGGAGGGAGACGGCGCTCCGAGAAATATGGTGTATCTCATCCAGGCGGGGTTAAGAGAGATAGTAATAGCAGTGGGTTCAATTAGAGACAAAGTACGCGTACAGTACAGAACTGTATACAGTAATAACAAGCCAATCAACTAACGGTTGTGAAAATCGCGGTCTCGTCGACTCGAACGAGGCAAACGTTCCCGGTCTCTCTGTCTATCTTTCTCGCGCTCTCTATTGTGACCATCTCGATTCCTATCCCTATCCCACTCTCGGTCAACGGAGTGACGATGACCTGTCCAACTCCTCGCACACGAGTGGAATGTACTTGCGCTCCCCACGGAAAGGCGTACGCCTTCCGACACTACCATTGTCGAATATTTTGTGCTCTTTTGCGCCGATTCCAAGTAACGCAGGCCTGGAAAGAGGAAGCCAAGGCTCGACGATACCTCCCTTCTTGTTCCAGCTTGCCGACTTCCCGGGTTTCCAGCCCATCCCGCATAGCATCGCCATGCCAAACTGGGAGACAGGGATGTGCTCGTATTCTTGTAATGTCGCCTCGTTGGGGAGTTCATCAACGTCTCGCTTGAACGCATCGTCTTCCATAGGCCCACGCCGTGCAGAGCTAATGGGGATCATATCAACCATGGGTCTCTCGGGGCCATCACCCTCCTCCGCACCAGCTAGAAGTGCACGTACAGCATGCTGGTCTTCGGTTTCTTCTGGCCGGTCCTCTCTGGTGACAGGTGGCTCTGGTCCGATGGGTGCATCTTCCATTGTGTCGACCCGCGCACGTTTACGCACCTGTAGACCTTCCACCTGTGGCCCTGAGTCTATTGTGCCTCTGGTCCCGAGGCCACCTACACTCCCATCAACGCCAGTCCCGGCCTTGCCACTGGGGGGAATATACATCTTTCCATTGGCCCCTGCCCATCGCCTATGGGCGAGCTCTCGCCAGTCGTGGTTTTGGAGAGCAGGAATGACCAGCGGACCTCGAGGCTCTGGCCGTGGAGTAGCGCTAGGATTGATCAAAGTAGCTGAGGTGAGCTGCAGACCTCTGTGCGCGGGGTGCGATAGCGCAGTGACGCACCGCTGCACACCAAACCGGTCAAAGCCAGTCACGAGTTCATCTGTAGGTTTGTCATCTTCCTCATCGCTGGAATTTAGGCCATCGGGTGCGCTCCTCTTCGGCGAGCTGCCTGCAAGAGGAGTACCAGGTGTGCTACCGTCAGCGCTACTTTCTTGAGCGAGGTGGCATGGCAGTGCAGGTGATTTAAAGCGAATATCATTAAAATCCAGGCCAGCAGATGTAGCACAAGACTCAGGAGTGGGTCAACGAATTGTGAATGAGAGTTTGCCGACAGTTGGAGTGGACATGGTCGTCGATATCGTCAATGTCAGTGTCAGTGTCAGTGTCTAAAGCCCTGAACTGAGAATTGAACTGACTCGCATTTGGCACGTGACCCAAATAGTCCGCAAGTAGCCGTGGTTTACTCGAACCAGTTCATCCGCACATCGGATCACCGTGCCCTTGGTCCAGGCAAACTAGCCTATGGAGAAACGCAACCCTGCAGATACCCTCACCACCTGTTTATTGCTCTCCCCTGCGGCGTAGACCTCACTATTCATACTTGGCAGCAGCATGCGGCTGCTTCCCAGTTGGATAAAAACCTTCTTTCTCATGGCTCGTGGCTCTTAGGAAAAAAAACGGCGTTTGTTTTCGGCCAACGAAGATTGACTACGTCCTGGAATTAGTAGTTCCACCCTTCAATGGCGGAAAATTGTTTTCTCTTGTTAAATGGTCCCCTTGAGTGACACCAAATCTTGCCAGTTGAAACGTCTGCGAAGTGGCATCACAGATCCCAGCACTCATTGAATGGCTAGAAGTTAACGGCACAGTTCGGACGAATATGGTCACTCCATTGCGTTCCAGCTGCTTCCATAACCTGTGATTCGTGATCAGATGGATATATGCCATTACAATCAAGGAAGAACGTCGCGTTCGCAACCAGCCGCCACATGTCCAAGTCCGCCTCATTGCAGCCGTGGTTCGAGTAAGCGGGCCGAGGCGTGATGCGCTTCTCAACTTGAACGTATCGCTCTTTTGGCTGTCTCCGCACCTGTCCCAGGGAATACCCATCATGCGCTTTGTTTTTCGGGTGCATATTGTACAGCGCTGGTCCTCCCAGACACTCTGCGGCGCCATTCAGGCTACAGACTTCTACGGCGCCTGCAGGTTTGGGACGTCCGTTTTGGAAGGACGTAATGATCAATCTGGGAGTGATAGTGTGATCTCATTGCGCCCGCAGTTCAGGGTTGGGAGCCGCTCAGACGGGAACTGCGAAAAATCGCAATTGAATTGAGTGCCTCTATCTCGGTTGTTCAAACTGCTCAGTTGGAACAAGAAAATACCATATGCCCTCAGCCCGAGATCGATTTTTGTACGACTGGTCCCCAGCTATCGAAGTGTATGTCGTGTTTAAACACGTAGCCGCCCTGTTGTTTATACAGTAGCTTATCGGCGTGGCTTTCCCGTTCAATTGAATTGTTTCTGTCATTCTGTTTGGAAATTTTCGCCGGGGTTTTTCTTCGTTTGGGGTTGCAGGGTGGGGGGATTGCCTTGTCATGTGGTGCCTTCACGGCCTTCTTGGGTTCCAAAGCCTCCGTTGCCGTGATTCATCTACGAGTTGGGCTCTTGGTACCAACTCTTATTGCCAAGGCAGAGGCGAAGCTGCACAGTGGCAACAGCAGCCCTCATTCCAATGAGCACGTGTTATGGGAGACTTGTTCTAGAAGCGGATAGGGCACGGTGTACTGGTACAATACTGCACACACACGGCTGAATCACATCCTTGCAAATGGAATCCCCTTGGTCGCGACTTGAACAATATATCTTTTTGCCAGTGGGCGTAATAAGGGGCGCAGTCAGCAAATGTTAGCACCACCAACGAGCTCCGTCGAGGTAGACCGTGAGTTTGGTCTGCTTTGTCTATTGAGCCCAAGGGTGGGATGACGGCCCGGTTGTATCCACTGAGCAACCTTTTTCAGCCTATTTATTTTCTCCTGCCCTCTTTCTCTCCCCTCGTAACCCGAGCGGACGCCCGTCAAAAAAAAAAAAGGATAATGACCGGAACATGCTAATAGAAGGCGTCGGGCCTTGCGCCTCAATTCCTTGTAGTGATTGGGCGAGATGATCGTCATGCGTGCCGCAGAACAAACGTTCCCGATGTTGCCAAAGACCCCAGATAGAGGCGGTTGAATTCAGCCTCACTTTGGACCTCAGATAGGCTTCAAACCGGATATACCGAAGAAGTACCGAAGACCGCACTAATTCTCAGACGCCACGGGAACTTTCTCACTTGCTCCCGCCTCCCCTTCGTCCTGCCAAGCTGTCTTCGTGGGCCGTTATATATGACCCGTCATCGACGCATCCGTACCTTGCTTTCTTTACATCCCCGCGAGAAACGAGTAATTTATGTCTTCCTCCTCCACGTCTGCCACGCCAATGGTCACAGAGTCATCATCTATCCCGCCCGACATAGCTAAAATGTACGTCGACTTTTGGATTTGTTTTTATGATAACCTGATTCCTTTCCTAGAACTGCCCCCCTTGTGCGCCCGAGCTCTTTCTAGTGTCTAGTCGACTGACGTTCTCATTCGCACGCCCAGCTCCTTGGTCCTCTAGTTAACTGGGGGTTATATGGTGTCCTTTGCGTCCAGATCTGTATGAATCAAGGATCGTAACCTCAGCTGTCCCAATGACCCCACTTGTAGATGTGTATAGCTACAATTTCCCGGACGACAAATATACCGTGAAATGCCTAGGCGAGTACAAGAAAGTTTTCTACCCTCGAAATCAAGTGACGAGGCACTCCGTTTAGCATGGTTTTGCTTTCTGCTGGAGACCGTTCAAACGGCCTTAACTGGGGCCGATGTCTACTATTGGTTTATAGAAGGATTTGGCAACGTGGAACGCCTCAAGGACTCTCATTTTGCTCCTATTGACATACCAATAATGCATGCAACCGTTTCATTCATCGTCCAAGGCTATTTCTGCTTTCGCATCTGGACATTGAACAGACGGTCATCGAAGCTCTGCATTCTTATAGCATTGGTACGTGTACAGTTCTTCTTCGTCCAAACCTCCTGAGTCGAGACTTTGAATCAAGCTTACAGTACTTCAATCAGTCGGGGCGGCATGGGGCGGCATCCGGGCAAGCACCACTCAGCGCCGTTGAAAAGCTTGACAACTAACGCATACCATTAGTCTATTATCGCCGGGAAGTACGCGGTTTCGAAGACAGCCCTATATGCACGTTGTCAGCCTTCCGTTCTGGTGACCGCATCGCTGACACCTTGCCGGATTAGTTATGGTCGGTCCCAAGCGCAATTGCAGACGTTCTCATTGCCATCGCGATGACGTTGCTTGTATGCGACCTCTCCTTCCCCTCCCTCCCTTTTTGATATGTTAACGCGTTGGGTTGATGGTTCCGCAGTTATCGCGCGCGCGTAGCGACGGTGGTAAATTTTCCAACTTCGTTATGATACGTCTGGTGCGTCTCACTATCGAAACAAATGCCCTCTCTGGTACGTTTGCTCGATTAACCACATGCGGACGTTCATCTCACCTCTTCTTGAGCTGGCGTTGCTATTGCTTCTTTCGTACTCTATGCCGCATTCCCCGTAGGTTGAGTACTGCCTCATCTCGTCTCAAAACTTCTGACATTTTGCCCTCTACACAGAATGAGATATATTACGTGTTCACGTACGGTTTCTTTTTCTTTATCTGATTTCGCCCCTGCTGATGTGAGCTGAAGAGCGGGGATCATTGGGAAAATGTAACTGATATCTTGAACACGACTGTATGTGCGAATGCTCACAAAGGCTTCCAGATATACCAACACCCTCATGGTCAGCCTAAACAATCGAATCTACCTTCGTGATCACCGTACCCCGGGGGTCCATGTGGATAGTGATCACATCGTGGAATCGGACCAGTTTCATCATTTGACAATGGCGCCATATCGCTTCTCTCAAGTTGGGCCTTCTGCGCACTCGACCACAATAGGTGACAGTTTCAAACTCAACACCATTTCCCATACAATAGACTTGGAAAAGAAGGGCAAAGGCGACACTGTCAGCATTAGTTCAGATCCAAGGTGCTAGCATTTTGTCATTACAGCCACCCTGAGCTTCTGAAAGGCATTCCTCTCCAGTGGGGTTAGGTCAAGCCATTCGAGATGAGGGGAATACCGTCCTGGGTTAAGGAACTGTTGTTTGATTGGTTTATTTTGGGGTGCCTGAGGACCTTGCCATGTGATTGACTATACTGTATGTAAACTGACATCGTGAATACCGCTCTGGAATCGGGCTTGTCCTCCGGGGATAATCATTCAGGTCTTCAGGTCCTTCGACTCATGGATTGGCTACATCTCTTGACCTGTGCTCATCCCGTCGGGCTGACCAAAGGGATTGGCTACAGACTTCACTGCCGTCTTCAAGTTCGGAAGGCCTCCCATCGCTACCACGACCAAGTCAGAAAGATTTCCCTGTCTCCCTGATTTCCACGCCCAGAGCTTTCTCTGGGGGCCACTATGACTGGCTCCACGATCGCCCCTAGATCAAAGGAATCTATTGACGCGGGAGTTGCCACTGAGAAGTAGACATACGTAACTTTTACAGTCATGCTCTGTCATCAAGCTCTCAGATGCGTTACTTGTGGGAGATCCCGGCCCCCGAAAGAATTCTAAGAAGCTGAGGATAGGGTCGCTGCGCGCATTGCAGCTTAACTAGTTCTGAGTGGCTGCATCTGTACCCCGTGATCGAGGTGGGATGCGGTAGGTGCACTTTTGCGAAGAGGAAGCGAGCTTTATCCATAGCTTCCGTGATCCCGTGCTACTGTGTGCATGTAATCTTCCTCAAGCGCTCGCTTCCTTTCTGTTTTTCCATCCGCGTGCCGGATTCAGCCACGGAGATATCAAACTCTGGCCCGATGCCGAGGTATAGTAGCAACGCAGATCTCCGCAACTCCTCCCACTCCACCGTGGCCAAAATAAAGTAGTACTAGAGGGGCTGTTGAGGCACGTCTTCGCGCTCATACAACACATCATTTACAAATGAGCGGGACGCAAACGCCGCAAACGCTATCTTCGCAATTGAAATTGATAATATCAATCAATTCTCACGCCTCGCCCACAATTCATTCGTTTGAGAGGAGAGGGCTGTGGCAGATGGCAGATTGCGACAGTCGTTCATGCCGTAAGCTATCATTTGAGAGCTCTAAACTTTGTCGCGCCATCTTAAAGAATTCGTGTAGGTCTCTACATTGTCCACTACGTTGTCGTTTTACTGCTGGGGTTGTCACCCGTCATACTGGCAGTGGTCGTCACTACTTTCTGATCGCTGATCGACCCCTTATACAATGCCCACGCCACGTGACGCAACCGTTGGTTCCCCGGCTAGCTTAAATAGACAGCCTTTTCTACGCCGCGGGTCATCCATCGAAACAACGTGCACTTAATTCGGAGGTAGGCCCATCCTTTCCCCCCTCATGTCAAAGAATTCGTGATGGCACTGAGAAAAATATCAGCTGTTAACGCCAGCCCATGGCTCTCCGGAGTCCGGACACCCTCACTTTTCATCAAGTTCTCTCCGTTTCGGGTTTTGTTTCCATCCTTAATGTCTCTTGGAGAAGCATCTAGCGCCGCCATTGCAGTACTCTATTGTCGCATACCATGACATTGATTCGGGAGGTTAGGCTATAAATGTCCAGTGTAACATCTTTAGCTCACTTCCCTACCAGCTGCCAACCCCCATCACTGGCACCCGTCAGCACCATCCTGTCTTAATACACCAACGCATAGAAGCATGGCTGAGCCCGGACCATCTCAAGCACCCCCAAATATCGTGAGAATGTAGGCCTTGCGAGATCGAGATTGTCCATCGTCGCTGATCTCTCTTCTAGCACTGCCCCTATCGTACGTTTGGCTTCATCCATGGCTACTTCAGCTGCGTGACCAAAAATGACGCACCTAGCTCTTTGGTCCTCTGATTAATTGGGCACTATACGGCGTTCTTTGGGTCCAAACCTGTGGGATTTACATTTATCAAGTTGAGCCATCTACTAACTGACTCGAGGCTAGATGTGTACAGCTACAACTTTCCAGATGACAAGCGTTCCTTGAAATTACTAGGTAGGCGTTAATAGACAGCCGTCCGTGTCTCAGTGAACCATGGGGACATCCAAACAGCGTACTTCGTGTTTCTTCTAGAGACTGTTCAAACTGCCCTGACTGGGGCTGATGTCTACTACCGGTTCATGGCTGGATTTGGTGACTTTGAGGGCCTCAAAAAGTCTAGGTTTTCCCCTATTGATACCCCGACCATGGATGGGTTCATTTCGCTCATTGTTCAAGTATTCTTCTGCTACCGTATTTGGACATTGAATAAACGTCTCTGGTGGCTCTGCGTTGTTATAGCCGTCGTGAGTTTGACGCTACTTACTTTCTGCTAATTCTCAAGCCATGCGACCATCTATGGCAGCTTTCTGCTGCTCAGGCAACCGGGGCGCTATGGGGTGGACTCAAGGTGAGCATTATGAGGCCTTGCCGCGATGTGAAATCCGACACATCTCTCAGTCAGCTGCACTTGGGAAGTACGTCATCGTGAAGCCAAGTCTATATGTATGCGTTCTCAGCTATGTAGGACATGCCGTACTCGCTTACAGTTGGTTGAATTAGCTGTGGTTAATCACCAGTGCGGCAGTAGATATAATCATCGCTGTAGCGATGACTTGTTTGGTATGTGGTGAAAGTCCTCTTATCCCTCAGAATGTTGACTGGCCATATCCGACAGCTAAAGCTACGACGTGGCAATGAAAATCCATTCTCAAGCGACGTGCTACCACGCGTGGTGCGTCTCACTATTGAAACAAATACGTTAACCGGTGCGAGTCCGTCGGCAGCTCCCCACCGGCGTTTTGTCTTACATCCTTCACCATGGCAGCTACTGTCGCAATCGTTTCTTTCGCTCTTTATATTGGTTTTCCCGTCAGTGGAACAAGCAAAGTTATCATTCCTGTTCTGACCGAAGGCTCCATATATGTTCTAGAACGAAATCTACTACGTCTGCCCGTGCGTCTTTTCACCCCACCACATTGCCCCCTTATTGAACTAAATGGCAGGACGGGAGTTATTGGAAAACTGTGAAATTCGCGTCTTGTATGCATCTTAAACCTACTACTCACTGGTGCTGTAGGTATTCAAATACCCTCTTTGTGACCTTCAACAATCGGGTATACTTCTGCGACCACCCATTTCCAGGAGGCAGCCCAGATCATAGCGTCCACCTTGGCCCATCCCGTCCCTCTGAGAACCATCTCTCCCAAATCAGGGTTGCCGTGGTCACAACCAGCGACACTTCCAGTCTCGCCTCTTTTTCATCGACTACTGACTTAGAGAAGGGCAGAGATGATGCTGTAGATTCAAACTCAAGGCCTTCTCTCTAGTCCCAAAGCCGCTGACCAAAGATGATTTGCTAATCGCTATCCGCCGGTAAAGTAGTCGAATCACGAGCTACGACTTCCCCCGGAGAGGAGCTAAGATACCAGAGAGAGGTTGAAGGAAAGTAGTTGACTTGAGGTGACCTTGGCGTTTTGATGTACCCCCGACTCGGCGACTGTCTTTAATAGATACTTAAATTCCGACTACACATCTCTTTGACGAGGTATTTAAGTTACCCTCTTCTGGTGAATTTAATTACATAGACAGGTCATTAAACAGTTGTGGGACCATTCTCAAGTTCTTCTCAGCATTTGAACCGCTTCCGAGTCCCCCTTATGATGGTATCTGTGAACCTTCTTTGATTGTCTCAGCTCAACCTCCGCGCCCCGCGGGCCTGGATCCTAATGTACTTACCCGCGGTCCTGCAAGATCATCTGTTCCTGGCGGTCTAATCATGACCCAATGCTGTTTATGCGTAATGGTGCTTTGCTTTTCAAGTTATAGCTAGGGAGTATTTTAGCCCGACAACACCAGCCAACTTTAATTGTATCGCTGCAAAGAATTTCCCTGTAAACAATACATCGGGGCAATGCGATAATACATGCATCCTAGTCACATACAACTCCGAAACCAAGATAACATCACTATCCCCATCACAACGGTCCGCAATCTCGTTGTGAATAACGTCGCATATTTCCCGTTACGACCTCCGGGGAATGCGGATTTCTAATTCGCAAAATGACTTGAGTCACTGGAACTCTAAGCGCGTTCCTCATATCCTAGCCGACGACTAGGCCATTGTTACTGTAATGCCCTTCTCGGGGTCTGCTTCCGATTTGGAGTGCAATGAGTCGAGCCCGACAGAAGTAGGGCTACTAATTGTAGCAGATCGTGAGGCCTGAGGCCGGGAAAAGTTGAGCGGTATTGTCGCAGGTTGCGGAGCTGAAGAACGGTATGGACTAGCCACCAGGCCACCGGGGGGAGTGTGGTCGCGGAAGTAGATTCGGTTATTGAAAGTCACAAAGAGAGTGTTGGAATAACTAAGTTGAAGTGATGATGTGAGTTTATCATTTGTCCAAGGAAAGAAAAAAGATGCAAGTTACAGTTTCCCGATGACTCCAGTCCTGTTTGACATTAACACTAATGATGCGATGGGAATTATAGTTGGAAAACGTACGGGCAAGTGTAGTAAATTTCATTCTACGAAACGATGGACAAACTCAACAATAACCGCGGCGATATTTATCTTTAACGCACCGGAAAAGCCGCATAAAGCACGAATGAAATAACTGCCACGCTAGCTCAAGAAGATGTGGGATGAAAAGTCGCAGTGAATTGGTACTCAAGAGACACTTACCAGTGAGTGTGTTTGTTTCAACTGTGAGTTGCACGATGCGCTGCATGATATGCTTTGAATATCGACCGTCACCTCCACTCATTCGCTTGAGCTGTGAAGGACAATCGGTTCACGTTTATGAGTCGTATTGGGGGCTTTTTCACGCACCAAGAATGTCATTGTCACGGCGATCAGAATGTCTGCTACTGCGCTGGTAATTAACCATAGCTACGTGGCAAACAATCAATAACCCAACATGGATACTCTTGCAGCGGACCGGGAGAATGCGTACATATAGCGCTGGTTTTACAACTGCATAAACCCCGAGCGTAGCTGACTGATTTTTATGTTAGGCATTATATCAGAAGGCAGAACAGATGATGCCCACCTTGATACCGCCCCACGATGCGCCAACGGCTTGAACTATGGAGAGCTTTATGAAGGCATATCAAAAATAGGAACATTGTGTTGAGATAATAGCGAGGAGCACACGTACGACGGCAATCAACAGACAGATCCACAGTGCCCGCTTGTTCAATGTCCAGATGCGGTAGCAGAAAAATCCCTGAACTATCAGCGAAATGAATGCGTCTATCGTCGGGCTGTCTATTGCGGAGAAATTGGAATCGTTAAGGCGTTCCAAGTTGCCGAATCCGGCCATGAACCAATAGTAGACGTCGGCCCCCGTCAGCGCTGTTTGCGCAGTCTCCAGAAGAAAAACGAAGTACGCTAGTCAGAAAACCTGTTTGAGTTTCTCTGAAAATGTGAAAGTTTCAGAAGATGTACCAAGAGCTTTCAAATACCATCTATCATATGGGAAGTTGTAGCTGTACACATCTAATCTTGGGTTGGCCGATGGTCAGGATGAGATGGTCGAAAGACCCACAGGTCTGGACGCAAAGAACACCGTACAACGCCCAATTGATCATAGGGCCAAAAAGCTAGTCGTAGCACCATGAGCACACCTTGGGAAAATCACTGACTGGCTGAGCGTACGATGGGAGCAGTGCTAGGAGATAGTCAGAAGACGTATAGACTGGGGCACAGTTGACTGACTTACATTCTCGCAATATCTGGGGGGACCGAAGACGATGTCGAGTTGGCCATAATGCAAGTCGTTGGCACGGTCACACAATGAGAGTACGCCCGTTATGGTGCAGGATGCAGCAGTAAGATCATTAGGTCGTGCATGGTGAGGTCAATACTTATACAATATTGCCGTAGTAAGGCCGCAAGCCCTCGGTGGCTATTGTCGGCAACGCCCGACGAACAGCATCGCGAATTACCCGGATCCCCGACACGGTTGACATCGCGCTTCTTCAGTTTCATAACCCATCACTCGCAGATGGGCGTTCTCCCTAGAGGGATATATTGCTCCCTTAGGGTGACTAGATAGATATGGCGTGGAGGGGTCAAATTTCATCCGGCCTGACATCAAAGGTGAAACGAATGTCGTAAATGGCTCTCTGCACCAGTTGTCACGATGGAGAAAAGGGTGGGGGAGGTGGGGAAATCGCCTGCTCCCCACGCTGACGTGATAGTTCAACTTGCAGTAAGGTATAGGACATCGATGATCACAAGTGGACAAAGCAGTGTCCTACCAATGGCCGAGTGATGCGAACAGATTGTCCAATTGATTCGCTGATGGGCTAGAGTTATGGATCTCTAACAGTATCCATTCAGCATCAGGAGTTTGAATGATAGTGATAGATGGACGCACGTCCTATGGGACAGGCATTGCATCGGACATTGGGACATGGTCAACATCCCGTGCAGACAGGTCGTCATTCTCGACAGTTTTATTTAGGCAGCCCTGTTGGGAAAGGTGTACGTCAACGACGACGCAATACAGAGTAGATGGAAGCACGAAGTGATTACTCACGGTAAAATTTCTCTTTACGCCGCTCGAGGGTACGCCCGACACTCCTTGTACTAAGCACCAGCAGAACGCACTAGGCCAATCAGCCCACTTGTGAGAGGTGAATAGTCTCATCGAAGGACACATAAATTGGTAGGAGAGACTTTAAGCTCATCGCCAGCGAGATTCGAACCCCCAACACCTGGTTTTGTTCTATTGGGTCCGAGAATTGTCCGGTGGTTCAGGGCCAGGGGGGTTCGGTGGCTAGCATCCCGGAAGGGGAAGGAGTGAATCTGCCAGCCTCTAAGTCACCCCTTCATGGGAAAAAGGTGTTAGCTACGGGAATGAAGCCTGCATAGGGAAGTACTGCCCCTCTTCGCGTATTCCATTAGTGAGAGCAGGAGGTTCCGTTGTGTTGAGAAGGGATTCACTGGTGGGTATCCAGAGTACGCAGTGGACGAAGGGTACTTCGGAGACAGATCGGACGGTACTTTCGAAAGTCAAGACAGACTGGTCAAACTCGACAATAAATTATTAACGATACCATGCAATTATAGAGGACGTAAGACGGTAAGAGATAGTAGCTGCAGTGCGTTAACGGGACTTCGTGCTACCCTACCAGTACTGTACGTTGTAGATGTCAGTCGAGGTCACCCCAACTTGCACAGGCTCGAAAATGCGCACCTCCGAGTCATTTAAGTTGCAGATGCAAACGTACTGCCCTTCGGAGAGCCATCATGATCACTGGGCATCACGAACAAGGGTCAGGCTGACAATTCACACAATCACGGCACCATTTGGGAATATAGGTTCTCACGCCACATTACAAACAAATACGTATTGTCCTGTTTCAGCCGCCACAAGGATCAGATCAGTCCGAAGTACAGCTTCGGGGGCTGTGGCTGCATGGCCTAGCAGTGCCTCACGCTTGGCAAGACCACCAAATTTCAGTCTTGCAGTGCAAGATCAGAGTAGTATAAGTCAGTTTTTAAAAGAATATATATGTACTACATGACAAGACCAAAAAGACCCAGACAAAGGCATGGGCTCACCAAGACTCCAAGAGATCTGCATGTCAAATATTGATTCTTTGCCTTGTCCACGATTCTCTGAACAAGATTTTGAAAGCTCAGAGAGAGGTACATTCGGTCTGAGTTACTTTGAAAAGAAAGCACACCCCATCTCACTCTCGGAGTCTTGGGCTGCCGGCTCCACTGGCAAGTTACAGTGGCAAACAATCATCTGGACAGTCTGGGAGCATCTCACATCAGCAAAGCCTGCCTGATGTTTTTGGTTTTACAAGCCTCTTAAATCTCAGTCATAGCAAATTGCATAACAATGCAGACTCGTTTGTGTGATGGCACTGCCCTCAAGTCAGGCTGTGGCTTCAAGACCTGTAGTTGCATTATGTACTGGCAAGAGCGATGGGACCATGCTGTCGCTCAATCATTATGCCTTTCTAAAACCAACCTTTCATCCATGCGGCACTAGTAGAATTTCACCGTCGAAATCATGTCCCTGGTGTACGGGGTATGACTGGTATGACAATTTTCCCCCTACCCTGCCGCCTAAATTAGACCACTACTGGGGACTTTCTAACATGCCCTTCGCTTTGGCTGTGAATAATGGACAAGAATGTTGTGTCAGAGCATGTGCTGTGCATCTACAGGAGGACTAAGTATGGGGCGCATGGGGATACATTTTTCCTAGGATGTCTTATGGAATGGAAAATAGACATTGGACGGATGAGTACTAACAAGTGTCATGCCAGTGCAGGACAACACAGCAAATCAACAAATAGTAGGCAGCACGAACGAGACTACTGTGCGGTATACCTTCAGTCTGATCCAGTGATGCCACCACTGAGAAACACACTATATTGGTACTACAGTAACCGTCTCAGATGACTCCGGAGGAGAGTGGTTCGTCGTCTTGACAAGTGCCAAGAGAACGGCGCTTGTTGATCACAGGCGGTTTCGTTGAGACTTGAGTTTGAGCGCTGGAGCTCACTCCCATCACCACCCCCTGTAGTGCATACAGTGCTGTAGTAGAATATCATCACGGGAGATATTGGTCAAAATACCTCAAGCGAGAGCCTCTGACCTTCTCTCGCTGGTCTTCAATATTCAATGTGTAAATTAGAGCAGTTGCGCCATTACTCTCAACCACTACAGGCAAGCACTGGGATGTAGCAGCCAAATAGTATTATCTTGTTTCTATGACGTATGGTACAAGTCTTTGTGAGAAGCTCGTCATCTAGAGACTGGAGGGGTGCGAGAGAAGGATTGCCAGTGAGTACTGAGTGCTATCGTAGTGAGTGGTCGATGGTGTAAGCTAATTCAAATATTCAACTGTTTGAGGTATCACGTGACACCTCTGCCTTTCGCCTTCCCTCATGTCAAATTGTCAAAGGCGACAAATGGCCTGTTGTTTAAGGATATCTGGGCTTTTGTTCTCTGTAGACGACGTAAATCATTTCTGGCACCATTTATATGCCCTGGCGCTCACCAACGAGTATAAATATCCGCTCGGCCTGTGGGGGATTCCTAGCCCTTCTTTCCTCTCCATTCCCACGGCGCCTGGATTTCTCTTTGCAACAATATCGTTATCTAATATATTGTGGGTCCCTCTCCCACCAGGTGGGAGTCGGTCACGCCCTTATGCTGTGTTGAGTGCATTTTAGTTTCCTCCCGTTCGACTTCCCCCACCCTCAGCTCGGTTTATTCAACAGATAAGCTCAATACAAACGCCTATGTGTAGCTGAAGGGTAAGGTGATCATCATCAGTCGGGGTGACCTGGGAGGCCACCAGCCTCATCTGTTTGTCCCAAAAGCGACGTCCACTCCTTGTTTACATCCTGCGGGTGGTATCGCTATTTCTCCCAATGCGCAGTTCCGAGAGGCCCCCCTCTTGTAATTCTACTCTAAACAGAAAAACCATTTTTGATGACTGGAGTGATCACTCCTCGTATAAAACCCGGTCCCCTCTCTCGTTTCCCCTCCTCATCCTTTCACACTCACATTTCTTTGCCGCAAAGGCGATGACACCCGATCCGTCGACCGGCAAAACAGCCGACACGCAGAAATCAAGTTGTAGCGAACAGGTAATATCACCCTCTCCTCCAAGTCAAATTGTGTCATTTCTGACAGCCGTCGCTGGGCCGTAGGCACCGGGCAGCAAACCTGCCCTAGGGTTCCAGCACCCTGCTCGAGAAATTTCCGAACGAGCAATAGACGGCGACGGACCATACCGTTGCCGTAAATATGGGCACGCTGTCCTCACGGTTTCAGTAACCCAGTGTCCGCATGCCTGGACGACTACCCTTGGTTCCCGCCTTCAAAGAAATGAGGGGACCCCTTCTGGCTGGCCCAAGGCCATCAAAATGAAGCCTCCCCATGCCCGCCGTCGTTCTCCCATGTCCCGTTGCCAATCCCTCACCTCCCAACCCATTACATTACAATCCGATGTCACAATTACTCGGATCTTCAAAACCCCTTCCCTTACTCCCAGCCCATAGGCCTCGTCATGTTGCCGCGCCAAAATCAAGACCATCAACATCACTAATGGAGCGCCTCGAGCCTCTCCCCCTTCTTCCAGAGGCTGTTTATATTTTCAACTACTGCATAACCGTGACGTTAAGTACTGTACTCACCGGCTTCACAATCAATAATATCATCCACATTCCAATGATACCTTCAACCTCTGCGTTGATCGATTCGATCCCGTCAGACGAAAAGAGGAAAGAAAAAAAAACATGTGAAAGTAAACCTAGACGCCAGTTCCTGAGAGCCCGTTGTCAGTTGACAGCACCGCTAGCCTGACGTTGCTTGAACAACCCCAGTAAATCGGATGTAGCGGTGACTAAACCTCTTTAAAATTTGTTTTGCTGTACTATATCTGGGTTGCACAGTTCAGGTTTACTATATAAGTATCCGAGGAACCCTCCGCATTTGAGATCATTGCACTGCGCGAATCGATCACTCGTAGAGCGAGTGCTGTCGCTTTGACGGAGCTTTCTTTGGTTAGTCGTAAGTCCGTTAACCATCAACACGACCAAATTAGCCTTAATTGGTATAATGACGGGGACACGGGTTGTCCCAAATCCGGGACAACATTGCAAGTGAAGGCAAGACATGAAAGTGGACCTTGGCTAGCGATCATGATGGCTGCCAGTGAGGGTGGCGGCACACAGTGATCATGATTCTGTACGATCGCCTACCTTCTTACGCCGCACGGAGTTCGTGAATGCAGCGCGCGGCACAATTTCGGTGTAAGAAAAAAAATCCGCAATGCGTTCAACTCAAATCGGACTACGTAACCATCGATAATGTCCGAGTCTGCCACGAGGGCAGATCGACGACTTTGAAAGGGAAAGCAAAAGAGAACATTCGTTGTTTGTGATAAGTGAGAAATGGGTGACTAGACCTAAGATGTAAACATGACGTAGTGTGGGTGGTGTAAACAGAGGGATGGCACAGGCCTCAGAGCAAAGACCGTCCCAACGAACTATACACCTCGCACGTGTTTCATCGACCTATCTTCAAACGTTGTGCGCGTTGGAGCTATGAAAGAGCATGAGAATTAGAAAGGACGATCGTGGCGAAGAGACAACAAAAGGATGACGTACCCTCCGTCGCTTCTTCAGCCTAAGATAGATGCAAAGATCAGATGGCGAAAAATAAGAAACACTGGATGAAATTTACGCACTTGTGCTTCTTCATCTTCTTTCTCCGTTTGCGCTTCGTACTGTCCAGCTCGACGGAGGGTCCCTCGAGCGTGGCGTCCTCGGTCAGGTTAAGGCCCAGCCGGCGCAAAGTGGCTTCCCAGCTGACCGCACTGCTCACAGCGTTCATGGCTAGCGTGCGCGCGAGGAGCCGCGCGGTATCCGCATCTGCCTCTGGTGTGGTCTCAGGTGGGTCCTCGAGCGTCATCGCCTGGGACCCTGTGGCTGTGGCCGTGGGAGTACGAGGCGGTGCGGGACCGAGAGCGAGCGTGGGCGAGGTGTCGAAGAGTGCAGTTGAGGGCTGAGAGAGCACAAGCGGGCGATGCTGCGCAAAAAATTGGTGGAGACGCAGGTCGAGGGCGTTCAGCGGTGGATGAGACGCCAGCGCAGTGGGGGTGGATGAGAGCGACGGGACGGGCTGCGGCGGTGTAGACAGTTGGGAGGGGGAGCCAGACGGGGATGCTGAGGGATCATCAGGTAAGGGCGCAGGCCCTTGTCGTTGTTGCTGCTGCTGTTGCTGTTGAGCATCGCCACTGGCTGAACCTGCCTCGACGCGAGTTGCCGACTTTGTGCTGGCGGGTGGGACGACTTTGGGTGGTTTGGACGAGTTGAAGAAGCGACCACCAGGGGGCTTTGAGAAGAGGGAGTAGGCCCTTCTTGAGGAAGGTTGTATGGGACGTAGAAACCTGTGGAACATCCTTTGCGGGATGCACGGACAAGCGTCCAGGCGATACAACGTGAAGCGAGAGTTTGCGGCGAGTGAGGCTGAATCACGTGTCACGACAAGTCACGCGTTTTGTCCGTTCCGAATGTGGTCCGAGTCGGAACGAATATTCGGACGACGCGCAGAGAGCGACACAGACCAGACACAAGTCCACAACACAATCAACAACGAGACCACGAGACTCCATCCCGACTATATATCTAATCTCCGTTCACGCGACTTTAATTTTATAACCCTCTAACTCAGTCCCACTACCCTATCCCCACTCTTTACTTTCCTCTTCGTCTCCAATGGCAATGCTCTCCCCAACAGATGAGACAGTCTCCCACATCAAGTCCGCCACTGCTGGTTTCGACTTTATCTTCTCAAATGAATTAGAGCGTGCTGAAGAACTCTTCAAGACCAGCGATTCTCCCCTGCATCTTCTTGGTTCCGGCGCAGTCGCCTTCCTTCAGGCTGCCCTGAGCATGGAGGTACGCCCTCATCTCTGTCACACCACCATTGAGTGAATGATCCGTGGCTCATCTCCCTCGTTGCCAGACTGGTCTCATCGCTGAGGCGTCAACCATTCTGGAACAGGCAGAAGCCGCCGCGAAGAAGCAGCTCAAGAACTCGAAGAATCTCAGGCAGACTGGCCGTTTTCCCGCCGCAACAGAATGGGAACTCATCTATTCAGACTGTGTCATCCTCCTTGGATTGACCTATGCTTTGAGGTACGTGCTCTTCGTTCTATTACTTCTCCTCACTGTACAATCTTCACCTTGTCCATTGGTATGCTTACCCAACCATCTTGACAGTGAATCCTACTATGGCTATCTGCAGTGTTTGTGAGTACCCCCACGGTTGGATCGTGACCCACATACCAACGCTGTCTTACTTTTCTATAGATACGCCTTGAATAAGTGCGCAGCTCTTGTTATATAATTTTCCCAGTAGGGCTCACACCAGCACGCCAATTCACAAGCGCACACTCTCGTTATGCAAAGTCGGTTCTTCAGATCACTTGCGTTCTCGGTCACTAAGTTCCCTTCTGTAGGCTCTATAAGATCGTCTTTCCGAACGGCCTTGACACATATGATACCCCTTCGGCTTCCAACCCATCATCGCACCGAGGCTCTCTTGTCAATCTCACTGCACACCAGGTGCCTCAGACCCCATTGACGCCAACGAGCGCCGTCTCTGCGATTTCCTCGAAATCGATGGGTTTCTTCAGTCGCTTAGGCTTATCACGTTCTGCTACACCCAGTGGTGCATCAACACCCATCAGCATCTCGCAACCAGTGGACGATGGCCCAGTTGAGGACCTGGTTGTCTCTGGCACCGCGTTTGGTGCGTCCCTATCATTGATTCTTACATCCACACCTGGACAACGATGGCAGGCCATGGCCTTTTCAACCTTGTTCTCTCGTTACTTCCGGCAAAGGTCAAGTTAGTACAACCATTACTCCTCGGTGACATGGTATTGACAATGGTGCGGTGCTTAGGAGTGTTGTAGGCTTCTTCGGGTTTAATCATGACCGAAAACTCGCCCTTCGTGCGCTCGCCGTTTCTGCCAATGGGACAGACGTACACTCGGTCTTCGCGGGCCTAGCGTTGATGACTTACTATGGTATTGTCCTGCTGATGTCCGGCTATCAGGCCGATGAGAAGTACATCCTCAAGCAATATAGGGCGATTGTCGACAAGTGCGTATATTTACGCCCTTATATGCTACAGCTCTTGCTCAAGACATCCAACATGTAGACTTGAAGCAAAATACCCCACAGGGACTCTCTGGATCCTGAATCGAGTGAGGCCTGCCTTGCGTTGCTGCATATATCATGTCTCCGAGGCTAATATCGCCCGATTCAGGCAAAGATTCACCGCATGGCCGGTGACCCTGAGTCCGCTATTACCGTCCTCCAAGCTGGTCTTGCACCCGGCCGAAAGAGCGTCTTCCTGCAGGCCGACGCCCTTCTCGTCTTTGAGTTAGCATGGGTCTTTCTTTCGCAGCGCCGCTATCAGGACGCCGCAAAGACGTTCATACAGATGACTGAAATCAATACCTGGTCCCATGCTACGTACTACTTTATTGCCGCAGGGTGCCATTGGTCACTTGGCAATTTTGAAGAAGCGCAGAGGCTGCTCGAGGCGACGCCGGCGCAGATCGACAAGCGTAAGATCGGGAACAAGGACCTACCAACTGAAGTCTTCATTAAGAAGAAGTGTGCGTGCTTGGGTTTCGCTTTTCCCTTGCGAGAGGAGATTGGGAAAATGCGCTGACTCTGTGTCCCTCTTTTAGTGGCATTCTGGAAAGCGAAGCACGTCAGACTTACAGGTTCTGAGGAGGGCTGGGTACGGTCCATCGCCATCAGCCCTGCAGAAGGCATGTCCTGTCTGTTCGGTTTACTTTTCTTCTCACCAAAGACCCAGAAATGGCCGTCTTCTGGAACACTCACGGGCGCATTACGCCCACTGTGGCACAAGCACACATCTCCGAGTTACTGTCTCTCTCACCACCAGTCACGATCTCAACACCATTCGCACCCACTCCATTGGCTACTAACGGCACCCCGGAAGAGCCTGCACCCAACCGCACCCCGCTAGACACGCCTGACGAGCTCGCGCTGCGCGCGCTCCTCCTTGGCGTCACCCACCGGGCGGCCGGGTACCCCACCGAGGCACGCGCATTCCTGCGCGACGCACATGAACGACACGCGAAGATCCCGAGTTCCGGTAGTACGTGGATCGGCGGCGTCGCACTCTTCGAGCTCGCGGTGCTCGAGCTACGCGAGGCGCAGCGGTTCGAGCACGAGGACGAAGCTGCGCAGCGCGCGAACGCGAGTGAGAAGAGCTCGCTTAATGGTTCCAACTCCAGTGAGGAGGGCGCCGGCGGAGAGGAACGCGAGAAGGAGGTGGCAGGGGTGTATGGTGTGGGAGGGGGGAGGACAGCGAGAGCAGGAGGGATTGAAGAGCTCCGTGTGCGCGTAGGCGCGCTTGCACTTAGCGAGACGACGCGCGTGCGCTGGGCTAAGGTGCTCAAGGAGGCGGGGTCGCTGCTCGACTCGGCGATTAGCCTCTCCGGGAGTGAGGTTGACCTGAGCTCGCGGCTCGAGAGCCGGGTCGCGATGTTACGCGATGAGATCGCGCTCAAACGCGAGATGCTCGGACAGCGATGACGAAGACACAAAGACGCTTACTTTTGCTTCTCGTTACCCAGCACGTTCCTATCCAATTCCTTTCGCTCCCGTTCCGTAGGGCGGGGGCGCACTGCATCGATTCAAGTTTCTTTTTCTTTTCTTTTAATTTTTTTCTGCTTTGATGACTTACCGTTAGAAAGTATAGTGGACTAAATTAATTGGATGAAGATCACATTGTACACGCTGAAGCTTCTTTGTCCGTCATGGAAAACAAAGCTCTGATCATAGGTGCTTTCGAACACGAGACAGCTTGGGCCTTATCTGTCCCTCGATGAGAAAGCTTGATTGATTGAAAGTTCGATTGGGGTTTCTTTTCTTCAATCGTAGCAACGGGCTTCTTAAATGGACGGACGTCCCACGCCCTATATGGGATTTCGCAGAGTCGCACCCCTATCACACTTTCCACACTAGTGTGACGAACTCGACATGCGGCTTGGTGCTCGCCAGGGCAGGGCACAGATCGCGTTTACGGGTGTACCCAAGACGGTTCGAATCCGTGGATATCAAAGGCAGCGAACTGCTGTAGGCCGACTGTAGATGCTGCCGGTGAGAATAGGGAGGGGCCGCACCATGTGATAAAGGTAAGAGCCGACAAAAGCCGTTCTCCGATGCGATATTGGCGTCTTGGGACGGACGTGTTGACATGGAGCCACCACATGGCAACAACCGGAATCCTGAGTTTCCTAAGCCCGTCCGCATGATAACTCTTATCGATTCGAAAAATGGTGTGAAAGCGAGAAGCGAGTGGCATTGCGTGGTACCAATAGAATCATTCTTTACTTGAGTATATTTTTATGGCGCTGTATTCCATCAAAGGAGGACCAATCCGAGGGAATCGGGCCAAGGGGTATGAGCACGCACACGCACATAGCAGGGAAAGGACGGCGTTGAAGGAGTCGAGGCTCGCTCGATGCTAGAAGCGTCAAAGGAAACCTGCAGAGCCAAAGGACAGAGGTGGGGTGCGTAGCGGGCGAGGAGACTGGAGCATGAACAGAGGTGAGGCGTCGAAGTGGGAATCATAGACATATGGTCACAATAATCACACTGTATCACTCTGTTATCGCAATCTCAGTATTGATTGACGTACTCCACGACGGCGACAAGAGTTTCCCGACGGGCGCGATGTGCCATGACTTCTTTTGGCATCGGCTATGATAACAGCACTTGCCTAAAATACCTTCACCCTGGATTGTAGGAGACCGACTGCCGAAATCAGCAACAAAGGTCTGAGAGGCGCATCGCAAGCAACAACCCTTCCAGGTCAATGGGCGCAACCCTGTCACGGAACCTGGACGTCTTCGATTGCCACCTACACTGGTGATTCCCAATTTCAGCCCCGTTCTAGCCGAGGCCAAGTTTTCAAACAATAATGCGCGCACCATGGAGGTGTCAGTGCGCTTTCGTCATTCTTCATATTGGTGTTCTGTTAGATACAAAGCAATCGCGGACAAGCGATAAAATACAAAGTATTTCGTGAGGAAATATACTTCTTTTCTCGTGGGATGCTCGTTAGATCATGTCGTGTGGAGTGGGAAAGTGGCTGGCATGAGGACGTCATGAGTGTGCAATAACATTCGAAACCGCGAGCGCTGGGGACCTCATAGGTAATAAGGCCTTAAGTAGGGAAGTAGGACGCCTGTTGCTTATCACGACTCTGCTCGTTGCGCTTTGAATCGCGACGTCTTTTCCCCCGCCTGGCGTCCCTGTCCTTGCTGCTGCTGCTGCTGTTGTTGTGACGATTCCCGCACTGTGGCTAGCACGGCAGGCGGGCGCGTTGGTCGTGACGATGGAAGCGGTGGGCGGAAGGACGGTGAGTCGATAACCGTCACAGGTGCGCCTCCTGGCGGCGCAAAGGACGGAGAATCGACGATCACTGGTGATTGAGACGATGGAGCGGGAGCAGCCTTGCGCCCCACAATGGTAACGTTCGTTGGCGGCTGGCTCGGCGCCGTCGCGTCGCCCTCCCGCGGCCCCTCGACCCCAGCGAGGGGCCGCGGCGGGGCGGGGCGCGCAAGTTTGAATTTCGAATTGTTCTGAGAGACAGGGGCAGACTTAATTGGTGCGGAGGAGGCCGGTATTGGGTCCGAGGTGACGGTCGGGGGTGCGGGGGGTGCGGGTTGCTTGGGCGGCGCGCCGTAGGCAGACTCCAGGGCGGCGATCAGGGCGTCTGAGTTCTCCGCGACCCCTGCATTCGTCACCTCTCCGCGGTACAACGCACCGACGAACTCGCGCGCGCGCGCGGCATCATCATCGCCCTCGCTGTCACTGTGGCCAACCAGTTGGCCATCTTCTAGTTGGCCCATGCGGACGGCACCACGCAGCGCCCTGGCAGAGTTGGGAAGTACAGAAGTTCCGAGAGAGGTAGACGGCGTAGAAGAAGGCAATCGCGTGCCGTACGCTTGTGCAAGCCGCTCGGACCTGAACTTTGACTGTGAAGGCTTCGGCCGAGGCCCTGCCAGCGTGGCCTCGAGGGGGACGTCCTGCTCAGGTACCTCCATTAGTCTCACGTCAAACCAGACAGGGAAACGGAAACGAGGCTTGCCTCCTGTTCCCATTCGTCTTCACCACCTCCATCATGGGAGTGTGCAGACATGACACGAGGGGCATCGGCACCAATGGCGTTGCGCTTCTCGAAGTATGCGAGAGCGATCTCACGCTGATGTTGCATGGCATCGATGTCAAAACCGTCCTCTGATTCCTGGCCCTCAACCAGCCCGTCCTCGTCTTCACTACCGTCGCCCAGGGCGTGTCCTGATCGAGGAAACGGGATACCGCCCGAACCAATTCCCTCGCCTGAGTCAGAGTCTGATGGGCCCGGTGAAGCAGGGTCCGATTCGTCATCTGAATCCCCCACCGGAACGGGAGGTGGGGGTGAGGAAGCACCAGAGCGTGTGGGGAACCGCTCCACAACATTAGGCCGCATCGGTGGCTTGCCTGATGGTCTGGCCCCGTCTCTTGCCCAAGCGTCCTCCCTGTCACCATCAGAGTGTGTAGATGACTTATCTTGCTTTGGCAGCTCCGCCCACGACACGCTCTTTCTTGGCTTGCGTGATCTGCGGGCCTCCTCCCTTTCCAGGTCCTCCCTTTCTTGGCGAGCATTATCCTTCTCCTCCTTGTCTCTGACATCGGCCATATTTTTCAGAAGGGCCTTCCCCATCTTCTTTTGCATCTCCTTCGCCGCCTTGAGCCGATCGAGCTCTGCTTTGGCATTCGCCTTGCGCCGCTCGAGTTCCTCCTGACGTTGTTCCCTGTCACGCGCCTGATTGCGCTCCTCCTCAACCCGCTCTTCCTCCTCGAGTATGTCAAGAATACGGTCCATCTGCGCCCGGTTGCGTGCCCTCTCAGCAGGTGGCAATCGATACATGGGCACGAAGCCCGTGCCCTCCGCATTCTCAATCAGCCCAGTTCCCGAGCGCGCACCAGGCGCTGCTTCGGGGACACCGTCCGTCTGCTCTGTAATCTCGACTATTGGAAGACCTTCTTCGTTCAGGAGCTACATCACGCTGGGATCGATGTCATTCCACACCAGTATGAATACATACCTCACCCTGCTCATGACGCTGAGTGGTCCCTTGAGACACGTCTACATCGCCAAGTAGTCCCTTTAACTTGTCGGATAGCTTTGTGACATCCTCTTTCGATGGGGTTTTCGTGTTAGAATTTTCACCAGGTGCGAGCGAACTAACAAAAGCCTGTAGCGCTGTATCAGAGTCAGGAATGTCAATAAGGACAGATTTGAGGGGCACCTACCTTCTACGCGGCCATCGCTTAGATTTTTCGTAGATCCAGGAGGGTCAGCAGCCATTTAATTGCCCAGATATCTAGTAAATGCACTGAACGCATGCACCGATAAGTGAAATCAAGGAAAAGATTACAACGACCACATGCGGGGACCTGTCCACTGCGCACTGCTCCACTTCCATGAGGGCACTCGGACGTTGCCGAGCGCTTACCGTCAGACCTTTTTGGATTTTCCTTTTTTTTTTTTTTCGACAATCTGTCCTCAACGCTCCCATGGTTGTCGTTCAATCAGTTCCCAGCACATCTAAATCACCCCGTAAGAATCGCCGGACCTTATCAAAAAAGAAAGCACCTCGCGTCGCAGGTGACAATGTCGCCCGGGATCATGAACTGAATAACGTGCCTCCCGAATCTGACAAACCGACGGGACACTCCCCAGACGAAGAGATTTTGATCGATGTGGACGGCCCAGATGTCGCACCTCCAATAGAGGCGCCATCCTTTGGACCCGCACCTGCGTCTGCCGGACAGACGTTGAAATCAGAGACAAGACGAGTGACGATCCCACCTCATCGGATGTCACCTCTGAAAAAGCACTGGATAAACATTTTTGGGCCCTTGACGGAAATTCTCGGCCTTCAAGTCAGGATGAATGTGCAGAGGAAGTGTGTGGAAATGCGAGTGCGTCCACCTGATGGTCATTATCGAGACCTCGTGTCCATTCATGCGAATAGACGTCAAAACACACAAAGGAGCTCGGCTCGCTTCAAAAGGGGGCTGATTTCGCCAAGGCATATGCTCTTGGGTTCGATGTTAACGTGGGTGACGGTTCCGTACGACGTCTCATCTTCGATTTGACAGCCCCGCAGGATGCCATCGCTCTCCTCCGATTAGACGACCTTTATCTCGACTCGTTCGAGATCAAGGATGTGAAGACTCTTCATGGGGATCACCTTTCCAGGGCCATTGGTACGTACCCTCGATGACTTTTTGGGTATCGGTATAGCTGAGACAAGTTTGTTAAGGTCGTATTGCCGGTCAAGATGGCAAGACCAAGTTCACAATAGAAAATGCCAGCCGCACTCGCATCATTCTTGCTGATACGTGGGTCGATGTATTCCTTTGCCCAAGATATGCTGACTGATCTCGCGCAGAAAAATACATATCCTCGGTTCTTTCCAAAATATCAAAATTGCCCGCGATGCAATCGTCTCGTTGATTCTGGGCTCTCCACCCGGAAAGGTGTACGCTGGCTTACGCACAGTCGCTAGTCGCATGAAGCAGAGAGCCTTGTAGGCATAGTGTCGATGTATTTCCGTATCACCCGGACACGTGTACTACTTTCGATTCCGTTGATCCCATTTGAAACTTTCTGCCCTCATTGCAATACTGAACATGTCATCTTAGAATGTAGGTAATGAAACAAGCTTAGTGTGGGGGGGCGTCAACAGAATGTCAAGCGATGCATGACTGACGCGGTCGTGCTCCTTTACAAACGGTTTTCTAGCAGCTCATGCGTGATCCTTTGTCTTGTGTCCTCCGTAACCACCTTTGTACACCTTTGTGTTCTTGAGCAGGCTGGACATCACGACACAGGGATTAGCGCATATCATTTGGGAAGAGCAACTTGTTCTCACTTTTCGATGGCGCTATGGTCGACTGGTGGTCCTTCCCCGTTGCCCACCATGATCTTCACTCCGGTGCTCGGAACGTCACCTACAACAACGAACAACCAACCTGGACCAGGTGGATATTTGCCCCCATCTGGTGGGCCAGTAATACTGAGCGTATATCCGTCTTCTTCGAGTTTCGCCACAAGGTATACAAGGCGTGAGTTGGCTTGTACCGCGTGTGTCACGAACCCAAAGTCCATTACATGAACTAGAGTGATGCGTCAGCTCTTGCCAGCGAAGGGAGAACAAAGAAAACTCGCCTTTTACCGGTTTACCACGGAGATTTTCGGGAATCTTTACCCGCACTTTCACCTGCTCCCCGAAGTTCATCATGCGAGGTGCGTCAACAATCTCAGGTCGCTGCCCTCTCATGTAAGGCGGGCGCAGCCACTCGACACGATACTCAGTGCCATATGCGACCTCGCTCCTGTCGAGATTTGGGTTACTTCCCGCGATCATGATGTCCCCGTTCGGCGTCGCCGTCGCCGTCGAGTGGTACATCCGCGGGATCACACTCTCCGGTAGGCCCTGTGAAAACCGCCTCCCAGCGGGCGCAGCGGGGTCGTAGAGCACGGCTGCGCGGACTGGGTTGTCCGCATTTGACATTCCGACCCTATCGCGCACGTTTGCGTAGCCCGAGATGCCGCTCCCTGCGCCGTTGATGATAACCACAGCACCCGTCGGGAGCAGCACGGCATTAGACATCATACGCGGTTGGGGCATGTGTTCGACTTGCCAGCCTCTCTTAATGCCCTCGGGAGTGAGCAGCAACCGCGCGCACTGATCGGACGCTGGGTCCTTGGCGGAGAACTCGTGTGGCTCCTTTGTGTCGTCCAGCGTGGAGCCTCCGCAGATGAGCACCTCTGGCGCGTAGCCGTTCTCCGGTGTGAGCGGGAGCAGCACGCCCGTGCCGGTCATGGGGTACGTGACGCGGACACCGTTAGGGATCCGCGGGAGTTGCTCCTCTGTGTTCTTTTTCCAGTCGTAGATCGAGGCGTCGCGATTCGCAGCGAGGAAGATGCGTCCATCAGGAAGTAAAAATGCTATTGGAAAGAGGTTCGAGTTGAGAGTGCCGACGAAGAACTGGAGGTGCACGGGAGTGCCGTTCGAACCATGGATGTTCTTCGGGGGGAAGTACTCGATCGTGGGATTGTTGGTCGTCGCGTTGTTCATCCATCCGCCGCGCTTGGATCCCCCGATGATCATCACACTCCCATCCTGGATCCGCACAGAGGTGCTGTACCAGCGCGGGCTCGCGAGGCGAATGCGCTCCTGGTCTTCGTATATGTCGCACCCTGCCGCATTGGCAGCCTCGCACGGCTCAAGTAGCCGCACCGCCTGTGGACCATCGGTCTGGCCAAAGTACCCAGTGCCGGCGTTGTCTCCGTAGATGCCGTTTCCGCCGGTGTTGACGAGCGTGCCGTTACTGACGAATGCGCCTCCCGCGCAGAACGAGTTGCTCTTCATATCCAGCGCAGTGAGGGTATGCGTCTCGAAGTTGTACAGTGCGCCCCACGCGGGATGGTGGTTGACCGTCAGCGGGTTGTGCTCTACCTTATCGATGATGATCGCGTGTGTCGAGGAGACTATCGCGAGCTGCATCCCAGCGACTCCAGTGGTGCCCTTCTGCACGAGCTCCCAGCCTGGGAGAGATGCGCGTGCAGCCTGAGCGGCCTGTTTAGGGCCCGCTGCAACGAGCTCATGGGAATGTGGCTGTGGTAGCGCGCCATGCTTTGGTGGTCCTAAGCCCTTGTAAACGACAAGTGCGTCGACATCGATCACCGTGTGTCTCCCATGATCCCCCTCCGGAGCGACGTGTACAACCGTCAGTGAGTGCTTTTCATTCGTGAGGCCTAACTGCCAATAGAGGCGTTGCTGAAAGTGCTTGTGCGCCGCCCGTACGTCGACGCGCTGCGCGAGCCGTCCGTCGAGGTACACCTCCGCCACGCCGTATTTCGGGCCCGTGCTGCCGAACCACTCGATGCCCGTGCCGGTAAAGTAGAGGGAGAATGAGGCGCCCCGCTCTGTCGTCTTTCTGGACGAACCGCCGACGAAGCGCGGCGAGTACGAGTCCACCCATTTGCCCTTGTAATGCACGAACGGGGACGAAGAGTCGTAGCTGACAGCGCCGTCGGGGACGAAGTAGGGCGTGAAATGCGTGGGCGTTTCGGTCCCAGGGGGTGTATAGCCGTTCCACGCTGGCTCGTACCTGGACTCGTGCGCGTGCTCGTTGGCGAGGCAGTGTGGCGCCGAGAGCGAGATGAGTGCAGAGATGATCAAGGAAGAGTGGGGGAGGAGCATGGGGTTGGAATTGGAGCACTTCGGTTTCAGCCCCGCAATTTGAAGTTGTGGAGTGACAGTGCGAAGGTCGGTTCAGTCTGTCGATGGAATATGAACATATCCATGCCTGTGGATCTGGATCGTTTTTGAGGAGGGGAAATGCGACGCGACGCGACGGTATCATGTGATCAATTGCATTCCACACGTGATTGCGCTTATCTTATCTTTTCACTTTTGAGTTGAGTGGGAGTACAGAGATGTCAAATTTGTGGTCACTACTCTATCTCACTTTGTCACGTCAACTACCAACGCAAAACGCAAAAGTTCGTTGATGATTAGTTAGCAGGGCGGTTTGCGGAGCAAAAGAGAAGTCACAACACCCACCCTCTAGCACCGAGAGCGGAATACGGTACGACCCGTTTCCCATTGATAACACAGTCTCTCCGAACTACAACAATCGTCGTCTTCCTCTCCCTCCCCTCGTCTCTCCTCTCTTTCTTCGATCCAAAAATTTCTGAGCGAAAAATCAGTGAGGACTTCATGGCTCAAATTTCACGCTGTTTTTCATGACAATCTTATCGGCTTTCTTCCTCCCAGTGTGCGGGATACTCGGACTCCTATTGCACGACCCTGCGCTCAACGCGGCGCCAGAGATATCCGAGGGCCTGTCCCTGTTGCAGCACCGAGGGCAGGATGCGTGCGGGATCATCACGGGTGGGCCCAGAGGCAGGCTATATCAGTGCAAGGCCAATGGCATGGTCCGCGACGTGTTCACGCAGGAGGCAATAGCACGGCTCATTGGTGGAATGGGCATCGGCCACGGTGAGCACACTCGTTTCACAACTACTTCTGGTCATTTTCCTTCGTGGATGAACGAACGTGTCTGGTTAAATGAGAGTGGCGTTTACACTGTTTCCTTTTGTGGCGTTTCACTTCATTTTGCGTTCGCGCAAATACCCATGCCACCTCACTGGTTTCGTGTCCAAATCACTCATGTGATGTCACCGTTTCAGTCCGTTATCCAACCGCTGGCAGCTCGCACCATGCGGAGGCTCAACCGTTCTACGTCAATTCCCCGTATGGCATAACGTTTGCTCATGTGAGCTTTATCGCTTTTTTTCCAATCCCCGATACAGTCTCACATTGACCGATATCTCGAATCCCAGAACGGAAACCTAATTAACACAACTGAACTCTTGCAATTCATGGATGCTGTGGCGCACCGGCACATCAACACTTCATCAGATTCGGAGCTTCTCCTCAATATCCTTGCGGACAATCTGAACGACACAGGAAAATTCCGCATAAACGAGGAAGACATCTTCGTAGCCGTGCGGAGGCTCATGAATCAGGCCCGCGGAGCGTACGCTTGCGTTGCTATGCTGGCAGGCTTTGGGATTATCGCGTTTCGCGACCCGAATGGGATTCGACCGCTCGGAGTTGCATGCCGCGCAACGCCAGGTGGCGCCATGGATTGGCTATGTGCCAGTGAGAGTGCGGTGGCGGATGTTGCAGGTTTCGTAGACTGGGAGGATGTGCGGCCAGGTACGCCTAAACCTTGTTTCCTGTACGGGTCCGATCCACGGGCTAGGAATTAATATTGACATGTTTACGTCTCGAGGTGAGGCGGTCATCATGACACGTTCTGGCGTGTCGCGGCGGCAAGCCACGCCCGCCGCGACCATTGCCCCAGACATCTTTGAATATGTTTACTTTGCCAGGCCGGACTCGGTCATCGATGGAATCAGCGTGTACCGCAGTCGGATGTCAATGGGCAATGCGCTGGCACAGGAGGTGCAGCGTGTGCTCACAGAGAAGCAGATCACGATTGACGTCGTGATTCCGGTACCAGACACATCTCGTGTTGCTGCGTTGAACCTCGCGCAGGCACTTGGATTGCCTTATCGCGAAGGATTCGTTAAGAATCGGTACGTAGGGCGCACGTTTATCATGCCAGAGCAACAGATGCGGTGCGTTTCGCACGATCACTTCTTATCCCGATCCGGGCATGAGCTTCACGCCGAACATTTTGCAGGAAAAAAAATGTGCGAAAAAAGCTGAACGCGATGGCGCTCGAATTTGTGGGTAAAAATGTTCTGATTGTCGATGGTGAGGTCTCTACGATCACATACGTTCTCCCCTACGACCGATGGATGATTTTTCTTTCTTCACAAGACTCGATTGTGCGGGGGACTACGTCCCGAGAGATCATCCAGATGGCAAAAGACGTCGGTGCGAAAAAGGTGATCATGGCCTCGTGTGCTCCGCCAATCCGGTACCCAAACGTGTACGGCATCGACATGCCCTCGCGAGCAGAGCTCATCGCGCACGGACGTACGACTGATGAGGTGGCAAAGGCGATCGGTGCGGACCTGGTCATCTTCCAGACGCTGCCGGACCTAGTCGCGAGCGTTCGACAACTGAATCCAGCGATCGAACGGTTTGAATGCTCCGTCTTTTCGGGCGAATACGTCACTGGTGGCGTCGATGGCGTGTACCTGGATCACTTGGAGAGCACCCGGTCGGACAATATGAAGACCAAGGCGGCGGAGATTGTCCCCACCAATGGTGTGAATGGGCACGGAACAGGCACAGACGCGGGCGCCATAAGCAAAGACGGTGGAAACGTGACTGGCAGCACGCTCAGGAGTGTGCATGACCAAGGTGGCGCATCGTCAGGTCCAGCTACGCCCAGTGGCCACGTGGACGGGGTGGATGCTACGATAGGTCTACATAATACATGGAAGCTGAGCTGACTTGGGCGTACTGTAGTCTGATAGATGGGCGTAGTCGGCTAAGAGGCATGCGTGGGATTCCGTAAATTACTGTACTGCTCGATTTATAGATAGATACGAAACGAATGGAAGCGTTTTTTTGTAGCACGAGCTTAAGGGTGGTCGAGTTGACAGCCAGCACGAATGTTGGCACTGAAATACTGCACGTCCCACAAGTGAGGCTTGGCATGGTTGTCGTTGGAAACAGTGCCAAGGGTCGTCCCTTGTCAACCGTCCATTCTCAAACAAAGTTTGAAGAGGCACTCCTGGGCTGTGCTCGGCCACCCACGCGTCTGATAGATGACGCAGGATGTTGCGCCCAGGAAAGACATCCCCTTTGTTGTTGGGCATGAGGCATGGGAGGACCCTCCCAAGAATGCTTGGTCAAGAGTCCAGCCACAACCGCATGGAGGCGGGGATTGAATGATCGTAATACAGTGCGCACTAGGGTGGGAAATACGCCATGTGTGAGCTTCTAAGAGATCGGGGAGGTGACAGTTCTTGAATGATGCCCAAAAGAGAGGACGAAGAGATCACGTGAGTTTGTGACCAGAAGACCATAAAAGGGAAAGATGCCGTGAGAAACGGAGGATTGCCGGTTGCCGAACGAGTTGGAAAGGGACGATCTGCGGGTTTATTTATGTGCCCTGACAAGACAAGGCATGAATTCATTTGAATGAACCCGGACAGCAAAACACGCGCCGTACGCACCCACGAGACCCAAAGAGCGACCGGCTTCCCGGACCATTCCAGTTGAACAAGCACCGCACCGCCTCTCAGTGAACACTCCTGAGCTTTCCAATTCCGGTTCCCAATGCACTGGGACCCTCCCCCATGGCACGCCCTGGCGCTCAACGCCATCATGTCACCCATACTGTACCAGCGACGCCCTCCGTTCCTTTTTCTTCCAACCCAACAACCGCAACGAGGGGTCCGTACCTTTTCCCCTCCCTTTCTCTCTCCTTCTCCCTCGACTTTCTCTACATATCGTCCCTTCTCTTTTATTCCTCCGAGGTTTCCCTCTTCTGTCCTCCTCCTCCCTCCTCCTTTAAGATTACCCCTTGCCCTGCACCGGCCGGTCTACCCTCCTCTCTCTCTTCCTCGCGGGCTTCTCTCCCCGTCCTCCCCTCTCCCCCATTGCCGTTACCGCTTCCTCTCCCGCCTGACACGTCCTCATGCCCTTCTTCCTCCGTTCATGGCTCGCTCTTGCCCTAGCCATCCCTGCCGTGTCGGCTCAGCAACCTGGTTCCTTCGTCGAGGTCGGCAGTACCCTTGCCAGCGCCATGATGGTGTGCCCTAATTGTACCACTTTATATCCGCCGCTGATCGATGCCCAGATGTTCGTCGGTGGCCCCAATAAGGTCTACATCATCGACAAAGTGGAAGGTAATCCCACACAGATCAATGGCCACTCAGTTTACGCCTCAGTGTGGTGCGTGGCCTACTCTTTCCCTATATGCGTCTCCGCTAAATTTGGAACAGGGACATAGCCGGGCGCACCGCAACGCCGATGGATGTACAGACAAACGCCTTCTGTGCTGCTGGCATGCACCTTCCCAATGCGTCTTATGCTGTCTTTGGCGGGAACACCGCCGTCGGACCCGGTGGCAATAACTCTGATCCTGGCTCAACAACGGCGTATGACCCAGAATACGATGATTACGATGGCACACGAGCGATTCGTATCATCTCGCCATGCGACGGCGATCCTAGTTCAGCTCCTTGTTCTTGGTATGATCAACCAAATGGTCTCCAAATGCTCAAGCATCGCTGGTATCCCGCCGCGGAAGCCTTGGCCAACGGTTCAGTCGTATTGATCGGTGGCTTCACCGCAGGCGGTTACATCAACCGCAATCTGCCCAACATCGACCCAACTTACGAAAATGGCCAGGCAGAACCCAGTTACGAACTTTTCCCCCCATCAACGACGGCCCCCCAAAATATGGACTTCATGACAAAGACAAGCGGTCTCAATTCGTACGCTCTAACCTTTCTCATGCCGTCAGGAAAAATGTTCGTCCAGGCCAACTACTCGACCAGTTACGTTAATCCGGTCCCACTCTCACGTGATTTCGTCCGACTAACTTTGAAACAGTTCTGTGGGACTACGACACTAACACCGAGTATCCGCTACCTGACATGCCAGGTCGAGTTATCCGAGTATATCCTGCGTCAGGAGCGAGTGCGATGTTGCCCTTGACACCCTTTAATGGCTACTCTCCAACACTCCTTTTCTGTGGTGGCCAGGTAATGGATGATGCTGCCTGGGGCGATTATGGTTTTCCGCATATCGACACGTGGAACGTTGTTGCTTCTCCCGACTGCCACCGGATCACTCCCGAACCTGCCGACGGATCATCTCCCGACTACGTTCAAGATGACAACCTCCCTGTTGGGCGCACGATGGGGCAGTTCGTCGCACTTCCTGACGGCACGATGCTCCTCCTTAACGGCGCTAAGAACGGTACCGCTGGCTATGCTATGCAGACCTCGACGACCCCATTGTTGTCCGACATGCCGTACGGCATGTCGCTTGCTGCGGGCCCCGTCGGTCAGCCTGCGATCTATAACCCGAATGCACCTGCGGGTAGCCGCTGGTCGAGTGCTGGTTTGGGTTCTTCGAACATTCCTCGTATGTACCACTCGTCGGCTGTGTTACTTCCCGACGGTTCCGTCATGGTCGCTGGCTCCAACCCGAATCCGGATGTGAATTTGACCACCACGTTCCCCACTACCTATACTGCCGAGTACTTTTATCCCCCCTACTTTTCCGCCACGACGCGTCCTGTGCCGCAAAACGTGCCAAAGACCTTGTCCTATGGTGGTGACCCCTTCGATATCACGGTTCCCCCCTCGTCCTACACAGGTGACGCCAATGATGCGGCAGGAAATACGACGGTGTGGTTGATTCGCCAAGGTTTCACGACGCACGCCATGAACCAGGGCCAACGAAGCATGCAGTTAAACAACACGTACACGGTGCAAAGTGATGGAACGATCGTCATCCACACCGCACAGCCACCGCCCTTCCCAAACCTGTTCCAGCCCGGACCGGCGTTTTTGTTCGTGACCATCAACGGCATCCCCAGCAACGGCACGTTTGTCACCTTGGGAAATGGACAACTTGGCCCTCAGCCGACGGCACCAGCGAGTGTGTTGCCCGCGAGCGTGCGCAGCTCTGAGGCAAGCGGAAGTGGATCCTCTAGTGGCTCAAATGATGGGAATAAGAATGGCGCCACGCCGTCACTATCCCACTCTTGTGCCGGTTATAGTGTAGTCCTGCTTGTTGCGCTTGTGCTGACAATCGTCTTTTCATGACGTCGCTTATGGGCTTCTGATTTTCTTTGGAAGAGAAGATATTTAGATAGGACGATGACCAATTTTGACGATCACTCTGAACGTTTTGGAGGGACGGTAAAGACTATTGAACAGTGCGTCGAATCTGATTCAAACTCTACATTCTGCGGACTTGGACGGCATTTTACGGATTTTAAAGTTACATTTTCTTTCATTTCTTGTGGTTACCTTGTGTACGCGGATCGGCCCCCGTACTGGGACGTTATACGGTATTATATACCCTCTCATGACAACGGATTTTCATCCATGATGACATTTTTTCTCTCTTTGGGATGACGTTACCCACAGTTCCTATTGGTGCACTGGTCGTAGATATTGTACTCTAGATTCACTCCATACGCATGACCTGGGTACCGCATAGTACGGTAAATGAGAATCGTTTTTTAGACATGACAATGGGGAATGGGAAATCGCGTGTTGGCGCTCGCTCATGCCTCAATTCTGGGGTCTCGGATCTCAGGGGTCCAAGACATAAAAACAAAACAAGGCAAATTCACAAATACGTATGGGAGATCAACAGGATCAGATCATCAAATTGGGCGGCGGGCGGTGTGCCTGTCGACGAGCGAGACTGAGGGCGATCAACCCTTGGCACTGCCCCTGGGAAATTGACCAGGTGCGCGCTACCCCAATTAGTCGCCATCAAGCGACCCTGAACGGCCTGAGCTCAAGAACTGCTCCACGTGTACTGTATTTTATGGGAACGATGGGAATGAGAAGTACTGTTACAGTGTTTCTTCCACTAATACGGTATAGTATGCCCAAGTGGCGCATCTTCAATGCAATCGAAAATTTGCTTACGGCTCCCGCATGCGAGACACCTCGGATAAAATAAAGGTTTGCCATGAAAAAATATGCTTGTACTGTATTGCCGGTCGTGTGGGCCGTACTGTATGGTTGCATGATAAAGTGTACATGTACATGTATAAGTGGCCCACCTTTGATTCCGAAGCTTACTACTTATAAGACAGAAATACTGACGCTACACCGTTGAGGTCTAAATCCAAAAGCAGGAGCGGGGTTCGGTATGTCGCGTAAAAGGTAAAGTTAGCGGGCATCACGGAGCTGGATTATGATGGATACAAAATGGGGGCTAGATCGTACATGGTGCATGGGCTTGTACGTCTGGCGTCTGGACTCACTCTGGACCTCTAGATCGGTTAGAATGACGCGCAG